>Ga0137333_1000046_pt1 | contig 27057 bp, 23 predicted proteins | sample EasRivERMLT231_2_FD_102286 | JGI IMG/M metagenome (GOLD analysis project Ga0137333, IMG submission 102286) | Soil microbial communities from meander-bound floodplain in the East River, Colorado, USA - East River MetaG ERMLT231_2 | ecosystem: Environmental > Terrestrial > Soil > Floodplain ... | reverse complement strand
ACTTTGTCGCCTCGGCAGGAGTGGCGCAATTAGCGCCCATTGAGTATCATTCAAATCGGTCGGGTAGGCTTGTCTGTTCACACCTACAAGTTTACCTGACCATTTTCAAAACACTATCTAAGGATAAACCGGTTGAATTAATAGATGGCGGAGGTTTGCTTTATCTGTTGCAACAAAACGGAGTTAATGCAAGAATCATTTTCCCGGAAGAATAGTATGGAATTTCAAACGATCATTGACCGCGCTATTGAGATCCGCAAACAGTACGAGACAAGAGAAAAGCAACTCTATGGCTCAGCATGGACCAGTGAAGAAATCACGCTGGGATTTGTGGGCGATGTTGGCGATCTGGCAAAACTGATCGTTGCCGAGAATGGCAAACGCAATATTTCTGACAGCAAAGCAAAACTCGAACATGAACTGGCAGATTGTTTATGGTCTGTGATCGTGCTTGCCCAGCAGCATGGGGTTGATCTGGAAACAGCATTCATGAATACCATGAGCGACCTGGAAAAGCATTTGTCAGACGATTCGTAACGCGACATTCAGGTCGCGTTACGAAAATACGAGAAAATAACGATAACAGATTAAATCTGCGAACTGCTGTGCTTGTAAGGTACAATAGAACTATGAAACAGTTCGCAAAATTTCGCAAAAAACAACTAGAATTCCCCTTTTTTCACTCTTTTCACCTTCATCAACCTAAAAAAATAGAATTGACGGACATTCGTGGATAGAAATGACGCCCTTAATCTACGCCACATCATCGATGCCATCGAACAACTTGAACGCTATACCCGTGGAATGTCCGAGAACGAATTCGCGTCGCGCGTCATGGTGCAGGATGCCGCAGCGCATCAAGTTGGAATCGTAAGCGAGGCCGCGAAAAACGTTTCGACAGAATTTCAGGATTTGCATCCGAAAATTCCATGGGGGACGATCACCCGGATCCACAGCAAGATCGTCGGCGAAGATTACAAGCTCAATATTTCCATGGCTTGGGACGTCATCCAGGACGATCTACCGCTACTCAAACACACTCTTAGAAAGCTTATGTTAGCATGAACAAAATTCCAAATTCACAACTGATCGAAAAAGATATTCCCTCAAGCAAGGCAACCTGGAAAAAGATCCAACCCTTTGCATTAACCTTTAATGGTTATGAGCACTGGGGCACGTTCAAAAAATGCCGCGAAGTGGCTCAACAAGGCATCATATTGTACAAAGGGAAAAAGGCGCTCACACTTTCCCTGACCGATCTCCGCACCTGCCTGTTCTTTGAAGCCATGCGCTGGAAGCACTATGAAAAGGAACCCACCAAACAAGGGATGGAATACATCCGCGCCTTGTCTGAAGCGATCCGCGTGCGCGTGCTTGCCAGAGAGATCAACTAGTCAAAATATCCAATGACACAAGTTGACATATAATTGGGACATGCGATCCATTTATCAGGCTTTAGCAGAGCTGGAAAAAAATAACGAATCCGCTGCGCTGTGTACGGTGGTAAAGAGCGAAGGCTCCACGCCTCGGCACGTGGGCAGTAAGATGCTGGTATATCCCGATGGAAAATTCATCGGCACTGTCGGCGGCGGGGAGTTGGAAAATCGCGTCATCAAAACCACGCTTGCTTCGCTAAAGACCGGCATTGGTCAAACTCTATCGTATACGATGTCTGACCCCAGTCGCGGCGACCCGGGTGTCTGCGGTGGAACCGTGGAGGTGTTTGTGGAACCGATCCTGCCGCCTGCTTTGATCGTGGTCATTGGTGCGGGACACGTGGGCAAAGCCGTTGTCCATCTTGCCAAATGGCTTGGATTTCGCGTCGCTCTTTCCGACGATCGGGCTGAATTCTGTAATCCTGAATCTATTCCCAATGCTGACGCCTATTACCCCGTCCCGATGGCAGAGTTGGTGAATCAACTCAAAGTGACGCACCAGACCTATTTGGTAATCACCAGCCGCGGATCCAGTGTGGATGCGGCGGGGCTGCCAAGTCTGCTTGATTCGGAGGCGGCGTATATCGGCGTCATTGGGTCGAAGCGCAGGTGGTTGACAACTGTCAAAGCATTGAAGGAAAAAGGTGTTACGGAGGAAAAGATCGCGCGTGTCCATTCGCCGATGGGTCTGGAATTGAACGCCGAAACACCAGAAGAAATTGCCGTGAGCATCATGGCTGAGATCATGATGTTAAAAGATAAGGGGACAGGGAAGATGATGAAAGAATAAGTTTAGTCCCTAATGGTTTGTGTCCCCTACGGGGATGCTTCGCTAAAACCTTTAGGGTCTATTTGCGTAGATAAATAAGACAAAAGGTTCTTGTAACTGCAATTTCATTGGACTATAATCGAAACATCGTTCTTCAAAAGGAGAAAATCATGGCTAGAATTTTTGACGTTATTGAATACCCAAATGAGATGAAAGATGAGATCGTCCATCGCTTCCCGGAGACGGGCATTGGCGATTATCGCATCGGTTCACAGGTGATCGTGCGCGAATCGCAGGCAGCCGTGTTCTTCCGCGATGGTAATGCGTTGGATGTGTTTCGCGGCGGACGCCACACGATCGCCACGGCAAACATCCCGAAGGTCATCGATTTCATCGGCAAGGCATTCAATGACCGCACGCCCTTCCCTGCGGAAGTGTATTTTGTTTCGATGAAAGAATTCGCCAATGAGAAGTGGGGCACGCCGCAACCGATCATTGTCCGCAACCAGGGCATGGGTCTGGGCGTGGCTTTGCTTCAAGGCTTTGGTACGTTCTCGTATCAAGTCAGGGACCCACAGCAATTCGTGACACAGGTGGTCGGAACACAAGGCGCGTATCGCACCACGGATATTGAAGAACGTCTCAAATCGGTTTTGCTTTCCAAGTTACAGGATGTACTCGGTGAAACCACCGCCGCCAAGAGCGTGTTGGATCTGATCGGTCTGACCGAAGAACTCGGTGCGGCGGTGCGTGCGAAGTCTCAGGATGATTTCGAAGCGTTGGGGCTCGTGCTCAAGAGCTTCTATATTGGCAATCTTAAGCCATCCAACAAGTCAGCGCAGGAACTGCGCGACATGGGCATGCTCGATATGGCAACCTACACCCAGCTCCAGGCTGCGGACGCGATGCGCGATGCCGCCAACAATCAGAGCGGCGGCGCAGGTCTCACGGCTGGTATCGGTGCTGGCATGGGTATCGGCAATTTGATGGGACAGGCTTTACAAGGCGGTATGCAGAATCAGAGTCAAGGTGGTGCAGCGGCTGGTAGCGCAAAGATGGCGGATATTATGACTCCTGCCGAAGCGGCGCAAGTCATGAAAGTGACCGAAGCAGATATCCTTGAAGCGATCAATGATGGCAGCTTGAAAGCCAAGAAGGTCGGCAAGGCATTTCGTATCAGCAAGGATAATCTTGAAGCGTTCATGAACAGTTAGGTTGAAAATAAAAAGAGGAGCCATGCGGCTCCTCTTTTTTGATTCTAAATATTCGCCCTGAGCGGAGTGACGAGCGCTAGCGAGGAATGCAGACGAAGGGCTGGTTTGAATCAAACAATATATACTTTGCTTACTCGCACTTCGACTGCGCTACGCTCCGCTCAGTGCGAAAGACTACTCGAGATCACTCAACACATCAGGAATCGAATTAAGCACATCGCTTGCCATCACAGAGGCAGGTGTGCCGAGATCATCAGCGGCGTAGAGACCAGCTTGGGCGTGGATCCAGGCTCCAGTTACGGCAGCGTCAAAGGCGTCGAGTCCCTGAGCGCGCAAGCCGACGATAATACCAGCGAGCACGTCACCTGTTCCAGCGCGGGCAAGAGCAGGCGACGCAACAGGAATCACAGTCACGCGCCTATCAGGGGAAGCAATGATAGTGAATGCGCCTTTCAGCACAACGACGTGCCCCCATTCTTTGGCGTACTTGCTGGCGATACCTTGTCGGTCCTCTTGAATTTCGTCTTTCGTGAGTCCCGTCAGCGTGGACATTTCTCCAGGATGAGGAGTCAGGATCGCCTGAGTCGGAAGCGTGGTGTGCCAATCCTTGAGCTTGGCGAGGAGCGTCAATCCATCCGCGTCGATCACAAGCGGAGGCAGAGTCGTATTTTTTTCTTCGGCTTTCGTTTCGTTGTGTACAAATCCGATGCGGGCAGATGATTTCTTTTGCGCGCCTTTTTGCGTGATGATGTTTTTGAAAAATTCTTCAGTAGTCTCTTCAGTGCCCAAACCGGGACCAATGAGCAGCGCCGTGGCGCGCTCATATTTTTTTGCCAACACTTCGGATGCGCTGGCAGAGATGGCACCCATCTCATGCGGAAGCAATGCCCAGGTGGCTTCGGGGATCTGACCAGCGATGGCGCTATGCAAATTAGATGGGACGGCGATAGTCACCAGTCCTGCACCAGCGCGATATGCCGCTTCGCCCGCAAGGACGGCTGCTCCTGTATAACTAGCCGACCCGGCGACGATGAGCGCAGTGCCAAACGTGCCCTTATGCGAATCAAGCGGACGGTCAGGCAGGAGCGCAAAAATTAAATTATCTTCAGCGACATTCGTTTGAATATCTTTGAGCGAGGCGAGGTCGTCTGGGAGTCCAATATCCACGACCTGTAGATCACCAACATATTCAAAGGCAGGCAATTTCAACAAACCATGTTTGACTGCCGCCATCGTGACGGTGATATCGGCGGGAATGGTTTCATCAGCGGCTTCACCGGAATCACAATCCACACCAGAGGGACAATCCACGGCGATGACGAGCGGAGATTCATCCATGCCATCGAGCAGGTCATTGACTTCGGCAAGCAAGTCAGCAAGGTCTTTCTTCAATGGTAATTTGATGCCGGTACCGAGGATGCCATCGAGCAGCACGTCAGCATTCTCAATGGAGGAGGAAAGCTGGAAGAAGGCGTCATCTTTGGGGGTGGGAATCAATTCGCCACCTGCATCGGTAAAGGCTTTGACGAGGGCATCCTTTTTACGTTTGACGAGATAAGCACTTGCTTTCCAACCATCCTGAACGAGCGCGCTGAGGGCGATCCGCGTGTCACCACCATTATTACCGGGACCCACCAAACCCACCACTTCGGGTTCGATCTCGTCCACGAACAGATCAAGGATGACATTGGCAAGCGAATGACCAGCATTTTCCATCATCTGGTCAAAGGTCAAGCCACTGGCATCCGCTTCCTTTTCAATTGCCTGCATTTGTGTAACAGTTACGAGTTTCATATTTATGTTCTCCAATTAATGATGAGATTTTACTGCAAGAAGGGTTAAGGTGTGGGATGGCAAGGGATTTTCTAACAAAAATCAAATTGTCAGGAATTCATTCACCCAAGTTATGCGAGTGCTATAATCACCCTTTGATGTTTTAATCTACGGCGGTATAACCCATAGTTGGGCAGTTCCATACAAAATAAAGCATAGGTCATAATGAACATCGTTGAATCTAGTCTTCAAGAATTATTTGGCATCATTTGCTGGGAACCAAAATGGGATTTCAATCTTAATCTCAGCATAAACTTCGGACAGCCGCATTTAAGTATTAGCGAGCCAAGAGAAGTCACATCAAAGGATGAGACAATTCGCCAAACTTTTAGGCTTAGAGGTGTAACGTTACGGGGCGACTGGTTATTTTGGGTAATAAGTGGATATTGGAAACTGTCAATAAATGATTTTGGCGAAGTGACTAGCGCAAGTAGTTACAGAAGTAAGCAAATGGCTCTCGCGAGGTTAGAAGGTCAAAAACTAACTTACGCAAGCGTCAATTCAATTACATGCGCGACACGGCTAGATTTTGATCTTGGCGCTAGACTTTATATTCGGCGAACGAGTATCATGGGCACGGGAGATATTTGGTCTCTATATAAACCCGATGGTTATGTCCTTTCTGTACGTGCTGATGGAAAATACTATGATATTCCTGGAAATTCCGACCCTGAAAAGATTATATGGAAACCCATTGTCCTGGTATAGCGAAAAACTGCCCACCGATGAGTAGCAGTTGTCAAGTTTGGATTGCGACCGAAGGGAGTGTTAAAATCGGTTGAGAAATATTCTGAAATGAAAAGGCTTTGGAAGGTATCCAATCTTCCAAAGCCTTTTGTGTGTACTATCAAATAGATAATTCAAGAACGGGCAATGCCCCGCCAAATTGGTTTATACTACGCTGAAGCACGCTACGCAGTTCTGCTCTCGAAGAGAGATTAACAAGGAAATATTATGGCAACGAGTAAAACAACCTCCAAAACTATAGATGAACACATCGCATCTTTCCCAAAAGAAGTTCAAGAGATTCTGGAAAAAGTCAGAGCAACAATCAGAAAAGCTGCACCACAGGCAGAAGAGACGATTAATTACGGCATACCGACTTTTACGCTGGAGAGTAACCTGGTCCATTTTGCGGGTTTCAAGAATCATATTGGGTTTTATCCCACACCCAGTGGAATTGAAAAATTCAAGGCTGAGTTGTCCAAATATGAGGGTGCAAAAGGCTCAGTGAAATTTCCTCTCGATAAACCAATCCCATACACTTTGATCAGCAAGATCGTGAAGTTCAGGGTCAAGGAAAATCTGGAGAGAGCCACAGCAAAAAAGAAAAAAGCATCCAAATCTTAGATAAATGCGTAAACCATTTATTGTTTAGCCAAAGAAACCATGTCCCTGCCCAAACGAAAACACACAGCTGCTGAACTCATCCCTGGACAAACCTATCGGGTGATCAAAGCATTCAAAGATTTCGATCAGATCACACATTCCGTCGGTGAAACCTGGCGATTTATAGAGAAAAACTTCCTGCCTTATGATGACGGATTGTCCTTGTTCGTTGAAAGAAATGGTCAACGAGTTCAATGCCGCCTGCAATGGCGGGTAGATGCCCAGGGAGAGATCATTGATAACTTCTCTGATTTCGTGGAAGCGATCCGATAGTGCAACAAAATTTATTTCAACCCATTAGTGATTACAGGTAAATTCATTACGAAAGGATCACGGTTATCCAATATGGTCACACCAAATTCAAATTATCCCATTCTTGAATTGCGCATCGCGCTCACGGTTACTGAGTTCGAACGTTCAGTAAAATTCTATTGCGATGGACTTGGCATTGAACCAGCCGCCATTTGGAATAACGATGGCGGACAAGCGTTAATGCTCCATATGGGGAATGCCACGCTGGAGATCTTTGACGAAAAACAGGCTCAAGTCATTGACCAACTCGAAGCGGAAAAACGTGTCAGCGGACAGATCCGTTTTGCACTGCAGGTACCAGATTTACAGGCGGCGATGAAGCGACTACTCGCGCATGGTGCGACACTGGTCCATCCGCCTGTGACAACTCCATGGGGTGACTATAATGTGCGTCTCCAGGATCCTGATGGCATGCAGATCACATTATTTCAAGTAGCCGATAAATAACAAGCATTAAGCCTTTCAGGCTTCAACACAGAAAAGGTTAAAGTTATGAAGAGATCAGATCGTACTGCACTTATCGCGCTTCCCATTGTGATCGTACTTGGCTATCTTGTCGCCCTGGCAGGCAGCCAAGGCGGGGCTACTGTGGCTGAATATCCCATATTTGCCTTGTCGGTCGGGTTGGCTTTTTTGATCCAATGGCTGGCATTTATCCCCGCGTACTTGTTGCAAACTGAAAAGTTTTTCGATCTTACAGGAGGCATCACATACGTCATCATTGTCATCGTAACACAATATTTTTCAGGTATTGATGCACGATCCATGCTCCTGTCAACATTGGTGATCGTCTGGGCAGTACGCCTGGGTTCATTCCTTTTTCGGCGCATCCACAAAGTCGGGAAGGATGGTCGCTTCGATGAGATCAAACCTTCCTTTATCCGCTTCCTGAGCGTTTGGACCATCCAAGGTTTGTGGGTAACATTCACTGCATCCGCGGCGTTGATAGCGATTTCAACCACCAATCGCAAAGAACTGGATCTGTTTGCCATCATTGGCTTCTTAGTCTGGCTGATCGGGTTTGCCATCGAAATTGCCGCCGATACCCAAAAGAGTCGCTTCAGTGCGGACCCAGATAACCAAGGCAAATTTATCCAAACGGGACTTTGGGCACGCTCCCGTCACCCCAACTACTTCGGCGAGATCGTGCTCTGGATTGGAATCACGATCATCACCTTGCCCGTTCTACAAGGCTGGCAATGGATTGCTCTGATCTCGCCGATCTTTGTCATCCTGTTTCTCACCCGCGTTAGCGGAGTTCCCTTGCTCGAAAAAAGAGCCGATGAAAAATGGGGCGGGCAGAAGGAATACGAGTCCTACAAAGCAAGAACGCCGGTATTGATTCCGAAGCTCTAGTTCTTAAGGATATTCAATGTCATTACAACAAATGTAAATAAAGCTTCGATCTACTTAACGGAATACATATCTGGATTACGAATTCCAGAATTTAAAGATTGAAGTATCTGTAATAAATATCCCCGATGTTATCAAACAAAAATAGACAATCTCAACAGCCTGATAGGACGTCTCTGAAATCTATAACACCCAGCCCGTAAAAACGAGCTGGGTGCAAAATCTGTTTTCGTTACTTTATGTACATATAAACGATGGCAGGGATACATTGCCCTCTAGTTTTTTGAAATAGGAGAGGGTACCACCGCAAGCGGAACTCCTGACTGTAATATCATATTTCCCTGGCAGGATGTCGTTGAATACGTTTTTGCCTTTTTTATCCGCCGTGAAATAGTAGGTTGTGGGTCCCGACAAGGTTATATATAACGTGCCACCAGTTTGATTCGTCACCGTCAACTTGGCAACCTTTTGATCGACCAAACCAAGCCTCTGGGCAACGCATTTAAAACCCTTCAGGGTTATATTACCTTTCATGTTTTTTTCGTAGGTCAGGGAACCAGTACAAGCTGTGGACGTTACAGTGATGGTGTACTTGCCTTGTTCAATATCCTTGAAGGTAGCTTTGCCCTGCTTTGCGGTATTAAACCAATACGTCTTCGGGCCAGACAAGGTGACGTAAAGAGTTCCAGTGGTGCGATTCTCAACAATCAACTGGGCAGTCTGTGCGCCAGCCAGTGCAACAGATGGTTGATCAACCGTCAACGCTGACACAGATGGTGCCAACAGCAGCGACCCCAACACCATAACAAGGGTCAAACTTACGAGAACAGATAACTTTTTCATAGCGATTCTCCTTTTGTGAATTGATCATCTAATCCAGTGTAAGTACATTTACTCCAACACCAAGTTACTTTTATATGGGTTTTGACAGTAATTTATCCTAACACCTATCAAGGTTCGCTTTGTAACAGTTACATGCCTTTTATCCCCACAAATCCATCGCTATATCCTCCAATCCCAACTCGGACAACTTCTCGCGCGAGGGCTTACCTGTTTCCAGGTCCCAGCCACGCGCTTCATAGTAGGTAAATAACATTTCATTGAAATCAGGCACAAAGCCAGCCGAGCCGCCATCAGGGAATGGCTCGAGCAATGCCTTTGGCAATTTATCGTTCGCTGCATTCAAACCCATACGAATGTTGATGGCACGTTTGAGATTCCAGGCACGTTCGCCAGATCGCATCAACTCGTCAAGCGTCCAATTCAACCCACAGGCAGCATTGATCAGTTTCACCTGTTCATCGGGTTCTACGTTTGCGAAAATGCACATCACGATGGCATTAAACATTGTACGCCAATTTTGATGTTTTGCAACATACGCCGATTTCTCAGCCTGAGCATGCGGAGGCAGATACTCGATCCCGATCTGCTCTTGTGAATGTCCCCAGTCTACAAAGAAATAATCCGACTGGTTATGACATGCCCCACGCGGACTGGTTGCATACGATAACGCCATCCCCGATACCCCGCGCGGATCATGATAGGCAACCTCGAGTCCGTTTACCTGAACAGCTTCCGCTTCCATATTGTAATGCGCACCAAAGCGTTTGGAACCTTGCGCCAGCAAATCACCAATACCTTCGCGTGAACCGATCATACGCACCAGTTGCTCGATCGCATCCACATCACCCCAGTTCAATTCAATGCCGCCAGTGTCTTGTATCGTAATAATTCCCATCTCAAATAAACGAAACGCCAACCCAATAGTATTGCTAGTGCTGATGGTATCCATACCATAACGGTCGCACAGTTCGCCCATATCCACAATGGATTCAAGATTATCATTCAACAAATTGGCGCCGAACCCAACCATTGTTTCATGTTCAGGTCCCTTGCGCTTCGTCGAGTCCTTCGGCAATTTCACCACACGTCCACAGGCGACGACACATCCCTGACACGCGCTTCTACCAACCAGAATCGTCTCGGTCATCTGCGAACCCGATATTTGATCGATGTTTGCAAATGAGCCCTGCGAATAATACTTCACAGGCATTGCGCCAAGATACTCGGCATAATTCGCGGCACCGCCAGTTCCAACTTCACGGAGGATCTTCGCTTCGTTATCATCACGCAATTTGCGATTCGCTTCTGAGCGCAAGGCTTTATATTTTGCAATATCAAACACTGGAATTTCATTTACTCCAAGCACCGCAATTGCTTTGAGATTCTTCGCACCCATCACCGCGCCCATGCCCGTGCGCCCCGCCATACGTCCGTGATCACACATGATGGACGCAAACAAAACCTGCTTCTCACCTGCCTGACCAATGACACAGACTCTGGCGGATTTTTCTCCAACTTCCTCTTTGACCCTATCCTGCGTTGAATATGTATCCAGCCCCCACAAATGCGCGGCACTTCGGACCTCGAGCCTGCTTCCGTTTAACCAGAGATATACCGGCTCTGACGCCTTGCCTGTGATCCATAAACCGTCGTAACCAGCCGCACGCAGCTCGGGTCCCCAAAAGCCTCCGATATTGGATTCTGCCCATAGTCCCGTAGCAGGCCCTTTTCCACAGATGACGAAGCGTCCAGTTGTCGGACCGGAGGTGCCTGTCATGGGTCCCATCATAAAAAGCAGCGGTGCATCCGGCGAAAGCGGATCCAGATCTTTTGTGAGTGTTGAATATAAAATACAAGCCGCGAGTGAAGCGCCGCCTAGAAAATCCTTTTCCCATTTTTCAGGGATGCGATATTCTTCCGTCTTGCCAGTCGATAAATCAATTTTGAGAATCGGTTGCATAATATTATTCGTCCTGAGCGGAGGGTTGAGTGCAAGTCGAAACCTGTAGACGAAGGACGCTTCGACTACGTTCGCAACGAGTGCTCACTCCGCTCAGCGCGATGGCTTTATATAATCTCTTTCGTAACTTCCTGCGCCACGCGGACAAAATCCAGCACGGTCGGCACATTGCGCATCATATAGCCCATACTACCCTTCACCTTTAATTTGGAGGTCATCATGGCAGTCATGGGATTCAATTTTCCGGTCAACACGGCTGTAATGTTATTGTAGGAAGCAGTCAACGTAAAGACCGGGGTTGGGTGAGCATCTGCTTGAGGTTTGTATTCCACCTTTCGACATTTACCGTGCCAGAGGTCAATATAAAATGTGAGTTGTTCTTTTAAATTACCCTCCGGCTCAATATTGAAAAATAAATCGCCCTCCCAATTTTTGGCGATTTCGTTATAACGTTCATCCGTATTCAACCTAGCTTCCAAGCCCTTCAACCATTCTTCGCTTGGGAATATAGCAGTCATGTACGCCTCCAGAAATTTGATAAGGCAATTTTACCATTCTGCCATAACTGAGCCGCATAGAAGAGACAATACCTGCTGGTAAAAGATGTCAGTTTTATTGCCCTTGCAGATAGATTTATCAATTCTCTTGCATATTTGATAAAAATAGTCTATGCTTAGAGAAATTTTGCAACAGAAAGGAGGTAGTTCCTATCGCATAAAATTTTAGTTGCACACGATACTGATGCGTACTACTTTCACAAATAAACCAAACCGAGGAGAAATCTCATGAAGAATATGTATAAAGTGTTCGTGCTCGTGATCATTGCCGCGCTGGCGCTTGTGGCTTGCGGTGGCGGTGCATCACAGGCAACTGACCTGCTTGGCGCCATCAAGGAACGTGGATATATTTTGATCTCCACTGACCCGAACTATGCGCCGCAGTCCTTCCTCAACACCGAGGGCAAACGCCCCTCAGACACCAAATGTCCTACTGATGCCCTGACCACCGCCGAAATGCAGGGCTTCGATGTTGACGTTGCCATCTCTGTTGGTGATGCGCTGGATGTGGAAACCTGTTTCGCCACCCCCGGTTGGGACACCCTCACCGCCGGTAACTGGGCTGACAAATGGGATATGAGCGTTGGTTCCATGACCATCAACCTTGATCGCCAGAAAGTGCTTGATTTCAGCGTACCGTATTACTATACTCCCGCAGTAGTTGCCGTGCTTGCCGATTCCGGCATCACCTCTCTGGACCAACTTGCCGGACAAGCCATCTGCGCCGGTGTTTCCACCACGTACGAGACCTGGTTGAATGGTGCCGATCTCGGTTTACCAGCCTCCTCCATTTACGCCAAGCCGCCTGCGGATATCACCGTTGTACCGCTTGAATCCGATCAGGAATGTGCCCAGGCGCTCGCCGCAGGCCGCACCGACTTTGCCGCGTACGCAACCTCTGTAACCGTTGTGAATGCCAATATCGCTGCTGGCATTCCCGTAGCCTTGGTTGGTGGCGCAGTCTATTCAGAAGATCTCGCCGCTGCGTTTGACAAGTCATCTACTTTGCCCACCGCCACCCTGCGCGCCGAAGTGGATAAACTCTTCTCCGCCATGCACAGCGATGGTCGCCTCAGTGACCTCTCAAACAAATGGTTCAACGAAGACCTGACAAAAGTTCCTTAATCTTCGTTTCTTGAATAAGGGAAGCGGCAGTACTGCCGCTTCCCTTTATTGAATCCAACTACCCAAAGGATTGGAAGCAATGAACCTTTTAGCACAACCAGAAACTGGTGGTCAAAAGTCTCAAGCCGAACTGCTCTATCAAGCTCAACTGCGTACACAACGTCACTTTAAGACAAACGTAGCTATAACCTGGTTTATTCTGCTTGTATCATTAGTCTTATTATTTAGCGGACCGATCAAGGTCAATTCGCAATTTATTCAAGACAACATGTTATTCATTGCAGGCGGGTTGGGGCAGACTCTTCAGATCTCGCTCCTTTCCATTCTTCTGGCAATCACGCTGGCATTGCTCGCCGCTTTGGGAAGATTGTCCAAATTCCCTCCTGTTTATGCCTTGAGCACTTTTTATGTATCGTTGATACGCGGCACGCCACTCTATCTACAAATCATGTTCTTCTTTCTCGCTATGCCGCAGATCAGTCCATTTTGGGCGAAACTACCTGGGCTTTGGGCAGGTGTACTTGCCCTTGGATTGAATTATGGCGCTTACATGAGTGAAACCTTCCGAGCTGGAATCGCATCCGTTGGAAAAGGGCAGCGCGAGGCCGCCATCGCACTCGGTATGACACCCGGGCAGACCATGCGCCGAATCGTTTTGCCACAAGCTCTGCGCTTTGCCATCCCACCCATGGGCAACGACTTCATCTCGATGACCAAAGATTCTGCACTGGTGGCAGCCACCGGCTTCGTCCATGAAGTCATGTGGCGCGCCGTCAAGGTGGGTCGTGCGCAATTCCATAGCCTGGAGGCTTTGATCATGGCCGCCATTTTTTATTGGGTCATGACCCTGGTGCTTACCTCCATTCAAAGCCGGATCGAAAATCGTCTATCCAAAGGAGATCGCTAGCATGACAGCTATTGTCAAGATCTCCAGCCTTGATAAATATTTTGGACGATTGCAAGTCCTCAAAAATATTTCACTTGAGATTCAGCCACGCGAAGTGGTTTGTCTGATCGGACGCAGCGGCTCCGGAAAAAGCACACTATTACGTTGCATCAATTTTCTTGAAGAGCCATCTCATGGAACCATCGAAGTCGATGGCATCAAAGTGGAAGGCGGCGAAAAAGGCAAAGCACATCGCCAGTTGGTGCATGATGTGCGCCTAAAAACTGGCATGGTATTTCAGGAGTTCAATCTATTTCCACATATGAGCGTGTTGGATAATGTCATTGAAGGACCGGTCACCGTCAAAGGTATGGATCGTCATCAAGCTATCACGCTGGCTGAAGAGAATCTCGATAGCGTCGGCATGCTCTTCAAAAGAGACGAATACCCCAACCGTCTCTCCGGCGGACAAAAGCAACGCATCGCCATTGCGCGCGCACTGACCATGCAACCGCGTGTTATGCTTTTTGACGAACCCACTTCTGCGCTTGATCCTGAACTGATCGGCGAAGTGCTCAACGTTATGAAGAAGGTCGCCAAAGACGGTATGACCATGTTGGTCGTCACACATGAAATGGGTTTTGCGCGTGATGTGGCTGACCGCGTCATCGTGATGTCTGAAGGCGAGCTCATTGAAGATTCCAATCCACAAGATCTATTCAACAATCCCAGTGATCCGCGCACCAAGGCATTGATCGACCGTTATCGCACCGGAGAAAAATAATGCGTCTCGCCATCACCCGCGATGTGAGTCCGCGTTTCAATGAATGTGAACTCACCCACATTGACCGCACACCGATCGATGTACAGATCGCGCAATCACAACATCACCGATATGTGCAGGCTCTCAAAGACCTTGGTTATGCTGTTTTGGAATTACCCGCCGAAGTGGATCTGCCAGACTCAGTCTTCGTGGAAGATACAGCCGTGATCCTGCCGGATGTGGCGCTCATTACCAACCCCGGAGCTGATTCTCGTAAACCTGAAACTTTATCCATCACCCAAGCCTTACGCCCTTACCGTGAACTTGTCTTCATCGAGTCACCGGGCACTGTAGATGGCGGAGATGTGTTGGTGCTGGGCAAAAATATTTATGTGGGCTTATCCACACGCAGCAATCAATCGGCAATCGATCAGATGAATGAAAAGCTGGGTAGCTATGGTTATAAGACCCAGGGCGTTGAAATGCATGATTGCCTGCATCTCAAAACCGCTGTCACCCGCGTAGATGAAAAGACACTGCTCATCAATCGCAAATGGGTGGATGTGGAAAACTTCGAAGGCTTTGACTTGATCGATGTGGATGCGTCAGAGCCTTTTGGGGCAAACTGTCTGCCAGTAGGTGATGCGATCATTTTCCCGGTTGCATTCCCTAAGACGAGTGCAAAGCTTATGGAACACGGCTACAAGATCAAACCAGTGGTAGTAGATGAACTCGCCAAGGCGGAAGGCGCAGTTACGTGTTGTAGTCTGATCGTTAACAGTTAACGTAATACAACACACTTTGCGCTGTCGTTGTTCAGCAAAACACGATATAAATAGCGCGTTACGCAAAATAAAAAATCCCCGAAAATCATCGGGGATTTTACTTATCAGTGCGCTGGAGAGGACTTGAACCTCCACGTCTTACGACACACGCACCTCAAGCGTGCCTGTCTGCCAATTCCAGCACCAGCGCATTAGCAGGGCGTATTATAATCGTGTTCATTGTGTTGTCAAGCAAGGTGTTTTTGGGAATTAAATAAACCGATTTTAGGACAAATTTTAATGGATGATCCAAAAAGCTTGTGCATGACCGGGTTCCTGGCAAATAAAACAATAAAGGCATATATAAAATGAAAAAGAGACTACCCGACCAGGGACCAATTTCAATCACATTAAGAAGACATCCACATGGCAGTAAAACAGAGATTGTCAGCGCGATCCGCTGGGTGGCGGTAACCTCCTTTTTTTTGTTCACGGCCTTGACCGTCACCAATCTAATATATGAAAGCTATCGCGAAGCACTGATCATTGCCGTCGGGCTTGGACCCATTCTGGGGTCAATTCTGTTACTACAGAAAAACGCGATCTCTGTGCCCAGTACGATCCTGGCGATTACGATCATTCTACTGATCACAGGATTGGCGACCTTTGGAGAGGGAGTTCACGATATCGGATTGCTTGGATATCCAGTGATCCTGATCGTGGCAGGTCTGGTTTTACGTGGGCGGGTCATTTTGAATCTGGCGATATTGATCATAATTTGTATAGGCTGGCTCGTGTTTGGAGATATAAATGGATGGTTTACGCCGATACGAATTGTTGCAGGCAGCTCCGAGGATTTTTTTATAGCAAGCGTCATCATTTTGGTGGCAGGTAATGCGGTTTACCGTCTGGCCAGGAACGTTTACTATAATCTTTCGCAAGCCGAGCAAGAGATAGAAATGCGCGAAAAAGCCGAGCAGGAACGCGAGGCAGTCATACAAAAGTTAAAGTTGAAGAATCAAGAGTTGGACCGCTTTGCCATACGAGTTTCGCATGATCTAAAAACACCCTTGATCACCGTTGCTGGGTTTCTGGGTTTTTTGGAAAAAGATATTAAAGAAGGAAACCATGAACGGGTGGAGAAAAATGTGGCTCAGATCAGTGAAGCCGCAAAGAAAATGGGGAAATTTGTAGATGAGTTACTCGACCTTTCGCGGGTAGGACGGATCGTCAACCCGCCCAGCGATGTGGCATTCGATGTGATCGTGCAGGATGCGCTCAAAGCGACAGAAGGGGTACTTGAGGCGAAGCAGGTGCGGGTGAAGATCGAGGCGATCTTTCCCTACGTCCATGTGGACCGGGTGCGCGTTGTGCAAGTCATGCAAAACTTGATCACAAACGCTGTCAAATTCATGGGAGATCAAACGCCGCCCGTTATTAGGATCGGTTTTGAGGAGATCGACGGTGAGCATGTCTTTTCGGTAAGCGATAATGGAATTGGCATTGAAATGGAACATCAGGAAAGAATCTTCGAACTGTTCAGCAAACTCGACCCCAATACCGACGGCATTGGCATCGGACTTGGGCTGGTAAAACGTATTGTTGATACGCATGGCGGCAGGATATGGGTAGAATCAGAAGGCGCTGGCAAAGGTTCAACATTTAAATTTACCTTGCGCAAGAAACCTGATTTTGTGTTTAATCAATAAAAATGAACATCAAAAGATTGATATCCCGGCCCATGAGCTTTCTTGGAAAATTGTGGGGCTGGCTAACCGAGCCCTTTGAGCCCCTGCCCCACATTGGGGATCACAGGCGTTCAATTACAACTGCTGCATTTCTGCTATTTGCTGTCATCGCGGTTGGCATCGAACAAATGGCTGTAGGCAATACGCCTTTCAGTGCTTTGCTCTTCTTAATTACTGGATATTTTTTGGCACGTACACGCTGGTTCAAGTTTGCGGCATTGATCCTGATCTTCACCCTGATATTCCCATCTTATCTTGTGGCACTGAGACTGCTAAATCCCGACCCCAACCGAATCCTCACTGCGTTTGTATGGGTGATCATACCGCTCCTGCTTAGTAGCTTGATCTTTTCAGTGCGTGTGACAGTTGTCATTGGCGCCATCAATTTTCTAGCGCTTGCCGCATTGCCATTCATTCGCCCTGAATTGGATTACCGCAGTATGGGTGGAGCCATGGGGTTTTTCGGGCTGGTTGCCGTCATTCTTATCGTTGTCATGACCCAGCGCAATGAGATCGAGAGCGATCGCCAAAAAGAATTGTTAATCAGCCGACAAAAGCTAAGCCAGGAAATTCTTGAACGAGAACGCTTTGCCAAACAGGCCCAACGCCGCGCAGATCAATTGGTAATGCTGAATGATGTGAGTGTTGCCATATCGAACTTAAAGGAATTGGATAATATCTTTAACCTGATCCTCGAACAGGTTAAACTCCACTTTCAACTGGATATTTTTTTTATAGCCATTTATAACGAGCAGACCAAAAAGCTTTCCTTTCCGCTGATGTTCGATGGCGGCAGATTATGGCATGAACCTGAAAAAGAACTTTTCAAGGCAGAGCGGGTTGCCCAGGTGCTTCAGACCGGGAAGCCAATTTTATGGAATCGTTCTGAAGCTGAGATCAAGGCAGCGACAAGTTCTGAAAATCGCGTGGGGGATTCTTCCAGAGTCGCTGCTTCCATATTAATCAACCCCTTGCAGGTCGGGAACAAAGTGATTGGCGTGATCTCGGTACAAAGCTATAAGGCAAACGCCTACAGCAATGAACAACTCGTACTTTTATCGGCGCTCGCCCATCAAATTGTTATAGCCATTGAAAATGCCCGCCTGTTTGCAGAGACCGTAAAACGCACCCAACGATTAGCCATTCTGAATGAGATCGGCAGAGAAATCTCCACCATCAGCGACCTGCCTACTTTGTTGGAAAATGTTTATAGGCAGGTAAGCAATGCGCTGTCTGTTGACTTGTTCTTTATCAGTTTATATGACAAAGCAAAAAACGAACTCACCTTTCCCATCATGTACGACGATGGTCGGAAATGGACACAAAATCCAAACCCAGTTTTGGAAAGCACATTCTCAGGAAAAACGATCCTGACGCGAAAACCGCTGCTTGTCAACCAATGGTCTGGGACGGACAACGGTAACGGCTCCACCCCGACAGTTGTTGGCGATAACAGCCGGATCACCAAATCTCTGATGTTCACGCCGATGCTGTTCGGAGAAGAAACGATCGGCGTCCTGTCCGTTCAAAGTTATGATCCCAATGCGTACAATGAGGAAGACCTAAATCTGCTCACAGGCATTGCCAACCAGGTTGGTATCGCCATTCAAAACACACGCCTACTTGAAGAGACGAGACAAAATGCCCAAAGTTTATTGACCTTGAATGAAATCGGGCGCGCAGTTTCGGAATTGACCGATCTGCCCTCTTTGTTGGAGGGCATCTACGAACATGCCAGGAAAACGATCCCGCTGGATGCGTTTTATGTGGGTTTGTATCAACCCGATTCCGATGAGATCGTCTTTCCAATCATGTACGACGAAGGCCGGCGTTACGAACCCACACGAAGTACAGTCAACAATGGCACTCTTATGAGCAGCCTGCGTCAGGGCGAAAAAGCAGCGTTGATCAATCGAACACCCGAGGAATTGGGATTTACCGATAGCGAGAACCGACTCGGTGACACATCCAAAGTATCGGCATCACTAATGATCGCACCGCTCACAGTAGGCAATCAGGTGATCGGGGTGATCTCTTCGCAAAGTTACACTTTTAATGCCTACAATGAAAATGACCTGAATTTACTCTCGGGCATCGCCAACCAGGTGGCTGTGGCGATTCAAAACACGCGCCTGCTGGAAGAGACCAAACAGAAAGCCCAACAACTATCCATACTCAATGAGATCGGTCAGGCGGTTGCAGCTTTGAAGGACCTGCCCGAGTTACTGGAAGTTGTATTTGCGCAAGCCCAGCAGAAGCTAAACATCGATACGTTCTTTGTAGGGCTATACGATCCTCAAAAAAACGAAGTTAACTACCCGATCACGTATGATGACGGGAAAAGGTATGACGCCCATCCAGATAGAGTTTCTGAGGAAAGTTTCCTTTACAAATTACTACACGGTGAAAAGGCAAAGTTGATCAACCGAACTCCTGAAGAACTTGCTGTGATTCCAACGAGCACCGGGATGTTGGGCAATACATCCAAACTTTCGGCTTCTTTGATGATCGTTCCGTTGACTTTGGGAGAACAAGTCATTGGAATTTTTTCTGCACAAAGCTATACATTGAATGCCTATGACGAGAACGATCTCAGTTTATTTATCCGGATCGCCAATCAGGTCTCAATCGCCATAGAGAATTCACGTTTATATACAGCTGCCCAGCAGGAAATCTCAGAGCGTCAAAAAGTTGAGGAGCAACTGCGTACAGCAGAAGCAAAATATCGCGAACTGGTGGAACGGGTGCCGGCTGTGATCTATAGTTCAGAAACTGGGGCGTCAGGACGCTGGTTTTATGTCAGCCCGCAGATCGAAGCGTTGCTGGGCTTTACACCCGAGGAATGGGCCTCCAACCCCGATCTATGGTATCAACAGATCCATCCCGATGATCGAGAATATGCAGTAGCTACAGAAGCAAAATTACTGGCTGAAGGTTCACGCCTGGAAACAGAGTACCGAATCTATACAAAAGACCAGCACCTTTTGTGGATCCACGACGAAAGCATGAATGTTTCCATGTCAGACAATCAGCAATATATTGTGCAAGGTTTTATCACCGATATTACCGTGCGCAAGCAAGCCGAATTGACCCTCAGGGAGAGTGAGGAGAAATATCATTCCTTATTCATTACCGCCGAGCGGCAAGCGCGCGAACTGACCCTGCTCAGCGAAGTGCAAAGTGCGCTCGCACAGGAACTTGACCTCTCTGTTCTTATACATACCGTGGTTGAAGCGATCGCAAAGACCTTTGGGTATATCTTTGTTAGTCTGTATAAATTGGAGAATGGCTATCTCCAGCTCCAACATCAGGTTGGGTATCAAAGTGTGATCGAAAAGATATCTCCTAAAGAAGGGATATCAGGAAGAGTAGTAAACACGGGACAACCCATTCTTATAAAAGATGTGACCCTGGAATCGGATTTTCTGCGCGCATCGCCGCATATCCATTCTGAGATCTGCGTGCCACTTTTCGACGGAGACGAGATCTTCGGCACCTTGAATGTGGAGAGCCCAGTGGAGTATCAACTCACAGAGGACGACCTCCGTCTCATGCGTGCGCTTAGTGAACAGGTCAACATCGCCATTCGCCGGGCACGTTTGTATGCAGATCGTGCGGCAAATCTGCGCCGTGAAAAACACATCAATGAGTTTGCGCACGCGATCAGCAGTACGTTAGATCTGCCCAGCATTCTGGAGATCGTTGCCCGCCTTAGCGTTGAATTGGTCGGTGCAGATACCGCAACGGTCGCTATTATGTCCGAAGATGGTGACGAAATAACCAACGCATACAGCTACAATGAATTTAAGGAGGAGCTGGGTATGGTTTCACCAAAAGGTCAGGGACTTACTTGGTTTGTGTTTGAAAGCAATAAGCCCGCGATTATGGATGAATATAGTCAACATCCGAAAGCCACACCTGAGTGGTCAACCTCAGGATTGCATGCGTTTATGGGATTTCCACTCTCCATCGGTGAAAAACGGCTTGGAGTGCTGGTGCTATATAATCGCAACCCGGATAAAAAATTTACCCAACGCGATTTTTCTCTCATCGAGACCATCTCGCGTGAAGTAGCGATTGCCATTCAAAACGCGCATTTGTTCGACGCACTGCAAAAAGAACTCGCTGAACACAAGTTGACTCAGGATAAATTAAAAATCCTCGTCCGTGAACTGGAAGCAAAGAATGCAGAGTTGGAGCGTTTCACCTATTCGGTCTCACATGATCTTAAAAGTCCGCTGGTGACGATTGGCGGGTTCCTTGGTTTTCTTGAATCAGACATCCGAAAAGGTGAAATGCAAAGGATCGAGAACACCATCAATCGCATTCGTGAAGCGGCAAAAAAGATGCAGCGCCTGCTGGATGAGATCCTGGAGCTTTCGCGGATTGGCAGATTGATCAATCCGCCTTCGAAAGTCCCGTTTGGGGAGTTGGTCAGTGAAGCGCTCGAGCTGGTACACGGCCAGTTGACGGAGAAGCAGGTTGAAGTGAGAGTCGAGGCGGAGCTTCCCATCGTCAATGTGGATCGCATCCGCATGGTTGAAGTCCTGCAGAATCTCATCGTCAACGCGACCAAGTTCACGAGGCAAACTGAGAAGCCAGTCATCGAAATTGGAACGCGTGTAATAAACGCAGAGCAGGTTTTCTTTGTGAAAGATAACGGCATTGGGATTGCGCCTGAATATCACCAAAAGGTGTTTGGCTTATTTGATAAGCTTGACGCAAAATCAGAGGGTACCGGCATCGGGCTCGCGCTTGTAAAACGGATCATCGAAGTGCATGGCGGTACAATATGGGTAGAATCAGAGATTGGAAAAGGCGCAACTTTCTTTTTCACGCTTGAACCTAAAAAACAACAGGAGAACTTATGACGAGAATTGTTGTGGACGCGATGGGGAGCGACAACTTCCCTGCACCGGATGTGGAAGGCGCTGTGATGGCAGCGCGCGAATATGGGGTGGAAATACTTTTGACGGGGGACGCTTCAAAGATTCAGCCGTTGCTTGATTCGTTGGGTGGAGCGAATCTACCCATACGCATTGTCAACGCACCAGAAATGTTGACGATGCACGACAAAGGCGAAGACCTGGTGATGAAAGCGCGTCACAAAGAGGCGCAGAATTCGATGGCGGTTGGTTATGACCTTGTCAAAAAAGGCGAAGCGGATGCGTTCGTAACGGCGGGCAATACCGGCGCAGCGATGGTGACGGCGCTATTTCGTTTGGGTCGTATTCGCGGCGTGGACCGCCCGGCGTTGGCTCCGCCCTTCCCCACAGCAACTGGCATGTGCATTATTTTGGATATCGGCGCCAACCCTGATTGCAAACCTGAGAATCTTTTGCAGTTCGGCATCATGGGCAGTGTCTATGCCGAATACGTGCGCGGCGTGAAGAAGCCGCGCGTCGGATTGATATCGAATGGTGAAGAAGCTGGCAAAGGTAGTGAGCTGGTTAAAGGTGCATACCCGCTCCTCGAAAAAGCCAATTTAAATTTCATCGGCAATGTAGAAGGCAAGGAAATCTTCAACGGTCATGTTGACGTGGCAGTAACAGATGGTTTTACGGGAAACGTCTTGTTGAAATCCACGGAGGCGGTTGCCAAGCTGATCATTGAGAAGATCCGTACATCGATCAAAGGCGGAGGTCCGCTGGCGTTGTTAGGCGGAGCGCTCGTCAAGCCGGCTTTGGGACAGGTAAAGAAATTGCTTGATCCCAGCGAAGAGGGTGCAGCACCATTACTTGGAATCAACGGTTTGGTCTTCATCGGTCACGGACGTTCGGATGCGCTGGCGATCAAGAATGCGATCCGCGTGGCAAAGGAAGCGGTTGAGTCAAAGGTGTTGGATGCGATGAAATCTGCGATCGAGGAAAGTTTGAAGAAATAGAAAGAAAGTAGACAGGGAAACAAGTAGACACGTAAACAGGTTTTTGTAGGGGCGGGGTTATCCCGCCCATGTTTTCAACCAAATTTAAATTTCTTACAAACGGCGCTTCGACTTCGGGTCTCGACGGAACGTCTCGACCCTCCGCTCAGCGCGAGGATAAACATGAAAATCATCAAAAACGAAAAACTTATTAAACGTAACAGCATCATCGGTCAGTGGACAAGTATCCTGGCACTCATTGTACTTGGCGGCGGAATGTATATGTCATTCTCAAACCCAGCCAACTCACAACTGGTCACCTATTCGATTGTCGCTTTGGTGGTGGGCTTCATTCTCACACAGGTCGGCATGTACATGGGCAATCGTTGGGGACGCAGCCCACGACCTGATGAAAAATTCGATGCGGGGCTCAAAGGGCTACCCGGTGACTACACGATGTATCATTTTGTCACACCGGCATCACATTTGCTTGTGGGTCCTGGCGGCGTATGGACGTTGCTCCCCTATCGTCAGCGCGGTGTGGTGAAATATGTTAAGAATCGCTGGCGCGTTGGTAGCGGCGGATTCTTGCAAGCGTACATGAGCATTTTTGGTCAGGAAGGCATCGGTCGCCCTGACCTGGAAGCGGATGGCGAGATCGCTGCGGTCCATAAGCTCCTGGCAAAGAAACTCAACGAAGGCGAGATCCCTGAAGTGCGCGCTGCGCTGGTCTTCATGAATGATGAAGTCGACCTACAAGTGGAAGGCGCGCCATTGCCCGCATTGAAGATCAAGCAACTCAAGGATTTCATGCGGCAAAAGGGCAAGGAAAAACCATTGGGTCCATTGCAACTCGCGGCGATCAAGTCCGCGCTGCCGGAATAACTGACTCTTATCCTTTTTGAACCGCGAAGACTCGAAGGCGCGAAGTTTTTTTTCTTTGCGTCCTTCGCGCCTTCGCGGTAAATATTTAACTGGCGCTTCGACTGCACTCGCTTAATGGCTCGCTCCACTCACAACATCCCGACGTTTTTCGGGAGCAAGAACAAATAAAGTTTTATGATACACTTGTTCTACTTCTACAACTAGAACAATTTACTCCCATTTGGAAAGAGAATCTTCCTGGGCATCAAGCATTGGCTTCGATACCCAACGAAGTAACCGTATTATGCAATCCATTGTATCCATAGACATTGAAACGACAGGGTTAAGCGAAGACCGTGATGCGATCATCGAAATCGGGGCGGTGAAGTTCAAGGGTCATCGCGTGGAAGCGGAGTGGTCGTCACTGATCAACCCCGGTAAACATATTCCAGAATTTATTTCAGGGCTAACCGGCATCACGGATGCAGAAGTGCGCAACGCACCGAAGTTCCGTGATATTGCCCAAGACTTGGAAGCCTTTGTCGGCAACGCACCCGTGATCGGACATAACGTCCGCTTTGATCTGGGATTCCTGCAAAAGGCAGGCATCTTACAATACAACGAAGTCATTGATACGTATGAACTCGCTGCGGTGTTGATGCCAACCGCGAGTCGCTACAATCTCGGTGCGCTTGGCAAACAGCTTGGTATCCTGCTCCCCGCCACTCACCGCGCCATGGACGATGCCAAGGTCACGATGGCAGCGTTCAATAAATTATTCGAGATGGCACGCGAGTTGCCGTTGGAGGTTGTGACGGAGATCGTGCGCCTAAGCGAGCCGTTGGAATGGGATGCATTCTGGATCTTCCAGGAAGTGCTCAAGGCAAAAGCCAAAGAGGGCATTCAAGCCAAGAAAACAAAAAAACAAAGCGGACCAGCATGGTCCGATGATACAAAGTATCCACCGTTGGATAACCCGGAGAAACCCATCCCGTTGAATGTGGATGAAGTCGCTTCGGTGTTGGAGTATGGCGGACCGTTCTCACAATATTTTGAAACCTTCGAGCAGCGCCCCGAACAAGTGGATATGCTGCGCGCGGTGACGAATGCGCTTTCGTATGGAAGTCATTTGATGGTCGAAGCAGGCACGGGCGTGGGCAAGTCGTTTGCGTATCTGGTGCCAGCGGCATTATTCGCCAAACAAAATAATACCCGCGTGGTCGTTTCCACGAATACGATCAACTTGCAGGATCAACTCGTGCAGCGCGATCTGCCGAATTTGAGTCAGGCTTTGAATCTGGATTTTCGTTTCGCCTTGTTGAAGGGACGTTCGAATTATCTGTGTCCGCGGCGGTTGGAAAATATGCGGCACTTCGGTCCACGCAATAAAGATGAGATCCGGGTGCTGGCAAAGGTCATGGTTTGGCAACTGGACAACCAGAGCGGAGATCGAAGCGAATTAAATCTCACGGGGCCGACCGAGCGTGAGGTGTGGAATCGAATGTCGGCTGAGGATGATGCGTGCACGACCGATACGTGCATCAAACGTACGGGCGGCGCTTGTCCGTTTCATCGCGCAAAGTCCGCATCTCAAAATGCGAACGTGCTCGTCGTCAATCACGCGCTGTTGCTTTCGGATGTTGCCACGGGCAGTAAAGTCCTGCCCGAATATTCGCATCTCATCATTGACGAAGGTCATCATTTGGAAGCGGCGACAACCAATGCGTTGTCGTTCAAGCTGAATCAATTCGACATGGACCGCATGATGAAGGAAGTGGGCGGGACGAACGCGGGCGTGCTCGGGCGTTTGCTCGGCGAGACGAACGAAGCGCTGCGCCCCTCGGACTTTGGACTGCTGCAACAAAAAGTAGCGCGTGCCACCGATATGGCTTTTCGCATCGAGCAGATGAACCGCGAGTTCTTCAACGTGTTGGGCGAGTTCGCGCGTTTGCAACGCGAGGGACAGCCGCCATCCAATTACGCCTGGCAGGCACGCGTGTTACCCGCCACGCGGACACTGCCGTTCTGGGATGAAGTGGAAATGGCATGGGACGCGACCGACGAGACGTTGAGTTTATTGCTCACGTCGCTGGCTGAAATTTACAGAGCCGCCGCTGACCTCTACGCAGACGGACACGACAATCTTGAAGACGTAATGGGCGATATCAGCAACGTAGTTCGCAGACTGACCGAAGCCGAAGCCAACATCTCCGGCATGATCGGTAAACCGATCCAGGGCATGGTGTATTGGATCGAAGTGCAGCCGAATCAAAACCGTTTATCGTTGAACGCCGCACCGTTGAGCGTGGGACCGTTGGTCGAAAAATATTTATGGCATGAGAAACGCTCAGTCATTCTGACCTCCGCCACACTGACCGCGCACGGCGAATTCCAATATTTGCGCAACACGCTCGGCGCAGACGAAGCGGACGAGATGCAACTCGGCTCGCCGTATGATTACGAGAGCGCGGCGTTGCTGTATATCGCCAACGACATCCCCGAACCGAATCAAAATGGCTATCAACAAATTCTCGATAAGACCATTCTCGCCACCGCCAGAGCCACCAGCGGACGAATGCTCGTGCTGTTCACGTCGTATGCGGCGTTGAAGAAAACTTCGCAAGCCATCACGGGATCGCTCGCACGCGAAGAAATCTACGTGTACGAACAAGGCGACGGCGCTTCACCCAACGCGTTGCTTGAGTCGTTCAAAGCGACAGAACGCGCGGTGTTATTGGGAACCAAATCTTTCTGGGAAGGCGTGGACGTGCCCGGCGATTCGTTATCGATTGTTGTTATTACCAAACTGCCGTTCGATGTACCCACCGATCCGTTGATCGCGGCACGCTCCGAAATGTACGAAGACTCGTTCAATCAATACTACCTGCCTGAATCGATCCTCAAATTCCGTCAGGGATTCGGTCGCCTCATCCGCACGGCATCAGACCGCGGCGTGGTTGCCATTTTAGATCGCCGCGTGTTGACGAAGCAATATGGCAGATTATTTTTGGAATCACTCCCGCCATGTACCGCCCGCCAGGGACCCGCGGCGAATCTTTCCCGCGAGGCTGGGAAGTGGTTGGGACTGTAAGGGTCATTTGAGTATTAGATGTTCACAGCAGCTCCGCTGTTTTGCCATAACATGGATATAATTGGCTCATCCTCACATAATTCTACATTGTGATTTTAGTGGGACCGCTTCATGCGACGTGCAAAAGCCTGGCAGAAAAAGCATGACGAAAGTTGATCGAAATGGATGGGATTGGCAGACATCCTGGAGGTATGACAGAAATGAAACTCAGCAACTTATTTCCTCTTTTGTTGGGCGTAGTGTTCATTATGGCGATACTAGCTCTACCGGCTTTTCTGTTTCCCATT
>Ga0137333_1000045_pt1 | contig 27301 bp, 15 predicted proteins | sample EasRivERMLT231_2_FD_102286 | JGI IMG/M metagenome (GOLD analysis project Ga0137333, IMG submission 102286) | Soil microbial communities from meander-bound floodplain in the East River, Colorado, USA - East River MetaG ERMLT231_2 | ecosystem: Environmental > Terrestrial > Soil > Floodplain ... | reverse complement strand
TACTTCCGCAAAAACCGGATGGCATTTTATTAGCCGAGATATTTGAACAAATCGCCCGTTTAGGCATGGTTCATCCCTCTGTTGAGCCAGTTTCAGCTACTTAATTGGCATAGGTATTGATTAGAGTAGCATAATTAATTTGATTTGCCTGTTGGAAAGACAGCTCTAAGCAGCTTGTCTCAAATTATTCTTTGGCATCTGCTTGGACAGGATTAACACGATTGACAGAGAGCAATGGCATTCCCAAATCTCGGACTTTTTTTAGCACACCATACAACGCGGCCTGATCAATCACTGGGCCGGTTAAAAGAGTATCGCCGTTGTCTTCCAGGGTGATGGCCACGCCCCCAAACCAGTCTGTCCATTGGAGACCCAGATGCCCTTGGATCTTGATTTGATAGACTATGGGTTTACTTGTGTCGGTTATTGGGCTGAGCTCGTTTGACATTACCTTGTACTTGTTGTGGACGGCTATAGCAGTCTGCGCCACTTACTCCATAGACAAGTAATATATCTGCCATACGGTATGAACGTATAGAGACTTAAGTATTGTTTGGGGTATTGTTATGGGGCTGGAGAGGGGAAAAGTTATAAAACGTTGACTTGATAAATCACTTGCGTGCAATATTAGGCAATAAATATTCGGGCAAACCGACCTTTAGGCTACAACAGACCCAACTCGCGGGCGCGGGCGACGGCTTCGGTGCGCCGCTCCACTTGGAGTTTGCCAAAGATAATCCGATTGTGCCCTTTCACCGTGCTCAGGGCGAGGAAAAGCTGCTTGCTAATTTCATGATTCGAGAGTCCCTGGGCAATCAGCTGTAGTACTTCCAACTCGCGTTGGCTCAATGGATCGATAAGGGGCTGGGCAAGTGACAGATAAGATTTGTCTGCGCTCTTCTGTTCCTCGGCTTCAAATACAGCCAGCAACTTACCGACATAGTCCGGCATAATCCCATGCGCAGCTGCTTCGGACAATAGTTGAGCCATCGGTATTCCTTCGTCGACAAAGGTACGTATGAAGCCGCCCGGCTCTGCCAGAGTAAGTGCGTCACCCAACACTTGCACGGCCTTGTCCTTTTCGTCTTGTGCATGGTGAGCGATTGCCTGAAGAACCATCACTTTGAGCCGTTCATCCTGCCAATCCTTTGCCTCTGCCTGCTGGCGCAACAGTTCCAGCACCGCCAGTGCCGCGGATGTGTCGGCCTGAGCCAGATGTACCCGGGCCTGGCTGAGAGGGAGACTGTTAGTCTGCGCGAGATTGGAGGCTGCCGCCAAATTGCCCTGGTGAAGCAACGTTACTACCTGCGCAGCAGCAACTTCAGGGATTCGATAAACAAAGTTTTGCTGGCGCGCGGACTGACTGGCTTGAGCGAGCATAGCAGCCGCGCCATTCACATCCCCCCGAGCCAGTTTCAAGCGGGCAAGAAACACCTCACAGATAATAAATCGGTCAATAATTTGATCATACTGCCGCGCCAGGTGAAGGCTCTGTCGCCCGTGCTGCTCAGCGGCATCCAGGTCATTCCATTCGTAGAGGACACGAGCCAGGCCAAGATGCGCTTCGTTGATAATCTGAAGTGGCTGATCACCTGCCCATTGCAGGACGCGCCGGTAGGTCTCGGCTGCCAGAGTGAGCTGGTTTTCTGCTTCCTGTACCATGCCTAAGCCGATGGTCGCCAATATGACAGTGAAGATGGCCCCGGACGTCTGGCTGAGAGAGATGGCTTGAGTAAAGGCTTGGCGGGCTGCGGCATAGTCTCTCTGGTAGAGGTAGGCAGCGCCCAGCGTCCAATTAGCGTTGGCACGGGAAGACAGGCTGCTAGGGTGCAGATACTCCAGAGCACGGCGCGACTGGGCAATCATGGTTTCTACCTTGTACTGGGTGAGAGCCAACGTAGCCCTGGCGGCTGCAATTTGTCCAACAAGGTTTCGGGTCTTGTCGTCCGCCTCGGCACCTTGCAGAGCGAGGGCAGCTTCAGCCGCTTGGAGTTTCTCTTCCACGCCAGTCGTTTGGCCATTAATCAACAACAACGAGGCATATCTCCACCACAACGAGGGCCTGGCATTCAGTACCGTCGTTGGCAGCGAAGCCAGCCAGTCCAATATAGCCATCGCAGCGCCACGAAAATGCAGGGGAATCCCCTTTCCTTCAATCAGGCGCTCGGCGCGCTCGACATCATTGGCGGCAGCAGCGTGGTGAAACGCTTCAATCTCCAGACCCTTGTCTTCATACCACTGGCTGGCACGGATGTGCAATTCGTTCACACGGCTTTCCGCATCCCCTGAAGATGAGCCAGTGTTCTGATGGAGTCGCTGCCGCAGCAAATCAGCAAAGAGATGGTGATAGCGGTACCAACGCCGCTCATTGTCCAGAGGAATGAGAAACAAGTTGGCGTGTTCGACATATTCCAGGGTTTCCTGTCCGGGAGCAGATGAGTCAAGCAGAACCGCATCACAAAGCGGACCACACATGCGGTCCAGGATGGATGTGCGCAACAAGAACGTCTGCACGCTTTCGGACTGTTGCTGCAAGACTTCTTCAACCAGATAGTCCATCACGAAATGGTGGCTTCCGGTGAAAGATTGGATGAAGCTAGTGGTATCCTGATGTCCCTGCATTGAAATCGCAGCTAGTTGTAAGCCGGCGATCCAGCCTTCAGTGCGGGCTTCCAAAGCAGCGATGTCTTCTGCTGTGAGGTTCAGACCCATGATCTGGTTGAGAAACTCGGCGGCTTCGGCGGGGGTAAAACGCAAGTTGGTGGCACGCAGTTCGGTCAATTGGTCGCGGGCGCGTAATCGGGCTAAAGGTAAATCTGGATCCTCACGGGTGGTGATGACCAGGTGCATCTGTGGCGGCAAATGTTCGAGCAGAAAGGTGAGGGCATTGTCAACCGGTTTGGCATCAATAACATGATAGTCGTCAAGGACGAGGATGAAATTGTCCGATACTGTGGACATTTCATTGAGCAGGGCTGTCAGAATCGATTCGGTTGGCGGTGGTTGAGGGGATTGGAGCACACCCAACACCGCTGCTCCAACATTCGCCGCAATCGTCTGTAAAGCAGCGACGATATAAGTCAGAAAGCGTGCAGGGTCGTTATCCCCTTCATCCAGAGACAGCCAGGCGGCCGGTCGCCCACAACCAGCGACCCATTCGCTGACCAGCGTGGTTTTACCAAAGCCAGCGGGGGCAGAGATGAGTGTAAGTTTGCGACCCGAAAGGAGACCCTCGTTAAGCCGCTCAATCAGGCTAGGGCGAAGAACAATTTTAGGCCGAGGTGGGGGGATATAAAGTTTGGTGGCTAAAATTGGCGTAGACATAATGCCATTATAACCACAGTCTTTGCGGTCAACTGCTGCCCGAATTGCATCACGGAAAATGTTACTTTGGGAAGCATCGTTGCATCAGGGAAAATGTTACTTACCGATAGGCGAAAAAGCCTGTTGGAGGAGCGACATGATGAGCCTGAAAAGCAAGCGCGAGCTGTTGGAAGTCGTGCGACCCAGATACGTGAAAGCGAGCAAACTTGAAAAGCAAAAGATGCTGGACGAGTTTACGTCTGTCACTGGGTATCATCGGAAATATGCGATCCGAGTTCTAAAAAACCAAGTGCAAGTTCAAAACCACCTTAAAAGGAAAACCAAAACCTACCAGCCCATGTATCGTGGCGAAGTCGTGCAGGTACTCGATCAAATCTGGGAGATCTATGGGCGGATCTGCTCCAAACGATTACAACCGATTTTACCTGAAGCGATCAAGGTATTGGAACGTTGTAAAGAAATTGAGATTACCAAAGAGACAAAAGACCGGCTCCTAAAAATCAGCTCTGCCAGCATAGATCGCTGCTTGCTTCCTGTCCGAATCCAATCACCGCACGGCTTGAGCACCACTAAGCCTGGCGGTCTACTCAAAAACATGATTCCAGTCCGCACCTTTACAGAATGGGATCAAGAACGACCCGGCTTTCTAGAAATTGACCTCGTCGCGCATTGTGGGAACACCACAGAAGGGCAATACCTGAATACTTTGACCTGTACAGACATTTCTACCGGCTGGACGGATGTCACCGCCTTGCCGCATCGCTCCCAAGAGGTAGTTTCTGAAGCCATCCACTGCATGCGCCAAAGATTGCCCTTCCCATTGCTCGGCATCGATTCGGACAATGGCAGTGAGTTCATTAATGATTTACTCTACCGGTACTGTCTGGATCAGAAGATCACTTTTACTCGTTCTCGCCCATACAAGAAAAATGATCAGGCGCATGTGGAACAAAAGAATTGGTCTGTGGTGCGCCACATCGTTGGCTATGACCGCTGGGAAACAGAGCAGGAGTTCGCCATTCTACAAAGTATCCATGCTGATTTACGGTTTTACAGCAACTTCTTTCAGCCATCTTTCAAACTGATTGCCAAGGAACGGATTGGCAACAAAACCATCAAACGGTATGATCCAGCCAAGACCCCTTACCAGCGTGTTCTCGAACGCAACGACATTTCTCTTGAAGCCAAAGCACGGCTGATGAACTTGTACGTCCAACTCAATCCCGCCGAACTTCGCCGCTCGATTGACCTCAAAACCGCCAAACTTTGGAAACTTTCTCGGTAACATTTCTTCTTGATGCAACGTTACTTCAAAGTAACATTTTATCTTGATGCATTACGCGCCTTAAGTTTCTTTCTAAAGGCGAATACCCATATTACAGCAAGGTTGTGCCCTTTTAGTAAGAACTACAATCGTGGGTGCAACCTCGGTTTGATGTACTAGCGTGAGGCAATCCGAGAGCGTAAGCAAGGTGAAACTCGATTAAATAAATGATTTTCATATAGGTAGCGGATAGACAAAAGTGGCAGCACCAAGGTGGGGGGAAGGTGAACCAGTTCGGTTTATACAGGTTGACATCGAGAATATAAATGAACAATCTGGTCATTGGTTGCTCATGATATGAGGATTTGTATTAGGGTATTGGGGATGTGTCGTTATGAAAAAGCAAGAGCCATCATTGACGAGTGGTTGCTTGTTGTTGTAACTTGATGTAACTTAACCCATAGTTGGTTCTTCCGCACATTTGTTGATGAGTGCCGATGGGGAATAAAGGTAAATGACTTCCGATTCTAGGCTGTGCGGTAGCACAGCCGTTTCTTGAGTAAATCGAGGTTGCCCCGTCCAAACATCTCTCGCTTGATCAGCTTCAATTGGTTTACATGCCCTTCAACTGGCCCGCTACTCCATGATGTAGTCAATGCCGCAGTTACGGCATCCTTATCTCTAACCAAACTCGCTGCGGAGTTTCGAAAGTCAGTTAATTCACTTGAGGATGCTTTTTCAAGCCACTCTGAGAATTGACCTGATAGACGTTCCCGCACGATCTTTCCAAACTCCTGTGTCAAATGATAAGCAACTGCCAAATCAGGGAATGACTGGCAGAACCAGTCCACATCTTGTTTCTGCTCCGCTGTTAATTCAGACGCGGGTTTTGTGAGCAAATAGGCCACGTGACGCGGAGCCACGGATTTAACTTTGGGTTTAGGTCGTTGAACTGGCGACAAGTTTGAAATAACGCGATCATGCGAGGGTTCTGGCTGTAAGTTGATCACTGCCCGCTTCAGTTCTGTTACAAAATATGTAACCGCCTTGTAAGAACCTCGATAACCCTGCTCCTTAATCTCTTGAAAGAGTTGCACGGCTACATGGATATCCGCTTGCCAGCGTTGAGTCAAATAATCGGCAAAGGGTCGGATTGTTTCACCGCGACGCGCATGCTCTGGGTAATGTCCGATGCGCAAGTAACGCTCAACCGTCGGGCGACTGATGCCAAGTTGTTTAGCAATTTTGCGTCCAGGAACACCCAGTTCGTGTAATTCAACCACATTGTTGTATTTATCTCGACGACGAGCACGACGCTCTGCAATGAGTTGCTGATGCGGAGTCAGAGACCGTACAAAATGGGAGGGCTCAGTTTGAACAAACACATCAACGTTGTTATTGATTATTGACGGCGGGAGAGGAGCAGCGGGTGCGATGGGTAGAGACAGGTCGCTGATGGGCAGCCGTAAACACCGCCGATTTCGTTCGACTACCTTCTTTACTGCTCCTGTCAAATTCATCAATAAGTGAAAACGATCGGCAACTTGTTGGGCAGCGGAGGCGCTGGCTGAGGCAGCTTCTGTATATGCACTCGCACGATCACGACAAATAATCTCAATGCCTGGGTGGGCTTCCAGCCACAACGAGAGCGTTTTAGACTCCCGGTCTGGCAAGAGTTCAATCACACGATGTCTTTCCAGGTCGCAAAGTATAGTTCCGTAAGTACGACCCTTGCACTTGGCCCAGTCATCCACGCCTAACACTCGGGGTGTGACAATCGGGCCGTTGGAAGACTGTCGAATAAAACGTAAACAACTATCCCCACTAATATGAAGACCTTGACGTCTAAGAGCGCGGGAAGTTGGCTCCCCTCCAAAAGCCAACGACAAAGATGATAGCCACTCCTGAAATCGGTTAGTGCGGCGACGATAGGGAACTGCCACTTCAGGCGCACGTTCAGTGAAATAATGATGGCAACAGTTGGGCGTGGAGCAACGAAATCGACGCACCCTCAAATCGATTTGAACCGGTACGCCACCCCAGGGTAAGTCTGCCAGGTGACGAACATAGCGACTATGGATGTTTTGTGACCATTGTTGACAATTCGGGCATTGGGCGGCTGGATCAGAAATTACCACTGTAAGAACAATCTTGTGGGTTTCTGCCCTCATATCGACTATCTGAAAATTGGATGTCCCAAACATTGGCAAAATCTGCATTGAAGAACCTCCGCTCTGATTAGATACCACGTTTTGGGACTATCATAATATAGCCTAATTCATTCAGCGAGGTTCAACAAAATTGTAGAAGACCCAAGTTTGCTTCCACGTGAGAGACAAAGATAGATCGCCGAACCGAATTTGTGTATTTATTGGAATGGACGGACCAGTCAATCATGCGCTAACCTCTGATCGTCCCTATCGAAAGGCGTGGTCGGATGAAAAAGTGACAATGTATATGAAGGAGAATGCCGGGAAAATATTCGATCCGCAAATTCTTGAGATATTTCTTTCGGTCGTTTCAAATAGGGGATAAGGTCTAGCTTAGGAGACAGGCGATTCCTCTGGAAATGGAAATTGCTGCAGCAGTTCCCAGTATCCCGCACCTTTCTGCACAGTCCACTCGAACCGTCTTACTGTGAAAGTGATTTCACGGCTGGCTCCGAAGGTCGGATCTTTTATCCGGGTTGATCTGTCTTCCGGTAAATCAACGATTTTTATATGGGGTAACCAATTCTGGGATTTATAGGGATAACTCTCATAGCCCATTTCGCGTGCAATCTCGCCAAGATCGTCATACATGCTTTCGAGTGCCGTGTTTTTCTCTGACAGCAGCCACAACTTGCCCGGTTGACTTTTTACATTCATCCTGACAATATTTCTGACCTTAATTTCAAAAGGACGCAATTTCAAGCAATATTTTTCCAGACGTTTTCTGAGAGATTCAAAATCCTCGACATTTCGAATTGCCTGTACAGTTAAATGCAGATCAATAATCGGGGCCCCATCAGCAACCCGGGCCGTCTCCTCCGAAAGCTTATATAGGCTGGGGTATTCCTCGCTTTCAGGCCTGACAATGATAAATGTGGATTTGCCGCTTAAAATTGAAATTTCCAGGACTTCTGTTTCCTTAACTCTATTTCTATACAGTTCAGCGTGTGCTTCACCATCACTTCTCCCCACGCCATAATTCCATGCGAGCAATCCACGATGCAAGTCGTTTTGCCAAACTGTACATATTTTTTCTTCCATCTCCGTCACAGTACTTTTCGTCGACGTTATCATAAATTCATCGCCTGCCCGTTCGGATCGAAATAACAAAAAGCCTTCGTCTCTCGGGAAATGCTTTGCAAGCACATTTGAAAACCGTCTAAGATCCTGGTCTATTGCTGCGCCTCCATAACGGCTATTTCCTTCATGCATATTAAGCATGTCCGTCAAGGCTACGCTTTGAATCCTTGTGTTATCCCGGTACCACTTGGCTCCAAGTCCATTGAGTGTCCCGGTTAAAGCATCTCTGGTTACTATGCTCTCCATGATGTTTTTGGTAATCCGGACCTGCTCATTTGCCTGTTGCTCTAAATTAGCAGGCAAGCCTAACGCAGAGATTCTATTTATGAGTCTTTCGTAGGGCATACTAAACTGGGTCCAGCTTTGGTAGCTGTTACTTTCCTCGATTCGTCCCGGAATTTCCGAGTGACTCTCCAAAATGGTTTGTCTGACTACCATAGGTCTGAAGGTGCTTCGCTGCTTTTGAAGCTCGTTCTCGGCTTCTGTCTCTGAAAGGCCTACGCCAAAATCCCAGGTGAGTAGAGAATACATTTCCTGGTCATTGTATGGTTTTGTCAACAGAAGTCTGATTTCTCGAGGCGTTTTCGAGGTGGAAAATATTCTGAATTCATCGCTGCCGGGGGACCTGTGCACAATATCGCCATTATCCAGAGTGAAAATGGACATAAATTGATGCGCTAATTTATGCAATTCCGAATCCACCACCGCTGCTCCGTAGACTTTGTTAGCCTGCCGCAGGTCATATATGTCGATCTGTGCCATTCCTTTCATTTGTTTGTCGGGCAGAAGCCACTTTCCCGCACGTGCATTCAGGGCATGGGTAACCGCGTCGTACAGGGCCAGATTTTTGGCATCTTTTCGGATGGCTGAAATGAAACCCTTCAACCGTTGAACTTGAGCGTCAGTGATCGGCAGTGCTTGAAACAGATTCTCCAGTTCCCTAAATGACTGCAGGAAAATCTTTAGCTCATTATCCATTTTCATCACCAGTAACTAAACAAGATAGGGACATAGAGTAATGCTTATTAAGCACTCTGTGGGTATCATCAACAGATAAGTTTCAGCGGATTTTCGGTTGCTTGTTGCGTGGTTCTGCCTGGGCAATAGCTCGTGGTCAATACCCGGAGTTGGGAGTGCGCCGGGCCAGGTTCTGGTTCGGCGAAGAACATTCTATGTGCAATTCCTCTCCAGAAGAAGACCTGTATCTAAAAAAAGACCTTCATTACTTATTTTCCCCTGTCAAGCATTTCATTGATGGTTAGGAGTAATTTTCTGAGGCCGACTGGCTTGCTCATATATTCGTTAGCGCCTGCCTCCAGACAGCGCTCGCGGTCGCCGGGCATCGCCAAAGCAGTGAGAGCAACAATCGGTGTGGATGCGAAGCGAGGCAGCGCACGTAAGCGGCGTATGGCTTCCAATCCATCCAGCGCCGGCATTTGGATATCCATCAAGATGATGTTCGGATGAAACTCTTCAGCCTTCTCAATTGCCTCCAAGCCATCATGTGCGATCACAATTTTGTAACCATGGCTCTCCAGATAGTCACCGATTGTCAGGATGTTCGCCATATTATCCTCAGCCAGGAGAATAATCCCGCGCTCAAGTTGTTCTTCCGCAGGTAGATTTGATTTTCCTGCCTGCTCATTGATCGACAGTTCGCGGCCTGATGCGATGACTTCCTGTTGGGCTACTATTTCTTTCCCCAACGGCAGATTGATTGTAAAACGACTCCCTTTGCCCACTTCGCTTTCCACATCCACACTGCCGCCATGCAGATCCGTCAACTTTTGAACCAATGCCAACCCAAGGCCCGTGCCTTCATATTCGCGAGTCAGACTGCTATCCACCTGCGAAAAGGGAATAAATAACTGCTTCAAGTCTTCGAGCGCAATACCGATGCCGCTGTCGATTACGGAAAACTGTATTCGATCCTGTTCCGCATCGGCACGCACTTGCAGGATTACCTGCCCATGCTCGGGCGTGAATTTGACGGCATTGGTTAGCAGGTTGACCAGGATTTGCTTGAGGCGTCGCAGGTCGGCGTAAACCTTGGAAGCGGGCGTCTCTTCCTGATAGGTGACAGTAATGGATTTCCGGGTCGCCTGCTCTTTAACAAATGACAGGCTGGCTCGACACAATTCATCCACCGCGATGATTTGCGGATAATAGTCGAACTTGCCAGCCTCGATCTTGGATAGATCAAGAATATCATTGATCAACTCAAGCAAATGGTGCCCACTTGATTCGATGATCTGCAATGATTTTTGCTGATGAGCGCTGAGCGGATCGCGCCTTTGCTCCAAGAGCGATTCGGACAACCCCAAAATGCTGTTGAGCGGAGTGCGCAATTCATGGCTCATGGTTGCCAGGAACTCATTCTTGGCGCGGTTGGCATGTTCCAATTCGATATTCACTCGGTTTAGTTCTTCGGTGCGCTTTGCCACTCGCTGTTCAAGTTCGGCATTGGCGCGTTGCAAGTTATCAAACAGTTGAGCGTTATCAATGGCGATGGCGGCCTGCCCCGCCAGTGTCTCCAGAAAGCCCAGCCTTTCAGCGTTGGGGTTGAGCCGAGAACGATGATAGATTTCCAGCACACCTTTGACCTCGCCTTTGACGATCAGCGGTATGTCGTAGTAATCAACAAATTCTTCGTTTGCTATTTGCATGGCGAGGGCAAGTTCGCCGCCCGCCTCTAACAAATCCGGGATGTGAATTGTCTGACGTTCGCGCACTGCGCGACTTGCGTAGCCTTCGCTCAATTTCAGTTGAGTTTGGTGCAGGGCATTCGAACGGAATCCCCGGCTGGCTGCGTATTCTGTCGTCTGCGTGTGAGGATTGAACAACAAAACAGTCGCGGCGTCCACGCCCAACTGCGAAACAACCTGTTGAAGTACGATGTCAAGAATGACGCGTATATCGAAACTGGAACTAATGGCTACATCGATGGCGCGCAGACTATTCAGCTGCTGAAGTTGACGTTGAATTTGCATCTCTGCCCGCTTGCGCTCGGTGATGTCCTGGAAAATTGCGTAGAAAAGACTGCGACCACTCAACTGAATTGTCTTTGCCAATACACGCGTATTTCTGATCTCGCCGCTTTTGGCGCGGTGCAGCGTTTCGAAATCGTCATTTCCTTCGCGAATTACTTTTTGCATATGCCTTGCTGTTTCCTCCGGTTTCTCCGACACTTCGTAGTCAGAGATTCTCAGAGCAGCAAATTCCTCACGGGTGTAGCCCAATTGCTTGTGTGCCGTTTCATTCGTCTCGATGGTCTTGCCTGTATCAAGGTCGACCAGAAGAACGCCATTCGGTGATTGCTCGAATAATATCCGATAGCGTGCTTCTGCATTCCGAAGCGCTTCTTCCGCCTGCTTGCGCTCGGTGATATCGCGATGCACGCTCACATAACCACTGATTCTACTGCGCTCATCAATCAGGGCGATCGTATTCTCTTCCACGTAAACTGGCTGCCCATTCTTTCTGGAATGGATCCTTTCGCTTCGAATAGAACTCTTTTCAAGAAGTTCTTTGGCTTCGGTCCGCTGCCGATCGGTGAGTCCAGAACTCAGGATTTCAGCAACGTTACGCCCCATGACTTCTGCGCTGGTCCAACCGTATATCGCCTCGGCCGCATGATTCCATGCAGTGATACGGAATTGATCATCTATGGCAATGACTGCATCGTTGATGTGCCTGAGCAGGCGTGCATGATAATTGATCTCTTCCTGGGCCCGCTTGCGCTCGTCGCGGAGTTGTTTCTGCTCCAGCGCGCTTTTCACCGCCGGGCCGAGGCGCGTCAGCCGGTCTTTCAGCAGATAATCGTCCGCGCCCTCTTTCATGGTGGAGACCGCGATGTCTTCACCGATCGTGCCGGAGATGAGGATGAACGGCAGGTCAAGGCTGCGCGCGCGCAGAAGGCGCAGGGCGCTCAAGCCATCGAATTGCGGCAGGCTGTAATCGGAGAGGATGACATCCAAAGCCGGGTGGAGGGCGGCAAGGTACTCTTCTTCGGTCTCCACCCGTTGCCATTCGGGGTCGAACCCCGCCCGGCGCAGTTCGTGCAGTACCAATTCCGTATCGGCAGATTGGTCTTCAAGGATCAGAACTCGAAGTGGAATAGTCATGGTAAACCTCTTAGTCCATTCTTTTCCCGGTACATATCTTCATCCGCCTGCTTCAGGGCGTCCTTTAGCGAACCACCCTGGATCACTGTGGCGGTCCCGATGGACAGACTCAAGGGATATGCGCTGGGAGTGGCGTTGTAGTAACCCGCCAAATTGCTTCGGAGACGTTCCAGTGCTTGCTGTGTCACCGAAGCATCCGCGCCCGGCAACAATACGGCGAATTCATCCCCTCCAATCCGGGCAACTACATCGTCGGCGCGGAAAGCCGCTCGGAGGACCTCAGCCGCTTGTCGCAGCAACTCATCGCCCGCGGCGTGTCCCTGGCTGTCGTTCGTCCGTTTCAAATCGTCCACATCCACCATAACGACACTCACTGGGAATTGTCTCCCGCGCTCCAGCCGGGACATCTCTTCTTCAAAAAAGGCGCGATTATACAAGCCCGTCAGGGCGTCGTGCATGCTCAAGTATCGCAGCCTCTCTTCCGCCTGCTTGCGCTCAGTGATGTCAACGATGATCGCGGTGTAGAGTTCTTGTCCATCACCAACGAGCTTTGATATACCGATCTCAACGGGAAACACGCTTCCATCCTTGCGCCGCGCATTGAGGTCGCGGCGATGTTCCATAGGGTTTGTTTGTTCAGCAGAAACGGCAAAGTCTTGAACGTGCTGGCGATGGATTTCAACCAAACGTTCGGGTATCAGCAGGTCGAGCGGTTGTCCGAGTATTTCTTTTGCAGTGTAGCCAAACATTTTCTTCGCCCCTTTGTTGAACGTGACAACGCACTGCTTGCGGTTGACCGCAACGATGGCTTCGGCGGCATTTTCGAGAATGTCTGCCAGGCGGGCTTGAGTATGTCGCAATTGTTCGTCCGCGCCCTGTTTCTCCTCGCGGAGTCGTTTCTGCTCCAGCACGCTTTTCACCGCCGGGCCGAGGCGCGTCAGCCGATCTTTCAGCAGATAATCGTCCGCGCCCTGCTTGAGGCACTCCACTGCCACCTCCTCACCGATCGTGCCGGAGACGAGGATGAACGGCAGGTCGGGGCCGCGCGCCCGCAAAAGGCGCAGGGCACTCAAGCCATCGAATTGCGGCAGGCTGTAATCGGAGAGGATGATATCCAAAGCCGGGTGGAGGGCGGCCAGGTACTCTTCTTCGGTCTCCACCCGCTGCCATTCGGGGTCGAAACCGGACTGGCGCAGTTCGTGCAGTACCAATTCTGCATCCGACGGATTATCTTCGAGGATCAGGACCCGCAAGGGCGTGGGCATAAGAACCTCCATTGCAGCTTTGCGTCAAATCGCTGGCGGCTGGTTGAGCAGCAGCCAGTACATGCCCAGTTGGCGGACAGACTCAGTGAACTGCTCGAAATCCACCGGCTTGACGATGTAACTGTTGACGCCCAGATTATAACTCTCGACGATGTCGCGATCCTCGCGCGAGGAGGTGAGCACCACCACCGGGATCGCCCGCGTGCGCGGGTCGGCTTTGATTTGCCGCAGGACTTCCAGCCCGTCCACTTTCGGAAGTTTTAAGTCCAGCAGGATCACGCGCGGGTGCTCTGCATTCTGGCGATCCGCATACGCGCCGGTGGCAAAGATGAACTCCAGCGCCTCGGCGCCGTCGCGCACGACTTCAATACGATTGGCAATGTTGTTCTTCTTCAGGGCGTGCAGTGCCAGTTCGACGTCGCTGGGGTTGTCTTCAACCAAAAGAATTTCGACGGTTCTATCTTTCATCGCTGTCTCCTTATTACTTGATGGTTGTTGGGCAAAACGGGAAGACCCCGTTTCGCTCCATGCTTACACTTGCTCCGCAATGGAAGCAATTCCAAATCTCCGCCGAATGATCCCCGGCGGAAAATACGCGCACAAAATCCCCAGCGCCGCGCCCAGCCCAATCAAACGGCTGGCAATCTGCCACCAATCTTTCTGGGACAAACCCGACACCGAAGCCACAAGTGCGCTGCCAAACCAAAGAATGATGCACCACGAGACGAGCAGAACACGATAACGCTGCGTCGCCTCGCGCACGCGGAAAAAAAGCGTGAAATATGCCAGCGCAGCCAAAATCTGTGGGAACACGAGCAGGACAAGTATCAGTGTAAAAAAAAGTCCCGTGATAGGATCAGCGTAAACAAGCCGGGTGGTCCAGCGTGTGATTTCCACGCGGGCCGGACCGCTGGCGGTGATGTAGTAAACCAGCAGGACGTAATAGAGAACGTAGAAAATCGTGAGCGGGAGCAGGATCCGCTGGCTGCCCGTGAAGAGATAGACGAGATAGTAGAGCAATCCCCACAACGCGATGCAGATGAGCAGGAGGTTGACATACGTCAACGCAACAAAGAATGGCAGCGATGCAATGTTGAACGCGCCGAGAAAATACTGGATACTGCCCACCAGCGTCGTCGCGGCGAGACAGTACCACCAAAGACCGAACAATTGCCAGGCGAATCGCGCATCCGGGCTGGAAATCGTCCGCTGGCGCAGGCGCGCGGCCACATAACCGTAAATTGCCGCCGTCGCGATGGAAAAAAGTGCGCTAATCAAGAGCGTGATTTGAAACATCGTCGTCTCCTATTACTTATTAGATCAATTCCTGCGCGCGTTCCGCCACTTCATCCACTTTCTCGATGACCTGCGGAGGCGCTTCGGGTTCAACAAATGGCAGCGAGAAATAGAACGTGGCGCCGTCGTCCACCTGACCCTCCGCCCATACACGTCCACCGTGCCGATGAACAATTCGCTGAACAATCGCCAGCCCCACCCCTGTGCCTTCGTAATCTTCGGAACGGTGCAATCGCTGAAAGATGCCGAAAAGCTTGTGTACGTACTTCATATCGAAGCCCACACCGTTGTCCTTGACGAAAAACACCTGTTCGTCGTTTTCCTTTTTCCATCCAATCTCAATACGCGTGGGGTCACGCTGGCGCGTGTACTTGAGCGCATTGGACAGCAGGTTGATCCAAACCTGCTTCAACAGGTTCGGATCGGCTTGACATTCAGGTATTTCAGTGACTATGAACTCAACCTGCCGCCCGTTCGTCTCTGCGCCTAGTTCGTCAAGCGCCTGGCGAATAAGCGCAGTCGTTTTTATAGATTGTTTCCTGGGTGCCTGGCGACTCAGCCGCGAGAAGGCAAGCAGATCATCCACCAGATTTCCCATTTGCCTGGTGTTGTCACGCACCAATTGCAAATAGCGCAGGGCCTCTGGATCGAGTTGCGGTGCGTGGTCTTCCATCAGAATGCGCGAAAATCCATCTATCGCCCGCAGAGGCGCGCGCAAGTCGTGCGAGACCGAGTACGAGAACGCCTCCAGTTCTTTGTTGGCGGCTTCGAGTCCTTTGTTGACGGCTGCCAGTTCTTCGTTGGCAGCTTCTAATTCCTTGTTCGCGGACTCGAACTGCTCCTTTACCTGCGCCGCCCGTGCACGGGCGCGATGCAGCGCCTCGGCGACGCCAGAGATCATCATGCAAGTAATGAAGAAGACAGCCATGCCTAACCAATCACCGGCATCTATGATGAAGGGTTGGGAAACGAATACTGGTAACAGCAACCATACCGTAAGACAGGCGAGAAATGTCCCGATCAAGCCAGCAGAAAAGCCACCGTAGAGCGCAACGATCATTACAGCCGGAGAGAACGTCAGCCAGGCCTGGCGCACTCCAAGAGACTGCAGTGGCCATAGCCGCAGCGCGGCGGCTGCGGCGATAAGGAATATGGCAACGACATAGGGTTGCCATGCGAAGCGAGCTGTCTTGTTCGAGTCCATACCTGTTGCCATCCTTAGCTTATAAACTTCCGCCGTCCGTGCGTTTGCGTTCTGTTTTCATGGGCTTCCTGAGTGTCCATTGGTGTCGTCGCGAGGACGCCGAGCAAAATCAGGACTATGAGCACTAGAAAGCCGATCGCGAAAACAACTCCACTTGCTGCTCGCGAGCCATTACGGTAAGAGGATAGGAGACGCGAATTCAACTGAGTTGCCATAAGATTAGCGCAACTACCCTGCGCGAGTTTTGGATATTCCCTATAAAGTCCACCGCTTTCTGGGGATTGCTTCCGATTGCGCTATCGAAGAGTTTTGCATTCATAGGTGACTCCTCTTAGCTTTCAATGGGCGGGCTTGAACAGGCGCTTGACCTGGTAACCTTGCCTGTCTGGGCGCGCCACAAACATGCACTAGCTGCAAGGTTACATCATAATTCTAAAGCGGAGTAGGATGCAAATGAGACTGCAATAGTCCGATCTTCGAACCCATTATCTGTGTGTGCCGATGGGAAACGATGGGTTTCGGTATTGAGGCATCCCGATTCCATCTTCTGGGTTTGCACATACCGTAACACTCAAGTATATTTTACTCAGAACTTATCATTTTGCTATTAGCCTTCTTGTAGGGGCAACTCATATATCTCTTCGAAGCGGCGCCCAGTAGAACATCACCCCCACCAATCGCGAAATACCCGATGGGAGTAACTCATAAATGAGACGATCGATGATCCTATCTCTAGACTCGATCTCCCTTTGCAAGGTCTCCTTCTCGTGACTGTCTTGATGGTCTCGCAAGGCGGCGTGTGTGGACTGCATTTACGCAATTTCAGCATAACCCCTAACCATTCATCTGCTTTGATGGACACCTGTGCCGGCTTATTTCGATATCCACCTAAAGCTACATGATTGGTAATTTCCTTCCCTGGCTTCCAGAGCGCACCAAAGACGGAGCGAAATGCGGCACACAAACCTTAGTCCCGGGAATGCTTTTCGATCAAGCTATAATTCAGAGACACCACTGGAATTTAATGGAGCTATTTGTCTCCAAAACTACTGCCCAACAATGCCCAAAAACTGGTGGATGGCGTAAGCAGTCCATACAACTTCTATTGCGTTAGTAAGATCGAATGCCAGAGAAACGCAAGAGCGTTTGAGCGGATTACTGCCAGCCAGCGATTCTGTAAATCATCGATATCTACTTTTACGCTAGCAATTGGAAGTTTATAGGGCGGCGGGAACAGAAATTACTGCAGTAAGAACAACCTTGTGGGTTTCTGTCCTCATATCGACTATCTGAAAATGGGATATCCTAAACGTTGGCAAAATCTGCATTGAAGAACCTCTGCTGTTAGATACCGCGTTTTGGGACTATCATAATATAGCCTAATTCTTTCAGAGAGGTTCAACAAAATTGCGGAAGACCCTTTTATGGGTTAAGTCACAATCATGTCCCTGGAAGTATAGTTTTGCCAATTTGTCCAAACTATGCTACCATCGCAATTTTTCGCATTGCGGTGCATGCGAAGAGAAAAAGCCCAACCGCTAAATATCCTCGCCCGATGTGAGCGGCAGAGTGAGTGAAATAATGATTCAACTGTTTAATAATGTCTAGTGAATCTTGATTCTTACAACCTAGTTTTATCTCATCCTCTGTAACATTTCAAAACCAGGCAATTCTAGGTGAACGCATCAGAGATAGTTTGCAGTTCAAACACAACAGTTTTACAGACCACCTTGAAATGCTGTGTGAAACTTTCATGCTGAGCGAGAATATCCCTTACTAGGATATCAGCTTCGGTGCCAGACGCATGTCCTTTAATTGTTCGAATACGCTGAACTGTTCGCAGACCATCAAGAGTTTTTCTTTCATTCGGTCCCGGTATTCCATTTACCAAGCGCTCAAGTAAGGCGATGCTTTGTTCCTGTTTTTCATATGCAATAAGGTCTTTCTCGAGCTTTTCCCGAATCACACTTATGACAAAGCCCTCTACGACTAGCTTCGATAGATCCATGAATGCCTCGGCCCATTCATCACGACTTGAAGTCAGCGGCGTACTCACACGCTCCATCAGTCGCTCATCCCGCAAGATCCACCAAGAAACCTGGGCATCACTCCAAGAGCGAAGGATCGACTGTATCTCACTCAAGGGATCACTGAATAATGTGAATTCACCCTTGAAATCATTGATAAGCGCGCGTTCGGAAATCCCAGATTTTGGCCTTTCATTGTACGATTTCCAGTGAAGTTGTTCGGCATACGGCAGATTACGCAAGTAGCCAATATAGGCAAAAACTTGGCCGGCCTCGTTTACATCAAAAGAGCGTAGCTCCCACGCAGCACGACAGGTGATATGTCTGTCGCCAACGATATATTTTTCCTTGTTCGTTTTATATTTGAGAATTACCTCGGGCTTAAAGAAAGCTGGGGAAAGCTCAAAGGGCAATTGATTGTTTTTCGTTTCAAAGTAATTCGTGGTCGCTATTGGATCGGCAGAAACCATTTCAATGCGGTTATTACGCCAATCGTGTGTAATAAATTCCACATATTGTTTTTCTTTTCGTCCATCACGTAAATCTTCAAAAACATTCGAACGCGGGCGCATCGGGGCAATCAATTGCACGCCGGTGGTGTATGCTGCTGCAGGATCAATTTTTTGGTGAAAAAACAGACTGTCACTTTCCCGAACTAACATTTCGGGAGTATTTGACCATCCATTAAAGCTATTTGATCGCATAAGAGTGAAGTCAAATCTTCGAATAAGTGTCGAGTCGGTAGCAGTTAAGAATTGCTCCAATTGTCTCCAAGCAAATGAGACACATGATATCGTTCTCGCAGTACCGTCACGAGAAGTAATTGAGACCACATGCTCAAGGTCGCCGTTTTCATCGAAGCGACAATATGCTGACTGTTCCGACCGCCAGTGAATTTCACTTACATGCGTATATTCTTGATTAATTTCAAAGTATGTGCGATCTGTACCTGACAAACCTTCAAAAGTTCGCCCGAAAACTAATTGAGTGGAACCTTTCAAATCGCTTGACCCAAAGGAGTCTGAGTTTCGTTCCATCCAAACACCATTACGCCCTCCGCCCCAAATGTAACTCGCGATTGACCTAAATGGATCGCCATTCCTAATGAAGCAAGTCATCTTGATTGAGTGTACCTAGAAGCGCATTTGGAACAACTGCAGCGTGTATGAAGTTGCATTCACTGCTGCCGTAAATCACTAACTCATCTGAGTGAGCGTTTTGTCGTAAAAAATCAAGATGAGCACCAGCGCTCAGCCATGTGGCAAAAGCCGCGTGATCGGAGGGTGGTTCATCAAGAGCTTTCATCTCTTCAACGATCTTCTTGTGTTCGTAACTAGACAAGTATTCCTCACTTCTTGTTTCAAAAATCCTAACTAGGTGTATCGGGTCTAGGCGCTTTTTCTGGAGACAAAAAATCCAGAGCGCCGACTACATAATCGCGTAAGACTAATCGCTCTTCTCCGATAGCATCGATAAGACAGGAAAGCAAGTCCGGTCGCATCACAATGCCGGATCCATATGTGCGAGGCCAGGTAAGATAATAATCACTTGTATCATATTCTGCTCGCCATATTACAAGGGCGAGCCCGATACCGCCCTGGTCTTGATAGATGAAAGGTACTTTTGGTTGCACGCCTAGTATATCAATGAGTGCTGCTGTTGGCGTGAGTAGCGACTCGTGTATACCTATGCCGCTGTGACTATCGCCAAGCATAAGGAGTTTGTGGTCAAACCCAAGAAGTGGTTGGCTTTTATCGAGAAACGATGAATCATAACCTTCATCGATTGCTGTCCATATTTCTATGTCACCAGGGGTGATTGGGGGTAACGTGAAAGCAACGCGATCACCCTTGTTTCTAATTTCAAGAGTTTGAAAACGCTCAGTTACAACATCGGCTGCATCATATCGACTGTTTGGTGGCTTGAGCCAACGATGCTCCATTATGCCCAACCAATACCAACCTTTATATTTTCCTTGCTCCACCTGTGGAATGGATTTGCAAGGTCTAATTGCAATTGTAGCTTTCAGGAAGCCATCCACCTTCAATGCTTCTTCCACAGAAGTGGATATGTCACCTTCAGCGCGACTTCGTATTTGCCTCCACAGGTCATCATCTCCTGGCGGCGGTGCTAGAAGATTTGGTCGTGGCTGTCTGCACGCCTCAAGCATAAGTGGCAAACTGGGATCGTCGATGAGAGCTATCGCTAAAGTATCCTCCCAGCCAATCAGGTCGGAAATTGGATCACCAGCTATCATTCGTGCAGTACGGCCACCAGTAGCCGTGAATTGAATGACTTCCTCAACCAATTCCTCCGAAGCCAGAAAAGCATTAGGCCACCTTTTGCCAATTCGGTCGGCCAATATTTTCAACTGCGAATTAAGCCTACTCTTGTAAGCTTGATCAGTGAGTCGTTTGGCCACTCGCTCACGAGTGGCGCGATACAATCCTGGCAATAACCGCTCACCTCTTTGAAGCCTTATTTTTGCAACAGATTCGAGTAGTTCATCGGGGATCGTCGGACTACCGTTATTTTGCAAATTCATATGGACCGGTTTCCAAAGGAGGGTTTCACTCTCGCCCAACAAGGCTGGGTCGGCAGACGTAGGAGATGCAATCGGAGCTTGCTCACCAATAAGCAGCCGACGAGCTAAAGCTCGAATTACGATGAAGTCACGTCTTACTAAGTCGCGGAGAATTTCCTGACAAGATTCGCGAACAGGAGTACTCGACTCACCAGAGGATTCGATAATTTTGAGCAGCCATGTAAGTGTTGCAGGATCGGAGATTGAGGAAAGCGCGGTATTGAACGCAGGAGCCGCTACCGACGCACGCTCATTGAGCAATAATTGTACTGCAAGAAATGAGCGCCGCTTTTTCTCTCGACTTGGGTGGGCAAGACCTGCCATAGTCGCCAACGCTATTGCAGCATTGAGGTCACCGGGTGCAGCTTCGCCTTGATCGACCATTGGTGGCATATATAGATATTCGGGATCATCTGAGGCATCAACCCGTGGCAATCGTGCTCCGATAATAGCGAATGCCTCATCCCAAGCTGCGAAAGCTACATCCAAGGAAGGCTGCTCTGGCTTAGTCATCGCTTCCGCTGAGAAAGCATATATTAAAGCCTGAGAGATACCATAGGTTCCATATCGAGAAGTAGCAACGATCCGCTCAACTTCTTCGGCAACGACACTAAAGGTGGTTTGACTATCTAACGTTGTCGCTTGGCGAAGTGCATCTATTTCGGTTTCGCCGCCAAATGTCATCCAGCTTCCACGCCCACGCGCATTTGTCCATGTTAAGCTATAAGCCACAGCAGCAAGTCGAACAATACCGTGGCGTTCTAGACCTTCTGCGATTAATCGTAGGATCTTTCCTCGTTCTCCAATGCTTGATGCATTAGCGAGAAACCGAAGCGCAGATTCCGCTTCTTGATAAAGTCCTGTTGACGCTACCTCGATCAATCTGTAACCGATGATGTTTGCAAATCGCTCAGTGGTCCAGTCTACGGACTGCACGTCATAAGGACGATTACGCCATATTCGAATCGCGCGTGACAGACCAACCAACCCCGGTTGGAATTCCATATCGAAAGGAGTGTACTCAGTTGGATTTGATGTAATGGACTTCGAGCTTGCGTCACTTTTTTGAGTTCCATTTGTTTTAGTGGTACTCTGATCGATTGCCCGCACAGGAGGCAAATTCATTGTGATAGCAAACTGGTTGATTTTCGCTAGAATATCATCATCTTTCGCAACCAACTCATCGCTGTTAGTGTAACTATATGATACGGGCCGTTCGTCCAGTCTCGCCAGTAGCCACGTCATAAGCTGTTGAAAGACTTGACCTTGCTGATCTAGATTCTGCCCCAGATGCTCAAAGTATTGAGCATCATCCGGCTGGATAGTCATCTCGAGCGTGAGGCGAAGCGCTCCTGACAAGACGGGGTCGATTTGCTCATTCCATTGCTGCCACACATCCTCGAGCGCGTCATTCAATAACCAATTTGGATCGTTGCATTGTTCCAACAAGCGGGGCACAACAAGCTGCACAGCAGCAACTGGGTCAGCCATTGCGAGCAACTCCCACCAACGACTCCTTGCATGTCTTGTTTCATCCCCATCAGTATGTAAAAGCACTCTCTTACAGAGACCTTGAATCTGGGCAACACGTAGTCGGCCACGGGCTGGATCCATCTTGATAAGTGCAGGAAGTGGATCGAGTAACTCGTAAATAGTGATATCTTTATGCCAGCCATACGCCGTCAAGAAAGTACACGCTTCCTTCCAAATATCTCGGGCTCGTTTGACATCGTTGGCGGCCAGTGCGAGTCGGGCTGCCAACAAGCGGTATTCAGCAAGATCTGTATAGAACCGGCCCGATGCGCCACTCGACATGGCTTGCTCCAAAAGTGTTTCGGCCGTGGCCAGCTTAGTAGGCGTGACCCCTGCAACCGCGACTCGGAGGAGAAAGGTAGGGGGGATTGGGCCTCCAAGTTCTCCCGACAAGGTCGTTGTAATGGTGCTGCTGACCTGCTTCAAGATACCAATTCCAAGTTCCCACTGGTCATCATCCAAAAGGCTCATTGCTCGGATAATCGTGTCTTGTATAACATCATGAAGGGAATAAAGATCACACGCTCGTGGGTCACCAGAAAAGGGATTGAGATCAACAGTCAAATAACGAAGGGCATCCAAGATCAGCTGTCCGCGCGCCGCAACTTCTCCTGCTTCTGCAACAGATAATCCAATTACAAAGCGAAGCCAACATCGATACCAGCCCTCCCCACAATAAGTGCTTCGGCCGTATTCAAACCCAGTTGATCACGATGAGCGGCAAGGACGCAGGCATCCAGCCATGCGCCAACACTTCCGTCCTCCCACCTTACTGATGGCTCTTGAACGCGACGCGTAAGGTCTAGCAATTGTTCACGGGCATCTGTAATTGATATAACTGGCAAGTCCTCGGGGCGGACCCCAAGATTCATGATTCGATGCATTGAACCAGCTCGAGGCCCATGTTCAACTGCTGACGTTGCCCAGGATAGAGCAGTACCCAACCCAGCATCTATCGCCGCTTCTTTGTTCAGTCTCTCTGCGAGTGCAAGGCAGAACTCACCAGAATCTTGAAGAGATTCAATTAAGCTTTTTACACTATCCAATCCGAATGTGTCCTCAATAGCCTTAATTACTGTGCCTGCAGATAATTCATTTTCTTCTATCCATTTGGCAAGCAGTGTCCAGTTTATTGGTCTAGCAGGATCCGACGCGTTATCATCTACCTCATCATTGTCTGAGATTTCACTGGTCACCAATATTTCAGCTGAACTGAGACCAAGACTTTGTGATGCCAAGCGAAGCCGTCCACGTAACCACGCAATTGCAACCGCCTCATTTGAAGCTTCCCCATAAGAAGTATTGTCAGCTTTCGCTTCACGAAGGTATCCAATCATATAAGCTCGCCAAGGTGCTGTTGCTCCAAGTGCATCGACTGCCGCACACATCTGGAGTCCAGCGCGCGGTGGCACTACAAGCCGCTCGCCATCAATCAGTCGATTCGCCAGAGTATCAGCGCTGAGCATCGCAGCCTGAACGTCTGCAAAAGATACCATCGTTGAATCGAATCTTTCATTTTGAAGTGTTTCAGCCACACGTGCCAGTTCGACGTAACCTACCACTGCAGGCCAATTCCCCAGATGTGTAGCCGAGCCAATTGCTGTAGCTAAGTTTGCGATAATACCAGAAGACGGAAAACCCGCCTCTACTGCTTTTGTAACAAAATCGCGACCAACAAGATTTACTACCTGAGTATCAAGAGTTGCCTCTGAAAGGATTGTTACCAAGGATCTGAATGCGCGAGAATCGACAAAAAAACCTTTACTGTCTAACCAGCGTGCAATGAGTTCGAGGAGAGCCTTGTAGGCCATCTGATTATCTTGGAACGGTTTTCGCAAATATCTTGAGAAAGACTCGTGGTAGACACGTATGCCACCTTGGGTCGCACGTTCCATAAGGGCTGGCGCTAACAGGTCAAGCGCATTATCAACTCGATGTGCTGCATCTGGCCTAATCTCTCGCAATTCGGCTCGGGTTAATCCGAAGTCAACAAGGGCAAGGATGTCAGCAACCCAACCAGCTTCTGTACCAAGAGATTGGTAGAGATGATCATAGTAGTTCTTCAGGGTACCATCGAAGTCCGGCAGGCTCTGGACTGTAGTAGTAGGATCGATTTGGGAATCACCTAACCTTAAGGTCTCCCGACATAGATAGGTAGCGTATAACACGTTGCCAGCTGAGCGTATGGCCAGCGCACTTAGGAATTCGTTGATTGAAGTCACCTCATCAATCAGGGGTGTTATCCCCGTGCGTATATCTCCGTTCTCACGAGGCACTATGTTGAATTGAGCTGCGAGCAATTTTAGTTCGTGATGGTCCAAACCTGGAACGGTAACTAGCTTTCCGCCAGCGTCTACGATTGGCTGGAGATGTGTCCCTGGCTGGCTGAGAACTATCACCACCGTATTAGGGGGCAGGCTTAATGATGCGAGGGCTTCGCCGAGACTTCGTGATGGATCGAATTCACCTACGCCACGAGTGCGCACACGAGTTATATGGTCGATTCCGTCGATGACCAGAGCAATTCTGCGGCCCGGCTCTAGATCAAGAGACCGTCTAAGGCAAGACACGAGCGCATCTTCATCGGCTCCAAATCTCGGGCGAATATCAGTTACGAGTCTAGGATCTGCACTGGCGAGTCGTCCGACAAGACTTCCAAAGACCCCTTCTGCCAATACGCGTTCAAGGCGCTCACCGTCGGCGTCACCCAAGTAGCAGTAATGCTCTGCGGTGAGCCATCCTTCATCAGAGAGCGACTTAAGTAGTTGGTGACAAATCCAAGATTTTCCCTGACCAGGCGGACCAATCACAAGTAGGTGGCCCCCAACGCTCGCTTGCTCCGTTGCGTCATCTACAAGGTTGCGAACTGTAGACTGTCTAAGTACCTCGAGGCTACTATCAACTGGATGTGCCCTTGAAACGGCGCCGAAATCGCTCCTTAGTTGTGTTATTCGTAAAAGCTCAAGAGCTGTCACATCAAGTCTACCTTGGCGTGCTGCACGAGCGGCAGAAAGCATGGCGGCAGATACATCAATTGCTGTACGGCCCTCATTGGGGAACGTCTCGGCTCCTACATCTACTCGCATTCGCGTTAATAACAACTGCTCAGCAATATCCGGCGCGGTCAAATCCCCACTCATTGGAGGAGCGCCGATTTCCACTAATAGATGTTTGCAAGCCCATTCAAGATCGGCAAAGCTTAATTCCGATTCGGCGAAAAGAAATTCGAATGACCGATCGATACCCTCAGCTGACTCATTCCCACGGTGTTTCCACAAGGCGTCTGCATTGAAACCAAATCTTATAGTGCGCATCGTTGGAATAAACGGCCCTGGGGCATTTCTTAAGGGCATCAAGACAGCAAGCAGATTGGGATCAATTGGAGCTTGGTCTCTTAGGACAATTCGGAAGACTATCTCCTTAGCATTGTGGCCAGGGCCGGCTCGGTCATTAAGCATAGATGCAATCAATCGATCTAAACGCAGGCTTCTGTCTTCGGATGTAAAAGTTCGTAAAGAAAGTGGACGGTCCGGGCTTTCAGTATGCTTGAACTGGACGCGCTCTCGATTTCCCTCTCTATCTATAGTAGTTAAATCATCAAACCTATCATCAGCAACAAGTTTTAGGTCTACATGAGTTTCTACCATGCTCCCGAGAAGCACATCTACGAATCGATATGCAACCAGAAGATCTTGATATTCATATCCTTGATGTGCCGCTCTAAGACTCATAATTACTCAACATTCTAGTTTGATCAACTCATAGCTGTGTACAAAGACACAGTCTAGTATAAAAGATTATCTCGGACTTTCAATAGCACCTTACTTTGAGTACAGGGCTTTCTTAAAGTCATAAGTTGGGGAGGTAAAAAAGACCTTCATCGGATATGCTTTTGTGTAGCGCACAAACCATACCGAGGAAGGTCGAGATGAAGTCTAACATAAGCCAAGAGAGGGTTGTTTTTGATGTAGGCAGTCTATATGCTCATTTGCAAGTTTTGAAGGATGGTCGCAAGCCAAGGGGCATACGCTATTCACTGGTGGCAATCTTGGTAATGATGGTGATGGCTAAGTTGTGTGGAGAAGATACTCCGAGTGGGATTGCCGATTGGGTCAAGCATCGCGCAGAACAATTCATCGATATGCTAAAGTTGAAACGCAAGAGCATGCCGCATCACAGCACCTATCGACGGGTTGAAGCAGAAGTGGTTGCCCCTGACGAACTCGAACAGGTGGTCAGTAGCGTGTTGGCAGGCAAGAAATTCTTCAGCAAACAAGTGCTGTTGTCTATGGATGGGAAAGTGTTACGCGGAACGCTGGATGAAGCACAGCACGGGACCTATCTGTTAGCAGCCTATCTGCCTAGTGAAGGATTGGTGCTCATGGAAGTTGAAGTGGCAGGCAAAGGCTGCGAAATTCCAGGAGCACTAAAACTATTGAAAATGGTTGATTTACGTGAGAAAGTGGTCATGGGCGATGCCATGCACACCCAACGAGCAGCCTCCATCCAAATTGTCGAGGCAGGCGGTGATTACATCTGGATCGCCAAAGGCAACCAACCGCAACTGGAAGAAGATATCCGCTTGTGGTTTGAACCCGAGCCAGCTCCCATTCCGGGACAGGGACGGCTACCCAAAGATTTCGAAACCGTGCAAGAAACCAGCAAAGGGCATGGCAGGCTGGAAGAACGGACACTCACCGTCAGCAGCCAATTGAATGACTTTTTGGATTGGCCTTACCTGCAACAAGTGTTTCGAATGGAACGGCGTTTGCTCTTCACGAAAACTAGTGAAATTCAGGAGCAAGTTGTTTATGGTGTTACTAGTCTGTCCAGAGAAGCGATCACGCCCAGGAACCTGCTCAAAAAGATCAGAGCGTATTGGGGCATCGAAAATGGTTTGCACTACCGTCGGGATGTTACTTTACGCGAAGACCGCACACGGATGACCAAAGGCCATGCTGGACGTGTCATGGCGTGTCTCAATAATCTCGTGATCGGCCTGGTGTTTACCAAAACCCAATTTGCTTATCTCCCACATGCCAGACGCTTTTTCGACGCTCATCCCTCCCACGCTTTCGCTCTCATCTCTCGACTTTAAGAAAGCCCTGACTTTGAGTAGTTTCAAGAGTAGCAAGATTTTTAGGAGCGAGTTTTTTTATAGATAGCGGTTTAGGGCGTTTATAATGATCTATTGTAAAACACAAAACACTGCCTATGTGGGATGGATGGTTCAGCTTGCAATGGGGGGCGCTTTCTGGATCTTAGCGCGCGGAATGTGTCAATGATTTGAGACACGAATTTTGAGAATTTAGTCACTCCAACGGGGAGATTGTTTGTAGACGAAATTCGGGTAAAATAATCTCACCCCAAAACGAAACGGGAACGGCACT
>Ga0137333_1000044_pt1 | contig 27436 bp, 21 predicted proteins | sample EasRivERMLT231_2_FD_102286 | JGI IMG/M metagenome (GOLD analysis project Ga0137333, IMG submission 102286) | Soil microbial communities from meander-bound floodplain in the East River, Colorado, USA - East River MetaG ERMLT231_2 | ecosystem: Environmental > Terrestrial > Soil > Floodplain ... | reverse complement strand
TCGAAGCCCGCGGCAACTTTAAAGAAAACAATGTTTTCAAACCGTTTCATTAATTCAAGACCAAGGATGTTTTCGTAGAATTTCTGCATCAAATCCAGGTTTTTTACCCGCAGGGCTATTTCACCAAGTGCTTTGATTTTTGTTGTTGCTTTTTCCATTGGATCCTTCCATTGTCCACATTTCCATGTTCATTACAGTAAGAGGATACGTCCCAGCAAGATGCACCAGGTGGGGTAAAGAGCAAGGTATCCCAGGGAGCTTGCCCACCAAATATAATTGAATGTCGTTAATTCGTACGCTTGGGAATCAATACCGCGGAATATCCCAGGAATTGTCACCAGACCAAGCGCCAAGATCACGCCGCTAATGAGCCCGAAAATGACCAGACTTTGAGGAAAGGAATTATCTCGCAAGGCAGAGTAATTCAATCCCAGCAACCACAAACCAATCATCGCATTGCCTGCCGCCATGTATAGTCCAGATAGAAACCAGCCTTTGAGTCCAGAGATGGCAAGCGCCGTGCCAACCATAACAAGAATCGCGCCCAACATTGCGATTACGAACGTAACCTGGCTGAGGAGTGGCGACCGCGCGTGATGCCCGGGGTATAACATCCAAACTAAAACCACGCTCAATATTACTGTCAGACCAATGCAATAGTCATTAATAGTGCCAAAAGGCTGACCAACGGTGAAGAATAAAATGATGAAAGCTAACCCAAGTAGCCCCACAATACCCGTTGCAATTGCTACCCAACCAATTGTAACTAATGAGAAATTGTTCGTAAACATAACTGCTCCCTTCTGTTGCCGAATATACTATTAAGAGAAAATGGCAGCCGCCGCAAGCTGCCGAGGACGAGCGCAATGAGTCGGGCTGCATGGGGTTTGGGGTAGCAAAAGACAGGATGGTGTAATGACCACAACAACGATCAAAGCTTGAGCCAGCGGTTCGCGAAATCCCCAGGTGTTCTGAATTTGGCTTCAGGAAGCACGATCTGCCAAGTGATCTGATATGGATCGCGAAATTCAAGGCTATGAGGTGCATCATCACTTACTTGCGTTTCCTGCGGTAATCGAGCTCGAACCCTGGCTATCTGATCCATGGGCATCTTCAGGCCAATCAGATAGATCTGCCCCGCAGGCCTATCGCCTTTGAACAAGCCCAAACCAAAGTCATCCTTGCGAAGAAAGAGCATACCTAGTTCAATGCCTGCCGCTTCTGCCTCATCCCAACCTTTGTCGAAGGGAAGCGTGTACCACAGGCCGTCTGCAAGTTCAGCCTCGCGTCCGACTAGCTCCATATCGAATATTGATTGGTAATAGCGTTCAGCCACCCGCAGATCCGGGACAATTAAGGCAACATGTCTAACAGAACTTTTCATTTTTACCTCCAATAGAACAAGTTTATCGGTTGCCTTGTTCCTTGGCTGGGAGTGAGCGAAGAAAAAGGAAGACCGCTTTGAGTTCTTCATCATTCATTTGACCCAATAGTTTCCATGGCATATACAGGTTGTTGAATTGATGACCGCTGGGCGTCACGCCAGTATGCATGGTGTTGATGAACATTTCCTCAGTCCAACTCTGCAACTCGCCGCCGGGAGTCAGGTTCAAGGCTGGTGGCCACTCGGGGGGCACCATAGGGATGGGGCCGCCGGAAAATCCAGGACCATGACAACTGGTACAGATGAGGGCGAGATACTTGCCATACTGGACCGTCGCGCCCACTTCCGGGGAGATCGGTCGCGGGGCGGTCTGGTCAATAACCTCGGCAGGTATTATGACCACATCCATAAACGTCATGGCCACGCGAAATAGGGGCCCTATTTTGTTGGCTTGCAGTTCGTTATCAACTGGCGGGAGGCTCTTCACGTAAGCAATGACCGCGCCTAAGTCGGCGTCACTGAGATAATAGTATTCTCCTGCCGGCATAATCAGCAAGGGCTTGCCATCTGGACGAACTCCGTGGCGAATGGCCTGTACCCAATCGGCGTCGCTCAATACACTGCCTACACCGCCGTTGCCGGAGGTAAGGTTGGTCGTAACAATACGCCCAATCACTGGATTATCGAGGAACACCCGTCCGGCCAGGTTAGCCCCATGACAGTCGATACACAGCCGAATCACCGCCACATGCTGGCCGCGTTCGATAGCGGCAGCGTTGGTTGGGATGGATACGGGTTCGACTTGAATTGTATAGGTTTTATTGAGGCGGGCCTCGGTGATAGCGTACACGACCCCAAACGCCAAAACAACTAATCCAACCAAAAGACCGAGAATGATTCCGATCCATTTCAATACTTTTTTCATGATGTTTGCTCCCCATCAGCGGCATCTGGGTCGTGCGCGATCAATTCAATCGTATTCCCGTCTGGGTCGTCGAAAAACACCGAGCGCGCCTGCAGCCAGGCGTATTCACCCTGCCAAATGCGTTCGGTCAGTTCCAACCCCACTTGCTGGAGTCGCTCCCGCTCAGTTGGATACTGTTCGAGCGAGATTTCGAAAGCGAAATGATCAACCGTGGTCAGCGCAATATCGAGCTTTACTTTTCGATCAAACAATACCAGGAGTTGTGGATGCCCGCCGCGACCTAAGGGCGAATCCAATTCACCTGTTTTGAGAAAGACTATTGTCGGATAGGCGCGTACGATCTCTAATCCAAGAACTTCCTGATAGAACGCGACTGCACGAGGTAGATCCGTTACACGTAGCCCTAATTCAGCGATGTGCATTACTCGTAATGTCATTAGGTTCTCTCAATCTTCCAGCCACTCGGTGATCATGTGCGAGATTGGATGGATATTAATACTGCGTAGCGGCGCCTTGCCTGAGTTGACGAATTTATGGGGAATTCCAGCTGGAGCAATCACGATCTGACCTGCAGTTGCTTCAATTTTGGCACCGCCGACCGTAAAGGTGACCTGGCCCGCCTGAATGACAAAAATTTCCTCATAGGGATGCGAATGTAGTGACGGTCCGTCTCCTGGCGGCGCATCGATAAGAAAAAACGATACATTCGTGTCACCATACTGAGAACCTTCAAACACCCGCGCTGTCTCACCACTAAGGCGAAGTTCTGTCATGTTAATTAGGAATGTCATGCTATCATCTCCTTCTTAAGAAATTTCCAGACATCCTCAATCTGAATACCAAAACCAATTTCGATGAACGGCCCACAGGGGTTGTCTGCTTGCCGTATCATCGATAAGTGTCACTGCGTCTGGGCAACCTTGGTTCAATGACCTGACGGCGGCGGAACGAGGCCAAGCTGCTGCATTATGCCCATCGTATCGACCTCAGCCCAATGTTCGACGACCTTGCCATCCACAATCCGGTTGATGTCGATAAAAGACCACTTCACGCGCTTGCCAGTCGGCGGAGCGCCCATGAACATCCCTTGATGTGTTCCCTCACAGGTCATCCGGTCAACGACTTTATCACCCTCGGCAATGATGTCCTCAATGGTCGCGTGTAGATCCGGGAAAGCCGTGAAGAGCATATTGAAAAACAGGCGCGCACCTTCGGTTCCCTGCGGCATTCCTGGACGAACAGAATGGTCGACAAAGCTCGGGCCAAAATGGGCGAGGGCACCATCTACATCCTGTGCGTTCATTAGTTCACCGTATTTGCGAACGATGGATTTGTTTTGTTCAATTGACATGGTAACTCTCCTTTTGAGTTGTAGATCTGGGCTTCCCTTCTTCCAGTGATTGGGAATAACTCATCTCATTTGTTAGTCTGAATTCTGACAGAAATACCCTGAATTGTCATGGGTGTGCGCACCTATCTGCATACCTATTTTGCATTATTGGGTAAACAAAAAGCGGCTGTTCAGAGTTGAACAACCGCTTGAGGCATCCAATTTAGGTTGGGAGTATTAGGAAGCTTATTTCGGTGTCTTTATTGGACCATTTTCCATGGCCCAGCGGACGATTTGCGCTCGATTCGTAAGGCCAAGTCCAGAGAGAATGTTGGCGATATGATGTTCGACAGTTCGTTTGCTGAGAACTAATTCATCTGCTATCTCGCCATTGGACAGACCGCGCGCGATCAGGGTCACGACTTCGCGCTCGCGCTCAGTCAATTCCTGTGGTGCCGCGATGCCTTTCTGTGAGGGCTTCGGCGGCCCGAAGGGTAGATTGAGGGCGTACGCAATCGCTTGCTCCATGGATAGAGCGCACCCTTCCGCCTGCTCATCCTCGAATTCAGCATCGCTCAACCTGGCACGCGCCAATCCGATGTAATGTTCATATTCGAGCTTTTCCAGCGTCCACAGGCCCGCAGAGTCTACTCCTCGGCCGTTGGCAACAGCCGCCGCATATAAGCGGACGCTCTCAGCCGCCAATCCGGTCGCCGAGGCCAGAGCGGCATGGCCCCGCAGGCCTTCTAAAATACCATCTTGATTGGCCTGTGCGCGCTGTGCCTCCAAACTTTCGTAAAACAGAGCATGTGCCCGTTCAATGTCACCTTGATACAAGCAAGCGTAGGCCAGGTTGTGTAGCGTGGCTGGAAGTTCCTTCGTCGCACCAAGTTCGCGCAAGATAGATAGACTTTCCTCATACGTGGATTGCGCCTGAACGACCTGACGTTCACTACGGGCAAGATCGCCCATATAGTTAAGTGTGAGTGCAATGCGATACTTGTCGCCGGCTGCACGGGCCAGGGCCATACTTTCTTCGAGCAGTAATCGGGCCAAATTGTGTTTACCCAGCAATACGGCCATTCCACCTTGCATCATTATCCCGGTTCCCAGCGAAACCGGGTCATCCAGCTCACGGTACAATTCGACGAGTCGCTTGCCGATCGTATAAGCCGTTTGATAGTCACCTGCCGCGGTTGCTCCAGAAGCCACGCCGATCAGCGCGACGGCCAACAGCGGTTTACCCTCCTCGCCAGCGGCCTCACACAAGGCAACCGCTTCCTGCCCGCGAGCCGTTGCTGCAACAGCGTCGCCAAGGAAACTAGCCATGACGGACGACCAGGTCAGGGCGTTCACATGCACCGCTAGTGGAACACTATCATCTGTCTGATGCAGAAATCGCTCATACCAGGTGTACCCTTCCCGGGCATAAGCGCGTGTCTGCCAGAACGGGTAAAGGGCAGTGCCGATCCGCATTCCCACCTCGATGCGCTGTTGTTCCAGCGCCCAGGCCAGTGCTGCTCGAATATTGTCGTTTTCAGTTTCCAGCCAGTCAAACCACAACTGCTGATACTGTTCTCGCAATTTCGGGGCAACTTCCTCAATCAAGCGCAACCAGCATGCCAGGTAGTGATCATGCGTTGAAATCCATTCCCCCGAAGCTCTTAGCTTTTCCTGTGCGTATTGGCGGATTGTCTCCAGCAGGCGATAACGTGCTTCGCTGCCCTGCAGAGTCTCCGCTACAACCAGCGTCTTGCTGACGAGAGATGACAACAAATCCAGAACGTCTTCACGCTGGATCTCACCCCAGGCACACGCAGATTCAGCGGTGCTGAGGGCAAATCCGGCAGTAAAAAGCGCAAGTCGCTGCAACAGGAGTCCCTCTGAAAGGGACAGCAGATCATAGCTCCAATCAATTGCAGCCCTCAGAGTACGATGCCGCTCATCGGCGCGCGCTGTCGAGATGAGTAGATCAAGGCGGTGGTCGAGACGTTCTTGAATTTGTTTCACGTTCAGGACACTCACGCGCGCACTGGCGAGTTCTATTGCTAAAGGGATACCGTCGAGATCGCGGCAGATCGTGGAGACAATCTCAGCGTTATCCAGCGTCAAGCCGAAGGTGGGGAGAATGCTCCGAGCGCGTTCGACAAATAACTGCACCGATTCCACCCGTTTGATTTCGTTAATAGAGAGGTGGGCTACTGGAAGGGCCAACGGTAACACCGGGTAAAGCGTCTCACCGATAACGCCGAGAGGTTCACGGCTCGTTGCCAGAACTTTTATATTAGGGCGATCTACGAAAGCTTCTACCAGTTGAGCACACGCTCCTAATAAATGTTCACAGTTATCGAGCACGAGTAAGATTTGTCTGTCACCGAGCAAATTCAATAGCGTGTCCATCAGTGGATTCCCGGGCTGCTCAACCACGTTCAATACTTTTGCGATGGCTTGGGGAACCAGCGTCGAGTCCACCAGTCTCGCAAGCTCTACCCAATAAACACCATCACTATATTGGTCACTGAGTTCCGCCGCCACCCGAAGGGCAATGCGGGTCTTGCCGCATCCCCCCGCGCCAATCAGCGTGAGCAGACGTGTGCCGGCGGCGAGCGAGTCCGTCACTTCGACGAGCTCACGTTCGCGCCCGATGAAACTCGTCAGTGGGATAGGAAGGATAGCGCGAAAGGTATTTCTTGAATTGAGGTGTGTATTTGTTTTCTTGTTCATCGTTAATCGAAACTCGAAATGCAATTCGATGAATGAATAGAAGTATGTGGCTGATTAATATTGGGACTTTCAGAGTTTTACCGCATCTGCTAACCAATGTTGGGGTACATGCAGACTAACAGTTGAGTTCAGCCGCGCCCCACGAACAGGGCGAATAAATCAGGTGGAGTTGATTGCATTTCTCAGACCAATTCTCTCAATAACAAAAGGCCGCCTGCAATTGACGCAGGAGGCCCGAAGGTAAAACTGTATCAACTACACTAAGTTAATGGACTTCTTGTTTTTAGTATAGCACGCAACCATCGTATGGTTATGGCGACTCTCTGGGAATTGCCGTGCTTTAGCCGTAAATGGTGGTGGCGGCAAATAAGCGATAGCCGTGCAAGTCCAGGTAGATACGCTGAAACAAATGTTTGAGGTTGAAAATGCCGTAACAACGCCGCTTGAGAATTTTAATCTTGTTGTTGAAACCTTCCACAAAGCCACTATTCTCGCGCTGGATGAAGTAGTTGGTAATTTCCTCCCACCAGGTATTGAGCAATTTTAGGAAATCATCGAAACAATGCAATCCACGTTTTTGAATGTTTTGCACCCAATGCAGAATTTTAGATTGGGCTTGTTTCTTGGACAGGTTCATGTTGAAGACCGCAGTCAGTTGTTCGCGCAAGATATAAGCTTGTTTGGCAGAAGTGGAATGCTCGAAAAAACATCTTAAGCTTTTCCGTTCTTCCTTGTTCAGGTCTTTAGCATTCTTCCGAAAGGCTCGAAAACTTCCGTTGAGTTTTTGATATTCTTCTTTCGATAACTCTTTCTTCAAACGCTGAAGCTCTTGTTTCCTAACCTGATCTGCGGCGTGGCGATAATGTTTGGCAACATGAAAACGGTCTGCCACGATCCGTGCGTTTGGGAGTTCCTCCCGTGCGGCTTCTGTATAGGCTTCCCATAAATCGCAACAGACGCTCTCCACCGTTTGTATGATTCTGAGTGGAATCAAACGTAAAAACTCGAGCACCTCAGCTTTTTCATGCCCTGGCAGAACACCCAGAATTATGATCTCGCCATCACTCAACCGCCCAGTCACCAAAGTTACATAATCACGGTGTCCTTTTTTTAACGCAATTTCATCCAACCCAAGCGTCTTTATTTCCGCAATCTCTGCCCAATCTACACTTGCCTCAATCCGCCGTTCCAAGGCTCCTGCCATTCTTTCATAAGCAAGCCCTTCCTTGATGCTGACATCTTCCACGGTCGAATTCACGACCTGCAACAGAATGTGATTGTCGTATGAAAAGCTATGTGGACTATTCGCATCATGCCATTCCAGGTCTTGGGTCGTCGTGGGTTGACCTTCACACTCCTGACATTGATACCGACTGGGTCGATAACGCAGGTAGGTTGGACGACCAAAGGCTGGTAAGTGTCTGATCGTTACCCATTCATCTCGTCCGTGTAGTTTCGTGACCCATTTTCCACATTTACGACATTGCGTTCCTGCCTTTGTGCTTTCAAGGGTTATGATGATTTCTCCGCGTTCACTCACAGAAGTTTGCAGAACCCGAACATCTGGAATATCAAGCGGTACCGTGATTTGTGCTTTGGCCATGAGATTATCCGTTTTTGTCTCTGATTTTATCTCTTTTGACACCCCCATATCTGCTGGGTATCACGGCAATTCCTACTGAACCTCAAAATGCTATACTTCGTTTAAGAACCTTATAGAGCTTTCAAATGAAAGTCGTACAATTTTCTCCGTCAGATTCTCCTGAATTGCCTGTCAGGTCAAACTTTCTTCTAGGGCGGATTGTACGAAGTCAAACTATTTTCTCTATTAGAGTCGATTGATCTTACATGCCAACCTCAAAAACTAAAACTTCTCTGAGTAATCTACCAACTGCACTGAGTAGCTTTATTGGCCGCGAGCACGAAATTGGGGAAGTGATGCGCCTGCTTGCATCCCATCGGCTGGTCACATTGACCGGTCCGGGTGGCTGTGGAAAAACGCGGCTATCACTGCAAGTGGCTAACGAACTATTTGAGGAATTCGAGCAGGGTGTCTGGTTTATAGAACTTGCATCAATATTTGACTCTGCATTCATCCCTCAAACAATTGCCGCGACCTTGAGTATCCGCGAACAATCAGGGCGCTCCATCACAGATATTCTTGTGGATTATCTCTCAGTGCGTCGGATCTTACTCGTGGTTGATAATTGCGAACATTTAATCTCGGCCTGCGCGCAATTTTTGGAGACCCTGTTGCAGAGATCTCCGGGATTAAAAATCCTCGCCACCAGCCGCGAAGTATTGGGCGTGACAGGCGAAGTGACCTGGTCAGTACCACCGCTGTCTTTGCCCAGTCAACAGCCGTGGACCGATCCCGCCAGCGTACAGAGCGCGTTGGGTCCTTATGAAGAATCTGAATCGGTTCAGTTATTTGTTGCCCGCGCAACCGAGAACGCGCCTGATTTCCACTTGACCGCGGAAAACGGCGCATGGGTAGCAGAGATTTGCCGTCGCCTGGATGGGATGCCACTGGCTATCGAACTGGCCGCGGCGCGCCTGCGGAGCCTGTCGATTCAGAAAATCGCTCAACGGTTGGATGACCGCTTTCATTTGCTCACCAGTGGAAGTCGCACCGCCCCGCCTCGGCAACAAACCCTGGCCGCGGCGTTGGATTGGAGTTATGCCTTGCTTTCAGAGGCAGAGCAAAAAGTTCTGCAGCGGCTTGCAGTTTTTGCAGGTGGTGCAACGCTGGAGGCAGCAGAGGCAGTCTGTGGTGATGATGCAGCCAAAAATGTGAAAGATAAGTTGGAAGCAGCGACTTTTTTTCATCATTCCGAAGTCCTCAACACCTTGTCTCATCTGGTGGATAAAAGCCTGGTAACCGCAGACAGGCCCGAGCGTGGGGAGACGCGTTATCGCCTGCTTGAAACGATTCGTCAATACGCGCTGGAAAAACTGGCGGGGTCGGGTGAAGTGGAAGAATCCAGGAATCGTCATCTGAAATATTTCATCCAATGGGCAGATGATACAGACCTTCACCTGAGTGATGCCGAACAACTGCAATGGCTCGAACGTTATGAGTCAGAGCGCGATAATTTGCGCGCCGCCCTGGAATGGTGTAATGCTGACGAGCAGCAAGCCGAGGCAGGTCTGCAACTGGCCGTGGCTTGCGGCCGATTTTGGCGTCTGCGCGGTTATCTGAGTGAAGGACGCACACATTTCACTTCTGTTTTGTCGCGGGCCAAGGCGCAAGAAAAAACCGAACTGCGTGCGAGAGCATTGTATTGGAGCGCATCCTTAGCTTATCTTCAGAGTGACTATCCAGCGACCCGTTCGCTCGGTGAAGTAAGTTTGACCCTTTGGCGGGAGTTAAATTCCAAAGATAAAGCTGGGCTTGCCGATATACTTGACCTGCTGGGTGAGCTGGCAACCGAAGAAGGCGATTACACCACTGTCCCCGCGTTGTTTGAAGAGGCCCTGGAAATATTCAAAGAGTTGGAAGACCCACGCGGTATCGGGGATATGCTCATGCAACTCGGTTGGGCATATATGCGCATGGGCGAATATGACAGGGTAGCCGTCTACATGGAGGAAGCGCTGGCCCTGTTTCGGGAAATTGGTCACGTGTCATTGCTTGGCTTTACGCTGTCAGGATTGGGAGAATTAGCGATTCGCCAGGGTCAGTATGCGAGGGCGACGAAACTCCTGGAGGAAAGTCTGGTAATCCGCAAACAGCATGGACACAAATGGGGCGTTGGCGCGGTGCTGGGTTCGCTGGGGTGGGTGGCATTGCGCCAGCGCGATTACAAACGCATGAGAGACTACCTCAGTGAAAGCCTTGCCATTCGCACCGAGATTGGCGATAAAGGCGGCATTGCCTGGTGCCTGGAGAAACTGGCGCAAGCGAAACACGAGCACTCGCAATTTGAACAGGCTGCAAAAATATTCGGACATGCCGAGTCGCTGCGCGCTCCCATCCGATCCGTGATAGACCCGGCTGACCTGCCCGATTACAACCGCTTCATCTCCAGGCTTCAAGCTGCTCTCGGTTCCGACGCGTTCGCGGCGCTGTGGGCGGAGGGCAAGTCCATGCGGTTCGAAGAAATCATGGAGTGTGCTTTATCTGAACCCGAGCCTGCATCTGAATCAACGCGCGCCGAAAAAGAAAAATTTGGCGGGCTGACCGCACGCGAACGCGAAGTCGCCGTATTGATTGCACAAGGCAAATCGAATCGCGAAATCGCGGAAGCGATGACCGTTGGCGTGAAAACAATCGAGACGTACGTCACGCGCATCCTCAACAAACTTGGATTTGACTCGCGCGTGCAGATCGCAACCTGGGCAGTGGAGAGGGGATTAAAGTAAACCAACACTTCTTGATAATGTCATTCTGAGCGAAGCGAAGAATCTCGCCCACGGGTCAGAGACTCTTCGCCGCAAAGCGGCTCAGAGTGACATATACAAATTGTAGGGGTCAGTATAGAGTTTTCCCCGACGACATTCAATTGATTTTCCAATATAGTGTGCGTATGTTTGACGCGCGTCACTTCAAAAATCAGATAAGTTCAAGGAGAAAATATGTCAAAGTTTATTTACGCTCGCTGGCTGATCACAATCCTGGTGCTGGCTGTATGCCTGTCCTGGCTGGGCAGTTCACCAGTCCTGGCTGCCACGCCAACCTGTTCTGATGTGCTCGAGATTGCCAACCACGGTCAGCATATCGTCGGAGATTACGTTACCGGCATCGGACACGACGAGCTCGGCTGGTCACCTGCCGGGCAGGTCGGTGAGGCGATTGCTGGGGAGGGCGCGGCAATACCCGGCGGTCCCGGTCCGGGCTTCCACTTCCCCAATGACTTTGCGCCCGGAGCATCGTTTTGTAATTCGCAGTCACAGGCGCCAGGTTTTCACGTGCCATAAACCAGAAGGAGAAAATATCATGACCCGCTATTTAGTTGAACGTACCTTCCCCGATGGCCTGGCCATCCCGGTGAACAATGAAGGCGCACAAGTCTGCCTGACGGTTGTCGGTAACAACGCCGCGGACGGAGTGACCTGGATACATTCCTACGTCACGCCAGATAAGAAGAAATCGTTCTGCATCTATGACGCTCCCTCGCCCGAAGCCATCCGCACTACGGCAAAGCGCAACAACCTGCCGGTGGATACCATTACAGCGGTAAGAGTGTTGGATCCGTATTTCTATCAGTGAACCTTCATTGCGCGGTCTGGCATATTCGCAGATTGGCATCCAAACGATTCCTTTCCACAGCCTGAATCCCATATAATAACGAAAAGTGAACCCATGGGATGACATGGGTTCTCTTTCTGCCTGGTTCTTCAGCCAAATTTTTGCCTCTCCAAAATTCGAGCACTAACTAATGAACTTTATGGCTCATCGGGACATTGCTCTACATGCAGATACTGCTGGCATTCCTCAGCCGTTAGCGTGCGCGTTACACGCTGTTTGGCAAGTGCGATCAGAGCTTCGATCTTTAGAAGATAGATACGAGCTGTGCCGTCACGGCTGCCAACCGCTACTTGTGAGCCATCCGGGCTGAAAGACACACTAGTGAGGCCATCCGGAGCATGCAGCGTAAGCAATTCCTTGCCCGTAAGGGCGTCCCAAAGTTTTGCTGTCTTATCTCCGCTGGCAGTCGCGAGGTATTTGTCATCCGGACTGAAAGCAACACTCAACACACCAGAATGGACGAGGGTTAGCAGTTCCTTACCAGAAGCAGCGTCCCACACTTTGGCAGTGCCATCAAAACTCGCAGTCGCGAGGCGCGTGCCATCCAGACTGAAGACGACTTGCCGAACCGTAACGGCATGACCCGTTAAGGAAAGTAGTTTTTTGCCTGTAGAGGCATCCCACACGATGACTGTGCCGTCCCAACTAGAGGTGGCGATGCGGGAGCCATCCGGGCTAAAGGTTACACTTGCTAGCCAATCTGTGTGGCCAGCAAGTGTCAAGATTGATTTGCCGGTTCCAGCATCCCATATTCTCGCAGTTTTATCAAAACTGGCAGTAGCCAAGCGCGATCCATCCGGGCTGAAGGCAACGCCAATAACAAAGTCATTGGGAGGGGAAACGGATAGTGTCAACAATTCCTTGCCAGAAACGGCATCCCACACCTTAGCGATTCCATCCCTCGCTCCCGTCGCAATCCGCGTTCCATCAGGGCTGTATGCAATGAAATTTATACCATCGGTATGTCCGGCCAGGCTTAGCAATAGCTTGCCAGTCGTTACATCCCAAACCTTGGCTATTGGGTCAGAATAAGCGACTGCAAGTCGGGTACTGTCCGGGCTGTAAGTTAGTCTTGCTCCTACCGGGGATGCGATCACCGGCCCATTCTCCAGCGTTAGGAACTCCCTGTTGTGGGTAACACTCCAGACCCTGGCAGTTTTGTCACCGCTGGCGGTGACAATGCGGGTGCTGTCGGGGCTGAAAGCAATGGTATTACTCCCGTGCCCCGCCAGGGCTAATAATGCCTCCCCTGTGGCGGCGTCCCAGACGATTACCTGATTGTTCCCGATAGCCGTAGCTATGCGCGTGCCATCCGGGCTATAAGCCGCATTCGTGAAAGAATCACTATGGCCATAGAATGTCAACAGCTCCTTGCCGGTATTGGCATCCCATATTCTGGCCGTTCGATCATCACTGGTTGTGACAATGTGTGTACCATCCGGGCTGAAGGAAACACTTCTCATCCATACATTTTGATGAGGAAGACTAAGAAGTTTTTGACCTGTAACCGCATCCCAAATACTGGTCCATCCCTCACTCGTACCTGCGAGATTGACAACGGCAATCCGCGCACCATCCGGACTGAAGGTAACCCATTGTGGCTCACTCTCATCCTCGTCGATTAGAGTGAGTAATTCCTCGCCGGTGAGAGCGTCCCACACTTTTGCAGTACCATCAGTGCTGATGGTCACCACGCGACTTCCATCTGGACTGAACTCGATATGATAGATTTGCTGTGTGTGTCCCTGTAGGGAAAGCAGGTTTTCCCCGGTCGTTGCATCCCAGATACGGGCAATGCTGTCCTCGCCAGCAGTTGCCAATAATTTTCCAGTCGGGCTAAACGCGGCATACCAGACGATGCCATACGTGGAACCTTTCACAGTTAGTGTTTCTTTACCAGTGGTCGCATCCCAGATCTTTGCCGTCCCATCGGCGCTGGCTGTCGCGATCCGTTTACCATCCGGACTGAAAACTGCACTCCAAACAACATCCGCATGACCGCGCAGGGTCAACTCCACTCGCGAGGCCTGCACTGCGCGATGCAGCGCGTCTTCCGCTTCTGGCAGAACGGTGTAGTCTACTTCATACGTTTTGTTCACAGCCTGTAATGCAAGCAAAATACTGCGTTCAGGATCAACCTCTAGGTTTAGGTTTGCTGCGCTGGATAGTTCACGGACGGATGAGATCAATGACTGTTGTTGTGCGCGGCTGGCAAATAGGGCTGCAAAGACGGCGGCAATCATTGTTAAAACCAAAGCGCCAATGAGTAGGACGGCGCGTTGACGTAAACGTTTTACCGAATGAGCCTGCTCTTCAGCGCGGGCTTTCTCGGTTTCGGCGAGTTTTTGGGCGGCTTCGAGTTCGCGCTTCTGTTGCTCTTCCCGCTCGCTTGCTTCGTATTGTTCCAATTCGTTTGAAGCATCCAGGAAAGCTCTCTCTCCCGTGTTCAAACTATTCGGATGCAAGGTTGCCCATTCGCGTGCTTGTGCCAGATGAGAGCTGCGATACAACGCACCCGCGTCGTGTTCAAGCAATTCCCACTCATGCACGGCTTCGGTAAGATGACGATGCAAGCGTAGGCTTTCGCGATCCTGATTCAACCATTCGCGCAGTGTAGGCCATTCGCGGATCAACGCCTCATGCGCGACCTCGGCCGTGTCCTCGCCCAATGTAACGAGTCTTGCTTCAGCCAGGGTGTTCAACACAGAACGCGCTTCGTCAGCATTTTCTATATGCGATACCAACTCGTCAAAGGATGCCCGCCGCCGCGTGTCTTCGGTGCCTTCACCCAACTCGGTGAGCCGCAGAAAAATATTCCGTGCAATCGTCTGTTCCTCAGGCGAAAGGTTTTGATATACGCTCTCGGCTGTGTGGGCGATCGCGCCGCGCACGCCGCCCGCATCGGCATATCCTTTGAGCGTGAGTGTGTGGCCGGCGCGTCGTTTCCAGGTCTCGAGCAGTGCGTGAGAGAGCAAAGGCAGTGCACCTGGCTCATCACCTACATCCCGCAAAATCAAATCCACGAGTCCCGGCTCGAATGCCCAATGCCCCCGTCTAGCGGGTTCTTCCATGGCGCGCCGCAGTTCTTCCATCGTCATCGGTCCGATATATTCCTGTTGCTTTGCCACCGCCTCCCGCAGTTCGGGATATTGAGCCAGATGCGCGTAAAAATCGGCGCGTAAGGTCAGGATCAGGGTGATATTCCCTTCGCTCTGGTTAAGGGTCGTGAGCAGATTATCAATGAAGGCCTCACGCTCAAATTCATCGCGGCACAGGGTGAACAACTCTTCGAACTGATCGAGCACCAGTAATGTATGTTGCTTTGGATTTTGACGCGCAAGAAAGAGGGACAGACTACGCGGATCTTGTATCAGATCATCCATCAGTGTGGCAGTTGCAGTGACTGATTCCGACCCACGCGTCAATTCAGTTGCCAGCGCCTGGAGTGGATGAATAGTCGGTGTGATGACGTGGACCTTCCAATCCGCGCTACCTTGAGGAGGCTTCGTCCCATCTGGAAGCGTCTCCCCTTTTTTGAGCGCAGGGATCAATCCCGCCCGCACCAGCGATGATTTGCCGCTGCCCGAAGCGCCAATAATGACTGAAAGAAACCTCACCCCCGATCCCTCTCCTTCCAAAGGAGAGGGGAGTCTGTGTAATCGATTCACTAATTTTGCAGTGAGCAGTTCGCGCCCAAAGAACAAATCCGAATCCGCCTCATCAAAATATTGCAAGCCCTTGAACGGCGGCTCGCCCGGAGTGACTGCTTCAGCGCCGGTGAACTTGGTTCTCAGAGGTGGGAAATCAAAGGACAATCCTTCGATAACCAATTGATAGATGGGGGTTGGGAATTTCAAATCCTTGAGGCGGTGTTCACCGAGGTCGCGGATGGTCACGCCTTTGGGCAGATCGTGCATTACCAATTCACGCGTCGTTTGTGACAACAACACTTGTCCACCATGCGCCGCATCGCCAATACGCGCGGCGCGATGCACGTCCATACCTACATAGCCTGTCGAAGCGATCAATGGTTCGCCTGTATGTAAGCCCATTCGCACGCGCAAGGGCTGGTTATGCAACCAGGCATGTGAGGCAAGGGCACGTTGCGCCTCGGCGGCAAACTGAACAGCATCCAGCGAACGGGCGAAAGTGACAAAGAACGCGTCGCCCTGTGTATCGACCTCGCGACCATTCCACTTCTGAATAGCGGCGCGCAGAATCTCATGATGCTCTGCCAGCACCGTTGCGTATTGATCACCCAGCTTGTCAAGCAGATTGGTTGACTCCTCAATGTCGGTAAAGAGAAAGGTGACTGTGCCGGAGGACTGTACGGCGCGTGAGGGAGTGTGCGCGCCTTTCAGTAAACCATCATACAGTGCGCGGGTCTCAACAGAAGGTTCGAGTCCAAACTGTTCATTCAGTTCCTCAATACACCGCTGGTATATGGAACTGACTTTTGCCATATCGCCGCCTGCGCCGTAAGCGAGCATGAGGGCGCGATAAGCAGGCTCAAGCGTGTTACCCAGTGAAAGCCAGCGTTCTGCCTGTTCCTGCACTGCCGTCCAGCGTTCAGCAGCGATGAGTTGCCCCAGAAGTTGTTCCATTTTGGTGTCAAAGATTCTTCGGATGCGTTCACGCTCCAATACGATCCAATCCTCATAGAAACCTGGCAGGAGTTCACCCTGATAGAGGGAAAGATTGGATATGAGCGATCCCAGATCAAGCTCTGGTCTTTCCATTTGCGCCGCGTCAAGCCAATACTCAGCCTCACTATTAAAGGCGATCGTGAATTCCTCGGCAAGGAGATAGTCAACCGTAGTGGGTTGCTGTGCAGAGATGGCTTTGCGGATACGCCACAATTCGTGACGCAGGTTTTTGCGCGCGTTGTCATCGGGGAAATCCGGCCACAAAATACCTGCCAGTTTTTCACGGCGATGGGGAGTCCCGGCTGTCAGCGCAAGATAAGCCAATAACGATTGAGCAGGCCGCGACGGAATCAGGACGCGCTTGCCGTCAAGACGAACGTCAAATTGTCCAAGAAGTCGAATTTGGAGCATCGCATCCTCCAGCGCTGAAGACTCTGAACTGAAAAGATAAGGAAACCGGGAACAAGTTGAGTATAGCACTTCTCATGCCGGGTACTTTATCTTTGGAGCGTCTATTTTACGTCTCAGAAAAATTGGGTGAGTTAGCGACGAAAAGGGAACGCCACCATGCAACAATGCAGACAGAAATCGGGACAACCATAGTTCCCGAACCGATTCAAAAAGGAGATCGAAATGTTTTCTAATCGTTTGTTCAACCTGTCTGTTGCCATTGCTTTATTGGTTCCGATTGCAATAAGGGGATTTTGGTTGGCTGCATCTCCACGTACGGAAGCAAGTGGAACCTTCATCACTACATCGACGATCACCAGCGCCACTGAGGATAAATTCAATACTATCGTTGACCTGAGCAGCATGGCCACTTATACCGGTACGCTCGAGGGCACCTCGACCCTGCATGGCACGATGGTTGTCCATCGCGATGATAGCGCCACTTTCAGCGGTGTGGAGACCTTTACTGGGTTGGTGAATGGAGTTCCCGGCACGCTTACCTTCAAGATTGTAGGAAACAATGATGTATACCAGTCGATTCAGCTTACCAATACCATCACGGACGGCACCGGTGAGCTTGCCAGCCTCTATGGCGTGCTTTCAAAGGTTGGAATCGTTAAAGACAATGGCCCTGTTGGTACCTACACAGGGGAAATCAATAACCAGTAGACCACTCACTTCTTAACTGTGTTATCCCAGAAACCAATTTTTGAGAAAGAGGAACACAAAATGACAGAGGATGATCGTTCTTTCAATACATACCTGGTTGCTGTATTTGTGATCACGGTGATTGTGCTTTTATCTGTTTTTATGGCTCAATCAGCAGCAGGATAAGTTGCTGTACCGATGCACCTTTTTATCAAGGAGACCCACATGTTTATGCTCAATAATGACCGCAACTCCAACCTGGATGTTTTTCTAAACATTGTTATCACGCTCGTCATCATAATCACCCTTTGGCCCAGTTGAGTTTTAGCGGTATTGAGGAGACAAAAATGAATATTGATATTCTTGCCGTCGCATTGTTAGTCATTGCCCATGTTGTTTTCTTCACCATCGCATTGAAAGAATCTGACAATCTGCGTCCCGATAATGATCCTGAACGCGAAGCCGCCTTCATTGATTTTTTCCGACCATAAATTTTTCCGAAGGAGACACACTATGCTTATCGCCCAAATATCCCAAAATCAGATTTACTATCGACTTATGAAAGGAAGTACAAGATGAAAAAGACACTTATAACCATCACAATTGCCCTGGCACTCGTCGCCACACTGGGAGGAGTGGCATATGCTGCCACCGGCATCACCGATCCGCAGGTTCTGCAGGATCTGGCAGCTGTGCGGCAGGCAACCGTAAAGTATCACGATGTGGAGGTCGCACTCGCAGATGGGTTCATCCGCACACCGCACTGTATCGAGGAGCCGGGATTGGGTGGAATGGGAATCCACTTTATCAACCCTGCCCGTATCATGAATCCAGCGATCAACTTCCTTGAACCAGAGATCCTCTTGTACCTCGAGACCAACGGTACAATGAAACTGATTGGTGTCGAATACATGTTCCCCATCGGACGCCCGGATGGACCGATTCCCAACCCGGCTCCTCCTGCCCCAGTGCTGCTTGGAAGAGCATTCGATGGTCCGATGCTGGGACACGAACCTGGAATGCCGCCACACTATGATTTCCACGTCTGGGTCTGGGAGGCAAACCCGGAAGGCATATTCACTCCGTTCAATCCCAACGTGAACTGTCCATAGCCATCGAAAAAAACAAAACTAAAAACAACTCAGCCTGTGTCAGATTACTCTGGCGCAGGTTTTTGATTCTCAAATTGACATCCATGCCCGCCTCATGTAGACTCTCTCCATGGACATAGACCTTGACTTGTACCGTCACGAAGTGCGCGTTTCGACAAATCCGCTGGTCCATGGGACTGCTTCGATTGTGAGGCTTTCGGCGATTGAGGTTTCGCGAGCGTATCCCCACGTTTCCTGTTCGTGAGGTAAATCCAACATAATATCGGAAGAGAACCCACTTCCAGCGGCGGGTTCTCTTTTCATTTTGCTCTTTGGTTTACCCAACCGAAATGCTATACTTTATCTGAATACTCGCCAAAGGAAAGATATGTTGGAAGTCAGCTTGCTTGGCTCGTTTGATATCAAATACAAAAAGAAGCCAGTTAGTATTGCATCTCGTCCTGCGCAAACTTTATTTGCCTACTTGATCTTAAGCGCGGGGACTTTACATCGCCGCGAAAGATTGGCGGGACTCTTATGGCCTGATTCTTTGGAAGAAACTGCCAGAGATAATCTTCGTCATGCGTTATGGCGGATACGAAAGGCTCTTCCCGCAAAGCAAAAAAATGAATACGTGCTGACTGACGATTTATCCATTGCCTTCAATGCTTTTGCTGAATATTGGCTTGATGTTTCTGCGTTGGAGAAGGTAGGCGATGACGCTTCGGCTGATGAATTGATTTCCGTTCTTTCGGCGTATCAGGGAGAACTTTTGCCAGGCTTTTATGATGAATGGGTGATGTTGGAACGAGAACATATAAATTCTGTCTTTGATCACAAGATGGCGCGGTTGATGTCAGTGTTGCAAGATGAAAACCGCTGGCTCGATATTCTGGATTGGGGCGAACGGTGGATTAAACTGGGGCAAAAGCCTGAACCTGCGTATCGTGCGTTGATGTCTGCTCATGCGGCAATGGGAGATATGTCGAAAGTTGCCGCGATATACGAGCGGTGTGTCAAGTCGTTGAAAGAGTTTGGAGTCGAACCCTCAGAACAGACGAAAGAGTTGTTCCAGAGTCTCAAATCCGGCAAGGAGATTCCAAAACCTGTAATTGTCTCACCGAAGTCCGCCTTACCAGAAGTTCCTTCAAACATTCCAGTTCCACTTACCAGTTTTATTGGCAGAGAAAAAGAATTGAAAGAAATTACCAGGCTGTTGTCTTCTTCCCGCTTGGTGACATTGACCGGCTCAGGCGGTGTGGGCAAAACTCGTTTAGCCGTTCAAACAGCCAATGACTCGATCAAGAAATTCAAAGACGGTGTATTTTGGGTAGGTCTTGTTGGCTTGTCGGACGAGAATTTGATATCCCAGGAAATCGCGCAGTCTCTCAATGTACGTGAAGTCTCGCATGAGCTGATAATTGAAACCCTTAAAACCAACCTCAAGTCCAAAGACCTTTTGATCGTTCTGGATAACTGCGAGCATATGATCAAAGCATGTGCACAGTACGTTGAGCAATTGCTGGCGTCATGTACGAAGCTAAAAATTCTGGCAACCAGTATCGAAGCCCTGGGTATTTTCAATGAGACAGTGTGGCAGGTTCCTTCTTTGCCGTTGCCTGAAATGCAACAATCACTTTCGCTCAAGGAACTTCAGGAATTTGCAAGCATTGAATTATTCGACGAGCGCGCGAGCAACGCCAAATCTGGTTTTGTTTTAGATGCCAGAAACGCAAACACTGTGGCTCAAATTTGCCGCCGGCTTGATGGTATTCCATTGGCGATTGAGTTGGCTGCAGCGCGTATCAAAGTATTGTCGGTGGGCGAAATTGCCTCACGCTTGGATGACCGCTTCTCTCTGCTCACGGCAGGAAGTCGCACAGCGGTGCCGCGTCATCAAACCCTGCGGGCCACGATTGATTGGAGCTATGATTTACTTATCGAACCTGAACGTGTGTTGCTTCGCAGGTTGTCAGTATTCGCAAGTGGATTCACGCTTGAGTCCGCGGAAGAAATTTGCAATCAGGGAATGAAGCGGAGTGATATCCTTGATTTGTTGGGTCATCTCGTGGACAAGTCACTTGTGATTGTAGAGGAAGTTTCCAAGAATAGTGAGACGCGCTATCGCCTGTTGGAGACAATCCGCGAGTACGGGCGTGAAAAATTGAAAGAAATCGGGGAAACAGAGATGGTTTACGATCAACACCTTGCCTATTACGTTCGGCTGGCCCAGGTTGCGGAGCCTCATATTTTTGGCGAGCAGACCGCCAGGTGGTTTACCCTCCTGGATCAGGAACTGGACAATATCCGGTTGGCAATTGATTGGTCAATCCAGCATCGTAAAATGACGGAGGCATTCCTGTTATTGGGTTCCCTAGATTATTTCTTCTTTGTGCACGGGCCGATCAGCGAATGGCAGGAGTGCCTGCAACACGCACTCTCCATGCCGGGAGGGCAGGAGAAGACCCTGGCTCGCGCAAAAGCACTCAACGGACTCAGTATGCTGTACTGGGCAGATATCAATCCACTGGACGACCAAGATTTTCGAGAGGCGCTGGAGATCGCTCTTCAGCTCGGTGAGAAAGATCTTGCCGCTAAAGCACTCCGCAATTTAGGCTTGTTTGAGCACCTACGCGGAAACCTGAGTAAAGCTCGCGCCTTGTTGGAACAGAGCCGTGATATCTGGCTTGAACTTGGTCCCCCGTTTAAGCTTCAGAAAAGCTGGACACTCAACTTCCTCGGGGATGTGGCGTTCAGTCAGGGTGACTTAAATCAAGCTCTGCTGTTTTTCGAACAGAGCACGGCGATCTTTCGGGAATTCAAGGATAAAGCCTTCTTGGCCTATGCGGTAAGGCGGTTGGCACAGTTGGCCGTTCATCGCGGCAATCCGGCAAACGCAATTCTACTTTGTCGCGAGAGCCTGCTGCTAAACATGCAAGTCAATGATCCACGCGGCATTCTTGCCTGTATCTCAGCATTCGCTGGTATCCAACTATCGCTGGGCCGGTTCGCCAGTGCAGGACAGTTATTCTCCGCCGTTCAAAATCTATTGAGCCAACGCGCGCTATTCCGGCTGCTGCAGATTGACCAACTGGAGTATGATCGCAATCTCGCGCTCCTAAAAACCAAGTTGGATGAGAAAACTCTCGCCAGGTTTTGGTCGAAAGGTATGGCGATGACCAGGGAGGAAGCCATCGCGTTTGCACTGGAAGAAACCCAGCAGTAGAGGTAATCATTGTGTATGGGGACGATTCAGTCGAGAAGCAATTTGTGAAAATACGATAAAAAACATGCTCAATCCATGCTCTCAAACATGCCAGGGGATGGCGAGTATGTAGACTGTGGTCATAGATTGGCGCTCAAACCGGCCTGCGCCAATCAAGGAGACCAACATGTTTATGCTCAATAACGATCGTAACTCCAAAGTGGATGTTTTTCTGAATATTGTTATTACACTCGTTATCATTATCACCCTTTGGCCCCGATGAGGTTTAGATTCGCATTTGACGGTAAGTATCTCAAGTTTCAATTGAACGAGTGTATAGAAACGACCCATGTCCCTACAGAACGGGATTGTACGACAATGCTACCTACATACTTTCAGAGTAGCATAATAAAAAGTACTTGTGGAACAGATGCCCCTCGCTAAGAGATATCCAATAATCTTTGATCCCGCCATTGATTTCAGCGGCGGGATTTCTTTTTCGCGCAGTTATAGAATACATGCAAAAAAACACGCTCAATCCATGCTCTCAGACATGCTGGGGGATGGTGGCTGGCTAAACTGGTGTCATAGATTGGAAACACCACATTCACCCAATCGAGGAGACCAAAATGTCCAGTATCTCAGTAATTCACAAGATCAAAACACTCAGCGTTTTGATCAATCGAAATGTCATCCTGATCGCCCTTGCCGCCCTGGTTACCACGCTCGTTGCTATTTCTGCTGTTTCTGTCCTTTCACCTGCAGCGAAAGCATTTGACTACAATGCTTATATGCTGCATCGCCAGGGCGAGTGGCTCTCGGTGCCGATCCCTGTCAACAACGCAGAAGCGTATCAGATCTTCCGCCTCGGCGAATGGGCATCAGTCAACGTCCCCACAATGGATATTACAGCCTATCACCTCAGCGAGCGAACCCTGATTGACCCTAATATAGGCTTCTCGATATACCTGCTGAGCGAGCGCACATTCGTTGACGCGCAGGCTGGCATGGCAGCCTACCTCAACAGTGAGTGGACTAGTGTCCCTGTAAATTTCACCAAATATCAGCGCAGTGAGTGGTTCGGCGAGTAGAAGATGCACGGAGATACTCCTCCGAAAAGTTAAGTCCGAGCATCAAGCAAGAGGTCAGCGGCGGGATAACCTCCGCCGCTGACCCATTAGGCGGAGCAATGGCATTTTGTACCTTAATAGGCAGCTCCGCATCCATGTGCTCCATGCCTAGGTTTCGGATCACAACCCGTCAGGCAGCTTCGAATATTGGAATCCCAACGTTTCCTGCCCACAACCTTAACTTGATCTAAAACTTCGGAACGCGACTCGTTATCAGTTTTCACTAGAAAGGAGGCCAAGCACTGAATATTTTTCTCCTAAGCGAATTGCCAGTCAGCAACGAAACTATTCTCTAATGCTGGCACTAAAGTTCCGTAGTATGAACTATCCGTAACAATATAGTTAGGCAATAATCGATTACTCAGAAAGGAATATAAAGTGATGAAACAATCTTCTTTATCATTACGACAGCGTTTTCCCAGGTGGAGTGTTGTACTCGTATTTGTTATGGCAAGTACCGTACTCCTTCCGCAGCCCGCTCAAGCCTCAGATAACCACTGCATCGCGCCGAATGGAATTGACCTGAACGTGCTTTTCGGGATCACCAAGCAAATCGTTACCCCCTACTGTAACCAGGCCGACTCCGGCGAACAATGGACCGCGGCGGGACCGGCCTGGTTTATGAACACGAGCTTCGAGGCGGTGCCAGAGGAGTTCGTGCCCGCAGGAGCGAATCCACTTGAGGATTTCCTTGCGAAGTTCGTTGCGATCAAGTATGTGGTCGACCCAGGAACACGGCAGGAGCAGACCTACGTCTACCCGATTAGCAACAAGTTGTGGACTGGCACAGTTGCCGGCTTCCCAGCTGTGTGGCCCGGCACACTCAGCAAGCTCCCGCCGCTGAGCATCGGCGAGCATGTTGTCGCGGTGTACTGGGTGTTCAGCGCCATGCACTGCGACGGGTTTGGTACAGTCGTTGATGAATTCTGCCTGGGCCCTGGAGATGTTCCGCATCTAGCGGTGAGGTTCGAGGTCACGCCGGGCACCATGCAGAGCAACTAATAGATAGCCAATACGCCTCTGCCTGTGTCAGATTACTCTGGCACAGGCTTTTTTGATTCTCAAATTGACAGCACTGCCCGCCTCATGTACACTTCTCGCATGGACATCGACCTTGACCTTTATCGTCACGAAGTGCGTGTTTCGACCAATCCGCTGGTGAGGCTTTCGGCGATCGATATTTCGCCGGATCATCCCCAGCGGACATTTGTTTTTATTCATGGATTTGGGGGGCAGGCAGAGCAATGGCATTATCAAATGCAGAAGTTCGTGGTGGAGAATCGTGTCATTGCGTTGGATTTGCGCGGACATGGACTCTCTGATAAGCCGGGCGAAGGCTATGACATGCCTCAGATCATTAATGATCTGGAGACCGCGCTCACGTTATTAAAAGTCAAAGGGAAGATCGTGTTGGTGGGACATTCCTTCGGTGGCGCAGTGGTGACGGAGTATGCTCTCAAGAATCCTGGTCGGGTGGAGCGATTGGTTTTGATCGCAACCGCGGGTCAGTTCAAGCTTCAACCCATATTGAAACTTGCCTTGAGTTTGCCAGTCTGGTTGCTGAAAATCGTCGAACCGGTTACGCGTAAATGGCTGTTTGCCCCGCCACATGCCTTGAAATCCTTTTATGCAAATAATATGGCAACATGGAATGGCTGGGAGAAATTCAAATCCGTTGAAGTGCCGACACTTGTCATTCGCGGACATCGCGATATTGTGTTTGAACGTCCGTTGTTCGCGAAGGTGGCAGGATCAATCGTCGGAGCGGAAGAGGCTGATATAGGGGTATCAGGCCATCTGGTCATGTTGGAGCGGCGCGAGGCGGTGGGCCGTGCGATTGAGCGGTTTATGTCGGGTGAAGAGCCGCGCTCATGGCGCGAGTCATCTGAACCTGCCCATAGGGGCAAAGAGAAAAGCGGACGTGATCTGCTGAGGAACAAACGCGGCTGGCTGGCGAATTACGAAAAAGGTGTACCGTATACAATTGGGATCCCGTATATCCCGTTGCATCATTTACTGCGCTCTTCGGTGAGATTATTTCCTTTGCGCCCCGCGATATTTTTTGAAGGCTCACGGCTGTCCTATCGTCGTTTGAATCATGAAGCCAATCGTTTTGCCAATGCATTGCTCGCGCTCGGGATTGGAAAAGGCGCGCGTGTTGTTCTATTAATGCCAAACGTCCCACAAATGGTGATCGGTTTTTATGGGACTATGAAAGCGGGCGCGACTGCCGTATTCATCCCGCCAGTGATCGAACCGGAGGAAGTAGTGCGGCAGGTGAAAGACTCGGATGCGAGTGTGCTGGTCACTCTTTCAATGTGGGCTGGGCTTGCAAAGCAAATTCAAGAGGGCAGCGGTGTGCCGCATGTTATATTGACCGACCCTGCCGATTATCTATCCCTGCCAAAGTTTTTGATCTCACATTGGCGCAATCGCGGTTTCGGTTTGCCGAATGCCTTGCACTGGAAGGATTTTCTGGCAGAGAAGAGCGACAAATCACCGACTGTTGAAGTTGTGCCCGAAGACCTGGCTGTCATTCAATACACAGGTGGGACGACTGCACAATCAAAAGGTGTGATGCTTTCACATCGCAATCTGGTTGCGAATGCATTGCAGACACGTCACTGGCTGCCTGCCGCGGTTGAAGGGCAGGAAAGATTCCTGTGTGTTGTGCCGCTTTTTCATAGTTATGGGCTGACCACCGCGCTCAATGTGCCTGTGTCTCTGGGCGCGGCGATGATATTGAAGACGCAATTCCAGATATTGGATGTGCTTAAGACCATCAGGAAATATAAACCGACAATTTTCCCCGGGGTTCCAAGCATGTATGTTGCCATCAATAATTTCAGCGGCGTGCGTAAATATGGGATCCAATCCATCAAGGCCTGCATCAGCGGCTCTGCGCCTCTGCCCGTTGAAGTGCAGGAAGCGTTCGAGAAATTAACCAAGGGTCGTCTTGTGGAAGGATATGGGCTTACCGAAGCTTCACCGGTGACACATGCGAATCCACTTGGAGATAAACGCAAGGTTGGGACAATAGGTATTCCGCTTCCATCCACGGAGGCAAAGATCGTTGATCTGGCAAAACACAACAAAGAAGTGAAACAAGGGCAGATCGGTGAACTGGCAGTGCGCGGTCCGCAAGTGATGCTGGGGTATTGGAAAAATCCCGCAGCCACAAAAGAAGTGCTTACTGAGGATGGCTGGCTTCTCACGGGCGATATCGCGCAAATGGATGAAGAGGGATATTACCGTATCGTCGCGCGTAAAGCCGATATGTGGTATCCAACAAAGCTCAAGAAACAACCAGCCTTCCCGCGTGACGTGGAGGAAGTGATCTATGAGATCCCGCAGATCAAGGAAGTTGCAGTGACTGCCATAGCAGGGAATCCATTCGCATTCGTGATCGCGGGGAAGGAAGCACCAACGCCGGCCGCGGTCATTTCCTTTTGCAAGCGGCGATTGCCCGCGCACCTTGTGCCGCGCTTTGTGATCTTCATGGATGACTTCCCGCGCACCTTCATTGGAAAAGTATTACGCAGAGAATTAGCCAAACGATATGAGCAACACACTGGCAAATAATATTGTCATTCCACATACCGCAAATTTTGTTCACGAAGGGCATGGCACACCAGTCATCATGATTCACGGCATCGCTGCGTCCCTGCATGATTGGGATGACCTGATCCCCGCACTCACGCAAAACGGATATGCTGCGTATGCGCTCGATCTGTTGGGTCATGGCGAGAGTCCGAAATTGGATTCGCATGCGTATCAAATGGAGTGGGTGTTCGAGCATTTTATGAATTGGATGCGCTCACTGCATTTGACCGAACCAGCCATCATCATTGGACATTCGCTGGGCGGGCACATCGCGCTGGAGTACGCACGGCGCGTCTCTGCCTGGACCCGCGGCTTGATTCTGGTCGATCCGCTTTATTCACGCTCACAGCTGCCCCTCCTGCTTCAGCGGTCCTATAGCAGTCGAAATTTAAGAGGTGTAGTCGCAGGCAGAACTCCCATATGGCTTTTTCGTGCCTTTATTGATCTCGCCAGCGTTGCGATGAGACGCGGGAGACGAACGCCTGGTGATAATACGCTGCACTCACTGCCTGAAAGGATCCGCGCACAGACGGCGTTGGATTACACACGTACCGCCCCGGGTGTGTATAACATCCCGAATGTAATTTCAGATATGACCGAATTTCTGCCTCATATAACTATCCCAACCCTGGTGGTATGGGGAGATCGTGATCAAACACTTGCACCAGCCTCTTTTTCCAAACTGGTGAATGCCATGCCGCATGCCATAGGCAACTCCATTCATGCGGGACATGTGCCGCATCAATCACAAGCAAAAGAGTTTAATCAGAAGGTACTGGAGTTTTTGAGTGGTCTTTAATTCTGGAGCCCAAAAGCTTGCTGTTCGAGGGTGCGTCGCACCTTAATTAATGAGAAGATTCGACCCGATAAGATTTTCCGATTAATGAGATAACTCTACCTGTATCGTGCGACGCACTTATTTGACAGGCTCCATAAAATAAAATGCACCGAACGCGGAGGCCTCCGCAGACCAGCCGATTAATCCATTGGGGAGTTTGATCTGCCACCACAAATATGCGCCTCCATTTTGATAGCGCGTGCAGGTAGGA
>Ga0137333_1000043_pt1 | contig 27751 bp, 22 predicted proteins | sample EasRivERMLT231_2_FD_102286 | JGI IMG/M metagenome (GOLD analysis project Ga0137333, IMG submission 102286) | Soil microbial communities from meander-bound floodplain in the East River, Colorado, USA - East River MetaG ERMLT231_2 | ecosystem: Environmental > Terrestrial > Soil > Floodplain ... | reverse complement strand
GAGGTTTTCGCCAGTGCTCGCATTGTAGGTGCGTGTGCCTTTTCCAGCAGCGTTCAGTAAAAGAATGCCCAGGCTGATGCGTTCTTCTGGTCCGCTCAGCCAGACTTCATATTCTGTGCCTGCAGGCGGAGCGGGTACAGCCAGCGCTTCCAACATAGCCTGATCCATGAGTACATCACCATCTCGAAAGTGCAAGACGGCTGTGCGCCCCAGTTGTGTGCCTGAAATTGGGATGACAGGAATCTCAGTACTGGTAGTAGTAGCCACTGGTGGAGTAGCAGTCGGGACTTCAGCGACAGGCGGCGATTTGAAGCCATTGAAAAAATAGATCACCCCAAATAAAGCGAGTGCAACGGTACCCAGCGCAATCGGTTGCCAGCTTCTCGCTACTGGCTGCGGCGGCGAATTAATAACGATCAGTGATTGAGCAGGATCCGAATATGGGATGGCGGCAGGGTCCGTTACTGGCGTGATATCCATGAAGGTGCTTTGTTCAGCCTTCGCTTCGGTAGCTACGTTAAAGGCATTCGCAAATTTGAGGGGCGTAGAATAGCGTTCGCCTGGATTTTTAGCAAGCGCCTTATCCAGCACTCTTTGGAGGGGTGCCGATAGCCCGGGAATGGGGGGCAGTGGATCAGCGATATGTTTTAGGAGGATGCTGACGGTTGTCTCGCCATCGAAGGGAACCTTGCCAGCCAGCATTTCATAGAGCACAATACCCAATGAGTAAATGTCGGTGCGCGCGTCAGTAGTTTCGCCGCGTGCCTGTTCAGGACTCATATACGCCGGCGTGCCGGCGGTCTGCCCAGCTGAGGTTTGGCGGGAGGTATTTAGAAAGCGGACCAGCCCGAAGTCAGTAAGAATCGGAGCAAAATCCAATGGCAGGGTTTCGCCTGGGGCGATCTGTCGGACGTGCGAGGTGAGGATGATATTTCCCGGTTTGATATCGCGGTGAATTACGCCATTATCATGGGCGTATTGAAGCGCATTTGCCACCCCGGTGATAATCTTGCTAACATTGGAGAGTTCAACCCGCAGGTTGCTTTTGTGTAGTACGGATAAATACCGTGAAAGCGATGGACCCGGTACATATTCCATCACAATGTATGGACTGTCGTTGATCGAATCGAAATCGAATACTTGGACGATGTTTTGATGGCGTAGTTTTGCCACCACCTGCGCCTCACGTTCAAATCTTTCCAAAAGATCTGGATCGTCCTCGTATTGGGCGCGGAGGATCTTCACAGCGACTTCACGTTTCAGGGTGGTGTGGGTACCTAGATAGACCTCTGCCATTCCGCCCCGCGCCAGAAGTGAGTCGATTCGAACCTTACCCAGCGATTTGCCGATCCAATCGTTCATGCCCTTAAATTATACCTAAAGTGAACCCTAATTACATTAGGAAAGGTTAACTTGGAATGGAAGCACTATTTTCTCCCCTTTATCGAAATGGTCAGTTTTGCCTGACTTACAGGCTGTTGCCGATTTGCTTGAGGATGCGTTCGAAGATCTTCCCGTAATTGGCTGTGGCGCCCACCAAAAAATCGGTGAATGAGACGACGGCAGAATGATCGGCTTTATCAGATATGGCACGGATACAAAGGAAGGGGACGTTGTTGACTTCGCAGGTGTGCGCAATAGCGGCGGCTTCCATATCGGTGCAGAGACCGTGATGGGTGTTCCAGAGTTCGCGTGCTTTTTCGAGTTTGCCGATGAATTGATCGCCAGTCAGAATGCGACCGGTATAGGTTTTGGGTGAATGACCACCGAGCGGAGTCAATTCAGTGGTTTTGGCGATCTCGACTGCCATTTGTGTGAGTCCTGGATGCGCTTTGAAGACCTGCTGCGTACGGAATTGCATTTGCTTGGTCTCATTGGACACGAGAATATCGAACATCAATTCGCCGGGTTTTAAGCCCCAATCAGTGACATCGAAATCGTGTTGAATGAACTCTGAAGCGACGACCAGATCACCGACCTCAAGTTCAGGGGCGAGTGCGCCGGAACTGCCCATGTTGAATATGGCATCCACGGCAAAGTGATCGATCATTTGTTGTGTGGCGATGACGGCGTTGACCTTGCCGGGGTCACAACGGGTGAGGAAGATCTGATTGCCGTAATCCTCACCGTGCCAGAAGGTGCGGTTGCCTTTTTCGAGCTTTTCCAAATTGTTGAGAACGGCGCGGATGGGAAGCAGTTCCTCGTCCATGGCGCCGATGATGCCGATTTTCATGAGCTGTATCCTTTGGTGTGTTGGTTTCGAGATTATATCATTTGGGTTTAAACGACTCACCGCGGACTTGACCAAGTCCGCGGTGAGTTTGTAAGTGTTTTCTTATTTCGTCACTGTCCAGATCATTGTGGCGGCTTCGGTTGTAATGCTGATGGATTGAAGCGTGCTGTTCTGATTCCGCTGCCCAAGATTGGAGAGGCGGTTGGCAATGGTTTGATTCCAATTGTCCACGCGGTTTTGCTCGAGCGGCTTTCCATCAAGCTGCGCGTTGGAAATGGATGAGATGAGTTGTCCGTTGTTGACACTCAGGTCAAGGCGGAAGGTGAGCATGTCGGTCTTGCTGGCATCGTTCAGCCGTTGACGTTCGCCTGAGACAGATACATATCCCGATTGAAGCGAGACAGTTATGTTCTTCACCAATGGATCGGCAATTGCCGCGCTGACTACATCTTGCAACTCCTGCTGACCAATAGTAGTTTCGACGGTCAGTGAGCCATCCTGATTGCGCGCGATATTCGCTTTGCAGGCGCTGAGCAGAAAGACAAGAACGTACGTAAATAAGAAAATTTTCTTTGAAGTTGGTTGCATATTGTCTCCTTCTGTATGATGAAGGAATTGTAAGATCTCTTTGTAACTCAAGTGATAGGGTGGTGTAAATTCTTTGTAAAATATTCCGAAGCGAAATGGCAATAATGGCGCTTGCTCGCGATGAGGTCTGCCAGGAGCAGACCGGGTCATTAACCCATATTTCCCATGTCACTTCATGGCGTTATCATCCGTGTTTAATGACATCTTAACCTTCCGTTGCTTAAATAAATATAGCGCCACAATATGTGGCTGATCCCAAACTCAATCTTATCTACAATAGAAACGGAGATGATCATGAAATTCATAACACTTGAAGACATTCTGATCGATGAATTAAAAGACCTCTACAGTGCCGAACATCAGTTGGTCAAAGCACTGCCTTTGATTGCCAAAGCAGTTGATTCAGAAGATCTGCGTTCTGTTTTTGTGGAACATCTTAAGCAGACCCACAAGCATGTGGAACGCCTCGAAAAGATCTGCCAAAAGTTGGATATCAACCCGAAAGGCAAGAAGTGTGTGGGCATGGAAGGCTTGATCGAGGAAGGAGCAGAGTTCCTCAACGGCAAGGGCGAGAGCGAGCCGCTGGAGGCGGGCATGATCGGAGCCGCGCAGCGTGTGGAACATTATGAGATCGCCGCGTATGGTACAGCACGTGCGCACGCCCGTCAGTTGGGCTTCACCGAAATAGCCGACTTGCTCGATCAAACTTTGACCGAGGAAAAGCAGGCGAATGATAAGTTGACCTACATTGCCGAGAACAAGATCAACGTACAAGCGGCGATGAGTAATACCAGGGAAGCAATGAAGATGTAGAAAATATAGGCAGCGCTGCTTCAAATGACAGCCGTAGGAGGTTTTCGCGCGAAGAGATAGGCTCTTTGTGTGGCAACTTCGACTTCAGGGTTTGGCTTGCGGACGATTGTCTCTTCCAGGTCAAACCCTGTTTCGTTTAACCAGCCTTCCATCTCATTGGGCTGGTAAAAAGCGAAATCTAAATTGACAGGCTTCTCCCACCATTCATCGAGATGTTCGATCTCTGTGCCAATATGAAACGTGACCAATAACACGCCGCCCGGTGTGAGCACGCGCTTCATCTCGCGCAACGCAGCGACGATCTGTGCACGCGGAATATGGATGATGCAATAAAATGCAGCAATACCGCCCCAGGAATTATCCGCATCCGGCAGGGACAGCATATCGCCTTGATGGAAATGGATTTCGGGATTCAAGCGACTCGCCTCAGCCACCATGTTGGCTGAGAGGTCAACCCCAAGCGTTTTCACACCCTGACGATGCAGATACCGTGCGATTTGACCTGGTCCACAGCCCAGATCACAAATGGGACCTAGTTCCCCAACCTCACGCGCGAGCCGATCCAGGCAGTCGCGATCAAAGGGTTTGTCGTCCATTTCATCTTTGAATTTCTCAGCATATTCTGGCGCGACAGCATCGTAGCTGGTTTGGGTATCTTGAATGATTTTGCTCATCTAAGCTCTTTCTTTGTGCAATCTGAATAATTCTGCCGTATAATAAATTTATTATATTCCCACTGGGGAAACCTCTTATGACTAAAAACCGCCGAAGGCTCCGCGTTTTCCTGTGTCACTCCTCGCAAGACAAGCCCACCGTTCGCGAACTCTACCAGCGACTCTTCGCCGAAGGCTGGATTGACCTTTGGCTGGGCGATGTCGAATTTTTCCTAGATAGATAGAATTATGAAAGGTGTAAAGGTATGAGCGACATTTGGAAAACGATACATATTCATAATTGGAGTGATTTCGAAAGTAAAATTGGGAATCTGAAACGACGAGAGTGGTTGTTCAGAGGGCAATCAAGGGCATCATGGCACTTGGATACTTCATATTCGAGGCTTTTTAGAGATATACAACCAATTATTGAGAATGCAAAAGGCTCTGAAAGAAAATTTGCAGAAGCAGAGCATGAAAGATTGTTAGTAAGAGCTTTCCAAAAAAATGCAAATCTTTACCTGCCATTTTTACCAGAGCGAAAAAAGACACTTGACTGGCTGGCAATCATGCAACACTATGGCACACCGACTCGATTGCTTGATGTTACTCTTTCGCCATACATAGCTTTGTACTTTGCACTTGAGGCGGATTCAGGCGATTGTTGTATTTTTGCTATTAATCATGCTGAAATCAAAAATCGCAATCAACGAGTTCTAATACATAAGACTTATAAGAGAATAAATGACAATTATTTTGTAAATGAACCTAAGCCAGATGATCCTGATAATGACAATCTTTTCAGTGAAGGACTCAAAGCGAAACAGTTTATCACTGTGTTTAGTCCTCAATATGGAAATGAAAGATGGGTGATTCAGCAAGGACTATTTCTGGTGCCAAGCCAAATTGACAGATCTTTTGAAGATTTACTTGAGGAATACGACCTTGATATTGAAGGTGATATTTGTAAAAAATTTGTTATTCATGCGCCACTGCGGTTTGAAGGAATAGACAGATTGCGTCAAATGAACCTTACTTCCGCTACGCTGTTTCCAGGAATAGATGGATTTTGTAAATCACTTAAATTTCAAGTTTTAGAAACGACACGAAATCAAAAATTGTTAGAGTAAAACTATCTCGTATTTACTGCTAATCGTAAATCATGCATCGCTGTCAATTTTGACAAAAGGCAAACAAAAAAATCGGATGTCATTACAACATCCGATTTTTGTTTACTTCCCTAATCTCGCTCTTTTCTCTTCAATCACACTCTCTTCCAATCTCCTAAACAGCGGACCCGGCTGCTTCAACTTCTGTCCCGGCTTTAATTCGCTGGACTTCCATTGCAATAACTCCTAGAAAACTTAACGCCTAATGGCATAAAGTTTGAAGGGTATGATTGTCGAGCCTTCATCTTGCAATACAAAGCTCAAGTAGCCATTATTTACCCACTGCTCTATCTGAGCTGCGATCTCAGGATGAACGTTAAAGGCTGGCACTAACAGGTGGGTGATCTTATCGTTTTGCATCAGGCGTTCGAATTCTTGTGCATCGGTATACCAAAACGCAACCTGACTGTTCCCGCGTTCCAACACATACGCCACGGGGTAATAGGTGAGGATCCGTGCATTTGGTTCATCTGCCAGCAGATGTCGCAAATCCCTATTAAGGGATGGACTAAATACCTCCTGGCGTGCCACCGAATCTGCAGCGCGAATCCGGGAATCAGGATAAAGGGTTGCCAGGACAAACAGACCTGCCAGCGCTGCTACTGGAATGAGAATGGAAGTCCACTTTTCGATTTTGGCGGCTGTCAATAAACGCAAGAAAAGGCGGAAAAGTACTTCCATGGAAAGACCACCAGCTAGCGCAAGAGCAGGCGCAACGAGGGCAAGATTCCGCATATCGTAGCTAGCCATCACTGCCCACACGATCGGAAAGGGCAAAATGAATAGGGCAACCAACCAGCGCACCGAGGACGGCAACCAAGGTAATGCACATAGTATCAATGGAAATAAAATGAGGTATGTGTCAAGCTTACGAAGGGCTTGAATGATTTGTGAGCCAAGACCGATATTTCCGTATGACTGTGCTGTAAAACCAGCATTGTCAAGCACCTCTGAGACATCTATCCCTTGCGAAATGAGGATCAGCTTAAATCCATACCATAATGCGGGAATGAGCGCGGCGAGCGTCCCCCAGATCAATACCTTCCGCCAAATTGGGGGATTCAACCAGTTGCCATAAGCTGGGCGCAATAAGAGTATGTACACGAGTAGAGGATAAAGCACAAAGATAAGCACACCAGGCTGCTTTGTGACTGCCGTAGCGGCTGCAAAGAAAAAGCCCAAAATCCACAATATCTGTTTTTCTGTTTCGGTTTTCATAACCTGCGCTTTCATAATCGTATAAAACGGCAAAAGCGCAAAGAAAGCGACGGCAACATCCACTAAACCATTGTGGATCCCGGTATGAATAAATCTCGTCAATAATGCTCTCACAAGAATGATCGCCACAAAAAAACCAGGCTGTTTAAATGTGATCCCTAGATCGAATAATTGCAGGAAAATACCAAGCATGAATAACGGCATAATGGACTTCGCAAACAATTGCACAGTTGCTTCGCCCATGAACATATATGTAAGTGACCAGTTTATTGGAATAAGTTGCGGATAGAATCTACTGTCCAATGGAATCCTGCCACCGAACCACACCTCCGCCCAGCGATTGTACGAAAATACAGCATCCCACCCATCAAAAACAGTGCCGAGGTTGTCGCGAAAAAGCCCAAAAAGCCACCACATACGGTCAAATGCCAATAAAAGCGCGATCAATGTAAATAACATGAAAACATAGTGAACGGCTTTTTGCGACCGGGAAAGGTCATCTGCTGGAGTAGGAAAAAGTCCTGCCAACGCTGAAACGCTTTTATCCCACAAATTTTGGAAGACTTCCAACAATGGCTTATGCAAGTCCTCCCAATACAGCCAGATCGCCCAGAGCACTTGTGCTGCAAAAAGTATAATAATAAGCCAATGGGAGTAAAGCTTAAGTGCCGTAAGAAAGAAAACCAAACAATAATTGATCAATAGACTCAGGGCAAATGTGTAGATCACACCTTGCCAGAAACTGCCCCGAAACCGTGCAAGGCGTAATGAAATTAATCCAGGCAGCAAAACGATTTGAACTAAAGAAAAAATTCCCAAAACAAACATTTCTGTTCTCCTAATAACTAAATCTGCAACTTAAAAGTAACATTGAGATTTTATCACCCGCACGACTAACTTTGGGAACTTGGAAATTTATCTTTACCCAGAAACCATAAGGGCGACCTGATCTCGGTCGCCCTTATGTATTATTTTCCTAATCTCGCTCTTTCCTCTTCGATCACGCTCTCTTCCAATTTCTTGAACAGCGGACCGGGTTGATTCAACTTCTGTCCTGGCTTCAATTCGCTGGGTTTCCACTGCAATCCATCAACGCCTTTGTAGCGTAGCACCGTATGTTCACCGAGCGAGTCTTTGACTGTCTCGGTATATTGCTCACCAAACAGCGGAGTCTCATAGCCGAAGAAGCCATGCAGTCTCTCGCAGGTGAACGGCAGGAAGGGTGCGAACATTACTTTGAGCGAGTCGATGGCTTTGAGCGCGGTGTAGACCGTCAGCGCGGCGGCGGATTTGTCCGTTTTGAGGGCGGTCCACGGCGCGTTGACATCGAGATAGACATTCACAGCCGTGGCGAGTTTCATCGCTTCGCCCAACGCTGCGCGCAGATGTACGGCTTCGAGTTCCGCGCCGACAGTGTTGAATCCGTTCTCGATGGTGGCGAGCAGGTTCCGGTCCGCGTCACGAAGCGTGTTCACATCCACATCAGGGACATAGCCTTCCCAATTCTTGTAGCAGAACGCCAGCACGCGATTCGCAAGGTTGCCCCACGTCGCCACCAGTTCATTATTATTGCGCGCCACGAATTCAGCCCAATCCCAATCGCTATCTTTGGTCTCGGGCATATTCACCGTCAGGTAATAACGCAGCGCATCGGGGTCAAAGCGCGTCAGCGCATCACGTCCCCACACTGCCCAATTGCGCGAACCGCTGATCTTTTTGCCTTCGAGATTCATGAACTGATTCGCGGGCACGTCATACGGCAGAGTCAATGGAGCTTCATCACCTGCGAAGATCTCCATGAACGCACTGCCTGCGCCCATTAATTCAGCGGGCCATTGCGACGTGTGGAAGAAGATGTTGTCCTTGCCGATGAAGTGGAATTGCTTCGCAGCGGGATTCGTCCACCAATCACGCCACGCGTCTTTCTCACCCGCAAGCTGTGCCCACTCAATGGGCGCGGAGAGGTAGCCGATCACTGCTTCGAACCACACGTAGAGCTTTTTCGTTTCCCAACCTTCTTCATCGATCGGGACGGGAATACCCCAATCGAGGTCGCGGGTGATGGAACGAGCTTTGAGTCCCTCGCTTTCGATCTTGCCCAGCGATTCGCCCAACACAGTTTCACGAGTATGACTGGCACGGTCCTGTAGGAATTTCTTGACTTCCGGCTCAAGCTTGGATAGATCGAGATAAAAATGTTCGGTCTCGCGTAATTCCAGCGCGCCATCGCCAGTCTTCGCGCGTGGATTGATCAACTTCTCAGGCTCGAGCACGTTGCCGCAGTTATCGCATTGGTCAGAGCGTGCGCCTTCGAAACCGCAGATGTAACAGGTCCCTTCGACGTAACGATCGGGCAGGAATTTTTTTGCAGAGGGGGAGTACCACTGCTTGCTGAATTGTTTGAACATGTAGCCATTCTTCTGTAAAGCCAGGAAGATGGCTTGCGACACCTTGAAGTGATTCTCGGTGTGCGTGGTCGTGAACAGATCATAGGTGATTCCAAAGCCTTTGAACAGTTCAAGGAAACCGTCATGATAGCGCTTGTACACTTCCTCAACCGGTTTGCCTTCCTTATCCGCGGCGATGACGACGGGCGTGCCGTGTGAGTCCGTGCCGCTGACGACGAGAACTTTATTTCCTTTCAGGCGATGGTAGCGTGCAGCAATGTCACCGGGCAAATGGGAGCCGGTGATATTGCCCACATGGATTTCTGCATTGGCATAAGGCCAGGCGATGGCAATTAGAATGTTTTCACTCATTGGATAACTCCGCTTAATTTTCTTGGTTGATTTTCGGTAAAGCAGTTAGCAATTAGCTTTGGGCTCTTAGCTAATCGCTAACTGCTAAACGCTAATTGCTGTTCGCTAAATAAAACAAAAAAGCTGTCCTAACCATGGACAGCCCGTTACCTTCGGCAGGTACAACAAACCTAACGTGCTATCCAGGCGCGACTCAACATCTCCATTACGGGAGACATCAACATGGTTATTGTCACCATTGGATAGGCAGGTCTAATACGCATACCCATTATTTTAGGCTGTGGTAGTAGGTTTGTCAATAGGGGTTTCTACTACCTCCACTCAGCAGTAATATCATGTAAATTCAACGTGTACATGCATGGGATTGTGCTAAACTCAGGAGCATCGAGTTCTTGAATTTTGTGCCTCTAGCTACAGGAGAAACAAATGAAATGGACTGCGAGTTTTAAAAAATATCGGTACACATTTTACGGATTTCTTATTGGTGTTCTGGTTTTGGGGTTAGGTATGTGGCTGGAGTTCAACAATGAGAAGTTGCCGTTCGCATTCTGGGCTCTGGTTTACGTTCATAGAATACAACCCATCATTATTACATATGATTTTGCCCCGTTCGTTTTTGGCGTGATGGGTTTTTTGCTGGATCGCCAGCGGAACCTCCTGCAAGTTATTTCACACGCCAAAAAAAATTGGGAAATGGTTTTTGATTCACTGGCTGATCTGGTCTTTATCACCGATGCCGAGGGGCTAATTGTCCGTTGCAACCATGCAGTCATAGACCGGCTCAATACTCGCTATGTCAACGTGATCGGAAGATCCATTTCCGAGATATTAGCCTCTGATGAACAAAGCGGTATTGAAGATCTCACAAACAGTGCCAATGGCTTCTTCTGGCTGGGTCGTCTGTACGATGTGTCCACAGTTCCAATTGTGATGGAAGGCGCCGAGTCACAAAACCTTTTTATCCTGCGTGACATTACACGTCGCAAGCAGGCCGAAGAGAGGTTAGTGGTCGAGCGTGATTTATTAAATACATTGATTGATCACCTGCCAGACTATATTTTTGTTAAAGATGTTAATAGCCGCCTGATCATGGATAACATCGCGCACCGACGGCTTTTGGGAACAACCGTTCTGGAGGATGTGGTGGGTAAGACAGATTTTGATTTCTTCCCCCCGGAACTTGCTGCGCCATATTTTGCTGATGAAGAGAAAATCATAAAATCTGGCGAAGCGCTGATCAATTGGGAAGAACCTGTTATTGATAGAGACGGCAATCAAAGATGGTTGCTAACCACCAAGCTACCCCTGCATGATTATCAGGGAAACATTACCGGCATCGTAGGCATTAACCGCGATATCACCGAACGCAAGCGGATTGAAGATGAACTTCGAAAGTCGCAGGAAAAGTTTGAGCGCATCGTTACTACAATGCAGGATGTAGTGTACAGCGTGAGTGCCGAGACACGCGAGTTTAGTTATTTGAGTCCCGCATTCGAAAGGTTGCTGGGATACTCACTGGAAGATATTCGGGAGATGGGTGGTCGGCAGTCATTTTTAGCGCAGGTTATCACAGGGAATGTGTTTGCCCAGCAGGAAGATATCTTTGACCAACTGCTATCTCAAAAAGTGGATGTGCCAAGCTGGGAGGAATGGTGGCGCTGCAAAGATGGCACATTTTTATGTCTTGAAGATCGTTCCATACCCATCTATGAAGATGGGCGCCTGATCGGTACACAAGGGATACTGCACGATGTCACGGAGCGAAAACGAGCCGAGGCGGAACTTCTCCGTGAAAAACAGTTCCTTGAAACTTTGAACAAGACCAGCCCGATTGCAGTCGTTGTACTTGATACCCAGGAAAATATTGTTTCGTGTAATCCAGCGTTTGAGAATTTATATGGCTACACATCTGCTGAGATCATCGGGAAAAACCTGGATGCTCTTGTTACCCCCCAGGAATCGTTGTCTCAGGCGAATCTCTATACTCAACAAGCCATGCTTGGCCCAATACGAGGTGTGGGCCAACGTCGTCGGAAGAACGGAGAGCTTGTAAACGTGGAGTTTTACGGTGTACCTGTGATTGTGGAGGGCGAAAGGATTGGTGCGCTCGCCATTTATCATGACATCACCGAATTGGATCGGGCACGTAGAGAAGCAGAAGAAGCCAATCATACCAAGAGCGAATTTCTTGCCAATATGAGTCATGAGATCCGTACCCCGATGAACGGCGTCATTGGCATGTTGGAGCTTGCCCTGGATACGCCATTGACGACCGAGCAGAGAGATTTCCTTGAGACATCTCTGCACAGTGCGGAAGCGCTCCTGGCTCTGCTTAATGATATTTTGGATTTTTCCAAGATCGAAGCAGGTAGGCTGGAACTGGAAAAAATCAACTTTAATCTTCGAAATACGGTGGAGGACATGGCATACACGCTCGCAACCCGTGCCCAGACGAAAGGCTTGGAGATTGCCTGTTTGATACACCCCGATATCACCTCGAACTTGCGCGGTGACCCCGGTCGCCTACGACAAATATTGGTCAACCTGGTTGGGAATGCGATCAAATTCACACCCCAAGGTGAGATTGTGATTCATGCTGAACCTATTGAAGAGACCGATTCTTTTGTCCTCGTTCACTTTGCAGTTCAGGATACAGGCATCGGCATTCCATATGAACGACAAGCCGCGGTCTTCGACCGTTTCACACAAGCCGATGGCTCCACCACGCGCAAGTATGGCGGGACTGGCTTGGGCCTGACGATTAGCAAACAACTGGTCGATGCCATGGCTGGAAAAATTGGTGTTGAAAGCAAGCCTGGAATCGGAAGTACTTTTTGGTTTGACATCAAATTCGAGAAACAGCCCACTAAAAAACATGTCACCGCGCCGCTCTCACCCAAACTATTGAACCTTGCTCAGGCGCGCGTCCTGATCATAGACGATAACCAGACCAATCGCCTTATTTTGACGAAGAATGTCGAGGCTTTGGGCTCTCGCGTTGAGTCTGTTCCAAGCGGAGCAAAAGGGTTGGAGAGTCTCCGCAATGCGCATCGGGCGGCTGACCCCTATCATGTTGTCCTCCTTGATATGCAAATGCCCGGCATGGATGGCGAACAGACTGCGCGTGCGATCAAGAGCGACCCGGCTGTGAAAGATGTAAAGATCATCGTCCTTACCTCGATGGGTCATCGCGGTGATGCAGCGCGCATGGAATCGCTGGGCTGTTCAAGCTATTTGCTTAAACCTGTCAAACAGCAGATGCTCTTTGATGCCATATTAGCCGTGTTGGGTAGCGAAAAGGAGGCAGGTCCTAGGTTGATCACGCGGCATGTGCTTTCTGAGCAGCGAAAATCCAATCTGCGTTTGTTGCTGGCTGAGGATAACCCAATCAATCAGAAGCTGGCAGTAATAGTACTGCAGAAAGCTGGTTACTCAGTAGATACGGTAGATACAGGTTTGGAAGCTGTCTCAAAGGCCAAGTCGAATCAATACAATGCAATTTTGATGGATGTGCAAATGCCCGATTTGGATGGTCTTGAGGCGACCCAACAGATCCGTGCATGGGAGCAGGATCACGGGACGCATATTCCAATCATCGCCATGACCGCTCATGCCATGCCGGGCGACCGTGAACGTTGTCTAGAAGCGGGGATGGACGATTACGTCACCAAGCCGCTTCAACCTCGGGTACTGTTTAGTGCACTAAATCGCTGGATCCAAAACGATTCAGCAGCCACTGATGTTCAGGAAGAGGTACAGGATTTTTCTTCTCAACCGGAAGTTTTTTCGATGGACTTCGATGATGGATTGTTTGGCGAGGCTCCGTCCGCTTCGCCCAAGACCGAGGTCGCAGCTACTGCTAAACTGGAAGTTATCTCTCCCGATAGCCATCCGCTTGAAATTGAAGCTGTAATCGACCGACTTGATGGTGACCGTGATTTCGTAATAAGCATCATCGGCGAATTTATAAATCATCTACCCGCGAGGATGCAGGAAATCCATGACGCTCTGCAAGCCGGAGATGTAAATTCACTATGCCGCCAGGCGCACAACCTCAAGGGTGTTGCATTGAATATCAATGCAGGTCCGGTCGCACAGGTTGCGCTTGGTCTTGAAAAGATGGCCCTTCGCGAAGATCTGACAGGTGTAACTGCTCTTGTCGCTCAACTCGATCAGGAAGTTGCCCGATTGACAGAATTCCTTTCCAACGAAAATTATTAAAGGAGAAAACTCTATGACTCGTATCCTTGTCATTGACGATGAACCGATCAACCATCAACTGGTCGCTCGCGCGCTGATGCCGCTGCAATGCGAACTCCATTACGCTGAAAATGGCAAGAGCGGCATTGCCCAGGCCCGTTCTCTGAAACCGGATGTAATCATCACGGATGTGATGATGCCGGATATTGATGGCTACGAAGTGACGCGCGTCCTGCGCCGCGAACCTCAGTTTGCCGCCACGCCAATTTTGGTCTTGACCGCTCAATCTGGTTTGCAAGATAAGCTCAAATCATTTGAAGCTGGCGCTGATGACCATTTGACCAAACCTTTTGACCCTTCAGAATTGGTTGTCAGAATCACATCATTGCTAAGGCGGGTGGAAGCCGTTAAATTATCCGGGCAAAAAGGTGCGGCACGCGATGGGGCACACGTGATTGCAGTTCACAGCTTGCGCGGTGGAACAGGTTCTTCCACCCTGTCTGTCAATTTGGGGGTAGCCTTGACGAGTTTGTGGCTTGAGCCTACTATTTTGCTTGATCTGTCCATGACAGCCGGGCAGGTAGCGCTGATGCTCAATATGCCTTTGAAGCGTACCTGGGCTGATATTGCTCATTATTCTGCGAATGAGTTGGATGCAGATTCGTTAAGTTCAGTTGTCAGCACCCATGAGAGCGGCTTGCACTTTATTGCGGCGCCAACTTTTCCATCTGAAGTGGATACCTTGCGGGGTGATACTTTGGGAGCAGCATTGCAGATTTTCAAGACCCAGTATGAGTATATCGTGGCTGACCTGCCGCACGACTTTAGTGACTTTACCATTCAAACCCTCGATGTGGCAGATGTGATTCTCATGGTTGCATCACCAGATATGGCGTCCATCCGCGCCATGATCGCGGCGATCGATACCTATGAAAAATTAGGCTATCCAAAAACAAAAACCAAATTCGTATTAAGCGCCCCGTTCCTGCACTCCAGCCTGACTAAAGAAAAAATTGAAACAGGATTGGGGATATCTGCACTTGCCACTATTCCTTATGTGCAGGACGTTCTGGTGGAGGCCATTAACCTGGGTCAGCCGCCTGTTTATCACAAGCCGAATGAGTCGATCTCAGGTCTGCTGGAAGATTTCGCTTTTCATTTGAGTAAAGATGCTCATAAGAAAATAAAACCCGAGAACCCCACAGACACATGGAAGAGAGTATATAAACGCTACCAGGCGAAGAAAAAGTGAAGACGTTAACTGCTGTTAATCCCGGTTTAGCTGCAATCCAGCTACAATAATTTCTTCAAAGCCGCAAAGGGTGAATCGTCCACATCCTGATTGTGGCCGCAATCTTCGATGTTCAAATCTTGTCCGCATTCGATACATAAGCCTTTGCATTCAGGATCATGTAGCGGTTTGATAGGCACTTCAAGCAGGGCGTATTCACGCAAGATGGGTGCCAGATCAATTTGAGCGCTTTCCGGCAGAATTAATCCCATTTCATCAACTGGCTTATTGTGGAACGCATATAACTCAGTGATTTCCCAATTCAAGTGATGCGAGAAATCTTTCAAACAGCGTACACACTCAATGGTAGTGTCGCCTTCAAAGTTTCCTTGTACCACGAGTCCCTGCTGCGTGCGCCCAACGTGAACAGAGCCTTCAACATTTCTTAGTTCAAGGTCATCGATAACGATCCTGCTGACTTCAAAAGGAAATTCGTGGTCATAACCGATTTCCTCATGAACAATAAAACCGACATTAATACGAAATGGTTTACGGGGATTTGCCATGATGTTTATTCTTTTTCAAACCCAGAAGTTCTTGACTGAGTTTTTCTTCCAATTCTCTGATTCCTGAGTAGATTATACACTTCTGCGATTTGACATCGAACTTTAATTCTTGCACATCTTGAGCAAGCAATACCGTTGGTATCCCAATCCCCCAGGCATATCCTACTTCCAAATATACATTTGGATTTGAGGCTGTCAAATCTGCTATTAACAAACTTGCATCTTTGATTCGGCGCTTTATTACATCAAGAATATCGCCTGTGAAACTCACTTCATCAACCCGTTCACACAGATACCCTGCACTGTTCACCGCATTTCGGATTCCATAATGGAACACATCATCCATCTTCTTATCGAAAGGCATGGCAACAAAGATAAGGGGTTTTTCTTCCGATGTTACCCCGGCTTCGCTCAACGAGTCAATTGCGCCGATTTCTCGCCTAAAGGCTATTTCGTGTCCTTCAATTTCAGCTTTGATCACGCCATTTGGAAATGATTCAGCCAGGATCTTCTGCATCAATTTCGCGCGCGGTTCATAAAACTCAGCTACGGTTATTTTTCTTAGGCTCGGCGGAAACAAACCTTTCTCAATAGCGTCAACTAATCCACCCACTTCAGATCGAAATGCCTCGGCTTCGTCCAGACCATAATTTGCGCCATGCAGCGTAAGACAGATATGTTGGGTATCAGGTTTAACTTCGGATAGATGTTTTAAGGAGCGAAAAGTGAAATCGCGAATTTGTTTGTATCTAAATTTGAATATATCGACAACGCCGCAATACAAAACCTGACTTGCCCCAAGGTTGCCACCAGCTTCCAATAATAAAAATTCATTTGGTTTGGGTAATTTTGTTTCAACACCCTTGTGCGAAGTTGCAAGTTGGAAATAAACCTGGGATTCGATGGCGAATAATTCTTGAGCATACTTCAGCACCAAAACGTCAGCTTTGATCTTCAGCACATCCGCAATCTGGATTTCGATACCAATGTCCATTTTTATCCCGTTATGGATCACACTTTTCTATCGACAATGAACTTCGCCAATTCTTCCAACGCTTCTCTCTCAGGGGAAACTGGTGCATCTTCCAAGGCGCTGAGTGCGCGGCTGACAGCTTGACGCGCCTCGTTCATCGCCTTCTCGATCGCAGCATTCTTGCGGATGCCATCCACAAGTCTCTGTACACGTTCTGTATCCTTCCAACCGCCGCCGGGTAGGGACAGTACATCTTCATCGTTGGGATGTTCTTCTGCATAGTAGATCGCTGGCAATGTGACGAGTCCGTTGAGCAGGTCTGAGCCAATCGGTTTGCCGACTGTGGATTGGTCGCCGGTGAAGTCAAGAATATCGTCCACGATCTGGAATGCCATGCCGACTTCGTAGCCAAATGCTCTCATTGAGTCGCGCACTTCTTCGTTTTCGGTTGCTACCATGGAAGCTGCTAACGAAGACATTTCAAAGAGTGAAGCGGTCTTGGCGTAAATGCGGTTGTAGTAGTTGTTGCGGTCGATCACTCCGCGCGCTGAGAACATTTGAGTCAATTCGCCGTTCACGATGGTAGCGAGGGTCTCGGAGAATAATTTCATGAGGGGTAGGTAATCGGTCTCTGCGGCGAGTTTGGCGGCGCGGGCAAAGAGGAAGTCGCCAGTGAGGACGGTCGCAGCGGGGGACCAGCGTGCGTTCAATGTAGGCATGCCGCGGCGCAGCAAAGCACCATCAATCAGGTCATCGTGGACCAAGGTCGCTGTGTGGAGCAACTCCACAGAGGCGCCGAGGGTGACGAGTTTGTCTTCGGGGGCACCCAGCATATTTCCAACGAGCAGGCCGAGGGTTGGTCTGATGCGTTTGCCTCCGGCAGCCAGCAAATGTTCCAGCGCAGAACGCAAGTCAGGGTGCTGTTCTTCGCCCGCCTGTTCCCGAATCCGCTGTTCAACGAATTGAAGTTGATCTTGTACCGAGGTAAAAAAGGTTGTCGTGCTCAAACGTTAGCCTCCCCAACCGAACAGACGATTGGCGTTTGCCGAGGTGATCTCGGCGATCTGTTCGCGGGTTGTCATATGAATTTCTGCAATTTTATCAGCAATATGCGCCACGAATGCAGGTTCGTTGCGTTTGCCCCGCTGCGGGACGGGTGTGAGGAACGGCGCGTCGGTCTCGATGAGCAGCCGCTCCAGCGGAAGTTGGCGGATGATCTGACGCTTTTCTTCCGCGTTTTTGTACGTGACTGGACCGGTGACGCCAATATAGAAATTGAGTTGAAGTGCCTTTTGCGCGGTTTCGAGATTGCCGTTGTAGGAATGTAGAACACCGGGCTTTTCTTTCAGCGGATGATTCAGGGCATTGAGTTCTTGATGCCATTCGGTGAGAATGGTTAGCAAGTCAATGGACGCCTGCCCGAACCACGCGTCGTTCTCTTCACGCATGTGGATGATGACGGGTTTGTTCACATCCTGCGCAAGTTTGAGTTGTTGCTTGAGGGCGTCGCGTTGTTGTGCTTGCTTGTCGGCTTCTTTGACCCAGTAGTAGTCGAGTCCGATCTCGCCGATGGCGACGATCTTATTTTGGAGTGCAGGAGCTTGCTCCTGCTGTCTCAGCGGCAAGCCGCTGGACTCCAGAATTAATACTCTCAGTTTTTCAATTGATGAATCAGCCCACTTATCTAAATCCGTCGGGTGGAAGCCGACTGCCGCAAAAATGTTTGGATGTGACTCTGCCAGCTTGATCCCCACCAAACTTGATTCGTAATCCAACGCGGGAATCAGAATCCGCGTGACGCCTGCGTCGAGTGCGCGTTGAAGCACCGCGGCGCGATCTTCGTCGAATTTGTTGAAATCGAGGTGGCAGTGGGTATCGGTCAGCATAATCGGACAATGATTGTGAAAATTATAACATATAGGGGCAATTGTGCCATATGACCAAATTCATAGAAGATAGGTACATAATATCCTGAATAAAAAGGTGCATGGCTTATAAGCGAAATCTCCGAGATTTTATAAAATCTCGGAGATTTGTATTACCAGTTATTTGATCCCAGCCACTTTCAAACCATCTTCCAGAATTGCTTTCACTTTATCCTTGTGCATCGTTTCGCAATACACGCGCAGGATTGGTTCCGTGCCACTGAAGCGGATCAACAGCCAGCCGCCATCTTCCAGTTTGAATTGGAAGCCATCGACGGTGATGAGTTCAGTCACTTTCAAGCCGCCGAGCGATTGAGCGTCCGCCTTGCGGATGATTTCTTCACGGGTTTTACGGTCGCCGCTGAAAGGGGAGTCCACGCGGTCGTAATAATATTCGCCGCCGAGTTTCTCGAACAACATCTTGAGCAATTCAGTGGGCTTCTTGCCGGTGCGCACCATGAAATCAAGGAAGTACAAGCCCGCCAGAATTCCATCGCGTTCGGGGACGTTGTTACGGAACGCATATCCGCCGCTTTCTTCGCCGCCGATCATCGCATCCGTTTCCATCATCTTTGGCGCTACATATTTGAAGCCCACGCCGGTTTCATACACAGGCACATCATAGATTTTGCCGAGTTTGTTCAACATGCCGGTGGTCGAAAGCGTCTTCACGATCGCACCGCGTTCGCCGCGTACTTCCAATAAATAGAAAGCCAACAACGCGTACACGCGCAATTGATTGATGAACTCGCCGTTCTCATCGCCGATGCCGCAGCGATCAGCATCGCCATCGGTGATCAGCAACACGTCCGCTTTGTTGGTGACCGTGGCTTTGAGTCCCACGTCAATGTTCGGGCGGATGGGCTCCGGTCGCTTCATTTCAGGGAACGATGGGTTGCGTTCGTTATGGATTTCAATGATCTTGGTTTTACCGCCGCCGAGTAATTTGGTGAACCAGCCCGCGCCGTTGCCCCACATCGCATCCACCACCACAGTAAAGCCCGCGTTCTTGATCTTTTGAATATCCACAAATTTTTGGACGTGTGTAAAATAGGCTTTAGACGCATCGAACTTGATGATCTGTTTATCGCGGATTCCATCGCGGATGTCGATCCGCTTCACTGTCTCAGCCGAATCTGGAATCAGCGCCTCGATCCTGACCAACCCTGCGGGATCTATCGCTCCGCCATTCTCGTCACGGACCTTGAACCCGTTATCGGTGGGAGGGTTGTGGGATGCCGTAATGTTGACCGCGCCGCACGCCTTCTTATTGACCACTTCAAATGCGATCACCGGAGTTGGCGTCGCGCCATTAGTGAGATAAACATTGAGTCCATTGCCAGCCAGTACTTCTGCTACGCTCGCGGCGAAATTCTCCGAGTGGAAGCGTTTGTCGTGACCGACCACGACCCATTTGCCAGCATAACCTTTTTCTAGCAGATAAGATGCGAAGCCCTGTGCGGCACGGCGGACATTATCGAAGGTGTAATCTTCTGCGATGACTCCGCGCCAGCCGTCCGTGCCGAATTTGATTTTAAATGCCATGAATGTTCTCCTAAAAAATGATAACTCGCAAAATTATACCCGTCACGGGCATTATAGTTCAGCCAAAAAGAAGAACTCCGAGAACAACTCTCGGAGTTTGATTGTGTTATGGAGTTGCTGTTGTTGAAGGTGTTGGCAACAACTCTGGTGTGGCAGTGCTGGTCGCTGCCGGTTCGGGCGTTGCCGTTGCGATGGTTTCACCCGTCATTAAAATTTGCCACGCGATCTCCAGGTCACCTGAAGCCACCACAGGGAAAGCTGGCAGGTTGCCTAACGCCAGATCCAAACGGGAACCCGCTTGGTTAAGGACTTCATCCTGCGACTCGGTTTGCAGTTCAGTCAAGAGATCGCGTGCGGCTTGTACATCCTCTTTTGCCAAACCAAAGTTACTTTGCGCAAGATAGAGTCTGGCGCGTGCAAGCATGTCCAATATGCGCGTCAGCACAACTTCATGCTTCAATGCGAGCAGAGTTTTATCGTCATTTTCCTTGAGTTGTGTTTCGAGTGTGGCTTGCATGCCTGCGAGTTTTTCAAGCGAAGCCGTATGTGCAGCTAAGGATTGTTCAAGCGTATCAATACGGTTATTGGTTTCCGTGATCTGACTATTTGCCTCGATCAATTGAGCGTTGATCTCAGTGAGTTGGGTTTGTAGATTCGCGATCTCGTTTTCAAGTTCGTTAACGCGCGCCGTGTTTTGCTCGACGGGCGCGATGAATTTGTCACGCAAATAGGGCGCGCCGTAATAGATCGCCGCGCCAACTCCAATAATCAGTAAAACAAGCAGAACCAATCGCAGCAACGCCCGCAGAACGTTGAGAAACACCTGTCCCACGCGTCTGCCAAAGGATGGTTTATTTTCCGGTGACGGCTCCATGGTTGGCTGGCGTTTTTCGATTTGTAAGGGTTCTTCTTCAATGGGGATCATGGCGACTTCCTTTGTTTCAGGTATTTCAGGTTGCATGGCTTCGAAAGCGGACTGTGTGCGTGCCAATAAATTCTTCCCCATACCGCGGACTTTCAAACAATCATCCACAGAGTTGAATGGACGCGCGGCGATCAGATTTTCAGCCAGGGATTGGGAAATACCAGAGATTTTTGTTAGTGAGTCTATGTTAGCTGTGTTCAGAAAATGCAGAAAATCGTTCATGGTTCCGCCTGATATATGATGGATAGAACTGTTGAGTAGTGGTTTTGAGATTATATCAAAATAAAAACTCCGGGATGCTGAACATCCCGGAGTTTGAGATTCTTATTCTTCTTCTTCTTCCACCAGCCAATTCTTGGCTGCTTCGATATCGTCAAAGTATTTAAGCGGTTGACCCGTAAGTGCCGTCAGTAGATCGGCGAGCTTGCGTTTCATGCCTGATACACCCAACACGGCTGTTTTAAGCACGTGGTTTTTTGTCGCAGTAGAGGCGGTGTTCATCGCCGGGAGCAGGTCGCCTCCGACATTGGTATCACGCATGTCGGTCAACACAAGCACTGAATTATTCGGCTCGGCTAGGACAACTTTTTGCACCTCGACCAATTCTGCTTTTACGGCGGCAGAGTTGTAGAAGTGTTTGGAGAAATCCTGATAAAAGATCTTTTTGCCTTTATATTCGATCCAGTTCGAGCGCATGATTAACTCCTACTTTTTGCTTTCAGCGCGCAGGGCAAGCCCTGTAGCAATGGCGCCGGTCAATTCCCATGCGCCCACAAGGATGAAACGACTGGGTGCCAAACCTGTTAGTACGACCGTGGTGAAGACAATGAATGTAAGGGTACGGTATGGAACCGTCCATTTGTAGAATTGCTTCAAGTCATTCAATGCGGCGAGAATGTAGTAGATGCCGATGTTGAATGAAGCCATGGATGACGCTGTTGCAAAGACCAACGTATAATCTCCTGCGGTTCTTGCGGCACGTTCGAGTACAGAAAAGCCGAGCATAGACAAAAGCGCTTCGGGGCGTAGCAGGCCCAAAAGTCCGAGAAGAAGCGCAATGACTCCGAACACGAACATGGTCCAGCCGGAGGCATCCTTTATTTTTAATTTGGCAGCCATGAAGTCTCCTTGATAAATAAAATTATACCAGTCCTCCAGAGCCTCGACAAAATCGATTCTTGCACCTATACTGCTTTTATCTTCATTTTGTGAGGTTATATGACCAAGCATCTCATCGTAGTGGCTGGGAACATTGGAGTTGGTAAAACATCGCTCACAGAGCGGATCGGTGCGCGGTTAGGCTGGCGGACGGGCTATGAATCTGTAGCGGATAATCCATATCTGGCGGATTTTTATGGGGATATGCGCGCATGGTCTTTCCATTTGCAGATCTTTTTTCTGGGACATCGCGCAGAGCAATATATGGAAGCGGCGCGGGATGTGCGCTCGGCGATCCTAGATCGAAGCATTTATGAGGACTTTCATATTTTTGCGCGTGCCTTACATCATATGGGTGACTTAAGCGAACGGGATTATCTTGCCTATCGCCGCCTGTATGAGTTGACCGTAAGTAGCATTCCGCGCCCGAATTTGTTGATCTATCTTAAAGCGCCAGTGCATATTTTGATGGATCGGATTCGCCGCCGCGCCCGGAATATGGAAACCGGCATTACGCCGGAATATTTGACCTTGCTCGATACTTTCTACGACGAGTGGCTGGGTGCGTTCGACATGTGCCCGGTGCTCACGCTTAGATCAGATGACCTTGATTTTGTTCATCAGCCCAAGCATCTCGATACGGTGATCGAAAGAATACAAGATAAGCTGGCAGGTAAAGAAGTTGTGGAGTTCTAGGAGAGATTCATGGATGTCACTCAGCAAGAGGGGAAGCTATTGCAGATCAAATCACCAAGTGGTACGCGTCTTCAACAGGAAGCCCGGATCGGGTTGTTGTTCCTTTCGCCCTGGTTGATCGGTTTTGTGTTGCTAAAAGCGCTCCCGATCATCGCGGCGTTTGTGTTTTCATTGACCAATTTCAAAATGCTATCGCCAGGCGATACAAAGTTCATCGGATTGGAAAACTATATACATTTTTTCAAAGACACCGATGCCGGTTCAAGCTTATTTGGTTCACTGGGTTACTTTCTGCTCACTGTACCGCTTGAGATGGTTGTGGCGCTAGCGTTGGCGGCGATATTTACCAGCCCAAGGCTCAAGAATAAACGCACCTCACGAACGCTGATCTTTATGACCAGTATTATTCCAGCGACCTCCATTTTCTTTATCTTTATTGGGTCGTTGGAGTATGCCCAAAGATTGATCGTACAAAGATTTGATTTGCCGCCTATCAACGGATTTGGACTGCTGCTCCCATTCATGGCGTTGTGGAGTATTGGACCGGGTTTCATGATCATCTTGGGTGCGATGGAAAGTGTGCCGAATGAGATCTATGAAGCGGCAAGGGTGGACGGCGCTGGTCCATGGGCGCGTTTCGTTTTTATTACTTTGCCGATGATCTCACCCGCGATCTTTTTTACCCTAGTCGTGAATCTAACGGGTGCTTTCGGTGGAGCGGTACTGTTAGACCGTGGATATATTTTGAATTTCAGCCTTTCTCCCATGGAAAGCTATATTAATGAAACTATGTTCAGGAATGGGAATCTCGGTTATGCCAGTACACTGGCATGGGCTACTTTCGCTGTGATGATGACTCTCACCGTGCTGTTGTTCCGTTCAGCGAACCGCTGGGTGTACTTCCCGGAGGAGGATGAGGTGGCAAATGTTTAATCGAAAATCGCCGCGCAATAGCGGTGTCTCCACGCTTACATTCCGGTTATGGGATTTCACAGGCACAGCCTTACTCAACCTGTTCATGTTCCTATTCATTATTGCGTATCTTTCCCCGTTGCCATTTATGATCATCGCTGCGTTGACGCCGAGCGATCAGTTCCTTGATGCGAATGCGCCCATCCTGCCTTCTGCGCGTGTGAAGTTCAATTATGACGGTAAAGACCTGATCGTCTATAAGGTGCCGTTCGAAAGTGGTGAAAGACATCTTGCTTTATATAAATCAGCGCGCCAATCCAGCGAGTTCATTGATCCTGAAAACCCGGATGCTGGAATAATCACCTGGCAAGGCAGTTGGCGCTCCCTCAAAGCAGTCTATGAACCCAAGCCGACCCTGGATAACTTCAAGGATTTTCTTGGCATCACTCAATTGCCTTTGTTGTTCAAGAACACGATCATTGTCGCGGTCATTAGTGAGATCGGGGTATTGTTCTCATCCATTGCCGTGGCGTATGGATTTTCACGGTTCCGTATTCCGGGCGGCAAATATCTGTTCTTCCTGTTGATCGCTACGATCATGATTCCCAGCAATATCACGCTGGTGCCAACTTATTTTCTGTACAGCGGACACATGCTCAATTGGATCGGAACATGGCTGCCTTTGATCGTTCCGCATTTCTTTGGGAGCGCCATTTTGATCTTTTTGCTGCGCCAGAACTTCAAGAGCATCCCGCGCGAATTGGATGAAGCCGCGATGCTCGATGGCGCGGGCCCGCTGCGGATTCTGATCTCGGTTATCTTACCGCAGTCCATTCCGGTTGTGACCACGGTCGCTTTACTACATTTCTTTTATATCTGGAATGAGACACGGCTTTCCAGTCTATATCTTGGGATTTCACCAACCTTACAAATGGTTTCCTTTGGCGTTCAACGCAGTCAGAGCTTTTTCTTTACGCCGGAGGTCCTCATGGTTGGCGCTTTGGTAGTGATGGTGGTGCCGGTCGTTGTTTTGTTCATCTCCCAACGTTTCTTCATGCAAGATATGGTCGTTACTCAAATAGAGAAATAAAAATGAAACCAACTCGTATCATTGTGTTACTGTGGTTAGCCTGGGCGGTCATCGTGATCGCTTTTCAAGCTTTGGCAACGGCGCGTCTGGCGCCGCAATTTCCAGATCGCGCACAGGCATGGACAACCAACGAAACTGCCAGTAAAGATTATCAAGCTGGACGTCCTTTCCTGCTTGAGCCTTTTATGAACAACCAGGTAGCGTGGGATTCTGAATACTATCTCGCCATTGCAGTGGGTGGCTATGAAGATCCACGTGCGCCGCATTTGACGCCTCGCGGACTTTCCACAATGGTGACCGACCACGTCGTCACGCAATCGGGTTCAAGTTTTAGCGACAGTATCTCATTGAGCTATGCGTTCTTTCCGTTCTATCCGTTGATGATTCGCATTTTTGCTTATCCGCTGAGTATCTTTGGAATGAATGAAATTGCCACAGCAACATTAGCCGGTGTCCTCGTCTCTGCGCTTGGGACTTTGCTGGGGATGCTGGCATTGTTCGATCTGACACGCGACAGCCTCGGGGAAGAAGGAGCGCTTCGTACGTCCTTTTATCTGATCATATTTCCAACAAGCTTTTTCCTCATCCAGGTCTATACGGAGGGATTGTTCGTGGGGTTGGCTTTCGCCTGTCTGGCGATGCTCAAGCGTAAACACTGGATTGCCGCAGCGCTTCTCGGTATCTGCGCCACGATGACCAGAGCCGTTGGCGTCACGTTGTTGATACCAATGGTGATCTCATGGATTCGCCTGGGCGAGTGGGTGGATGTTGACCTTGAGTGGCGGCAGATCTTTCACGAAGGCATCCCACTGCGACCCTTGTTCCGTGCGATACTTGCAATCTCACCCTTGCTGGCATTTTTGATCTGGAAATTTTCCTATCTGGGACTCGCATTTGACTACATCGAATCAAATTTCTTCGGACGCGGTTTCCTTTCGCTAGGGTATGCGTATTATGCCTGGGACGAAGCCTTTCGATCCATGTTCTCTGGGACCAACCCACAACACACCGCGTACTACATCACCGAGTTTCTGGGTTTTGCAATTGGCATCGCAGCTTGTATTGCTACATTCAAGACCCATCCAGAGATCGCCTGGTTAAGCATCGCGGTTGTGTTGATATCCTGGGGTAGTGGTCCTGCCCAGGGAATCCACCGTTATGTTTTGGGCGCTCCGGCTGTGTTTGTTGCTCTGGCACGTTGGGGTAAAAATCCAGTGTTCGATCGTGCATGGACGATTTTAAGTATCCTGTTGATGGGACTGCTTGCGATGTTATACGCCTTTAATATGTGGGTGGCATAGTAATGCTGTTTCTCGTGTAAAATAGGTCTGTGTATCTCATCGAACAGGAATTGAACATAAAACATGTCTGTTAATTTACTGGCTCGTATTCCCCTCTTTTCTGATCTGCCACCTGAAGAGCTTGACCGCATGCTGTCGGCGCTTGAGGTGGTTAATTTAAAATCTGGCGACATCTTATTTCGCGAAGGGGATGTGCCCGGGCACCTCTTCATTGTAGTTAGCGGTGAACTCGAGATCAATATGGGTTCAGGCACGGATAATGAAATCGTTTTGAATGTGCTGAAAGAAGGGGAATATTTTGGCGAGATGGGACTGATCATGCCTGGCGGACGCCGGACTGCCGGTGCTCGCGCACGTGGAGATGTTGTTCTGTTGAGTATGAGCCGTAATCGATTTAGCGATCTGATGCATCATCATCCACAGTTGTCAAATGCCATGGTCAGTGTGCTCAGCCAGCGGTTGGATAGTACCAATATTGCCACCTTCCGTGACCTTGCTGAAAAGAATCGTCAATTGCAAAAAGCCTACGATGAGCTTAAGGCTGCGCAGGCACAGTTAATTGAAAAGGAACGACTCGAACGCGAACTCAAGGTTGCCGCCGAGATTCAATTATCGATCCTCCCTGATGTTTTACCATCCCATCCCGACTTTGATTTTGGCGGACGAATTCTGCCAGCCCGTCAGGTAGGCGGTGATTTTTACGATGTTTTCGAACTTGACAACAACAGGTTTGGTGTATTGATCGGCGATGTGGCTGATAAGGGCGTTCCATCTGCGATCTTTATGGCGCGCGCTCATGCCTTGATCATCGCCGAGGCGGATAATGTCACCACACCCGGTGAAGTTCTGCGCATGGTGAATCAACACATTACACGCCTTGAAAAGTCAGCTCAGTTTGTTACAGCGTTATATGGTGTTCTGGATACGACCACCCGCGAATTTTCTTATGCGCGCGCTGGGCACGAGCCCCCGCTTTTGTTGGAGGCGGATGGGACTGTTCAACGCTTACCGCATCAACCGGGCATGGCGTTGGGTCTGTGGGAAAATATTACCCTGGATGAGTATAGTTTTGTGATGCCAAGAGGCTCGCTCTTGATGATGTATACTGATGGTATGACGGATTGTCGCAATCCGAAAGGTGAGCCATTTGGATTGGAGCGAGTCAAATCCACAATAGCCAATTTCAAGGGTTTCAGTGCCCAATCTGGCTGTGACCGATTATTTGATACCTTGATGACCTATCAGAATGGCTCCAAACAGGATGATGATGTGACGCTGGTCGCAGTTCATGTGAAATAGCAAGAGACCGAGTTTCAAAAACTCGGTCTCTTTTTTATGAGTATGGATGTTGATTTAAGCCTGCGCCAACGCTTGTTTAATATCCTCGATCAGATCATCTTTATTTTCGATCCCTACTGACAAACGCACAAGCGATGGATCCACATCCAACTGTGAACCGGCGACGGAAAGGTGAGTCATCGCAGCGGGGACTTCGATCAGTGATTCGACACCACCGAGCGATTCGGCAAGTGTGAATATTTTTGTGGCTTCCACCATTTTAATGGCAGCTTCCTTTCCGCCTTTCACAATAAACGATATCATGCCGCCACCGTTTTTCATTTGTTGTTTCGCAACCTTATATTGTGGATGACTTTCGTGAAAAGGATAAATGAGCCGTTCTACTTTAGGGTGCTTGGATAAAAATTCAACGATCGCGCTTGCGTTCTCATAGTGCCGGTCCATGCGCAAGGGGAGAGTCTTGACACCGCGTAATACAAGGAATGAATCCATCGGTC
>Ga0137333_1000041_pt1 | contig 27765 bp, 28 predicted proteins | sample EasRivERMLT231_2_FD_102286 | JGI IMG/M metagenome (GOLD analysis project Ga0137333, IMG submission 102286) | Soil microbial communities from meander-bound floodplain in the East River, Colorado, USA - East River MetaG ERMLT231_2 | ecosystem: Environmental > Terrestrial > Soil > Floodplain ... | reverse complement strand
TTATCTGCTATAAGCCTATAATCCTCAGAACACACTTTCAAGAAACATGATGATAGAGTGGGGAATTACAGATAGTGTCCTGATTTTATACATCCAACATCAATACGGAGCCCCTCATGAAAAAAATCATGTATTACAGCGTCGCCCTAGTCTTGTTTATCACATTGGCATGCAGTTTCGGGGGATTATTGCCCGGCGGAGGCAGTGTGCCACCCGAACTGCAATATATCTTTGAAATTCCAGATAACCCGCTTGGCGTCACACCAACACTCAACGGCGATGATCAGGCTGAAGCGGTCATCCCCGTTGCAGGCGGAACATTGAGCGTGACCGGTTCAGACGGGACAGTCTTTCGACTCGATATCCCATCGGGCGCGCTGGTAACCGATACCCTGGTCCGTATGATCCCGGTCGGTCAAATTGAGGGGATGCCGTTTGGCAGTGAGCAATTTGCAGTCCAGTTCGAGCCGGAGGGATTGCAATTGTACGCCAATGCGATTCTAACCATCACTCCACTACAGGAAATCCCGGTTGACCAGCAGATCTTCTTTGGCTATCAGAGGCTTGGCGAGAATCTGGTACTGGTCCCGCCAGTGATGGATTCACGCGAAATAAAAATTGTGGTGATGCATTTCAGCGGAGCCGGTGTAGCAAAAGGTCTGCTTGCGGATATCGAACCAGTGCGGGCGCGCATCGGCGGAGATGCCGAATCCCGTATCCGGAGCGCATTTGCAGAGAAGTTGCAACAGGAACGTCAACGCCAGTTACTTGGGCAGGCCGATGGCGAGCCTATCGATTGGGAAGGTTTTTTCAAACAGTATGAGGAGCAGGTGGTCAAACCACGTGTCGCGGCTGCGGGCGAAAGTTGTGCGGCTGGTCGGCTGGCTCTGCAAACTTTATTGGGATTTGAACGCCAGAAACAACTCTTAGGCATGGCCGGTGAGAATTCCGGATTCATTGACCAGGGCGTGATGGATACAGTAGCGGAAACTTGTATGAAAGAAGAATACGAGATGTGCCGCGACAATCACATCATCCACCGCGTTATACCCGCCTGGCTCGGCTTATCGCGTCAATATCAATTGTTGGGCGTGGAAGGCGGAGCATCCGCACCGGTTTTGGAAAAAGCAAAGGAATATGTGCGCAAATGCCTGACGTTTGAATTGCGCTTCGAATCCCAGGGCACTTTTGATGACGGTGGAGATGGCTATACTTCATCGGTCGATTCGAAGATCAAGATACAGTTCAACCCGGGTGACTTTAACATGAAGGGTCAGGCGCCGCTCGTGAACAATGCCTTTGAGTTCAGGGTAAGTGATTGCTCTGTTGAAAGCATGCGCGGCGGCGACACCTTCGAGGTAATTCAACTTGGATATGTTTCCGATACCAAATCGCCAACTGATGAACTTGGTTATGTGCGCGATTTTGAACTAATCTATTACCCGGGCAATACCAAAGAGAGTTTCACAGTGACCTGTGAGGATAACCCACCCTATACCGCACCGCCCACACCGCTGTGGACAGGTATATTCCTGGTTTCGCACGAAAGCGAAATGAGCCAAGCTGCCGGCGGCTTTATCGCAGAGGATTGGGAGATCTTGGGTGGTGAGTACTTTGCCAAAAAGGAATGGATCATAGAGACTGCCGAAGACACGGTTGAAGCAGGCACGTTAAAACTTTATCACAAGCCCGAATAAACAACCGTATAAACTTCATCCCCCAATCGTTAATGAAAGAGACCGACATTGTGTCGGTCTCTTTCATGCTGCATCAATCGCCGCCGAGGGAATTGGAATTCTCAACCACCGGCGTTACTTTGAAAGATATTTTTCCAATCGCTCAACAGCTTGGGGAAGATTCTTGCGTCCCAGCCCGATGCGGAAGTGATTTCTCGAATCATCATACATGGAACCGGGTAGCAACAAAACGCCAGCTTTCTTGACGAGATCATCGCAAAAGTCTTCGATGTCGCCTTTACCCTGAAGGGCACTTGTCAGGAGTTTTGGAAATCCCATCGAGCCTGCAGTGGGACGAATCCATTCGAACAAGTCAGAGTGGTGAGTGAATAATCCATCAATAACTTCAAGGTTGTTTTTGATGATACCGAGATTGCGGGCGATGAGTTTTTGTCGATTGCGCAGGGCGACCTCGGCAAGAAATTCGCTCGGCGCGGAGTTGCAGAGGGTGGTGTAGTCTTTGAGCGCCGCCATGTTCTCGTAAATCCTTTTGTTCTTCGTGGCGATCCAGCCAATACGCAGACCGGCGAGCCCATACGTTTTGGAGGTGACGCCCAACGAGACAGCGTGTTCGCCCTTGTCACATGCAGCAGGGAGACGCAGCGCGGGATCATATTCAGACTCGCGATAGACTTCATCAGAGAACAATAACAAATTATTCTCCTGTGCAAAGTTGTTCAAGGCCTCAAAATCTGACCGTGACATCAGATAGCCTGTAGGGTTGTGCGGCGTGTTGATGATAATCGCTTTGGTGGTCGTGCGCACCAGGTGACCGAGTTCGTCCAAATCCAATGCCCAACCATTTTCCTCGCGCGCCCGCCAGGGACTGATGAAACACCTCAGCTCTTTTGCCACTTCGCTCAATGATTGATAATGTGGTGCATGGACGATGATATGGTCATTCTCTTTCAATGCGGCAAGCATGAACAGAAAAATCGCCTCTTCTGCACCAGCGTGGACAAGAATCTCTTCGGGTTGAATCGATTCGTAAATATTAGCAATCTCCTTTCGCAGGGCGGGATGTCCCTGCGATTCTGTGTATCCGAGCCAGGTATGTTGAAACTTTTCTGCCGAGCCCGCTGGATCAGCGTCCAGCGCGAGCAAGTCCGCGATGGACATGGCTTCACAGTCCGAGGAGCACAGCAGGTATTCGGTGTTGAATTCATATTTGGCGAAGTAGCGTTCAAGTTTGAAGGGCGTGAGATTCATAAATGCTTTCTTAGCCACGGAGAGCACAGTGTCCTCTGAGATTCATTAATTTTTTTTTCTCCAAAGACTCAGCGTGCCTTGTGGCTATTTTAGAACTTTCTTCATATCACGATAATGGGTTTGGTTATGCAGGTACAACATCTTTATCATTTCACGAATGCTGGTCATGCCGAGGAATGGATGCCTGCCTTGTTTTTCCAGATCCAATTCTGCAAGCGATAAGGTCCAGGCAATTGAATCAGCACGTACGGCTTTGTATTGTTCAAGCAATTCCTGCGGAGTCAAATCCTTGGTCCTTTGTTGCTGGACGGTATTGTAGCGGTCAATCGAAAAATCATCCGGAGAGCCCATATCGCCCAATCGGATTTTTTCAAAGAGGCGCACTAGCCCCCGCTCGGAGGTGACGAAATGCGAAAGCACGTTGCGTATCGTCCACGTTTCGCCTTCGGTATAGACCTCCATCTGCCATTGGTTATCAGCGAGCCCGGCGAAGATGGCGGTAAATTTTTCACCTTCGGATTTGAGTTTTTCTGCAAGGTCATCGAGTTCGGACATGGGGTTGCTCCTAAAATCTGCGCTTCGTCTGCGTTCGACCCTCGGTCTCACTCCGCTCAGCGCGAACTATATTAGTGAATAACCCCCGTCCACGACAATAGTTTGCCCGGTGACGTATTCATTCTTCAGCAAAAACTCAAGCGCAGATGTAATTTCTTCGGGTCGCGCGGGACGTTTGAGCGGCACCCGTCCGATCAGCCTTTCCCACTCTGCGGGCGGGACAATGTCCGATTGCAGGACGAAGCCCGGGGCAATGGCATTGACACGGATCTTTGGCACAAGCGCGCGGGCGAGAATCTTCGTAAGCGATTCGAGTGCCGCTTTGCTGACGGTATAGGACGGATACTTGCTCCATGCCTTTTGAGCGCCCACATCTGTGATATTGACGATGAGTCCGCCGGAGGTCATCTTTTTGGCACATTCCTGGGAAAGTAAAAATGGCGCACGGAGATTCAGGTCAAGGGACGTGTCCCAGTTTTCAATTGAAAGTGAATCGACATTTCCATGTGGCATAAAGGCGGCGGAATTAACCAACACGTCAAGAGACTGGAGATTGGAAACTAGAGATTGAATTTGTACGGGGTCGGTGAGGTCGGCTTGGGTTAAGGTAACGCTTCTTGATAGAGATGCAATTTCCGCCTTCGTTTGAAGCGCTTCTTCCTCCGCAGAATGATAGTGCAGGACGATGTCGTATCCGAGGCGGGCAAGAGTCAAGGCGAAGGATTTTCCAAGCCTGTGTGCCGCGCCGGTGACGAGGGCAAGAGGGGACATGGATTGATTATAAACGCTCCTTCGCCCCGCTTCGACTTCGCTAACGCTCCGCTCAGCGCGAAGGATTTACTTTCTAAAGAAATTGGAAACAAAGAACCAGATGTTTGCGGGGCGTTCAGCGAGACGACGCATGAAGTAGGGGTACCATTGCGCGCCGAACGGAACATAGACACGGACAGGATAGCCATCCTTCACCAGTTGTTCCTGCAAATCGCGACGAATACCATAAAGCATTTGAAACTCGATGGCATTTTTCGGCAGGCCAACTTTTTCGGCATGTTTTTTTGCGAATTCGATGCGCTTATCATCCTGCGATGCAATTGCGGGGATGGGAGGAATGCGTCCGTCTGCGCTGAGAGTGTTATTTTCAATATTGAGCGCGGCATCGATCATGATTTTCGTAAGCAGGTCATAATTTGCATCGGTATCAGCTTTTTTAGGGTAGGCTTTTTCGGCAGGTTCCTTATAGGCGCCTTTCACCAGGCGGATACGTGTGCCTTTTTCGAGCAAGGCGCGCGTATCGGCTTCGGCACGGAAGAGATAGGCTTGCATCACAAGTCCGAGATGGGTGGTATCAAAGCCGCGTTCGAGCATGGCGTGATATAACGAAATGGTAATATCTGTGTATGGGGTATCCTCCATATCAACGCGCACAAAGGTTTTACTTTTCTTTGCCTGATCAAGAATACGGACAAGGTTCTGATGGCAGGTTTCCTCATCCAACCCCATGCCGATCTGTGTCAATTTAATGGAGACGTTCGCTTTAACCCCCGCCTTATCTATTTCGTTTAAAACAGCGACAATCGCATCGGCGGCATTATTGGCTTCCTCCGCCGTGGAGGTATGTTCGCCCAACTGATCCAGCGTGGTGTTGATGCCTTTTGCATTCAACTCACGCACAACCCGGATCGCATCCTGCACACTCTCACCTGCTACAAATCTTGAAGCCCAACTCCATGCAAAACTCCAACTTGTCACCAATTTCTGCGCCCAGGAGGCTTTCGATAGATAGATCAAAAATGAACGTAGCATGGTCCCGTCCTGTCAGGAATTTATTATTTTGGAGTCAGCCAGCTTGCCGGCGTAAACTGAAAATATTCTAGCACAAACATCAAAAATGAGTGTGTTATACTTTTTTATGATGTTTGTCATGTCTTCGGAGGCAGTGTGAGGAACCGTCGTTCCATTCCAATTTTACGCGGTGTTTCTGTCGCGGTTTTGTCCATCGCTTTGGTGCTAACCGTCATCTCGCTCATCGGGTATAGCCGTCAGAGAAATAATTATCCCGGTGGTATGACGATTGGAGGTGTGCCTGTTGGCGGTGTGGATCCACAGACCGCGTTACAGCGCGTGTTGCAAGTCTATTCGTCGCCGGTGGAATTACGCTACGAAGAAGCGATCATCCAGGTCGAACCTTCCGTCGTTGGCTTTGAATTAGATCTGGATACTATGATCGCCGCTGCAGATCTTGGACGAACCGGCGGAGCCTTCTGGGGTGGTTTTTGGGATTATCTATGGAACCGCGATCCTGACCCCGTTGAGATTCACTTAAGAGCAACGCTTGATGAAGACCGCTTGATCGCATATCTTCAAAACGAGATCGCGGCGCGCTACGATGAACCGCCTACATCTGCACAGCCCATTCCCGGCGGCACATCCTTTACACCCGGCGCACCCGGAAAAGTACTCGATATTGAGCGCGCCGTCCGCCTGATCGAAGATACGTTACGCTCCCCGAACAATCGTACGGTGGTGCTTTCATATAGTCAAAGTGTCGCCACCCGTCCAACAATTGCTAATCTGGAAATTCTTTTAAAGCAGATCATCAGCACCTCCGGTTTTGATGGCGTGATCGGACTGTATATGCTCGACCTGCAAACCGGACAGGAAATCCACTTTGCGTTGAATCAAGGACAGGCAATCTCAGTACAACCGGATGTTAGCTTCACAGCCTCCAGCACTATCAAGATCCCGATTCTGATTTCGTATTACATCAAGAATGGCTCCGCTCCCGTAGATGAACAAACCCAGGCTAAGATCGTGGAGATGATCCGCAAATCGGACAACAACGCCTCGGACGCCATGATGAACCGGATTGACATCAACACGGGTCCACTGATCGTCACGCAAAACATGAAAACCATTGGGCTGGAGAATACGTTCCTGGGAGGCTTCTTTTGTAACGTGGATAATCCATGCCCACTTTTACAACGCTTTAGCACTCCCGCCAACCAACGCAGCGATGTATATACTGATCCTGATTTATTCAACCAGACCACGCCTCTGGATATGGGCATGTTATTGGCGGATATTTACCAGTGTGCCACAGCGAGCGGCGGCGCGTTGATCGCGGCATTCCCCGAGAAGATCAACAGCGAAATATGTCAGCAGATCATCGCCTATTTATCCTCCGACAAAATCGGCGTGTTGATCGAGGCGGGCGTTCCGGAAGGCACGCAAATCGCGCACAAACACGGCTGGATCACAAGTCCCGATGGTTACATCCACAACTTCAGCGATGCTGCCATCGTATATTCGGCAGGCGGAAATTTTGTGCTGTCCATTTATGCTTATCATCCCAACCAAATTGTCTTTGACGATGCCAACCTCCTTTTCGCAAATATCGGCGATGCCATCTACAACTTCTACAACATCCCCACTCAATAACGACTATCGTATATAATCAAACCATGAGCGCAGCGCTGGGATTGTTTCGGCTTCAACAAGTGGATAGTCAAATTGACGGGATACAAGCTCGCCAAAAACAAATTTATGAAACGCTTCAAATTGACCTGGAACTGCAGGCAGCATATGATTTGCTTACGAAAAGTGTGAGCAGTCACAGTGATGCCGAACAAGTTTTGAAGAAATGTGAAGCAGATGTAGAAAAACAACAAATCAAAATACAGCAGGCAGAAGCCAGTTTATATGGTGGATTAGTTCGCAACCCGAAAGAATTGCAGGATCTACAAAAAGATATTGCTTCGTTGAAACGCTATCTGGAAACATTGGAAGAGCGCGAATTGGAAGCTATGGCAGCAACTGAATCGGCAGAAAAAGATTTAGAGGTAGCTGAAAATAATTTCAATCAAGCGCAATCTAGGACAAAAGATCAGAATCGCGACTTAATGACAGAGAACGAATCCCTCAACAAAGACCTGGAAAGATTGGAACATGAACGTAAAGCCATCCTGAGTGATCTTGTAAGTTCAGCAGTAACCACCTACGACCAGATCCGTAAACAACGCCGCGGCCTTGCGGTGACAACCATCAACGAATCGGCCTGCGCGGCCTGTGGCACAACGCTGACTCTCTCACTGCAACAAAATGCACGCTCAACAACACAACTATTCACCTGTCCAACTTGTGGACGGATCTTGTATGCAAATTGATTTCAAGCTTTATCCATTCTCTTTCATAGTTGGGTTTGCCTTCGGCCTCTTCGTTTACTGGCTGATGGGACGCGTGCGCCCATTGCTCGAGCAAATGCGCCAAAGTGCAAAGGAACAGCGCGAAGCCGCACAGGTCAGGCGTACCAGCGGATTGGAAGACAATCATCGTAGGCTCACATTACGCCGCGCGCAGGGGATGCACCTTGCGGCATCATTATTCTCACTCGACGAAATTTTACAGGAACCGCGTTTGCTCGCGCCACCTGTGCAGGTGGAACCCGGTGTCGCCGGCATTCAGGAAGATGTGATCTCGCAAACACTTCCATACATGCCCATGTGGCCCGAACTCGCATCCATATATCGCGCACCAACACTTGGACTGGCTGAAGTTGTCGCGGGCAGTTCGCATGTGGTCATTGTCGGCGCGGCGGGAGCAGGAAAAACTGTCGCACTGGCACACCTTGCTTCGTTGGCGGCCAACCTCAAGGTCCAGGTTGGAACGGGCGGAAATAAATTGGATGCCGTCCCATACTTTTATCATGTCGCCGATCTGCAACTTCCACATGACGGCGTAAAAGATCCGCTCAATATCATTATCAACGCCGCCAGTGAACGCGCCCCCATGTTCGACCTCGGGCGCCTGCCTGGGTTCGTCCAACAAACATTTAAATCCGGAAGCGCGCTGTTATTGATCGATGGCTTCGATGAACTCGAACCACAAAGCCAGGCCCAGGTTGCCGAATGGTTCAAGGCGCTCACGCAAGCCTATCCCAATATTAAGATCGTCACCACGGGTTGCACCAATCAACTCAACGGATTGGTTGGGCTTGGTTTCCACCCGCTCGTATTAACGAGTTGGGGCGCGCGTAGAACAAGCCAGTTCATTGAACAGTGGGGACAATTGTGGTCACAGACTGTCGCGCTCGAAGCCTGGTCACAAACCGGACCCGAACAAGTTGACCCGATCCTGCTTAACTCCTGGATTGGGATTGAAAACACGAATCTAACTCCCTTTGAGCTGACTCTAAAAATCTGGGGCGCGTACGCCGGTGATAGTTTGGGCCCACGCGTACTCGATGCGATCGCAACCCACATCCGCCGCGTGGCCCCCAGCGGAACACCCGTCGCCGCCCTTGAGTTACTTGCCATGCAAGTGGTGCTGACATCCCAACCCATCTTCGATACAGGCAGCGCGCGCGCATGGGTTAAGCAGTATGATATTGTGGAAGAAAAACCCGTCGAAGATAATGAGGCGATCAAGACGATTACATCAGAAAAGATCGCGCTCACCGAGTCGCAAAAAATAAAATTAAAGAAATCAAAGGCGGGGGAAGTCAAGCCATCAACCGGTTTGCTCGGAAAAATGGTTGATAGCGGTTTGCTGGTTTCACATCCCAATAACAAAGTGCGTTTCCTGCATCCTGTTTTGAACGGCTATCTGGCGGGTCAGGCAGTTGGCGACAATGAAGCGGATGTCACGCTGGCGGCGCAACCCGATTGGAATGGTAAGATTCTCGCCATGCATTATCTCGCGGCGCGCGGGGATGCATCTGCGATTGCAGATTACATGCTGAAAGAATCAACCCTGCCGCTTCACAGTTTTACTTTTACAGTCGCGCGCTGGTTGCGTGATGCCCCCAAACAAGCCCCCTGGCGCGCAAAAGTCTTCGCGAGTTTGTTGAGTTTATTACAAACAGAAGGACAACCTATCAGCCTGCGCGCGCACGCCATGGCAGCATTCGTCACCAGCGGAGACCCGGGGGCGGCAACTTTATTCCGTCAGCTATTAAGTTCGCGTTCATTTGATGTCATTCCGCTGGCCGCATTGGGCTGTGGCGCGTTACGCGACACAAAAGCAATTGAAATGCTGGAAGAGATCATGCAAGCGCCAGTTGGAGCCGTAAGACGCGCCGCATGTCTCGCGCTGGTCGCCATAGGAGTGGATAAATCGCTCGAATCAGTTGCGCGCGCTTTACTACAAGGCGATGAAGAACTTAGGCGCGCCGCCGCCGAAGCCATGGCAAACGATCCCAAGGATGGCTATGCCATGCTTAAGGAAGGCGCCACGCTCGCGGACATTATGTTACGCCGCGCGGTTGTACATGGCCTGGCACATGTTGAACAACCCTGGGCGGTTGAAATCCTGCAACACATGCAAGTGGAAGACGATCAATGGGCGGTGCGCAACCTGGCCAGTCAATACCTTGAACAAATGACAGGTACCGACCCGCGCATACCCCACAAACTGACACCCCCCTCTGAATCTCCATGGCTGATCGCGTTTGCTGGTAAGGACGGCAAAGGCATTCCACGCGGCAGTCCTGCGACGGACATATTACTCAAAGCGTTCAAAAACGGCAACACAGAAGAACGTCTCGCGGCATTACCTTATCTTAAACGCGTCGCAAACGAAGGGATCATCGGCGCGTTATACAATGCGCTGTATGGCGATGACCCTGAAGTGCGCGAAGCCTCATTCTACGCGCTGGAGGAGATCAGCGCCAATGGCTATAAACTTCCGCATCCCAATCAATTTGGCTTAGGCTGATATGCTCATCACAAATGCAAAACTTATCACATGGGAACCACCTGCAGCCAATCAAATACTCGATGATCATGCGATTCTGATCGAGAATGATCGCATCAAAGAAATTGGCAAAACCAGCGAACTCAAAAATCGTTATCCCGAAATTGAATGGCTTGATGCGCGCGGTCAATACGTAATGCCCGGCAACATCTGCGCGCACACACATTTTTATGGCGCCTACGCGCGCGGTATGGCAATTCCCGGACCGGCGCCCAAAGACTTCCCTGAGATCCTGCAAAAGTTGTGGTGGCCGCTCGATCGGTCGCTGGATGCGGAGAGCATCCAATATTCGGTGTTGCCCTGCCTCATCGACGCGATCAAACACGGCACGACAACGCTCATCGATCATCATGCCTCGCCCAACGCCATTGATGGCTCGCTTGACATCATCGCAGATTCTGTCGAACATGCTGGCTTGCGCGCAGTCTTATGTTATGAAGTGACTGACCGTGATGGCGCCGAAAAAATGAAGGCGGGGATTCAAGAAAATGTCCGCTTCATCAAGAAGACGAAAAGCCCGCTTCTCGCCGGGACCTTCGGCCTGCACGCCAGCCTGACGCTTTCAGACTCATCTTTAGATTTGTGCCGCCAAGCTGTGCCTGACAATGTCGGCTTTCACGTTCATACCGCCGAACACGAATCAGATGAATATGACAGCGTGAACAAATCAGGCTTGCGCGTGATTAACCGCTTGCAAAAACACGGCATCCTTGGATCCAAAACCATCACTGCACATGGCGTCCACTTCGATGCGCGTGAGATTCAGATATTGGCTGAAACAGGGACATGGCTTTCACATCAACCGCGCTCGAACATGAATAACGGCGTCGGCGTGGCACCCATCGAATTGATGTTACTAGCCGGTATAAAGGTCTGCCTGGGAAACGATGGCTTCTCCAATGCCATGTGGGAGGAATGGAAAACTGCATATCTCCTTCACAAAGTTCATCATCGTGACCCCCGGCGCATGGGCGGGTATGACGTCGCGCAAATGGCAATTTTTAACAATGCCGCATTGGCAAATGTTTTCTTTCCCTCTGCAGCGATTGGGCAACTTATCCCCGGTGCATTTGCAGATATTATATTTGTGGATTATCACCCTAATACACCATTGACCGCCGGTAACCTGCCATGGCATATTATCTTCGGTGTCCAACAAAGCATGGTTACCACGACAATTGTTGCTGGAAAGGTCTTGATGAAAGACCGTGAATTACTAACCCTGGACGAAAAGGAAATCTCAGCCAAAGCCTGTGAGATCGCGCCGAAGGTTTGGGAAAGATATCAAAAAGAGGTTTCAAGAGTTGTATAGGGCGCGCGCCAGAGGTATCTAACGCGCTCGATCGTTATCGGTGGCGTCCCCGCCGCCGAGGCTTATACTGAGCCTGCCGGAGTGACGGTGGCTTGAGCATTCAACACAGAGGAGAATTGCATGGACAAAGAACCACTATTATTGACTATCGCCGTGCTCGGTGGAACTGGCAAAGAAGGCAAAGGACTTGCTTATCGCTGGGCACAGGCGGGCTACAAAGTATTGATCGGTTCACGCTCCTCAGAAAGGGCTGTATCCGTCGCCTCCGAGATCATGGAATTATTGGAAGGCTCATCCTCCATCGTTGGCACTTCCAATTTAGAAGCCGCGCAACTGGCTGACATCGTTGTGTTGACCGTCCCTTATGCCTCGCACCGCGAAACCCTCGAAAGCGTGAAGGATGTTCTCAAAGGAAAAATTCTTGTTGACGTGACATCCCTTTCCGTACCGCCGATGGTAACCAAAGTACTGATGCTCCCGGCAGGATCTGCCACCCAGGAGGCAAGGGAGATCGTCGGTGAGGGCGTGGAAGTCGTTGCCGCATTTCAAAGCATTTCCCACAAACACTTGTTAACCGATGAAGATGTGGATTGCGATGTACTGGTCACCGGCACCAGCAAAGATGCCCGTGCCGAAGTCCTGAAACTCGTTGAAGCCGCCGGGTTGATTGGCTGGGATGCGGGTCCTATCGAAAATTCGGTTGTTGTAGAAGGACTCGCAAGTGTTCTGAGATACATCAACAAGCAATATGGCTCCACATATGCAGGCGTCAAAATAACAGGGGTTTCCAGAAAATCGTAATTCGTACTTACCATTTACGAATTACCCATTGAATATGCCTCTCACCCTCATTCCACTACAAAACATTCCTCTTATCCGCCGAGATGATAACTTGGCGGATATTGTTGTTAATGCCCTTCATGAAAATAATATTTCGATCCGGGATAACGACATTCTTGTTATCGCACAAAAGATCATTTCAAAAGCCGAGGGGCGCGCACGCAATCTGGCAACGATCACGCCATCCCAACGCGCTATCGAACTTGCCAAACAAACCGACAAAGATGCGCGTGTCGTCGAGTTGATCTTGCAAGAGAGCAACGAAGTCTTACGTACACGCGTCGGCGCGATCATTGTGGAACACAAACTTGGTTTTGTCTGTGCAAACGCCGGCATCGATCACTCCAATGTTGCGGGGGCGGGAGATTCGGTTGAAGAGTGGGTATTGCTCCTCCCAGCAGAACCAGACCGATCAGCAGAAAAGATGCGTGAAGAGATCAAATCCAAAACGGGTAAACAAGTCGGCATCCTGATCATCGACTCGCATGGACGCGCCTGGCGCAATGGCACCGTAGGAGTCGCAATTGGGATTGCGGGTTTACCCGAGCTGGAAGATTTGCGCGGCAAACCCGATCTTTTCGGCTATACATTACAAGTGACACAAGTGGGCGTGGCAGATGAACTCGCCGCCGCGGCATCACTCATGATGGGACAAGCGGCCGAAGGCACGCCCGTTGTCCATGTGCGCGGGTTTCCGTATCCACTGCGCGAGGGCAAAATCAAAGAATTGATCAGACCAAAGGAACAGGATTTGTTTCGATAACATCAACTGAATATCAGCATAATATTTGTAACAGGAGGCCCCATGGAAATTTCCATTCGTCTGGCAGTAATGGATGATGTCCCAACACTGAAAAAATTAATTCCTGAATCAGCGCGTGCACTGAGTCAAGGTTATTACACTCCTCAACAGATTGATAGCGCCATCAAATATATCTTCGGCGTGGATACGCAGTTGGTCGAAGATAAAACCTATTATGTCGCTGAGGCTGAAGGGCAGATCGTTGGCTGTGGCGGCTGGAGCAAAAGAAAAACCATGTTCGGCGGCGATCAGATGAAGGCTGAGTCGGATCCGATGCTTGATCCAAAAGAAGATGCGGGGCGCATCCGCGCTTTTTTTATTCATCCAAATTGGGCGCGCAAAGGAATTGGTCGGCGCATCATTCAGGCTTGCGAAGACGCGGCGCTGGCAGATGGGTTTACCCGTATGGAATTGGTCGCCACCATGCCTGGTGAACCGCTTTATGCCGCGATGGGCTATGAGGCTACCAAACGATTCGACCAGCCGATTCAGGATGGGACCACACTGCCGCTTGCGCACATGAAAAAGCAGTTGGCATAAAGAGGTGTTATGGATTCTCGACAGGATGCCTTGCTTGACTCTGTATTGGGCGCGATAGGAAATACCCCGCTGGTGGAGCTCTCTCGCATCACGCGCGGACTTGAGGGCCGTATCCTTGCCAAATTAGAGTATCTCAACCCGGGCTTTTCCAAGAAAGACCGCATCGCTTTGCAAATGATCGAAGAGGCCGAAGCGGATGGCACGCTCAAGCCAGGACAAACAGTTGTTGAATTGACCAGCGGCAATACAGGCACGGGCTTATCCATTGTATGTGCCGTAAAGGGCTATCCATTTGTGGCGGTCATGTCAAAAGGGAATTCGACCGAGCGCGCCCGTATGATGAAAGCATTCGGCGCGGAAGTCATACTCGTGGATCAGTTGCCTGACTCAAAGCCGGGTCAAGTCTCAGGTGGAGATTTGGCGCTCGTTGAAGAAGCCGCACAAAGGATCACAAAGGAACGAGAGGCTTTCCGCGCCGATCAATTCCATTTGGAGAGTAGTTCGCGCGGTCATTACCTGCACACAGCTCCTGAAATACTCGAACAATCCAACGGGGAAATTGATGCGTTCTGTGATTTTGTCGGTACAGGCAGTTCATTCGGAGGCTGTGCCGCGGCGTTCAAAGAATACAATCCCAATATCCTTTGCTACATCATTGAACCGGTTGGCGCCGCGATACTGGCGGGCGAGTCGGTCACAAATCCCAATCATCGTGTTCAAGGTGGAGGGTATTCGATGACTGAGTTGCCTCTGATCAACAAAAACCATATTGATGGTTATCTTCAAGTCACCGATGTGGAAGCGATGGAAGTTACGCGGCGCCTGGCAAAAGAAGAAGGGATATTTGCAGGTTTTTCTTCCGGCATAAATGTCGCCGCAGCCATGCAATTGCTCAAGACCACCTGCAAAGGTAAAACGATCGCGGTATTGCTGAGCGACTCCGGCTTGAAATATCTAAGCACAGATTTGTGGCCATAAAGTTTATTAGACTTCTTGCGTGAGTAAGCACAATTCAGCCACAGAGTACTCATGAAAGGGTTTCACCCCGAAGGATGAAAATTGATCCGAGTGATCTCCAAAGACTTGAACCACGGAGACACTCACCAGCCCCGGTTGGGTGGTGCCGGGGGAGTCACGGAGTTTTTAAGTTGTTTTGCTCAGTGTCTCCGTGTCTCAGTGGTTAGGCTCCGGGTCTTTTGCAGGCGACTCGGTGCGTCTATTTTCATATCAGACCTTTAGGAAAAACATCTAAACTCTTTTTCTCTGTGATCTCTTTGGCAAAAAGACTTTTATGAATAACAACAACGCATTCTGGAAAGAAATGGTCCATCTCGTTCTGGAGAATCATATCATCATAGATCGACCAAAAGACAGTTCACACCCGCGTTACCCGGAAGTCATCTATCCACTTGATTACGGATATCTTGAAAATACAACGGCACCAGACGGCGGAGGGATCGATGTATGGCTCGGAACACAAGACACAAAAATACTAACGGGAATCTTATGCACCTTTGATACACTCAAGCGCGATATGGAAATTAAATTGTTGATCAGTTGCACAAACGAAGATCTCCAAATCATCCAAAAATTTCACGGGGAAATGTACAATCTTTACATCCCAAACCCTGAGGTCAACCCATGAGCTTCCCTGAAGAATATCATGACCTGCTTAGCAACGAATCGAAAGCCATGCTTTACCTTGCGACCATCATGCCCGATGGCTCGCCACAAGTTACGCCCGTTTGGTTCAGTACCGATGGCGAGCATATCCTCATCAACACGAATGAGGGCCGCGTGAAAGATAATAACATGAAGGCACGTCCAAAAGTGGCGATGACCATTCAAGACCCGAATAAAATCTATCGCTATTTCGGCATTCGCGGCGAAGTTGTAGACTACACAACGGAAGGCGCAGATGAGCACATCAACATGCTTTCACTCAGATACGACGACGAACCTTGGACCGAGCGCGCAACTCAAAAGCGGATCATCTTCAAGATCAAGCCGACTCACTTTGACCTCCACAAATAGCCTGCACGATTTTCTGCGGACGCGCCGCTCGATCCGCCGCTTCAAAACCGACCCGGTACCTAATTCGGTTATCGAGAACATTCTCACCACTGCGACCTTCGCCCCATCCGCACATAACCGTCAGCCGTGGAGATTCGCTGTTTTGACGGATAAATCCGTCAAAACAAAACTCGCGGACGCAATGGGAATTGAATTCGAACGTGATCTTGAAAAAGACGAACTCCCGCACGCTGAAATTCAAAAACGAATCTCGCGCTCACGTGAGAGAATTATCTCTGCGCCCGTTGTCATCATTTTAAATGTAGACATGAGCGAAATGGACGTTTACCCCGACGAAAAAAGAAACAAAGCCGAATACCTGATGGCAGTTCAATCCGTTGCCAACGCAGGGATGCAAATGCTCCTCGCCGCGCACGCCGAAAGGCTTGGCGGGGTTTGGGTGTGTAGTCCATTGTTTGTGCAGGAGACTATTCAAGTTGTGTTGGAGTTGCCCAAAACATGGGAACCACAGGCGATGTTCTTTGTTGGGTATCCAGCAGATATGCCAAATGCGCGTGACAGGAAAATATTAGATTCAATTTCTATCTGGTTATAGGAGGAGATATGAACATGATCGCAAAGACATATGTAGAGTCTTGGAAAAGCTATTGGAGGAAAGGCAATTTAGCCTTATGGATTGCTTTTTTTGCTACTCTATTAGGCATACAATTCTTTCTTATTTGGCAGGGCATTTATAGAGCTCTTTTATATATTGCTATATACTCAAAACCCATTAGACCATTTCTCATCCGGTGGTTCGGGCTTCCTTCTACCGCCTTAGATGCGCCGATCCCAAAACTATCATTTCTGATTCTCATTTCATCTCTTACTCGAGTATTTGTTGTTGCGTTTTACATCGGTTCAGGAATCTGGCTAACTACTAAAGTTGGTTTTTGGGGTTTAAATATTTTCTATCTTTTATATCAGGCCTATAGATGAAAATCGTCGCACTTGCGGGTGGAGTCGGAGGCGCGAAGCTGGCACACGGACTCGCTCAAATTCTAAAACCTGAAGAACTTACGATCATCGTCAACACCGGCGATGACTTTGAGCATTATGGCTTAACCATTTGTCCCGATCTGGATACAGTTTGCTATACGCTCGCCGGACTCGCAAATCCTGAAACAGGCTGGGGGCGCGTCAACGAATCGTGGAATGCCTTCGAGAACACATCCAAGCTTGGCGGACCGGATTGGTTTCGTTTAGGTGATCAAGATTTGGGAACACATCTCGAACGAACGCGGCGGTTGAAAGCAGGCGATTCGCTGAGTCAAATTACAAAAGATTTTTGCAAGGCCTGGGGAATTGAACATACTGTCCTGCCGATGTCCGACCAGCCTGTGAGGACGATCGTTGATACAGATGAAGGCGAACTGGCTTTTCAGGAGTACTTTGTACACAGACGTTGCGAGCCAAGAGTCAAAGGCTTCAGATTTGAAGGGGCTGATCGGGCAGAAGCAGTTTTGGGGGCGAAAGAGGCGATCCAATCTGCGGATGCGATAGTCATCTGCCCGTCGAATCCCTGGGTGAGCATTGATCCCATCCTAAGAATTTTTCCCAAAATAGAGAAGCCGGTTTTCGCAGTCTCACCCATCATTGGCGGAGAAACGGTCAAAGGTCCTGCGGCAAAGATGTATAGAGAACTGGGCATTGAACCATCTGCATTTGCTGTGGCAAATCATTATCGAGGATTGGCAACTGGTTTTGTATTGGATAAAATTGATGCGCAACTTATTGAAAGTGTAAGGGGTTTGAATATGCAGGTACTTGTAACAAATACCCTGATGAAGGGTCATGAATACAGACGGCAATTAGCAAGTGATGTGTTAAACTTTATTGGAGACACAAAATGACACTTTGGGCAATTGTCCCTGTGAAGCCTTTACGACGCGGTAAATCGCGTTTGGCTGGAACCTTAACCGAAGACGAGCGTACAGAGCTCAATCGCTCCCTTTTAAGACACACACTGGAAACTCTTTCCGAATTGAAGGAAGTGGATGGGGTGCTGGTTGTGAGCCGTGATCAGAACGCTTTGACCATCGCCCGCAATCACGGCGCACGCACTGTGCAGGAGGATGGCCAGCCAGAATTGAACACCGCGCTGAAGCGCGCAACCATTGTTGCGCAGCTCTACGCAACCCGCGGGGTTTTGGTGTTACCGGCTGATCTGCCATTGATCTCACGGGAAGATATTCTGGCTTTGATTAAAAGGGCGGTTGAACCACCCGTTGTCGTGATCGCCCCGGACCGGCATGGGAAAGGCACAAATGCTTTATTGATCTCTCCACCGGGTTTGATCGAATATGATTTCGGCGGGAATTCTTTTCAACGTCACTGTGAGTTGGCAAAAAAAGCTGGCGCAAGGCTGGAGATCGTAGACCTGCCCTCTTTGGGCCTGGATCTGGACGTTCCCGAAGATTTTGAATTCATCAAAAATCTTGAGACCACAATATCATCCTGACTACAACAAGGAGCATGCCATGTCTGAACGCGTTGCACTGTATCTGCAAGATTCTCATGATCTACGTGATGGACTGGATTATGTAAGATACGCTGAGGAGAAGGGCTTCGAAGCTGTTTGGCAGGCTGAATCACGGCTTGTGCGCGATGCGATTGTCCCCATGGCGGCATATGCGGCTGTGACTACGAAGATCAAGGTCGGCTCAGGTGTGATCAACAATTGGACTCGTAATATTGGTCTGCTTGCCTCTACTTTATTGACTCTTGATGACCTCGCTCCCAATCGAATCATTTGCGGCATCGGCGCGTGGTGGGATCCGCTGGCGAAAAACGTTGGCATCGAACGCAAAAAGCCGATGCTTGCAATGCGTGAAACGGTGGAAGTCCTCCGCCGCCTGCTGAATATGGAACGGGTCACATTTCACGGAGAGTTTCATCACGTGGATGGAATCGAACTGGATGTGGTACACGGCCGGCGTGAGCCGCGCAATGTGCCCATTATGATCGGTGCAACCGGCGACCTCATGATGGAATTGACCGGTGAAATCGCAGATGGAGCCGTATTGAATTATTGCGTCCCACCAGATTACAACGACAATGCCCTGGAGTTACTTGAAAAGGGCTTGAAAAAATCCGGTCGCAAAATGGAAGATTTTGACCGTCCGCAATTGATTGTCTGCTCAGTAGATGAAGATCATGACAAAGCGATCGATTACACCAGGGAACTACTTTGCCAATACCTTGCTCAACAACCACATATCGCGAAAGCCTCCCGTGTATCACAAGATGTGATCGATGCAATCCAATCCACTTTGGGATGGCCCGCTACAAAAGAACAGATCAATAAAGCGAAACATCTTGTACCCGATGATTTGGTTGATCGGATTACTGCCTCAGGTACACCTTCAGAGGCAAAAGCCAAGGTAGAAGAGTATAAGAAGCGCGGATGTACTTGTCCCATTTTGTATCCCGTGGGCGGGAATTTCAAGTTATTGATCGACACATTTGCTCAAGCATAGAATGTAGCGCGACATTCATACCGCAGTAGCGAAAGCGACAGGAATGTCGCGCTACTGTTTTAACTTCCCTTGTAAATAATCCAACAAGAATTGCAGTGCTGCATCCGCCGCGGACGATTTATTCTGTTTCCGATTCCCCGAAAAGCGGAACTCTGTGGCCAATTCAACCTCCTTGGTGACCAACCCTATCCACGTTGTACCAACTGGTTTCTCTGGAGTTCCTCCATCTGGACCCGCAACCCCACTCACCGAGATGGCAATATCTCCGCCTAACCGATTTCGCGCGCCTCTTGCCATTTCAAGTACTGTCTCGCGGCTGACTGCACCATATGTATTCAACGTATCCCATGACACATCCAGCAACGCCACCTTTACTTCATAAGCATAAGAAACGACGCCCCCCAGATAATATTCCGAAGAACCCGGCACGTCAGTAATGCGACTGCCAATCAATCCACCTGTGCATGATTCTGCAGTAACCAACTTAAAGCCACGCTCGCGCAGCATGTTCCCAATCAAAGTTTCTGATGAATTTTCCATATTTACCTCTAATTACAGTTTTTCGAGATTATACACGGTAGACAATCTTTCTCGGTTATAATTTTATTTATGGCTGACTGGACAGGCAGGAAAATCGGAAAAATCCAAATTGCAGATTTGATTGCCCGCGGGGGTATGGCAGAAGTCTATATCGGTATACACGAGACCACCGGGCAGGTTGCAGTGAAAGTTATGCGCGGTTTGCTTGAGAGGGATGCAGGGCAACTTGCCCGCTTCAAGCGCGAAGCAGAAGTCATCAGCGACCTCAAACATCCTAACATTGTCCAGATGGTTGATTACATTGTAGAGGATGAGACTCCCTGTCTTGTCATGGAATATATTCCGGGTCCATCGCTTGCCGCATACCTGAAAGCCCTACATGAACGCAAACAGCGCATTCCCATTGCTGTTGTGGCGCAAATCCTCAGGGCAGTCGCCAGCGCGCTCGATTACGCTCACAGTAATGGCGTTGTCCATCGCGACATCAAACCTGCCAACGTTTTACTGCGTTCCCCATCTCAAAACATCACCACTGAAATATCCCTGCCGTTGGATGTGGAGCCAATCCTCACAGACTTTGGATTGGTCCGCCTTTTAGACTCGACCATGCATACCACAACCGGTTCAGTCTCAGGGACGCCTGCTTACATGAGCCCCGAACAGTCGCGTGGCGAAAAAGTAGACCACCGCACAGATATTTATTCCCTCGGCATTATGCTCTACGAAATGCTGGCGGGCGCCGTTCCCTTTCAGTCCGATACCACCTTTGGCATGTTGATGAAACATATCAACGATCCGCCTCCTCCCATTAAAGGTCTGTCGAGTGACATGAACATACTCATCGATAGAGCCCTGGCGAAGGATCCTTCGATGCGGTACGAAAGTGCCGGAGAACTTGCAAACGAGTTCATGGCACTCTTCAACGGACAGACCATCTCCCCTGGCACACTTCATATCGCAGAGATGGCACGCAAAGCTGCCGAAGCCAGCAGAGCTAAAGCCCAGCAAGCCGTTGAGCCGCCTTCACGCTTCCGCTGGGTGCGGTTCGCCCTTGAGGCTACTTTGGCGGCGAGCCTGCTGTTCGTTATCTTCAGGTTTGTTCGCCCAACCACTACGACCCTGACAGCCACTCCAGCTCCGGTTAACCCGGACATCGCGGCAGGCAGAGTTAGGTTTGATGATTTCAGCGGAGGCGAAACATATATGGATCAAATAACGCTATCATTAAATAACGTTGAAATCCCGGAGGATGGCACGCATTTTGAAGGCTGGCTGGTTTCAAACGACGGCGAATTCCGCAAAATCGGATCTGTTATCTTGAATGCGGTAGGTGTTGGTCAGATAATCTTGATAGACCCGGATCAAAAAAACCTTTTTCAAAATTTCAACGGTGTTATTATTACTCAAGAAACAGATGGCGTGGAGGTTAATCAACCATCAGGCAAGGTGGTTTACTCTTCCATCTTTCCTCCCAATGCTCTGATCCCCACTCGCAACCTGTTGGCTTTTTACGAAAATGTACCTGATAATCTTGCCTTAATTCAAGGACTCTGGTATTACAGCGGAAACTACATTACCATTTCCATTAATGGAGATAAAGAAAGCAACATCACCGGCTTGAAAACCGCTTTTGAAAATGGAGATGAGGCAACTGTCCGGGTAAGAACCGAAGAGGTCATCAACCAAATCGTTGGAAATCAGAGCGATCAATTCCTTGATTACAACAATGATGGCAAAATCGACAACACCCCAGGCGAGATTCCCTCAGATGGCTATGGCAGTTTTCCCAATGGAACCCAAAATGGATATATCCAGGAAACAACGCTTCAAGCAAAACTGGCATCGGACGCGGTCGACTCCTCTGCAAATATCCGCACAAACAGCGAGAACCTTCAAACTTGCATCAACAATATGGAAGGCAGATTAAACCTCATCCTGCAATCCGCATTGAAATTAAACGAAACATCCTTCGGTCCGGATATGGAACCGATCATCACCGACCTGGAAACTTTAGGCAAGGTTCTCGTCAAGGGGAATGATACAGACGGAAGTGGGCGCGTTGAGCCGATTTCCGGCGAATGTGGCGCAGACGGCGCGTATTCATCTGCTTATCTTATGGCGGATATGTTGCTGTTTCCTGGGGAAAATCGATATCCTCCAACTGGCAAATAAAAAATCTCCTGCACAAACGGGAGATTTTTTATTAGCTGTTCTTATGGGACGCTAGTGCTGATCAAGTTAAATGTTTCATTAACCGTTGCACCCAGTGTGGTCATTACGACAATTACGACAACAGCACAGCAGACTAACACGAGGCTTGGCAAAAACACTGACCCAAGAGCTTGTCCCCACCCAAATTTATTGACTCCTTTTACAGCCATAACCTCCAACACCAAGGCATAAATGCCAACTATCAAGCTAATCAAACCAGTGCAAATGTTAACGTATTGCATTGAACTAAATGGCGTGAGAATAGAAGAGAGCAGAGTTATTGGAACTGAGACAGCCGCCATGGTATATGCTAACTGTGAATAGGTACCCGTCCCTTTGAACATTCCTGCCACCCATTGAATGATACCAACGCCGATAGCAAAGCCTAGTACAGAAAACGCGCCAGCAATTGGGGAAATGCAGATCGTGACACCAAGAGTAAAGGCAATCCCACGTTCTGCGCCTCCGAGCATATCAGCTAGGCCAGGAGCTTGGGGCGAAAATCCTGCCAATTCCAGGATGGCCCGAAACACCCCGTTAATCAGCGCAGAGATTGTTCCAGCAAGAAAAATCCAGATAAACGCGCGGTTGACCGACATTGCATCAGGATGTTCTGCGAGAGTTGCAAAGGTCTGCTCATTCGGCTTTGTAACCGCAGTCATCCAGGTTGAAAACCATCCCGCGAAGCCGGCAGATTGGGCAGATTCAGAAGACATCGGTGCATTTGATTGTTCATTCATTGAGAGCCTCCATTTAGAAAATGATTTGGTTCATTATGGCACCATTAAACCATCAACACAATAGCCAAAACACAACTGCAATACAAAAGTTACTAAACGTCCTGCGAATTCGACTTGCAGACAAGCTTGAATGCAGGAAACCTGCGGGATGGTGTTGCTCATGAAATACAAAGTACCGCATAAATATTCGAACAAAAAATTTGAATGTTAGCCCGCACATGACTTCACAAAGACTATAAATAACGGGACAAGCGGTAAAATTACGCTAATGGAAATTTCTGAAAAACTTCAAGGGATTCTCTCGACCCTGCCTCCCAAACCGGGCTGTTATTTGTATCGCAACAAAGATGAGACCATCATCTACGTTGGCAAAGCGATCAACCTCAAGAATCGCGTGCGTTCGTATTTCCACGCGGACGCCAGCCATGATTCAAAGACTCGCCGACTTGTACGCGATATAACCAACATCGAGTGGATCGTCGTTGGCTCGGAGCTTGAGGCGCTCATCCTTGAGATGAACCTCATCAAGAAACATCGCCCAAAATACAACATCCGCCTTAAGGATGACAAACGGTATCCGTATATCAAGATCCATTGGGCTGATCCCTTCCCCAAAGTCACCGTCACACGGCAAATGCTGGATGATGGTTCGCGCTATTTCGGTCCCTACACATCCGCATGGGCGGTATATCAAACCCTGGATGTCTTGCGGAAAATCTTCCCCTATTTGACATGCGACCGCGAAATCACCGGGATGGACAAACGAGCGTGTCTTTACTTTGACATCAAGCTGTGTATTGCCCCCTGTATTGGCGCCGCGTCTCAAGCCGGATACCGCCAAATGATCACCGATCTGATGGATTTCCTCGGTGGACATAGCGAAGGCATTGTGACACGCCTGGAAGCGGAGATGCAAAAAGCATCGGAAGAATTGCGCTTTGAAAAAGCTGCCGCAGTGCGCGATCAACTCAAAGCTGTTCATTCCATCGTCGAAAGACAAAAGATCGTCTTTGCGAGTGATTACAAGGACTCAGATGTACTTGCCATGGCACGCAGTGATGGCGAAGCCTGTGTGCAAGTCTTCTTTATACGCGGCGGCAAACTGATCGGACGTGAATACTTCATCCTTGAAGGCACAGAGGATGCGGCAGATGCCGAAGTGATGGAACAATTCGTCACACAGTTTTATACTGAAGCCGCAACGATTCCGCCGCAGGTGATGTTGCAGCAGGAGATCGAAGAGGCGAATATCATCGGTCAGTGGTTAAGATCAAAGCGCGGCGGCGAGAAAGTGGAGTTTCTTGTGCCGAAAGAGGGACAGCCTCACGAGTTGGTCCAAATGGCGGCTGAGAATGCTACGGAGACGCTGACCGCGTTGCGCGCCCAATGGCAGGCGGATACACATAAGCAGGAACAGTCTCTGGCTGAATTACAACAATCATTGAATTTGTCTGCGCCGCTGAATCGCATCGAGTGTTATGATATTTCCAACACGCAGGGGACAGCCATCATTGGTGCAATGGTGGTTTTCACACAGGGTGTGCCGGATAAAAAGTTATATCGCAAGTTCAACATTGAAAGCGTGGTCGGTGCGCCGGACGATTTTGCATCGATGGAGGAAATGCTCACACGTAGATTCCGTCGGTGGCGGGCGGCTGAAGATGCTTCGTCTCCGCTCAGCACGCGCCAGCCCGGGGTGAAGAATGACGCGTCCTTTTCCTTCCTGCCGGATTTGATCATCATTGATGGCGGGAAAGGTCAGTTGAGTCGTGCCGTCCAGGTCCTTGAGAAGTATGAGTTGATGGGCAAGGTTCCAATTGTTGGGCTGGCGAAACAGCGCGAGGAAATATTCTTTCCGCACAAATCCGAGTCATTGATGTTGCCGCGTCATTCACAGGGATTGTATTTGGTGCAACGCATCCGTGATGAGGCACATCGTTATGGAATTACAGCGCATCGCAAAAAGCGACAAAAACTGGGCATGGCTTCACAATTGGATGCCATCCCCGGCATTGGTCCGGCGCGCCGCAAAGCCCTCTTGAAACATTTCGGTTCTGTGGATAAGATTAGGGACGCTTCAATTGAAGATCTCAAGGTTGTTGTGCCCGAGGACGCGGCACACTCCATTAAGGCACACTTGGAATGAAAGATATTTGGGTTGTTGATGATGATGAAGAAATGAGTCGCGCGGTTGGGTTGATGCTAAAATTACTCGATTGCAAAGTGACTACATACTTCAGTGTTCGTTCTGCGGCACAGTCGCTTGCGACCGGCAAAAAACCAGACCTGCTTATCCTGGATCTTAATATGCCCGAAATATCGGGTCTGGATATGATCGAGTTCCTGAGGCGGCGACCTGACTCGAAGCATTTGCCGATCGTGATGCTATCGTCTGAGGCAGCCGAATCGGTCGTGGATGAAGCCCTCGCATTGGGCGCAGACTCGTATGTTATGAAACCTGTAACCATCGAGGAACTTGAAAAGGCGATGGCAACCGCCTTTTATAAAAATCTTAATCAGTGAGTGAAAAATGGCAGGCAAAAAATCAAACAACAAACCGGGTGATCTTCAGGCAAAAAGACGGATGAGGATAATGCAGATTATTTTTGTGATCTTTTCGATCATGCTCGTCCTTTCGATGATCCTTTCGGCATTCATCACCCCACAATAAGCAGACAGGCGCGGTTTGATATAATCGTGCGGCGCGGCATCTGCCGCGCACCATCATTCCATCATCATGGCACGATTCCATTCCAGCCCGTCCTACAAAGGAAGTTATGCTCGATAAATTAAAAGGCATTGAAGACCGTTACGAACAAATTGGCAACGAACTTCTTGAGATCGGTGCCAACTATCAACGCGCCGCGGAATTGAACAAGGAACGTGTCGATCTGGAGCCTGTATATCAAAAAACACGCGAATACCGTCAGGCTGTGAAAAGCTATGACGAGGCAAAAACAATATTGGACACCGAAAAAGATTCGGAACTTGTCGCCCTCGCCAAGGCAGATATGGAAGACCTGGCGCCAAAGATCGAGATCCTTGAAAAACAGATCAAAGCCTTGCTGGTTCCCAAAGACCCGCGCGATGACAGGAACGTCTATGTGGAAATCCGCGCGGGCGCAGGCGGTGACGAAGCCGCCATTTTCGCCGCAGACTTATTCCGCATGTATACGCGTTATGCAGAAGACAAAAAGTGGAGGACTGAGATCATGTCTGAAAGCTCCATTGGCATCGGCGGTTACAAGGAAGTGATCTTTGAGGTCAAGGGTAAGGGCGTATTCTCAAAGTTGAAATATGAGTCAGGCGTTCATCGCGTCCAACGCGTACCTGCCACTGAAGCGCAGGGACGTATCCACACATCCACAGCTACGGTTGTTGTGCTGGCAGAAGTGGATGAAGTTGAAGTGGACATCCCTGAAAGCGACATCGAGGTCGAAGTGTATCGTTCCTCGGGCGCAGGCGGACAAAACGTGCAAAAGAATTCAACCGCAGTGCGCTTGACGCACAAGCCCACCGGTATGGTTGTGACTTGTCAGGACGAGCGCTCACAATTGCAAAATAAATTGCGTGCACTGAGCATCATGCGTGCGCGCCTGTTCGAGATGGCAGAAGAAAAGCGTCAGTCCGAACTGGATGCAGACCGCCGCTCGCAAGTGGGATCTGGTGATCGCTCAGAGAAGATCCGCACGTATAACTATCCACAAAGCCGCGTGACCGATCACCGTGTGGGGTATTCAAATTACAATCTGCCCGTTGTGATGGATGGCAAGATTGACGAGTTCATTGACGAACTATCCACGCGCGATGAGGCAGACAAGTTAGCCAGCAGTGGCTTTGATGATGAAGAGTAAATCATAAAGTTTTCACCACAAAGGACACCAAGGTCACGAAGGAAAATTCCAAAAACTTTGTGCACTTTGTGTCCTTCGTGTTTAATAAATTGAATGGAGAAAACATCATAAACGATAACCCCGCATTCGGCGCAGGACTGCAACCCTTCATGGGTATTCCCTCTTTCATGCGCCTGCCAGTTTCGCGTGAACTTAAGGATATTGACGTTGCGATCCTGGGTATACCGTTTGACAGTGGCACATCCTACCGCACAGGGACGCGCTTTGGTCCGCGCAAAATCCGCGAAACATCATTAATGATCTGGGGACATAATTCAACTTTGAACGTCACACCTCTCAAAAAACTCAAGACAGTGGATTATGGTGATGTCTCTGTGATCCCAACATCCATCGAACACACAATGACCGCCATCACGAATACAGCCAGTGAAATTATCAACACAGGCACAACGCTTATCACATTGGGCGGTGACCATTCGATTGCACTTCCACTTTTACGCGCACATGCAAAGAAACATGGACCTGTCTCCCTCGTCCATATTGACGCGCACATTGACACATGGGAATCTGAATTTGAGTCCGTGCCTTATAGTCACGGAACACCGTTTCGACATGCGTTGCAAGAAGGATTGATTCGCAAAGGCGAGTATGTGCAGATCGGAATACGAGGTCCGCTCAGCGGCGAGAACGATTATGCCGACGCGAAAGAACTTGGCGCACGCACCATCACGATCCATGAAGTCATGGAAAAAGGCATAGCTGAAATCCTTAAAGAAGTGCACCAACGCATGACAGGGCCAACCTATGTCACGGTTGATATCGATTCCGCCGATCCGGCATTTGCACCTGGCACCGGTACACCCGAAGTCGGTGGGCTGACCAGTTATCAATTACTGCAACTCGTGCGCGGTTTGCATGGATTGAATCTCATCGGCTTCGATCTTGTGGAGGTTTCGCCGCCTTACGATCACGGCGACATCACCGAGATATTGGCATCGAATATCGTGTTTGAATATTTATCCCTGCTTGCGATCAAGAACGGATAAAATGCCATCGCTTCATTCGGACATCACGACCCGTCTCGCTTCGATCAGCGATACCGCCGCTTTGGATGCTTCTGTCCT
>Ga0137333_1000040_pt1 | contig 27779 bp, 21 predicted proteins | sample EasRivERMLT231_2_FD_102286 | JGI IMG/M metagenome (GOLD analysis project Ga0137333, IMG submission 102286) | Soil microbial communities from meander-bound floodplain in the East River, Colorado, USA - East River MetaG ERMLT231_2 | ecosystem: Environmental > Terrestrial > Soil > Floodplain ... | reverse complement strand
TATGCAGAGATCGTGAAGGCTGTGAAGAAGTAAACAAGGAAACAAGTAGACAAGTATCGCGTGTTTCCCTGTTTACGTGTCTACTTGTCTACTTCCCCCAAGGAGATAATCATGACTAACAAACTAACCTCCCAAGAAATCGTTGATATGAATAAAGAATACACCTTCTTCTCCTGGTCCGTGCAGGGACAGGTGAATCCCATCCCCGTCACTCGTGCCGAAGGCGTGTATTTTTGGGACGCGGACGGGAAACGCTATCTCGATTTTTCATCCCAGTTGATGAACACCAATATCGGGCATCAGCATCCCAAAGTCATCAAAGCGATTCAAGACCAGGCCGCGAAGTTGACGTTTACGCATCCTGGCAATGCTACCGAAGCGCGTGGCTTGCTTGGCAAGAAATTGGCGGAGGTCACGCCCGGTGATTTGAAGAAGACCTTCTTCACGCTCGGCGGCTCGGAAGCGAACGAGAATGCCATCAAGATTGCCCGCTTCTATACAGGACGTCACAAGATTCTCGCTCGCTATCGCTCCTATCACGGTGCGACGCATGGCTCAATCGCGTTGACCGGTGATTACCGTCGTCTCGCCGTGGAGCCGGTCATGCCGGGTGGTGTGCATTTCCTTGACCCGTTCTGTTATCGCTGTCCGTTTGGGCAGAAGCCAGAGTCGTGTAAACGAGAATGTATCTCGCATTTGGAAGAAGTCATCAAGTATGAAGGACCTGACAAGATTGCCGCCATCATCATGGAAGGTGTCGTCGGCTCGAATGGAATTATTATCCCGCCGGATGATTACTGGCCCCGGGTACGAGAAATCTGCGACAAATATGGCATCCTTTTGATCTCAGACGAAGTCATGAGCGGATGGGGACGCACGGGCAAATGGTTCGCCGTCGACAACTGGAACGTGACTCCCGACATCATCACCACCGCCAAAGGCATCACCAGCGGATACGCTCCGCTCGGCGCGGTGATTGTCTCTGAGAAGATTGCCAAATTCTTCGATGACAAATATCTCTATGCGGGTCTCACCTACAGCGCTCATGCGCTTTCCTGCGCCACTGCATTGGCGACCATCGAAGTCTACGAAGAAGACAAGTTAATCGAAAACGCCGCTTTGCTTGGAAAATATCTCGGCGAAGCGTTGGAAGATATCAAAGAGAGACACGTATCCGTAGGCGACGTGCGTTACATCGGCTTGTTCTCCACGATTGAGTTGGTGACGAACCGTGAGACCAAGGAAAGTTTCTCGCCCGCCGTCATGGCGGAGGTGGGGAAGGTCTTGCGCCAAAACGGACTCTTCACCTTTATCATGGCGAATAACATGGGCAGCATGGTCTTCGTTGTCCCGCCGCTGTGCATCACGCAGGAACAAATTGACGAAGGTCTTGCCATTGTGGAAAAGGCGTTGGAAGTTGCGGATAAGCAGGTAGTCTAGGGTAATTCAATTTTTTATGGATATGAAGCTTCACGCAGTTTGTATTGGCTCTTACCTATCTCATGAACCAAAGGTTTGTGACTGTTTTATTTCTCTTGTGCTTGCCGAAAATATTACACAGGCTCAGATAAAAGGGCGGCGCATGTGTGAAGAACGATATTCGTATCTCAAAGGCTGGGATGAAGTTGGTGGTGTAGATGTTGCTACTCTTGAACAGGGAATGCAGATTGAACGATATGTTCTCAATTATTCAATGACAAAAGATGTTATTGAGCCAAACGATAAAAATGTCAACACTGCCACTCCTTCCATCTATACAACTGGCGTCGCATCACATTATTGGTGGGGGCAGGACGAATATTCTGAATGCTTGTTGTCATTCACTGTAGCAACTGATGTTTTAGAAGCAGAAAAGTTTGGTGAGAAAACCAAGAATAAATTGTTTGCTTTGGCAGACGGCAAATGGGCTGATAGTTATGCTGTTACTGCCCTTAGACTTGAAGATGTAACCCAAGTTGAAAATTACCATATTCAATGGTCGGTTCAAAAAATGGAGAACTGATGGAAATCCTCAATTACATCAATGGCGAATGGATAAAACCATCCGTCAACGAATATTTCGACGTTATCAATCCCGCCACGGGACAAGTCATCGCAAAGACTCCGCTCGGCACAAAGGCGGATGTGGACTCAGTGGCGAAGGCAGCGAGTGAAGCGTATGTTTCATGGCGGCGTGTCCCCGTCAACGATCGTGTGCAGTATCTCTTCAAACTGCGCGACCTCATGCGCTCGAACCATGATGAGATTGCCAAACTCATCACCGATGAATGCGGCAAAACCTTTGAAGAAGCCAAAGCTGAGATGGTGCGTGCCTTCGAGAATATCGAAGTCGCCTGCGGGATGCCGATGATGATGAAAGGCGATGTCGTCGAAGACATTGCTCCCGGCATCGACGAGCTGATGATTCGTCAGCCTGTCGGTGTGTGCGCCACGATTGCGCCGTTCAACTTCCCCGGCATGATTCCGTTTTGGTATCTGCCCTATGCGCTCGCCGCGGGCAACACCTACATCATCAAGCCTTCCGAAAAAGTTCCGACCACGATGCAGTTCATCATGCATCTCATCGAGCAAGTTGGTTTCCCGAAGGGCGTGGTCAATCTTGTCAACGGCGCCAAGGATGTGGTGGACGGCATTCTCGAGCACCCGTCCATTCGCGCCGTCACTTTCGTCGGCTCCACCAATGTCGCCAAATATATTTATGCCACCGCCGCCGCGCATGGCAAACGTGTGCAGGCGCAGGGCGGAGCGAAGAATCCTGTCATCGTTTTACCAGATGCGGATATGGACATGGCGACGAAAATCATCGCGGACTCTGCCTTCGGATGTGCGGGACAGCGCTGTCTCGCCGTCTCTTTCGCAGTGACGGTTGGTACTGCCCGAAATACATTTACCAAGCTGATATGTGATGCCGCCACTTCCCGCATCGTCGGCTATGGACTCGACTCAGGCGTCCAAATGGGACCAGTCATCAACGCCGCGTCGAAGGCGAGAGTCGAGTCGTTGATTGGTCTCGGCGTCAAAGAAGGAGCAGGCATCCCTGTAGATGGACGCGGTACTTTCATCAAAGGCTATGAATCAGGACACTTCGTCAAACCCACCATTTTGGCAGACGTTCCTCGTGGCAGTGAAATCGCCAAGACTGAAATCTTTGGACCCGTCTTGAGCCTCATGCACGTCGAAACAGTTGACGATGCAATTGAATTAGTCAACAGCGGACAATACGGCAATCAAGCAAGTCTCTTCACATCATCAGGCTCTGCCGCAAGAAAATTCCGCTACGAAGCCGAAGTTGGGAATGTCGGAATCAATATCGGTGTCGCCGCGCCGATGGCATTCTTCCCATTCAGCGGCTGGAAAGACTCGTTCTTCGGCGATATGCACGGGCAAGGCATGGATGCGGTCGAGTTCTTCACGCAGAAGAAAGTTGTGGTCGAACGCTGGCCCAAAGAATGGACGAGAAAATTTTAAATTTATTCGTTTCGTAGGGAATGGCAGCTGCCATTCCCTACGAAACGAACCCAGGAATTATTATGAACTACGATAACGCACTATCTTATTCATCTCAATGGCTTGACATCATCAAGCAGGAAAATTTCCCTGAGGAAACTCAGGCGAAGTGGATCATTGATGAATCAAAACAAAATTTCGCCGAGCACTTCAATCGCGGCTGGTTGGAATATCGAAAATCTGTGACGGAGGCGGGCGATTGGGCATCTGTAGAATGGTCGGGCAAGGGCTCGACGTTTACCGATGTGATGGGACGCAAATACATTGACTGGCTCGGCGGCTTCGGAATGATGGATTTGGGATGGTGCCATCCCGAAGTTGTGGATGCGGTCATCGCGCAAGTCAAACGTAGCCCCATGCCGTCGCAGGAGTTGATCGACCCGTTGCGCGGTGTGCTTGGCAAACTCATGGCGGAGATCACACCAGGCGATTTGAAATATTCATGGTTTGCTGCGAGCGGAACAGAAGCCATCGAAGCTGCGATAAAAATCGCCAAATTGTACACGGGCAAGTCTGCATTTATTGTCGCAGTCAAAGCGTTTCATGGCAAGACGATGGGCTCGCTTTCGATGATGGGCAAAGCGGATTATCGCCAGGCGATGGGGCTGTTGTATGGCGGGCAAATTTATCATGTCCCATTCGGTGATGCGGATGCGCTTGAAGCACAACTTGATATTTGCGCGAAGGTTGGCATTGGCGTGGCTGGCGTCTTATTCGAGCCGATTCAAGGTGAGGCAGGCGCGATTGTCCCGCCTGATGATTTCTGGCCGCGCGTGCGCGCTGCGACGAAGAAACACGGTGTTCTTTTAATTGCGGATGAAGTACAAACGGGTCTCGGTCGCACGGGGAAGCTGTGGGGTGTAGATCATTGGGATGTCGCTCCAGATATCCTTGCGACCGCCAAATCGCTTGGCGGTGGTGTAATGCCTGTCTCAGCCTTGACTGCGACGGAAGATGTCTTCAAGTCGATTATATATCCGAATCCGTTTATGCATAAAACGACCATGTGCGGAAACGCACTGGCTTGTGCCGCAGCGATAGCGACGATAAACATCACGCTTCGTGATCGACTTTGGGAGGGCGCCGCTTCGAAAGGCAGTTACCTCATGGAGAGAGTGGGTGAGCTTGCCGAAGAATTTCCGCAGGTCTATCAGAAAATAACCGGCAAAGGTCTGTTGATCGGTCAGCATTTCCAGACGCCTGAGCTTGGCTATAAGGTTGCAGCTGAATTATTCAAGCGTGGTGTGTTGGTGGCTGGCACCCTGACCAGCGCGCAGACGATACGCATTGAACCGCCCTTGATCATTACCCAGGCAGAGATCGATGAAGGCCTGAATCGTTTGAACGATGCAGTTGGTGTTGTGGCAAAAATGATGTAATTCGCCCTGAGCGGAGGGACTGAGTGTTCATCGAAGTCCCGTAGTCGAAGGGCAAAACGCGCGCAAGACCTAGGCGCTTCGACTACGTTCGGACAAGGAACGCGTCCTCACTCCGCTCAGCGCGACAGGTTGCAGTAAAATAAACCCATCCCGGCTCGAGGAGAAGATAAATGGCAGCTGAGTTTGCAGTTGAACTTAGAGATGTTGTAAAACAATTCACGACACCTGAAGGGAATCAGTTAAAAGCCGTCGACCATGTAACGATGCAGATCAAGAACGGCGAATTCTTCTCCATGCTAGGCTCTTCGGGATGCGGCAAAACCACATCCCTGCGGATGATCGCCGGTTTCGAGTGGCCCACAGAAGGCGAAGTGTATATTGAGGGGAACGCAATGGGGCACACGCCGCCATTTCAACGGAGGGTAAATACTGTTTTTCAGAGTTATGCGCTCTTTCAACATCTGACGGTTTTCCAGAACATTGCTTTTGGCTTGGAAATGGAAAATGCAAGCAAAGAAGAAATTGAAAAGCGCGTCAAGCACGTACTTGAGATGGTGCAGCTTACGGGTATGGAGCGTCGCAAGCCGAAGCAACTCTCCGGTGGACAGCAGCAGCGTGTGGCTGTGGCGCGGGCGTTGGTCAAAGTGCCGGATGTGTTATTGCTCGATGAACCTCTAGGCGCGTTGGATCTGAAGCTCCGTAAGGAAATGCAACTTGAATTGAAGGCACTGCAACAACAGCTTGGCATCACATTCGTTTATGTCACACACGATCAGGAGGAAGCCTTGACCATGTCTGACCGTATTGCGGTCATGAGCAAGGGAAAGGTCCAGCAGATCGGTGCACCGGTTGAGGTGTATGAAAGACCGGCTAATCAATTCGTGGCAGATTTTATCGGTGAGTCGAATTTCTTCGAAGGCAAGATCAGTTCGTTATCGAAGGATGAGGCGGTGGTCTTCGTCCCCGAGTTAAATGCAGAGTTGACGGGCTTGCCGGTTTCGCAGGGCTTGGTCAACGGGGAGAATGTCACGGTTTCGATCCGCCCTGAAAAAGTTTTGATCGCAGAAAAGGGAATGAATCAAAACACCTTCACAGGAAAAGTGATGAACACGGTTTATATCGGCACAGATACACATGTGTATGTGGACTTGCAAGGCAAGCGCGTGAAGGTGTTTGAGCAGAATCGTATCTCGCGCCTTGACCCGGGTTCGTTCTATACCGTTGGGCAGGATGTGATGTTGGTAATGATGCCCGAAAATGTGCTTGTCTTGAAAAAGGGATAATGCCATGTTGAAACGGTTGCGAGAAAATAAATCGGCACAAGGTACATTGTTGGCGACCCCAACTTTGTTATGGATGGTTGGGCTGTTGATCATCCCGCTCATCCTGACATTGATCATTTCATTTGGCAAACGCAGTCCCGATGGCGATGTGATCTATACGTTCACGCTGGATAATTATGCGCGCCTAATCGGCTATAGCACGGATTGTGACGCTGGACAGACTTCCTGCTTTGACCCGTTGTATATGCAGATCCTGTGGCGGTCGCTTACACTGGCGTTTAACACGACCGTCTTGGTGATCTCGCTTGCGTATCCGCTCGCGTATTTTATTGCGCGTGCGCATCCCAAGCAGCGTAATACATTTTTGTTCATGGTGTTGATCCCGTTGTGGACCAATTTCGTGATCCGCGTATATGCGTGGATGATGTTGTTGCGTACACAGGGTGTGATCAATCTTGTCTTGGGATGGTTTGCGGGGTTGTTGAATATTCCTTTCACGCCGTTGGAAATGTTATACACGCCGGGTGCGGTGTTGGTGGGCATGGTGTATGAATTCCTGCCGTTCATGATCCTGCCGATCTACACGTCATTGGAAAAAATAGATAACTCACTGTATGAAGCCGCGGCGGATCTAGGCGCGAATGGCATCAAAACTTTTGCGCGTGTCACGCTGCCGCTTTCGATGCCGGGTGTGGTTGCAGGGACGATTCTGGTATTTATCCCTGTCATGGGCACGTTCATCGTGTCCGACATTCTAGGTGGACGACAAGTGATCCTGGTTGGAAATTTGATACAACGTCAGTTTTTGGATGCGCGTGACCCAACGTTTGGTAGTGCCGCCTCTTTGATCTTGATGATCATGACCTTGATCGTGACGTATTTCTATACACGTAAATTTGGGTTTGGAGAGGAGATTATTGTCGCATGAATCCCACACGATACAATCTTCTTGGAATGGAGCGTGAGGGATGAATCCTCATCGCCGTCATCCGCTTATTTTCTCCTCAGCCATGTTGGTGTATTTATTTTTATATGCGCCGATCCTTGTATTGATCCTGTTCTCTTTCAATGCCTCGCGCGCGAACATTACCTTTGAAGGTTTCATCCCGGCTTTTAGTGACCGCGTTGTGATGGACGGCAGTCTTGTCAAATCGAGCCCGTGTGGTCCATTCCATTGGTTCTGTGAACTCTCGAAGAATGAGGATGTTGCGGAAGCTGCTGGTAACACGCTGACCATTGCCTTCATCTCCACGATCATCTCCACGATCATTGGGACAATGGCGGCGCTTTCGCTGCAACGTTATGAATTCAAGCTGAAGCCCTTCTCGCAGCTTTCCCTATACATTCCAATTGTTATCCCAGAGATCGTAATGGGTATTGGGATTTTGACACTCTTCAGTCAATTGTTCGGAGTCTTGAATGGCGCGCTGGGATTGCCAGGCGATTCGCGTCTCAGTATGGGGCTGGGCACGGTGATCGTAAGTCATATCGCCTTTAGTGTGCCTTTCGTGACGCTTGTTGTGCAAGCGCGTTTACAGGGCTTCGATAAATCCTATGAAGAAGCCGCCATGGACTTGGGCGCAAACGAATGGATTACTTTCCGCCGCGTCACATTTCCCATGATTCTGCCTGGCATCTTGTCTGGTGGCTTGCTGGCTTTTACCTTGTCGCTGGATGACTTTGTGATCACATTCTTTACGAATGGTCCCGGCTCGACAACCCTGCCGATCTATGTCTATGGTTTGTTGAGGCGTATCATTACTCCGCAGGTCAATGCCCTTTCCACGGTTTGGATTCTGACCGTCTTTTCGGTAGTGTTGTTATTGCAGTGGCTGCAAAGCCGCGAGCAGAAGCAACATTGATCAACATCAGGTATTTCGCGGACGACCGCGTAACCAAAGTATCCATATCTTCTAAAGGAGGAAGAGATGAGTAAGAAAAATATTATGAAATTGCTGGGGTTGTTAATGGTTGCCAGCTTGGTTCTCACTGCCTGTGGTGGGGGACCTGCTGCAACCGAACCTGCCGCCAGCGGACCCAAGGTCACGTCCAGTGGCTTTGCGTGTCCTGAGCCGAGTCCACGTGTGGAAGTCACGTCCAAAGAGTTGAATATCTTTGTATGGACTGAATACTTCCCGCAGGATATGTTGGATTGTTTCGAGTTGGTCTACGACATCAAGTTGAATCGTGATGAATATTCAGCCAACGAAGAAATGTATGCCAAGGTATCTGCAGGCGGTACCGCTTATGATCTCGTCCAGCCGACCGACTATATCATCGGTTTGATGATCCGCCAGAATCTGTTACAGGAACTGGATCACGCCAAGATGCCGAATATGAAGAACTTCGATGCAGGCTGGATGAACCAAGATTTCGACCCGGGTAACAAATACTCTGTTCCTTATCTTGGTGGAACCGATGCGATTGTGGTCAACACCGACACCGTCGAGAACGTCCCTCAATCCTGGGCAGATTTGTGGAAGCCTGAGTATGCTGGCAAGATGATCTTCCTGGATGACTCGCGTGCTGTGATCGGTATCACGTTGTTGACACTTGGTTACGATGTCAATACAACGGATCCTGCCCAGCTTGAAGAAGCCAAGGCGAAACTGGCCGAGCTCATTCCGAACATAAAGGTGTTCGATAGTGACAGCCCCAAGACCGCCTTGATCGCAGGCGATGCAGATTTGGGTATGACTTGGACCGGAGAGGCGTTCATTGCCAATCAGGAGAATCCAGCCATCCAATATATTTATCCGACCGAAGGTCCGATTCTCTGGCAGGATAACTGGGTGATGTTGAAGGACGCTGCCCACGCTGATGCCGCTTACGCCTGGTTGAACTACACCATGCAGGGTGATGTTTTCTGGCTGACCATTCGCGATTTCCAATACACCAATCCGAACCAAGCCGCACTGGATTACGCCAAGGCGAATGAGCCTGAAGTGTATAAAGCCTACGCTGATTCGCCGATCACCAATCCGCCCGCCGAAGCGGTGGCGAACGGACACGGTATCGCCGATGTCGGTGATGCGACTCCGTTGTATGATGACATCTGGGTGGAAGTAAAGGGCGGCAACTAAGTTCGTGTTTTGTATAAGTCCGGCTGTGAGAACAGCCGGACTTATTTGTTTAAGGAGCGGGGGGCGATACATTTTCTTGAAGCGAAGCAGTTTTCGGCTTTGAATGAAGCGTAAATACGTCTAATTTATGCATAATCGTCATAAAGACATTGACATTAATGCGTAATCGTCATAAAATCATCGCATGGATAACGTAATCAACACAACTCAGCCTGATGGTCTTGATGAAACTGACTTGAAGATCATCGAAACTCTCCGCAAGGATGGGCGGGTGGCGTTTGCGCAGATCGCTGAGCAACTCAATGTTTCCCCGGGCATGATCCGCCAGCGTTATAACCGGATGGTGGATATGAGGTATCTCAAAGTTGCCGCCATTACGAACCCGTTACGTATGGGGCTCAAAACCATGGCGATGATCGGCGTGCGCGTGGACGGCGATAAGATGATGCAGATCGCTGAGCAGATCGCCGCATTCGATGAAGTGGTGTATATCGTCATTGTCAGCGGGCGCTACGATATTATGGCTGAGGTCTTTTGTAGAGATCATGCTGAGCTGTTGACTTTTCTCACCGAAAAATTATCACGGGTAGATGGCGTGCGCGAGACCGAATCGTTCATGCACTTGAAGATCGTTAAAGAGATCTATTTTTAGGAAGTGCAACGCTGCATGCGGGACTTGAGCCTGCTTCTGCCCGATTAACATTTTCTTGCTTTGGTCTTATTACTCTAACTCGCACAGTGCGGGTTATAAAACTAAATGGAGAAAGGATTTATGAAAGTATTACTAGTAGGCGTCGGAGGAGTGGGAGAGGCGATTGCCGCAATTGCAAAGCCGCGCGCGTGGATGGAACAGATCGTGCTTGCGGATTACAACCTGGAACGCGCCAAAGAGGTGCAAAAGAAATTTGGGGACGATCAACGTTTCCCGGTTGAATTCATCGATGCCAGTAAACAGGAAAATATTGAAGCGCTTGCCAGAAAATATGGCGTTGACCTCATCATGAATGCGGTTGACCCCATCTTTAATAAACAGATCTTTGATGCCGCATACAATGTCGGTGTCAAATATATGGATATGGCGATGACTTTATCGGAGCCAAACCATGACGACCCATTTCACAAAACGGGGATCAAATTGGGTGACTATCAATTTGAGAAATCCAATGATTGGGAAAAGAAAGGTTTGCTTGCGCTGGTCGGTATTGGCGTGGAGCCTGGTATGGCAGATGTCTTCGCGCGTTTTGCTCAGGACCATCTCTTTGATGAGATCGAAGAGATCGGCATCCGTGATGGCGCGAACATCACCATTGACGGTTATGAATTCGCGCCGAACTTTTCGATCTGGACAACGATCGAGGAATGTTTGAATCCACCAGTGATCTGGGAAAAGGATAAAGGCTGGTTCACGACAGAACCATTCTCCGAACATGAAACCTTTGATTTCCCTGAGATCGGTCCCATTGACGTGGTTAACGTGGAACACGAGGAAGTCTTGTTGGTACCACGCTGGCTAAATGCCAAACGCGTGACCTTCAAGTATGGGCTTGGTGATCAATTCATTGGTGTTTTGAAGACCTTGCATATGTTGGGTTTGGATAACAAAGAGAAGCTCAACGTCAAAGGCTTGCAGGTTGCGCCGCGCGATGTAGTTGCCGCTTGTTTGCCTGACCCTGCTCATCTTGGTGAGAAGATGCATGGCAAAACTTGCGCTGGAACATGGGTCAAAGGTATGAAAGCTGGTCAACCGCGTGAAGTGTATCTCTATCAAGTAGCAGACAATCAGCAGTGCATGGAAACATGGGGCTGTCAGGCGGTCGTTGCACAGACGGCGTTTAGCGCGGTCATCGCGATGGATTTGATTGAGCATGGAACGTGGCAGGGCGTTGGAGTATTGGGTCCTGAAGCCTTCGAGCCAGATCCGTTTATGGGGAAGATGGAAGATTATGGCTTCCCATACGGCATCAAAGAGATGACCAGGGAAGTGGTTGCGTAAAAAAAACGAACGGGCGATCAGAAGAACGATCGCCCGTTATGCTGTAGCGGGGCAAAAGGTTTTTGGTGTAGTAACAAGCGTCGGGTTGAGGGGAAGCGCGGAGCGTCCTTTTTCTAATGCACATTATAATAGGCGCGCTGGCATGTAAGTTATTTCGCTGAAGAGCAAACAGGCAGGCGTACACAAATTTGACCCCTAATATGAATTCTCGTTTCCTTCAGTCCCTCAAAATACATCCAGGCGAAGGCGCGCGCGTTGCGCTCATGTTTTTATATTCCCTTGCAGCTGTGGGTGGGGGTGTTGTGCTCGGTCGCGCTGTCAGCCGTTCGCTTTTCTTGAGCGTGCTGCCTGAAACAGCCACGCCTTATAAATTCATCCTGCCACCTTTTTTTGTGATTGCCGCTGTCATTTATTACAACCGGCTTGTGCCGCGTTACCCAATGTACCGACTCATCGCAGCTACTAACCTGCTGATGGTCCTGGGTTTGTTCCTCTTCCGTTATTTTCTTGATAGCAGTTTTGCGCACAGTTTTCCCTTCCTTGCCAGCCTCTATATATATTTTGAGATTGTGGTTACTTTGATCGGCATTCAATACTGGACTTTCGCTGGTGAAATTTTCAACCCGCGTGAAGCCAAACGCTTGTTTGGTTTGATCGCAACCGGTGGAGTTCTCTCGAATGCGCTGGCTGGTATTGGATTACGTGCCGCATTGAGTAGTATTTCCTCAAAAGATTTGATCTTTGCTGTAATTGTCGGTTTGCTGATCGGGGTTTGCTGTGTGTGGACTTTGGGAAAGCAAAAGGAACAGACCGCAGTCTCTCCAAGCCCAAGCCTGACGCGGCGCCTGGATGATAAACCGGTCTCCATATGGAATGAGCTGCGCGAGATCATGCGTGATCCTATGACTGTGACGCTTGGCGCATTGATGATCGTTACTTCACTTGTCGCCAATATTACTGATTTTCAACTTGACCTTTCCCTGCAGCGTTTTTATGCGCACGATAGTCAGGGCATGCTCGCTTTTCTGGGTACATTCCAAATTTATGTTGGGGTCGCTGCGGTCCTCGTACAGTTCCTGCTGACCAACCGCGTGCTTGAGCGCTTTGGTCTGATGGCTGGACTCCTGCTCCTGCCACTTGCCATAGGCGGGGGGTCGCTGGCATTCCTTGTTGCTGGCGGTGCCTTGTGGGCGATGGCATTGCCGCGTGGTACAGATATGACTCTGCGTTTTACTGTCAATGATGCATCGCTGAATGTTTTGTTTCTGCCGATCCGTGAAAGTCTAAGGAGGAGAGTGAAATCCACTCTGGACGGTGTAATAAAACCGCCCATCATGGCTTTGCTTGGTTTATTCTTTCTCCTATTCTTGCACAGAGGTAATAATCAGATTGGCGTGCAGACAGGGGATGTATTGCCATGGTCATTTGTAATTCTGGTGCTGGTTGTGATCTGGGTTCTGCTGGTGTTACGTACGCGTAAGCAATACGAAACGGCGCTTGTCGATAGCCTCAAGGGCAACCGCCTTGCCTTTGAACATACCACCTTTGATATCAAGGATGAGACCACGGTTAAGCTCATCATACGGCAGTTGACCGAAGAATCTTCCAATCCATTGGGCGTGATCCATACCCTCGAAATGCTCAAACCAACCGAGGCGATGGATTGGCATCCGTATATCCTGCCATTGCTGGAACACCCAGTGCCTGAAGCACGGCAACTGGCAGCGCGTTACTTCGAGGAACATGCCATATCCATTCAAGCAGATGATGCTTTGTTTGCATTAAAGCGCATGTTTAAAGATAAGCATAATGATGTGCGTAGGGCGGCAATCCTGGCGTATTGCGCGTTGACTGGCGAAGCGGCGCTTGAAGAGATTGTACCTTTACTGAGGGAAGCGGATTTGACCACGCGTCAGGCGGCGATCGTTGGCTTGATGAAATATGCGGGCATTTCAGGCGTAATGGAAGCGGCGACAACTCTCAAGCAGATGTTCGAAGCCAGCGATCCAGTCGAGAGGGAGGCGGGCGCAGCAGTACTGGGAAGTCTACAGGTGAAGAATTATTATCAACCTCTTCTGCCGTTGCTAGATGATCCCGATGAAGCGGTACAGGCAAACGCGATTCGTTCTGCAGGTGTATTGAGACATCCCGCCCTCATCCCAAAGCTGATCCAAAAACTTGGCAGCCCCCGGCATGCCCGTTACGCGCGTGCGGCGCTGGTTGCTTTCGGTCCAGGGATCGAACATCAACTTGCTGTTCCACTGGCGGATTCATTGCATCCTGCCATGCAGATCGCAGCGGCGAAGGTCTTGAGGGAAGTGCATATACCTGCATCAGCGGAGTTGCTTGCCAAATATTTCTTCGATCCCAATGATCATCTGCGAGCAGCGGTGGCGCAGGCACTCGCACATTTACAGGCGGATGGCGTGCGGTTGGGCATAAAAAGAAGTGAGTTGTTACATGCTGCCCTTGCAGAGATCAAACGTACGTATTCCATGCGTCTTCTGCGGATGGATCTGGGACAGGATTGTGGGCAGGCACTCGACCGTATTTTGCGAGACCATCTTGTGTATATTCTTGATCATTTGTTTTCTGTTCTTTCACTTTTATATCCTGCCCAGGATATGCATGCGATACACCGTGTGTTGATTTCAGGTGGAGCGCAGAAAGCTAATGCTTTAGAACTGATCGATACATTGACGGATAAGGAAATCAAAGAAACTTTACTACCGCTGGTGGAAGCGCCCATCGAAAAAGTGGTGCAGATCGCAAAATCACGCTTTGGGCTGGAACGCTTAAGCGCAGAGCAAAGATTGAACGAGCTTACTCAAAGCACCGACCCGATTCTGCGTGCGTTTGCGATTCAGCGGTTGGGAATCACAGGGACAGACTCATTGATGACAGTGATTTTGCAAAATATGGAATATCCGCATGCGCTGGTGCAGGAAAGCACAGTGTGGGCAATTGCGTACGGCGTAGATCAAAAAGATATACGCCCTTTACTACAGAGACAATTAAATTCTGGTTTCGCCAGTGTGCGAAATTATGCAGGCAGGTTGCTTGAGGAGATTAGCTGATGGCGTTCTCGACGATTGAGCGTGTATTCTTGTTACAAGGCGCTGAACTATTTCGCCATGTGCCCATGCAGGAGCTTGTGGTGATCGCACAGTTGTGCCACGAAGTCAACTTTAATCAGGGTGAAAAATTTATTAACGCAGGTGACGTGGGGGATTGTTTATATGTCATTGCGGCGGGTGAAGTTTCTGTAACCGCGGAAGGCGCTGGGCAGGTTGGCATGCACAAACAGGGTGATGTAATCGGTGAAATGGCGATCATTTCACAAAATCCGCGCTCTGCGAATTGCACAGCCTTGACGGATGTAACCGCTCTCAAGATCACTTATGGCGATTTCTGGGATCTGATGGAGGAAAATTCCGCAGTATCGTTGAGCATCTTCAAGGTGATCGTAACCCGTTTGAATGAAACCATCCAGAAACTTAAGGTGCAATCAAGCACAACCGTATGAACCAGGGGACCAATTCGTTTGTGCGGGGCGATGCTCAGGGGAGATAAAGTTGACTTGGCAGTATCAATTGTCGGCTTAGGAAGAAGCGGGCGCGCAAATTGATGGAAAGAGTCAATTTGTACGCTGAAATTGTCGCAATCGGAAAACCTATGTTGTATTAAGTCCAGCGCGCTTGTATAATTGAAAAATAACTCATTGATCACGGAGGTCGCCATGCCAAACGGATATAACGGCAAGATTTTGCACGTGGATTTGACAAATGGTACGCTTACGGTGGAGGAACCGAAAGAGGCTTTTTACCGCAAGTATCTTGGTGGAAGTGCGATGGGGATGCACTATATTTTGCGTGATATGCCGAAGGGCGCTGACCCGGTTGGACCTGAAAATGTGTTAACACTGATGGCGGGCGTGACGACTGGCGCGGCGATCTCTGGGCAGAGCCGTTTGAATGCCAATGCCAAATCGCCGATCAGTGGCGGCATCGGTGATTCACAGAGCGGTGGATTCTTTCCGGCTGAGTTGAAGTTTGCGGGCTTTGATGGGATCGTGATCAAAGGTAGATCAGCAAAACCTGTGTATCTGGCGATCATTGATGGCAATTACGAACTGCGCGATGCGGCACATTTGATGGGCAAGTTGACCGGGGAAGTGGACGATATTATTCATAAAGAGGTTGACCCGAAAGCTGAAATCTTGCAACACGGTATTGGTGCTGAGAATGGCGTGTTGTTCTCTTCGCTATGTTCCATGTCCAATCGTCATAACGGACGTACTGGCATGGGACTGGTGATGGCTTCCAAGAATCTCAAAGCAGTAGTGGTGCGTGGCAAACAGAAAGTGAATGTTTCAAATCAAAAGGCATTGACTGAATTGAATCGCATTGGACCGAAAGCCATTCCAGAAAATGGAGATATGGATGGGCTTGCCAAGTTCGGTACAGCTGTTGTGGTGTTGTTCAATAACACGATCGGGACCCTGCCGACTCGTAACTATAACGAAGGTCAGTTTGAAAGCTGTGAACCGATTAGCGGCGAGAAGATGGCAGAAACCATTTTGAAGGAACGCGATACCTGCTATGCCTGTGTTGTGAAATGCAAGCGTGTGGTCGAGATCAAAGATGGTCCTTACAAAGCTGATCCGCGTTATGGCGGACCTGAATATGAAACACTGGGTACATTCGGTTCTTATTGCGGAATCGATAATCTTGCAGCGGTGTCGCTTGCGAATCAGATCTGTAACGAGTATGCGGTTGATTCGATTGCCGCTGGCGCTACGATTGCCTTTGCAATGGAGTGCTATGAAAAGGGCATCATTACCAAGGAACAAACTGCCGGGCTTGACCTGAAGTTTGGCAACCATGAAGCGATGATCCAGGCTTTATATATGTTGGTCAAGGGCGAAGGCGAATTTGGCAAGACATTGGGCATGGGTTCTCAGCGCGCCGCCGAAAAATGGGGCAACGGTGCGGATGAATGTCTCATCACCGTCAAAGGCGCTGAAGCTCCGGCTCACATGCCGCAAGCCAAACGCTCACTCGCGCTTATTTACGCGGTTAACCCATTTGGCGCCGATCATCAATCATCCGAACATGATCCTTATTACGAAGAAGGCGTTGGCGATTTCAATCTTGATCGCCTCAAGCAAATTGGTCTCGGCTCACCGCAGCCCGCCTACAGCCTCACCGAAGAGAAGGTTCGCTTTGCATATGAGACCGAGGTCTTTTACTCCATGCTCGATTCGGCGGAGCTCTGTCAGTTTGTTTACGGTCCCACCTGGACGCTCTATGATGGGAAAGATACCGCGAACATGATCAATTCCGTCACAGGTTGGGATATCACTGTTGACGAGCTAATGGAAGTGGGTCGCCGCCGTTTGGATCTCTTCCGTGTGTTCAATGCCCGCGAAGGACTCGGACGCAAGGACGATAAACTGCCCAAGAAATTTTTCAAGCAACTAGCTGGGACTGGTCCCACCGCGGGCTTCGCTCTGACTCACGAGGAAGTTGACTCAGCCATCGATCACTACTACAAGCTGGCAGGTTGGAACACTGATGGCGCACCGACTCCTGAAACCCTGAAGAAGCACGATATTGAATGGGCGGCGGAATATTTGCCTGCATAAATTGAAATATTGGTGGTCGAGTAGGCGGTGTTCGTCCGCCGTATCGAGACCACCAGATAACAGAAATACTTATGTGATCTGGTGGTCTCGATATGCCCCTCGAAAAACACTCGGGGCTACTCGACCACCAATACGTTCATGAAACAAGGAAAATCATGACCAATCAACTCTATCAAGATAACTACCCACATATGGCTCCAGTCTGGACCCGCATCTTCAACTTTGTCGCCGATCGCGCGGAAGGTTCCTACATCTACACCGACGACGGACGCAAACTGCTTGACTTCACTTGTGGCATCGGCGTGGCGAATACTGGTCACTGCCATCCGAAAGTTGTTGAAGCAATTCGCGAACAAGCAGGTAACTTCCTGCATGCCCAAGCCAACATCGTCATTCATAAACCGATGTTGCAACTCATCGAAGAACTTCGGAAGATCGTCCCGCCATCGATTGACTCGTTCTACTTCGCCAACTCCGGTGCAGAAGCTGTGGAGAACGCGATCAAGATCGCACGGATAGCAACAGGAAGACAAAATGTGATCGTATTTGGCGGCTCCTTCCATGGACGCACCGCTGGCACAATGGTGTTGACTACATCCAAGACTGTGTATCGAACTGGGTTTGGCCCATTGCCTTCGGGTGTGTTCGTCGCGCCGTATCCGTATGCCTTCCGCTTGAAGATGACCGAGGCTGAAGCATCCGACTATGCCTTGGAACAACTCGAACATCTGCTCGCTTCGCAAACAGCTCCAAAAGAGACAGCAGCTATTTTGATCGAACCAGTTCTCGGCGAAGGCGGATACGTCGTTCCGCCGAAGGCATTCATGAAAGGCTTGCGCGAGCTCTGCGATAAGCATGGCATCCTGCTGATCTTTGATGAAGTTCAATCTGGGTTTGGGCGTACGGGCAAATGGTTCGCGCTGGAACACTTCCATGTGGTGCCAGATATCATTACCGCTGCAAAGGGTATTGCTTCAGGTATGCCGCTTTCCGGCGTTTTCACGAGCACCGACTTGATGTTGAAATTGGATGTTGGCTCGGTCGGTGGGACCTATGGCGGCAACGCGCTGGCGTGTGCGGCTGGCGTGGCTACCATCCGTGCGATGCGTGATGAGAAGATGCTGGAAAACGCCAATGATATGGGCGTTCAACTGATGACCGGTCTACGCAAGTTTCAGGAAGAATACCCGCAGATCGGCGATATCCGTGGATTGGGATTGATGATCGGAACCGAATTTGTAGATGGCGGCAGTCAGGTCAAAGCCAAGCCGATGGTTAAAAACATCATCCGCTCCGCTGAAGAAAAAGGTATGTTGTTGCTCTCCTGTGGCACGTATGACAACACCCTGCGCTGGATCCCACCTTTGAATGTGACCAGCGAACAGATCAACGAAGGATTAAGGATTTTTGGGGAAGCATTGAAGGAAACGATTAAGTAAACGATTAAGTAAACGAAGTAGACACGTTACAGATAGATTTACATAGCTACCTGTTACGTGTCTACCGATGTACCTATATTCTCTACGAAAACCCGATCGCCTTCTTCGCAGGTTGCTCGAAACCGGGTTTATCCAACCCGAAGATATCTGCCAGTGTGAGACTGCCGTTTATATTTTCGTGACCCAGTTTTTTGCCAGCGCGGCGGTCTTTATAGGTGATAGTGGTACAAATTTATATTTGGCGATCATGCGACCCTTGCGGAGCAGCGCCTTGTCAATGCGTTCGATATTGGTGTTGAAAGTGCAAATGATCTTGATGTTGAGATAATCGCTGAAGAGACCATCGGTTAATTGTAGAATGGTCGAGACCACTGAATCGTTCATCGCGTTCTCGCGTGTGACCACCACCTTCTCAGCATCCTCGATGATCAAGATCGCGTTCTTGTTTTGCAATAGGAAGGAAACGAAGGACGGCTTCAATAAATCTTTAACGAAATCATTTTGGATAAAGATGAAATCCTTATCAAGGAATTTGCAAATTAAGTGTTTGATGTAGGTCGTCTTTCCGGTTCCCGGATCGCCGTGCAGGAGGATCATGCCCGACTCGGTCTTATGCAGCGACTGTGAAATGATGTCATCGATTTCAGCGAAGTCGTCGTTATACAACTCGCTGATGTCAACGGACTGGAAGTCAACGGTGTTGACGTCATCGGTGTAAAAGCCTCCATCGCCTGCGATCAGCACTTTGAACCCCGGCATTTTTTGAGCTCCGTATACTGAACGAAGCTTATGATTTATTTCAAGGATCCATTGTTCAGCTTCGAGGTCGTTCAAGTTATACAGAAAATGTACCTGCACGGCTTTGTGTTGCGACAAAAAATGAACAAGTATCTGTTTAGTTTCGCTTTTGAAAACATATTCATAAGCGTAATCGTCCGAAATTTTCGTGTCTTTTGTGTCATCGGTGAACCAGTTCTTGAACACCGGCTTGAAGGAAAATGCATCCAGGTCTAATTGTTCAAGGATCGAATTGACAATTTCCTTGGATTCATCCAGAGGCAGGTCGAGTTTTAGCGCAGAAGGTAAAGCGCCGAAACAAAACGTAAAATATGGGAACAATTTGAAACGATTGTTTTGACCGAATGTGTCAAGTAAATTTCCCAGAGACAGGTCTTCCATGAATTGATTCTCCGTATAAATTTGATGAGCAGTATGCGCGGGCGAATACTATACAGCCCTTCCAATAATTTGGCAATACCCTCAAAAAAGCAGGCAATTCTTCACTGGTGAATATAAATGACGAATACCTTGAATCGCATCCATCTCGAATCCCTCCTTAAACAGGAAGAACAACTCTTCTATAAGAATCACCCCAAATCCTACGAACTTTATCAACGCGCGCGCAAGTCCTTGCATGGCGGTGTGCCAATGTTGTGGATGATCCGTTGGGCGGGCTCATTTCCGGTTTTCGTCAAAGAAGCCAAAGGCGCGCACTTCACCGATGTGGATGGCAACAACTACATTGATTTTTGTCTCGGTGACACCGGCGCAATGACCGGTCACTCGCCCAATGCAACTGTCAACGCCATCAACGAGCAAATTCAAAAAGGCATTACGCTCATGTTGCCGTATGAAGATGTCATTTGGGTTGGCGAAGAACTGCAACGCCGCTTTAAACTTCCATACTGGCAATTCGCCCTCACTGCCACAGATGCAAATCGTTTCGTACTGCGTATGGCGCGTATGCTCACGCAACGTCCGAAGATTCTGGTTTTCAATTATTGCTATCACGGCTCCGTCGATGAAACCTTCATCACGCTTGATGAAGAAGGCACGCCCATGTCGCGCCCCAACAATATGGGTCCACAGGTCAATCCGCTGCACACCTCCAAGGTTATTGAGTTTAACGATATCGCCGCGCTCGAAACCGTGCTTTCCGCCCGCGATGTTGCCGCAGTTCTTACCGAACCTGTGATGACCAACATCGGCATCATTCATCCCAACCCTGGTTATCACGCTGCGCTGCGTGAATTGACACGCAAATACGGGACCTATCTCATCATCGACGAGACGCACACCATCTGCACTGGACCTGGCGGATACACCGCCTCTTTCGCCCTTCAACCTGATTTCTTGACCCTCGGTAAACCCCTCGCTGGAGGCGTCCCCGCTGCGATCTATGGCTTCACTGAAGAAGTATCCCAAGCCTTTGCAGAAAAACTCTCTGTTGACGATGCGGATGTCGGTGGCATCGGTGGGACTCTGGCTGGTAACGCCCTGTCCATCGCCGCAATGAAAGCGACTTTGCAAAATGTATTGACCGAAGAGTTCTACGCCAAGGCAACGAAATTACAAGAACAATTCACAGCAGGTGTCGAATCAGTCATCAAGGAATATGAGTTACCGTGGATCGTCAAACAACTGGGCAATCGCTCTGAATATTGGTTCAAACCAACACCACCCAGAAATGGCGGCGAAGCTCATGCTGCCGTTGACCCCGAACTCGACCGATATATGCATCTCTTTGCATTGAACCGTGGCATTTTGATGACACCCTTCCACAATATGGCGTTGATCTCGCCTGAAACCACCCAAGCCGATGTGGATTATCATACGAAGACGTTTAGAGAAGCGGTGCAATCTTTATTTGGTTAATTTCATGTAGGGGCGGAGAAATGCTCCGCCCCTACAATACCGGAGAGAATAAATGCCTGAATATAAATCTCAAATCTGGCGTGTGAATGTACGCGAACAAACCCTGAAACATGAACCTGTCCCTGATGCGTGGCAACGTTTCGGCGGACGCGGACTATTAGCGCGCATCCTGCTTGATGAAGTGGATGCAAAGTGTGATCCGCTCGGTGCGGGAAACAAATTGATCTTTGCGCCGGGTTTGTTGGTGGGGCATATGCTTTCCTCAACGGATAGAATTTCTGTGGGTGGTAAGTCTCCGCTGACGGGTGGCATCAAAGAAGCTAACGCAGGCGGCCGCACAGGTTTGCACATGACTCATATGGGCATCTTCGCGCTGATTATTGAAGACCAACCGAAAGAGGAAGGATTTTGGGTCTTGCATCTTTCGCTTGCGAACGGCGCCAAATGGGAACGTGCCGATGAACTGTTCGGTTTGGGTGTCTATGCCACTGCGCCGAAGTTGATCGAAAAATTTGGCGATAAAGTTGCCATCGCGTTGATCGGTCCCGGTGGTGAGATGAAGTTGAAAGCGGCGGGCATTCAGAATATTGACAAAGATCGAGTCCCGGCGCGGATCGCTGCGCGTGGTGGACTCGGTGCGGTGATGGGCTCGAAGGGCTTAAAAGCCATCGTGTTCGATAATGCCGGTGGGCAGAAGCCGCCCATCGTGAATCCTGAAGCGTTTAAAGTCGCACAGAAAGATTACACCAAGTCTGTGATGGAACATCCGCAATCCATCACGTATCGTGATTATGGTACTGCGGCGATCGCGCCGATGTGTCAAACATTTGCGGCGTTGCCCTCGCGGAATTTTTCGCGTGGCACATTCGAGAAAATGGAAAGTATTAGCGGCGACGCATTGCGCACGTTTACCTTGGAGCGTGGCAAACCATCTGACCCGTCACATGCGTGTATGGCGGGCTGTACGATCAAGTGCTCGAATGTTTTTGGCGGGGAGGATGGCAAGATCATCGTCTCGCCGTTGGAGTATGAGACGATCAGTTTGATGGGTACGAATCTTGAAATCGACTCGCTCGATTCGATCGGACGCCTGAACTGGCAGGTCAATGACCTGGGACTCGACTCGATTGAAATTGGTGGCGCGCTCGGTGTGGCAGCCGAAGCCGGCTTGATGCGTTGGGGCAATGAAGAAGACGCTTTAAAGTTAATTGACGAAATTCGAAAAGACACTGAACTTGGGCGTGTGATCGGAAATGGCGCGGTCAGTGTTGGAAAGGCATACAACATCGAACGCGTACCTGCTGTGAAGGGACAAGCCATGTCTGGTTATGAACCGCGTTCGATCAAGGGGACAGGCGTGACATATGCAACAACGCCACAAGGCGCAGACCATACGAGCGGACTAACTATCCGCGCAAAAGTTAATCATCTTGATCCAAATGCACAAAGGGAAGCATCACTGAATGCGCAGTTGAACATGGCTGGCTACGATTCGTTGGGTGCTTGTATCTTCGCAGGTTTTGGTTACGCCGCAACGCCCGATGGTGTTGTGAAGCGTTTGCTTAGTTCGCGCTATGGCTGGGATAATCTACCCGATAATATTTTGCATGCAATTGGAAAAGAAGTCATCAAAATGGAGCGCGAATTCAACAAGCGCGCAGGCTTCACAGCCAAAGATGATCGTCTGCCCGAGTGGATGACGAAAGAAGCGATTCCTGAAAATGGCGCAGTGTTCGATGTGAGCGAAGAAGTACTTGACCATATCTTTGATGGGATTGAATAAAAAAATTAAGACCTCCGAGATTTTTTGAAAATCTCGGAGGTCTGTTTTGTTTTTAGGTGTAACGTTTGTTATTACAATCTCATTGTTGCGCCGGTGTGTTCTCGGCAAAATATTCGTGGTTATCAGCATTATCTACCGCATTCGTGGGATTGCTGATCGCAAGGTTTTTGGCGGCGGTTTGACCGTATGCCCAGTCATCTGTACCAGCAACCACATTGAAGTGACTCATTTCATGAATGAGTGTGCCAGCCTTAGAGTCGGTGCCGGTTGCTGGCGCGGTCCAGAAGACTCTGCACAGGTAAATGGTATATGGTTGGTTGGAATAGACATACGCGTAATACTGCTTCTTACAGCCGCAGTTGAAAGTGACCGAAGCATTATCCATTGCGTTGCTGATTGCGGTGAAATGATTCTTCACTGTAGTAGAGCGAGTTGAGTTTAATGCACCGAACCAGGTTGTGTAGCGCAGACCTAATGAGCCGTTCATATAGGAAAGAGCATTTTGTGCATAGGTGCTGGCATTGCTGCGTGCGATGTTGAGATCGCTTATTTGGCTAGTGGTGCATTTCGTGAAGTTGGTTGTTGCCAAAGGTGTAACTGCATCTGCAATGGGAGCGCCAGCGCGTCCTTCCACAGCCAGTTGAATTTTATTGGAGGAGAGACCAGTTCCGTCGGTATTGTATTCAAGTTCATACACCCCGGAAGCGGAGAGATCGTAGTACAGGCCCAGGTCAACAGAGCGGGTGAGGCTCTCGCCTGATTTCAGTGAAACGTAATCCTGCCCAGTAGGGGCGGGACGTTTGTAATGAGCGCCAACATAATCCACAGAAGCGCCATCACGGGTCACGTTGAAGATCGCTTCTTCGACTTCCTCAGCTGGGGTATACCACTTGAGTATCTTGGCTGAGTTCTTGCCGTTATTGCTGATCGTTACGTTGACCATCACGGCATCCGAAGTTGAGAAGCTGGTCTGATCTGCAGAAATACTGACGGATAGATCGCTCTTCGGAGCGGCGCCTGCACCGGTCACGCTAACCAGTGTGGCGAGAACCAAAACGAACACGAGCACGAACGTAAAATACTTGCCTTTCAACATATCGCATCTCCTCTGACGAATTGGGTTTGGTGGTACTTGTTCCATTGTAGGGCGATTGGGAATCGAAGTCAATAGATATGTAACAAACTCGTATTACTCGTATTTGAGTGTTTAAACTAAAAAGACGCCTCTTACATCGAGGAGTCTTTTTTAGAGCCGCTGATGGGAATCGAACCCATGAACCCCTTTATTACGAGTAAAGTGCTCTACCAACTGAGCTACAGCGGCATTTTCTTGGCGGCGAAGATTATAAAGGATTCTAAGTAAAGTCGCAAGTTTTCAGCTTTACATGTCGTCTGATAGAAGGTGGAAAAAACTATGCTACGAATTGCAATGCTCTCTTATCACACTTGTCCGCTGGCGACACTCGGCGGCAAGGATACTGGCGGGATGAACGTTTACGTCCGCGAGTTGACGCGTCAATTGGGACAGATGGGTATCCATGTGGATGTGTTCACGCGTTCGCAGGATGACCATGTGCCGCATGTGTTACATGAACTCGGTTATGGCAACCGCGTTGTCCATGTGCCAGCAGGACCTGAGCATCCCGTTTCGAAACAGGAGATGGCAAATTACATTCCGCAATTTGTGGAAGGCGTCAAAGCTTTTGCCTGTGACAAGGGGATTCACTACGACATTATCCACAGCCATTATTGGATGTCTGGGATCGCCGCCGCGGCTCTTTCCGACCATTGGGCTGGTACGCCCATCGTGCATATGTTCCACACTTTAGGCGAGATGAAGAACCGCATTGCGCGCTCGGAGGCAGAACGCGAAGGCGAGTATCGAGTCAATGGTGAGAAGCAGGTCATCGGGCGTGTGAACCGGATCACTGTCGCCACTTTGGCTGAACTGACGCAGTTGCGTTTCCTCTATAAAGCCGATCCAAATAAAATGACCGTCATTCCACCGGGTGTGGATGTGGGACATTTTTACCCGATCCCATCCGATGAGGCGAAGACCTATATTGGGCTAAAGCCGGAACACCGCATGATCCTGTTTGTCGGGCGCATCGAGCCGCTCAAAGGCGTGGACACATTGTTGCAGGCTATGGCTTGTTTGCAGTTGAAGGAAGCGCAGCGTCCCGTCCATCTGGCGATCATCGGTGGTGACCCTTCCGCCAGTCCGGAACAAATGACGGTGGAGATGGCGCGCCTGCAAAAAATGTGTGAGGTGTTGGGGCTGGATCAATCGGTGGTGTTTTTGGGCAAACGCGATCAAGATAAATTGCCCTACTATTATTCTGCCGCAGAAGTGTTGGTGATGCCCTCGCATTATGAATCGTTTGGCATGGTGGCGCTCGAGGCAATGGCGTGCGGCACGCCGGTCATCGCCTCGGAAGTGGGTGGGCTGGCTTACCTGGTACGTGATGGCGAAACAGGTTTTACGATTCCCGCCGAAGAACCGGATGCGTTATGCGAGAAGTTAACCTGGCTCTTGAATGATTCGGCGTTACACCAAAAGATGAGCGGTCAAGCTGCAGAATACGCACAGGATTATGCGTGGGAAAAGATCGCGAAGCAGATTGTCGAGGTGTATGATGAGTTGGTGGGAAAGTAAGGATACGTCAAGCTGAGACGCATTTCGGCGAAGCATCTCTATCATGACAGGCAAGACTCCTCAGTTGCAATGAGCATCCCCCAACGTGACGGGATCATATTTCTTTTGCGTCTCTAGGCAAATTCTTTAGCTTTTGTAAATATTCGCTCACATTGTCATCGTCTTGTTGCGGGTATTGAAATCCAAAGTTCGACGCGACAATTTTTGCTACATGACGAAAGAGACTTCCCATTATGAACAGGGATCCCCAAATGTTTTCAAAATTGGCATCGGAGTATGTTTTTTCAAGCTCCGACCAGATCTCCGGCTCAACGTCATCCTTAATATATTTCCCCAATTTACCGGGTGATTTTTTGAAGCCTGTCTTGATTCCAAAATACCACGTCAACATTTTCATCAACTCTTCTCGGATGACAACATCTTGCATGTTTTTTGCGTAAGTTAACTCACCTCGCCATAGCCCTTTTGCAACATAGGGATTGACCCACCAGAATTCATTACAACAATCCTGAAAAAGCTTTTCCGTTGGTTCTTTGGGCAGATAATCAATATCACTCGAAGGTGGGATTTTTCCGATGATGCCGTCTTTGTCCGCGAGCATAACTGTGAGACTGTCATTCAATACCGATTTCTGCTGCTCAACTGGATAGAAGCTCAAGTCGATCCGATTCCCATCTTTGAATTGCATTAGGTAGGCATAATGTCCGTTGTTCTCTGCGGATGGGTCTTGCATATTCTCGGGTTCCTGGACGATCAGGACTTCACCGAAGTAATTTGGGATATTGTCGTTTCTTATGTAGGGCACAACATCTTTTACGATACAGGCAATGTCAAAATCTTGCAGGATGTCTTTTGGCGCGTTCGCGTTGGCGCGCGAGCCATTTAGCAAAACAGCGCGGATATTCTCGTCACGATTTACAAAACCCATAATTAAATCGAACATTTCCTTTTCACTTCGCATTTCGTTCCTCATTGATTGATTTGCTGAATGATCTCGACAGCGCGTGCAATGCCATCTTCTGCTTGAATTTTTGAGCCTAAATCAACTGCACGTTGACGCATAGCTTGATCGGTTACAGCAATTTGAATAGCTTGCGCAAGTCGGTCAGTGGTTAGTTTTTGACGTGGGATCGGTGCAGGTCCTACTCCGAGATCGGCGACGCGTTGCCCCCAGTATGGTTGATCAGCAAAAAATGGAATCACAATGGAGGGTACACCGGCTCTGAGTCCGGCGGCGGTTGTCCCTGCGCCGCCGTGATGCACAACCGCGGCAACGCGCGAAAAAAGCCAGGCGTGTGGAATCGAGTCGACCATGAAGACTGAGCCGGGCAAAGCTTTCTTTTGTAATCCATCCCAACCAGAAAATAAAAGCGCACGCTGATTTGTTTTTTGTAATGCTTTGGTGACAAGCTCAGTTGTCTCTTCTGGTTTGCGTGTGCTCATGCTTCCAAAGCCAATATATACAGGTGCGGGACCAGCCTGGAGGAAAGTCATCAGGTCAGAGGGTGGAACCCAGTCATCTTCTGAATCTAAAAACCAGAAGCCGGTAATATGATTGTCAACACTCCAATCAGCTGGCATGGGAATCACGGATGGACTGAATCCGTACAGGATGGGCAAACCCTGTAGCTGGGCAGAATGATAAGGTCCCCAGAATGAAGCGGCAGGCAAGCCGAGTACTTTTTGTCGCAGTAATCCATCCGCTGATCGAAATCCCTGCCACATAATTTGTTTTGTGAGTTGATGCGAAAAGCGATTGAATGTCCCGCCCAAACGAGGTAGTGATTGGGGCATCAGCGTGCTGGGGAAGGTTTTTGTGGTTGTGAGCGGCACCAAATAAGCTGGAAGCAGAGGCAGGTTTAACTTTTCCGCGAGCGAGATGCCTATGAATAATCCGCCAATACCTGCAATTAATAGATCCATTCCCTGACAGGCTGCCATTCCATCTTCTGCCCAGTAAACCGCTGCATGTTGAGTTTCCTTCGCCATGCGTGCCGTGATCGCAAGGAAATTCCCCTTCTCCAGTAGTTCGCGGATTTCCGGGGTTTCAATAAAATCTTGCGCATTGCCATCCCGAACAGGCCAGTGTTCGAGCCCATGTGAATTGATGAGCGTTGCAAAGTTCTGCTGAGTCACCAGACGCACGACATGCCCCGCGTCTTTTAATCCCTTTCCCAGAGCGATATAGGGTTGAACGTCTCCGCGGCTTCCGAGGGCAATGATGGCAATACGCATGAATGATTTCCTTTATAAAACAAACAACCGTCTTCAATTTCAAGACGGCTGTTGTAGTAGATGAAACTATTCTTTCATTCTCACGAAAATAATGGGGGACCCGGCGATCTCATGTGAGC
>Ga0137333_1000038_pt1 | contig 29110 bp, 30 predicted proteins | sample EasRivERMLT231_2_FD_102286 | JGI IMG/M metagenome (GOLD analysis project Ga0137333, IMG submission 102286) | Soil microbial communities from meander-bound floodplain in the East River, Colorado, USA - East River MetaG ERMLT231_2 | ecosystem: Environmental > Terrestrial > Soil > Floodplain ... | reverse complement strand
TTGTTGGGCGGCTTTCTGGTGGATCAACTTTCGTGGCGTTGGGTTTTTTATGTGAACCGCGTGCCCGGTCTATTGGCGGCGGGGTTCGTCGCATTTGCGTGGCGCGATCAGATTCACAGCCACGAAAAGCCGTCGGTGGATTACGCAGGCGCAGGCTTGTTAATGAGCGCGGTCGTCGCACTGTTGCTTGGACTGATGGACTCAGGCACATCCACTGGATTGATGCTGATCGCGGCATCCATCATCCTGTTTGTGCTTTTGTTGTGGGTCGAGAGTCGCGCGGCGGACCCGATCTTGCCGCTTCATCTTTTTCGTGAGCGGCTGTTCGCGGTTGCGATCGCGCACGGCACGCTGACGGGTTGGGCGATGTTCGGCAGTATTTCGTTCGTGCCGTTGTTCGTGCAATCGGTGTTGGGGACGAGCGCCACGCGCGCGGGCATTACGATCGCGCCAATGTTGTTGGGTTGGGTGCTTTCGAGCATCGTCGGCACGCGCCTGTTGTTGCGCGTGGGTTATCGCAAATTGGTGATGGCTGGGACGATCGCGCTGGCGACCGGCGCGTTTTTTATGTCGCGCATCGGCGTGGATACGAGCCAGACCAGCCTGATGATCTTCGTGGCGTTGATGGGCGTCGGCATGGGGCTTTCGATCCCGCCGTTTTTGATCGCCATCCAAACCAGCGTGGAGCGCCGTTATCTTGGCACCGCCACATCCACGATGCAGTTCAGCCGTTCGATCGGTGGGACGCTCGGCGTCAGTGTGATGGGCGCCGCGCTCAGCCTGCGATTGGCTTCAAACTTAAGCGCCTCCGGTCTGGACCCGAGCCTGGTTTCACAATTACTGGAGCCTACCTCTGGCTCTGCAGCTTTGATCAACACCGGCGTGCGCGTGGCAATGTCCAATGCCATTGACCTGGTCTTTATGATCGCGTTCACCGCCGCCGCACTTTCACTCGTGATCGCCTTCCTCGCCCCGCGCAAGGAGTTGAAGGAGAAGGCGAGTGAGGGTGAGTCTGTGTTGGTGAGCGCGGATTGAAATGTTAAATTCTTTTTGGAGGTCTCATGAACAATGCACAACGACAAATTATTGCTGAGAAGATAAGTTCCACTGTTCGCATTCTAGAGCTTTTGGGGTTTGAGTACAAGGTTACGGCTCCAAAGAACAAGAGAAAAAAAGGAAATGCGTCGCCCCGTGTTGTTTACGTAGAGGTCGGCAAATCCCAACCACTCAGGGTTTACAATAGCATTGATGGGTATACTTGGGCTCATGAACCCAATGGTAAGCCAATACCAGAAGTAAAAAGTATTGAAGATCTTTATGAGTATCTGAACAAGAAGTACAAATAAACAAAATGCAACACGATATATTGATGTAATTCCAAATATTTTCTGGCTTTGAGTTTACTCTGCCCGCAAATAGAGTCCAGACTCACTCACCTGTCCGCTAGGGCAAACCATTAGCGGTTATATGTTGGTTATGAAATATTATGGATGATGCTGTAGTTCTCGAATGGACGTTTTCCCCTCCTGATTATTTTGAGGAGGTAATTCGTGTCGAACGAGAAAATTATACATTGGTCATAAACACTGGGAAGGTAGAAGCCCGAGTCAACCCATTGGTATATGATAAAGAACACAATATTCGAGATGAACTTCATCAAGTTCTGAATGATCGTTTTCTTGGTGTACAGCTACTCACCCATAAGCCTTACGAGCTTTCCAAATCTTCAATGTACAGAGTGCATCCCGATGGACGGCGAGAGATTACTATATTTGTTGATTCGGCTGTATCTTTCTCGATGGCAGGAAGCGTTGATCTCATAGTTAAGGACAAAGATGGTAATATCCTTAGTGACTCCCGTCGCGACAGAATTGAGAAGAAAAAAGAGCTTGCCTCATTAGTAGAGAAATATAGGAAGCAGGATGAATTTGTTGAGTCGATGCTGAATTTTTACGAAGCAGCAATTCGTGATCCAAAGAATGAATTAGTACATCTTTTTGATATTTGGGAAGCACTGGTGAAACGATTTGGCGGAGAAATTGAAGCACTAACTGCATTGGGAATTAGCAGATCTAAACGAAAAACTCTTGGAAAACTTTCTAATGATGAACCACTTCGTCAAGGCAGACATCGCGGAGCAAAGGTTGGCGAACTGAGAGATGCTACAGAAGCAGAACTTGAAGAAGCGCGTGGTATTGTGCGAAACATGATTGAATCTTATCTTCATTACTTGGAAAGTCGAGTTGCACCATAGAAATAACTGCTAACAAAGCGTCCCGGACGATTACCGGGATAATGCGGCATTTTTCTGGCTTTGAGTTTTTTCTGCTCTCAAGCAGAGTCGACGCCCCGCTCAAGTGCCAGTAACGAAAACCGTTCGGCAGGCTACTTTGTAAGTAAGGATTTTTAGAGAAAGGAATATGGAAATGCTAAAAGCGATTAGTCAGCTATTCCAGAAAAAATCCAATCCCGAAGCATTAAGCGATTATCTAAGATGGCGCAATGGAATTTTTACTGTAACTAGCGCTCAAGTGGATATGTTGACCGACCAACCAAACCAAGTTTATGGTGTGATAATGGATGTGGGGCTTTCGGATGATTTTATTATTACGATAACAGCATTTGCAACGGGAGAGTCGTCACTGCTAACAACCGTTGGAGGTGGAACAATTGGGTTAGGCAGCAATGAATTCATAGCAGAACACGCAAAGCATATAGTAACCATTGCGCAATCTCTGATTAAAACAACAAAACCAATTACCAATCACAATTTTCCAAAAGCAGAAAAAGTTTATTTTTACTTTTTCACTACATCAGGGGTAATGCTTAGCAAATCTACCATTGAAGAAATCGACACTCAAAGTCATCCCTTTCATGAAATGTTTGGACGGTTTACAGCAATCAAAGTTCGGTCTGAGGAACTCAAGAAAAATTATAAACATTAAATACGCAGGTAAGTGTCGGGCTCAAAAACTGCCCAACACCGCATGCACTGGACGCTGGGGATTCTGACGCATTTTCGAGCATTTTTCTAGCTTCGAGTTTTTTCTGCTCCCAAGCAGAGAGTCCACGCCCACTGTCCGCTAGGGTGAACCGTTGTGCAGTATCTCCTTCACTATGGAAAACGTTGGAGTTGAATTGCTTTGAAGAGAGGCAAAGAAATGAAACGAACTTGGAGAATAGTCGCGGTTACTTTGCTTTTGGTTACGTCCAGTGTCCAGTGTTCAAAGATGGATGGTCCCGAAGCAGCAGCAAAAATCAATTTCTTGGAGTGGGCAGGCAATATTAGAACTCCATATAGAAATGAAAACTTTCAAACGATTAATAATGATGGTACTTTATCGACAGTCCGTATTACAGTGGAATTGAGAATAAAAGGGGAATGGACAGAGAAACAGATAGAGATTCAATGTGAAAAAATCGATGATAATTGGCAATGTGAGCGTTCGATGCAATTCAAGTAGCGAAACTGCGCCAACAAGGCAGGCGCACCTTCGCTACGCTTCGGCTGGTGGGATTCATCACCACGCTGCGCGTCAAGCATCGTTCTGGCTTTGAGTTTTTCCTGCTCTCAAGCAGAGTCCACGCCCGCCCACTGTCCGCTAGGGTGAACCGTTAGGCGCTTATAATTCGGGAGGAAGAAATGAATACTAAACAAGTCTCTATAACCAATTGGTCGGCTGGAACTATCATTGGGGCGAGCATCCCTTTCGCACTTATTGTTATGGGAATCATCATCGCATTGGTATCGGAAACCTACGGTTTTGTTGACGCAACGACTGAACAAGCCGTCTTCTTTGGCGGACTCTATTTAGCAATACCATGTGGTTTGCTAAACATTATCATAGGCATCAACGCTCGATCAAAAGGCCTAACAAAGAAGTGGATCGCAATCACAGGGATCATTATTGGAATACTCAGTATTCTAATAGGGCTCATCGCGTGGGCTTGGTACTACATGATATGGTCATTTACGAATCACTTTGGGTAAGGAATTTGACAACTCGCGACGGGAATTTTTCTGGCTTTAGGTTTTTTCTGCTCCCAAGCAGAATCCCAGCCCACCCACCAGCGGGTAACGCCGGCCATTAGCCATCTTCTTCGTCTATAATAATTGTGTACTGCCATCATCCCCTCTTGAGTCAGTATTTCGTTTACCCCTGTGCCTTGAACGTGTTGAACTGATGCTTCAAAAAAGCAGCAGATGAAATTTGAGGAGAGAAGTATGAAGACAACAATGCTTCCAGAGGAACCCGATGCGAAATCGCCAGCAGGTGCAAACATTCGCTTCCTGATGGATGGCAAAACGGGCGGCATGATCCATAGCACGGTCCCTCCGCACCAAACCAATAAAGCGACTGTTCACGCAACGGTGAGTGAATTCTGGTATGTGTTGGAGGGACAGGGTGAGATTTGGAGAGATGACGGCAAAGAGAGCAGCATCACTGTTCTTGTTCCAGGCACATCCATTGATATTCCAGTAGGAACAGCATTTCAATACCGAAATGTTTCAAGCGTAGAATTGAAGTTCATTTGCATGAGCATGCCGCCTTGGCCAGGCGAATCAGAAGCTACGTATGTCAAGGGTATATGGCAGCCAACGATTTGATCTTGTTCTATCAATCAGAAGAGCAGAGTATGGAGAAGATGGCTAACACTGGACGCTGGGGACTGCCGCTTCGCGGCGTGCGACACCTACGGCAAGTATTTTCATGGCTTCGAGTTTTTTCTGCTCCCAAACAGAGTCGACGCCCACTGTCAGCTAGGGTGAACCGTTGGCTGGCACATGTCTCAACAATCCAAATAGGAAAATCGCCATGGCACAATTTCCTCGACTAAGCAACCGTGAATGGGAAGTGACAAATCTCCTTCTGAAAGGTCAAAGCAACAAACTGATCGCTTCTTCGTTGGGGGTCTCCAAACGCACGATCGAGTTTCATTTGAAAAATATTTACTCCAAGTTTCAAGTAAATTCCAGAATAGAATTGATTTTGAAACTAGTGAACGCCACAGGTGGTCTTGAAATCGAAAAACTAGGGCGTTCCACAGTTGATGATAAGGGGGAAGTCGCCGAAAATAGAGATAAGCTTAATTCACGGATGGGTTGGGCTACATCTTTCAGAGATACCGTCTCTATAATCGGTAAGGAGTCAGAAATGAAAAGCCTTTTGAATTCAAAGCATATACTTGTAAGTATAGCGACAGCACTCCTTGTAGGCTTCCTCTGGATTGTCATCCTTGAAAATACTATGGGGTTATCCGTAGAAGACTTCGCTGTCTTTACCGTGCCATTCGTCATCGTTTTAGCAATGATTGGTGTAATAGTTGGGGCTATTGGAAAACAACGTAATAAAACCCTTCTAAGGGTTTTATTCAGCGTGATATTTGGCACAGGCTTAAGTCCCTTCATGGTTATCCCACTTATGCAGTTTATAGTAATTCCTCTCGGCAGACTCGTTGGCGTTTTTGACTCGTCCGCCATCCCTGATGAAGTTGCCTCAACTATAGCAATGGGCATTATGATAACGTTGTGGCTTGTCGTCAGCACAACTCTTGCGATTGTTCTATTGCCATTATCAATCAAAATACAAACAGACAATCATAGCCAATCTGTAAAAAGCATCTGAACATAAGAGCCAGCCAACAAAGCGTCCCGAAAGTGCATCGGGATAATGCACCCGACTGGTGGGAGTCTGCGCGTTTTTGAGCGCTTTGCGTGGCTTGAAGTGGGTTCCGGCAAAATGGCGTTGTCTCGTCCCGCCCACCAGCGGGTAACGCTCACCGTTAGCCCGCTTAGCAAGTTCGTTGGTGACTACTGGTAGAAGATTACCAGTTACTGTTGTACAACCACTTACGAAGGAGATTTTATGCCCACCAACCGAATGTTACGCTTCGAAATATTTATAGGCACTTGGAATACGACGGGCGAAGTTCTCGCAGTCGACGACGCCCCGGCCACTGTGCTGATCGCCACGGATACTTATCGTTGGCTTCCGGGTAGACAATTTATTGTACATGACGTAGACGCCCGCTTTGGGCAGGCTGTTGCGCGCTCAATAGAAGTCATGGGTTATGATCACCAAGCGAAAAAGTATCTTGCTCGGTCTTACGATGATCAAGGCGTAACGGAGGTCTTTGATATTATGCTGAGAGGGAAGAAATGGAGCATTGTCGGTGAGACCGTTCGTTTCAACGGTCAATTCGACGCACAAGGCAATCAACTCACTGGGTTATGGGAAATGAAGAGTAAAAAGTCTAGCTGGCAACCGTGGATAAAGTTGGTCCTGGTGCGGGCATGACACGCAACCGAGCCGCGGGCTAACACAGCGTCCCGGACGATTACCGGGATAATGCGCTGGGCGCTGGGGACTGCCGCTTCGCGGCGTGCGACACCTACGGCAAGTATTTTCATGGCTTCGAGTTTTTTCTGCTCCCAAGCAGAGTCCACGCCCGCTATCCGCTAGGGTGAACCGTTAGGCGGCTTCGCCAAATCATGAAAAACAGTTTTAAAGGAAACGGTGATGAATAATCCTTGGCTTCAAATTCCAGCATCTGACTATGAAGGACACATGAGTAGTCCGAATATCGCTCAACAGCAATTTCTAGCCCAAACATTTCAAGAAGCATTGAGTAAATACGATAGTACTTTTATAGCATACTTGGGATGTACTACGGGTAATGGTCTTGAGTTTGTGAATTCAGATGTCACCAAAAAAGTAACCGCGCTAGACTTGAATCCAAAATATCTGGAAATATTACGTCAGCGTTACGAGCATATTGTTACAGGATTGGAAGTTGTCGAAGCCAATCTGGAAACATGCTCCCTCGAAGAATCAGCCTATTCACTAATATTTGCAGGTTTAATATTTGAGTACGTTGAGCCAGAGGTGTTACTTCCAAAAATAGCAAGATGGCTACAAATAAATGGTGTGTTAGTATCTGTTCTTCAACTGCCAGCAAAAAACCTGGCGAAAGTATCTGAAAGCAATTACGAAAGCCTAAAAACCTTGGCGCCGATTATGAAATTAATTACGCCGTCACAATTTAAAACCATCGCAACTGATTTAGGTTTAAGCGAGACAGAAGCAAGAATCGTAACCCTTCCATCGGGCAAACCTTTTTTCATCGGCATATATATAAAAAACCGCGCCTAACAAAGCCTTACAAAGCGGTAGGCGGCTTATAATTGGCAACACATGCTGATATTATCCTTCAAACTTTTCATTACGCCTTTGCTCATCGGGTTAGTAACATTGGCTGGACGCCGTTGGGGTGCTGTTATTAGCGGATTATTAGTAGGATTGCCTCTAACAACGGGTCCAATTTCATTTATTCTTGCCCATGAACAAGGGCTGGAATTTGCAAGCAAAGCGGCTATTGGCAATCTTGTAGGACAAGTTTCTATTTGTGCATTTTGCTTGACATATATTTTTATGGCGCAAAAGAGTAATTGGCTTATAAGCGTTTTTACTGCCATCGCCACTTTCCTAACAGCAACTTTAGTATGGAATAGTTTTTCTTGGTCACTATTGCCCGCATTTACGTTCTTGTTTGCGTCTATTTCATTAGCAATATGGGTTGCTCCTCGCTATCTCGTGTCTCCACAGACTACAAATCCTCCCAAATGGGACTTACAAGCACGAATGATTATTGCTACTGCTTTTGTTGTACTTCTAACAAGTTTTGCTAAAGTACTAGGCTCTCAACTTAGCGGTTTGATTTCACCCTTTCCCGTTTTTGGTGCAGTATTGGCAGCATTCACCCACCATCAACAAGGCGGACAGGCGGCTTCAAATCTTCTACGCGGCGTTATTTTAGGTTCAGCATCATTCGCGTTCTTCTTTTTGATGGTAGGTGTTCTATTAACAACTTCAGGAATTGCAATAACATATATACTGGCTTCAATGGTTGCTATTTTAATTAGCTGCCTTATTTACTTTATTACGCAACGAAAGATTTTTTCTGTTCACCAAAAATAAAGTAACTCAAGTTCAACGCCGCCTAACACAGAGTCCCGGACGATCACCGGGATAATGCGACATTTTTCATGGCTTCGAGTTTTTTCTGCTCCCAAGCAGAGTCCACGCCCGCTATCCGCTAGGGCAAACGTTAGGCGTTCAAACTAAGGTAAAGAACAAAAAACGCGCGGTAAATCAATATCTGGAGGCAACATGCTATTTGGTGTTCACGTTTTCCCTACTCAATTTTCTTTTCAACCGGATGAATTAGCGCATGCCGCTGAAGAACGCGATTTAGAGTCTGTTTGGTTCTCAGAACATTCACATATGCCCGTTCGCTTTCTACAAGCATCAGAGCGTACAGCCCCTCTGCCAGAGTATTACTGGCAAACATACGATATCTTTGTAGCCATGACGCTTGCCGCATCAGCGACCAAAAACATCAAAGTTGGAACTGGCGTTTCTCTGGTTGTGGAGCGCAATCCGATCTTCCTTGCAAAAGAGATCGCAACATTAGACTTACTTTCTAAAGGGCGTTTCATTTTTGGCGTTGGAGCAGGTTGGATCGAGGCAGAAATGGCTGACCATGGAGTCGCCTACCGCACACGTTTTCAACTGCTGAAGGAGCAAATTCAAGCGATTAAAGTGATTTGGACGACAACCGAATCTGAGTTTCATGGCAAGTTTGTGAACTTTGATAAGATGAAGGCGTATCCCAAACCTTATCAGCAACCCCACCCTCCAATCATTATGGGCGGAGCAGGCGAAAAGGCAATTGAATGTGCTGCAGAATTATGCGATGGCTGGGCTCCGTGGTGCATGGAATGGTCAAAAGTAAAGGATGCAATTGCCGAACTAAAGAAGCAAGCAGCCGCAAACGGACGTGACCCCAACTCGCTGGAAATATCCCTTTTTGAAGAGTCTATACCTGATAAAAAAACTATTGAAGAAATGGAAACTGCGGGAGTCAAGAGGCTTATATTAACAATTTTCGGACAAAGCCGTGAACAAGCATTACCCACACTTGATTTATTAGCGAAAATAAATCGGTAAACAACGCCCAATATAGCTTGTGCGCATACCTTCACCACGCTTCGCTTCAACTACCTTCGGGCTTCGGTTTTTTCCTGCTCCCAAACATTGTCCATGCCCGCTTTTAACACAAACAACTGGCAGTTAATGTGTGATAGTTTTGAAAAATATAATAGGAGAAAATATGGATATAAGCAAACAGTTTTCCTTTACAGATTTTTTGGCGTACCTTTTTCCAGGAATCATGTCTGTTTTTGGGATATATTTTTTGCTTATGCTCTCTCCTGCCCATAATCTTTTGAGCAAAATTTCTCTTGATATTACAACAGGGGTTTTATTCTTGGTCATTAGTTACGTTATTGGCGTTATTTTTTCAGGCTTTTCCAGCAATCTTGTTAAACTAATAGAAAAGTTGCAAAAGTATAAAGACGTTAGAAAAACCATACCCTTTGATGATTTCCGAGATGATGTTTTGAAGGCTTTTCAAGATATTTTCGGTCACACTGCCGAATCAAAATCAAACTGGTCAAGAACTCATTATTATCTGTGTCGCTCCTTAGTTTCAGAAAAAATGCCAACCATTGGTTCACGAGCAGATCGCCAAAGCAACTTTGCACTTTTTAGACGTAATTTAGTTTCGCCAATATTTGTTTGGCTTATAACAGGAATAGCATGGGGTATCTCTTTTATAAGTAGCTATTCATTGGAATGGGGAACGCTACTAATTATTGCAACTATTTTGGTGTCATTCTTTTCGATAAAGACAACTGTTGATCGTTTACACGATGGCGAAAGTAGAGAAACAAGAGAAGTTCTTTTAGGGTTTTTGGCTGGTTACAAAGCAAAAATGTTTGCAAGCAACCAAGGTAAAAATTAAGTCCACGCCCACCCACCTGCCAGTACCTCGCTACGAGCAGCGGGGCTTATGCAAACCGTTCAGCAGCAGTAGGCACATAAGGATTCTGAAGTGATGACTTTTCAAGACGTAAAGATAAATCTGGGTTCCGTAGCCGCAGTATATGCGCCTGCGATCATCCGCGCTGTGCAACAAGAATATCCAAACCATATGCAGCATGTGATCACAGGTCCGGAAGATACGCCGACTCCGCGTGAACTGCACCCGGCTTTTTACGGTTGTTTTGACTGGCACTCAAGCGTTGAGATGCACTGGGCACTCATCCGCCTGTTGCGCCTGGTGCCTGAGAAGTTTGACCAAACCGCGGCGTTGGCGGTCCTTGACGCGCACTTGACAGAATCAGCACTGGCACAGGAAACTAGATATATGCTCGCCCGACGAAGCTTCGAGCGTCCATATGGTTGGGGTTGGGCCCTGACGCTTGCTCATGAACTGACCCTTTGGGAGCACGAACTTGCGGGGAAATGGTTGCTGGCACTGCATCCGCTTGCAGATGCAATTACTGAGCTGATGTTGGAATGGATACCCAAAGCTACTTATCCAATCCGTGTAGGGATGCACAGCAATAGCGCGTTTGGTTTGGCACGCTCGGTGCCGTGGGCACGATATCTGGCAAAGCAGGGTGACGACAGGTTATTGAGGTCTATCAGACAGATAGCGATCAGATGGTATGGGGAAGATCAGGATTATCCCGCCCACTACGAACCAAGCGGGAGCGATTTTCTATCGCCCGCATTGACCGAAGTGGATTTAATGAACCTTGTTCTTGATCGGGATGAATTCATCCAGTGGCTGGAGAGATTTTTGCCCAAGCTTGGGGAGGCGCATCCAAGGTCGCTGTTTGAGCCAGCCCACGTCTCTGACGCGACTGATGGGCAGTTAGCGCATCTACATGGACTGAACCTGTATCGTGCATTTGTCTGGAAACATCTCAGCGAGATCCTGCCATCTGATGATAAGCGCAGGACACATATGAAGGCAGCGTCCGAGGCACATGCTCAGGCAAGTATGGGCGCTGTGATAGGGTCACACTACATGGTTGAACACTGGTTAGCTTGTTATGCAATGCTCTACCTAAGTGGTGCTTAAGACTGGTCTTTTTCACCAGTCTGTTTATTTTGCAGTATGATTGCCCACATGACCGACCAACCCATCCCCTCGACCAATCCCAACTTCGTGGATTCACTCCTCCACCCGCAAGCCATCCTCATCCGTCAACTCCTCACGCGGACTGGACGCATCGAACTCAGCCGCATCCTGATCGATGACGAAGAGAACATTCTCCAAGCCTTAGACTCGGGCGTCGAGCTCGAATCCGTTTATTATGCGGGCGATGAGATCGTTTCAGATGAATTGAAGAAAAAACTTCCAGCCTCCGTCAAGATTTTTGAAGTGGCAAAACGCACCACCAAGAAGATCTTCGAGAACGATAAGATCACCCGCATCTTTGCGATTGCCAAGACACCAAAGCCCATCGGTCTCGATGCCATTACAAAGATCCAACGCGACATGGTGGTGCTGGAAGATGTCAGCATTTCCGGTAACATTGGCGCGATTACCCGCACCTCACTGGCGCTCGGTGTCGGCGGCATTATTCTGCTCAACACCGAACATGTGGATATCTACGACCGCCGCCTCATCCGCGCAAGTCGTGGCTATGTGTTTGTTTTGCCGGTTATCGCAACCACCACTGAAGCCTTCATCCAATTTGCGAAACAGAACAATCTGCAAGTCCTCGTCACCAATGCGCACGCCGAAAAACTTGTGCAGGATATATCATCCCTACCCCAACGCTTGATGATCGTCTTCGGAAGTGAAAAGGACGGTTGCTCCCAAGCCATCACGGATGCTGCCACGCTGCAGGTCCGCATCCCCATTGATTCGCGTGTCGAGTCGCTCAACGTCTCTGCTGCGGCAGGGATCACGCTTTACAGTCGCGCGGGATTTAACGCTCAAAAATAAAGCTGGGAAAAGCTTCCAGGAAACCGAAGCAGCTGCAGAGAAGGTTTTGAGGCGGTAGCTGTCGTGAGAAAAATCCAATAGGGCTCGAATCCTAAACAGTCCAAGCATCCTTTAAATAAAAACAGGGCAGAGAAAAAATCTCTGCCCTGCCGCTTTAAACATCCAGTGAAAGTTACGATATCACTTTCGAAGGCACCTTTATTGGCGCTACTTGATAACGCTTCAAGCCACTCCAGCCCACCATCATCTTTTGCTCTTCATCATACAAGCGCAGGGACAATGATTTCAAGCTGGCAGTAAATGTCAGCGGCTTGACGTGAAACAGCGGATTCTCGTAATAGCATTGCGGCAAATTGTAGTTCGGGATTTTGGAGCTTAAGTGATGAATATGGTGAAAGCCTATATTTCCACTGAACCATTGCAGGATGGCAGGCAACTTATAGAAGGAGCTGCCCTGCAAACCAGCTTTTACGAATTCCCAGCCTTCATGGTTATCCCAGTAGGATGGGTCAAAATTATGCTGGACGTAGAACAGCCAAATGCCCAACGTGCTGCTGATGAGGATCACCGGCAATTGCACCAGGACATACGTCTTCCAACCAATCAACCAACTCATTAATGCAATGATGCCAACCAGGGCAAAGTTCGTCCACCACACGCTGGCTTTTTCGCGCTTGCCCTGCGAAGGTAATGGAATGCGTTGGGTAATAATGAATACCAGCAACGGACCCACGCCGAACAACGCGAACGGATTGCGCATGATGCGGTAACCGACTTTCTTGTACCACGGCGCTGCAAGATATTCCTGCACCGTCATCGTATACACATCACCGGTACCGCGCCGGTCCAGGTCACTCGCGGTGGCGTGATGGATGGCATGGTCATGCTTCCAACGTTGGTAGGGCGTAAAGTTCAACAACGCGGTGATGGTCCCCAGAAAATCATTCGCCTTCTGCGATTTGAAGAACGAGCCATGCCCGCAATCATGGAAGATGATAAAAGCCCGCATCAGGAAGCCCGCCGCCAACACGGACAAGGCGAGTGTGATCCAATACGAAACTTCCACGCTGCGGATCATGAGATACCACAATACAAAATACGGGATCAGTGTATTCGCCACCTGCCATAAACTGCGGCGCAGGTCAGGTTTGGCATACTTTGCCACGATCGTCTGCCAACGGACTTGCTCCGTCGCAGATGGTCCATTTGAGTTATTGTTCATGTTTTTTATCCAATCTGTATATCTTATTTTAACCCCCAAATCGAATATGGTTGCTTAGAATAAACTTACTCTTCTTCAAAGTGTGCTAAATGACTTTTGTAATCAGCTACAGAAAACACCGGTTTTCGCTGATTCGAAAAGAAAATCTATGTAAATCTGTGTCCTGTGTTTTTATAAAGAAACGCACCCCGAAATTTCTCTAGGGTGCGTTATGTTTTCAATCTATTGCGTCTGCATTTTGCGACGATATTGCTTCAATGCTGCCCAACCTATCAGTGCCTTATTCTTTTCATCCCACAAGCGGAAGAACAGGGACTTGAGGCTTTCGCGGAAGGTCAGCGGCTCGATCTGAAACTCGGGGTTTTCATTGTGGCACTCTTCGAGTTTATAGTTTGGGATCTTCGGGCTTAGATGATGGATGTGATGAAAACCGATATTTCCGGTGAACCACTGTAGCACCTTAGGAAGTTTATAGAACGAACTACCATCCATGCCGGCGTTGAAAAAATCCCAATTGGAGTGGCGTTCCCAATAGGTTGGCTCAAAATTATGCTGCACATAGAACAACCACACACCCGCCGAGCAGGCGATCAACAAAACGGGAACCTCAACCAGCAGAAACGCCTGCCAACCGATCAAAGTGATCAGCCAGCCGATCATTCCTGCCAATGCAAAGTTCGTCCAAATCACACTGTTGCGTTCACGCTTACCTGAACTCGGACTCCAAAAACGATGGGTAGCTACAAATACAATGAACGACCCGACCGTGAACAAGATCATGGGATTGCGCATGATGCGATAGCCAAACTTTTTATACCACGGCGAAGCAAGATATTCCTCCACCGTCATCGTGTACACATCGCCAATGCCGCGGCGATCCAAATCACCGGCGGTAGCATGGTGAATCGCGTGACTATGCTTCCACTCATAAAACGGAGTGAACGTCACCACACCCATCACCAGGCCCATCAATTCATTTGCCCGCATGGATCGGAAGAACGAACCATGACAGCAATCATGAAAGATGATGAACAACCGCACCATAAAGCCCGCCGTCGGAACCGCCAGGATCAAGGTCAGCCAGTACCCGATCTCCAGACTGCGATACATCAAATACCAGCTCACTATGAAAGGGACCAACGAGTTGAGCACCTGCCAAACACTGCGCCATGTTTCAGGATAGGCATATTTTGAGACCACCGTCTGCCATTTAAATTTTTCTGTTGTCATCGTGCCTCCAAATGGGAAAGTGCGCCTATTTTACTTTATCAAGCAAAGCAATCAAAGGTATTTCTGAGAGCGAGCGTAGGATCATTTTCACCTTTGCCAACCAACAAAACAGTAACCTCAAAAGATGCACATGTATCCTCAGCAGTAATTTAAGCATACCAGAAAGTGATAATCATCACTTGGTATTTCTCGTCATAGTTATTAATATGAACATAACAACCTAATTGGATGTTATTCACGAATTTGGGCAACTCAAATATATTTAAGATTGTCCAAATATGGGCGGCAAAGATGCGGTGACTGAGTTTGGTCGCTCTATCCACATGGATACTGTCACCGTTGAGCCAATAGCGAAACCGGTCCCTTGGATCGGTTTATTTTTTTCCAAAGGAGGTCTTTGACCCATAAACTCATATTTGTTTTCCATATTACCTATTTATGAATGGAAGAACATTCCAAACACTGGAGGAATCAATGATATCAAGAAGAGACTTTCTAAAACTTAGCGGAGCAGGCATCCTTTCATTGTATACGGCTTCGCGCGGCAAATTCACACTCAAGGCACAAGCCGCCATTCCTGGTGGCACTTTGGATCCACTGGCAGTTCCGAAGTTTGTGACTCCGTTGCTTATTCCGCCAGTCATGCCACGAGCGGGCATTATCAATCCAAAAGGTGGCAAACCTGTGGATTACTACGAAATATCCATGAAGCAGCTCACGCAACAGATTCTGCCAAAAGGGATGCCAATGACAACCGTCTGGGGCTATGGCGCGGTGGCAGGCATGGGCAGAAATCCGCTTTTGGTGCATAACGCCCCGTCACTCACCATTGAGGCGCAGGTTGGCAGACCAGTGCGCGTCAAATGGATCAACGACCTGAAAGATGCCAACGGCAACTATCTCCCACATTTGCTACCTGTTGACCCAACTTTGCATTGGGCAAATCCTAGTGGTGGTACAGCAGGCCGCGACACGCGTCCAACTTTTACTGAAACACCCGGTCGATATACTGGGCCTGTTCCCACCGTCCCTCATGTACATGGTGCAGTTGGCGTTGGCGATGAATCTGATGGATATGCTGAAGCGTGGTACCTGCCGGCCGCCAACGATATCCCAGAGGGATATGCCGCTGAAGGCACGTGGTATAACTTCTTCAAAAATAAAGCTGCCACAAACTACGGCGCAACCTGGGGACCCGGCTTCGCCACATTCCAATATCCAAACGCAAACCGCGCCTCGACCATCTGGTATCACGATCACGCATTGGGCATGACGCGACTCAACGTCTATGCGGGCCCCGCCGGTTTCTACATCATTCGCGGTGGCCCCAATGACATTGTTCTCGATGGGCGCTTCAAAAAGCCCACACCTGCTGTGCTTCCTGGTCCAACACCGAAAGAAGGCGATAAATTCCCATCCAATAGGACCTATTACGAGATCCCAATCGCCATTCAAGATCGCGCCTTCAACAACGATGGCTCACTCTTCTATCCGGATACGCGCGCGTTCTTCGATGAAGCCACCGCTTTGCATCCGGGCTATATGCCGAACACCGATCTCTCCCCAATTTGGAATCCTGAATTCTTTGGCAACATGATCATGGTCAACGGCAACACCTGGCCCTTCCAGGTTGTTGAACAACGCCGCTATCGCTTCCGCTTCCTGAATGGCTGCCAATCCCGCTTTCTCGTTTTAAATTTTGCAAACATCCCCGGTGTGGAAGTCTGGCAGATCGGCAACGAAGGTGGCTTCCTCGCCGCGCCGGTCAATCTCACTGCCATGGGCAATCAATTACTTATGAGCCTCGCGGAACGCGCCGACCTCATTGTGGACTTCACGAATGTGCCAGTTGGCAACTATGTGCTCGGCAACCTCGGTCCCGATGAACCATTCGGCGGCGGTGTACCTGATGAAGACTTTGATATTGCCGATCCCGCTTCAACGGGTCAGGTCTTGCAATTCAATGTCGTGCCCGCGCTTACACCCGACCCGACCACGCCACCGATGTTCCTGCAACTGCCGCCCATTACGCCTCTGCCCGCGCCAAATACCACACGGCCGCTGGCGCTCATGGAAGAAATGTCCATGCATTGGGATGGTCCTGCCGCAGCGATGTTGGGCAACGTGGATACAAATGACGGTACAGCCATGCACCGAATGTGGATGGACTCCATTACAGAGAATCCCAATGTTGGCGATACTGAAGTGTGGGAGTTCTATAACTTCACCGCCGATGCACACCCTATGCACGTGCATGAAGTGGTCTTTGAAGTCGTGGATCGACAACCCATCACGTTCATGGAACATATGGGACATGTGACCGACATCCAACTCGCTGAACCTGCGCGCCCGCCTGAGCCCTGGGAAAATGGTTGGAAAGATACAGTCATCGCCTACCCAGGCGAGGTCACGCGCATCCGTGCGCAATTCAATTCACCGGGTCAATTCGTCTGGCATTGCCACATTGTGGAACACGAAGATAACGAAATGATGCGTCCCTTCCGTATTGGACCGCCACAGCCGGGTCAGCCTGGGATGTAAACCCGAAATATCATAAAAACAAGAGCCGCGTAAAAGCGGCTCTTGTCATTTCAGTTTTTTGATCAAATCGTTCAAAGAAATATCTTGCAGAGATTTAAGTATCAAATTCGCCCCATCAAGATTTAACAACGAAGTAACTGGATTTGGGACAGCGACCACAAAGATGCCCGCCCGATTCGCCGCCTTTACGCCATTTGGGGAATCTTCGAATACCACCGCCTCTTCTTTCTGCACTTGAAGCTGATTCAGCGCCAATAGAAATAGATCTGGGTTTGGCTTGGTCCTGCCACTGCCGACATCGTCCGCGCAGATAACTTTATCGAAATAATGGAAGATGCCGAGGCGCTGCGCATGTCCATCCACCCAGGCATGATGTGAACTGGAAGCGATCGCAAGTTTGAGCCCGAGCAGTTTGGCTTCGTGGATATAGTCCAACACACCGGGCAAAACGGCTTGGGCGTGGATGCGAGTCAGACTCTCAGTGGAGTGGCGGGTGCGCAGGGCAGCAGAATCCAGCCGTCCCTGCGAAAGAAGCGCGAGATGTTCCGCGGCATCAAAATCCGAGAGTCCATATCCGCCGATGATCTTGCCCCACTCGTCGTGCGGAAGTTCAAATCCATGTTCCTGATAAATGTTTTGCCAGGCAAGGTATTCGGGAGTTTCGGTGTCGAGAATCAGTCCGTCGAAATCGAAGATGAGGGCTTTGAGCATGGGTGGGATTATACTAATAGTCATGCTCAGCCGCCGTCCCCGGCGGCGAGACGCCGCCTCGAGCAGGAGATAAATATCATGAACGACCTCTATTATTCCGATTACATCGAACTCGATAGAATCCTGAACAGCCAGCACCCGCGCAGTTTTAAAAAAATGGAGGATGGTAACGACGAGATGCTGTTCATCATCATCCATCAGGCATATGAGTTATGGTTCAAGCAGATCATTTTTGAGCTTGACCTGGCGCGGAATATTTTTATCAGCGATCACATCAACGACAACTCAGGGGATATGAGCACGGTAGTGCATAAATTAAAACGCATCGTCAAGATTATGGAATTGTTGAACCAACAAGTGAGCGTGCTCGAAACGATGACTGCACTCGATTTTCTTGAATTTAGAAATTATCTGTTGCCTGCTTCGGGATTTCAAAGCAAGCAGTTCAGGTTGATCGAAGCCAAACTGGGCTTGAAAATGGATGAACGCCATAAAAAGGAATATTATAAACACACGCGCCGCGGCAGTTTATCGGAAAGTGACATGCAGGCTGTGAATCAAGTGGAAGGTGAAAGCACTTTGAAGGGACTCATCATCAAATGGCTGGAGCGCATGCCATTTTTTGACGAACAATATTGGGTGGATTATGTTTCGACGAACGCTGCGAACGCCGATAAATTTTGGACCGATTATCGCAAGGCGTATCAAAAGAGTTTATCGGATAACGAGGGCGGCAGATTGGCGGAGTTCGATAACGTGTTTTTCAAACAAGGGCGTGGAGATATTCCGCCGCAAGCCATGCAAGCTGCGTTGTTCATCACCTTGTATCGCGACCTGCCGATCTTCCAAATGCCTTTTGAATTATTGAACACGCTCTCTGAAATTGACGAACTGCTTTCCAATTGGCGTTATCGTCATTTCTCGATGGTGCGCCGCATGATCGGCATCCGCACGGGGACGGGTGGCACTAGCGGCGCGGGATATTTGGAGGGGACATTCAGTCAACACTACGCCTTCCGTGAGATCACCGAAGTAGCAACGTTCTTGATCGAGAGAAGTAAACTCCCTGCATTGCCGAAGGTGTTGAAGGAGAAGGTGAGTTTTAGAGTGTAGTGTTTACTTACAAGTGGGAAGATATAATCTGTAGACAAGGTAGTTATACAGTCTACAGACTGTATAACTACCCAAATGGCGTCTTATACAGCGTACCGTCTGCTTAAGACATAGTGAGCCACCTTGAAGTTTGGAAGAATGGCACTGAGATAGGCAATGGCTTTTTGTAGGAAACAATGTAGCAAGTGATTTTTATGTCGCCATAAATACCCGCAAACAAGGAATCTCATGGACAGCATCATACATCAAAGAGTCAAACTTTCTCAAGAAGGAAAAAATCCATCTGCTGTTTGCAAAGTCTCAAGTGGATGGGTTGTGTTAGGAGACACTCAGATGAGACATGGATATTGCATCCTGTTATCTGATCCAGTCGTCTTTTCAATAAATGAATTGCCCCAAAAAGAACGAGAAGCATTTCTATTTGAAATGACAGTCATCGGTGACGCAATCCTCGCATCTACGAATTGTTATCGCATAAATTATGAAATAGAGTGCAACAGAGAACAAGCATTGCACGCCCATATTATTCCTCGGTATGTAGATGAGCCCGATGAAGTTAGAAACAGACCTGTGTGGTTATCATCTGGTTGGAAGAATGCGCCACAGTTTAGTCTTGAAACACATGCAAAACTGCTGGAGGATATTAAAGCGTATATTCGAAAAGTTATACCGGAGTAATATCGAAAGCCTAGGTACTATGAGACAAGTTTTCATATGCAGAATTTGGGAAAGGCTAAACAGCATTAGTGTTTCGTATTCCTTAAGCCATGCCATCTTCTTACAAAGGCGGTGGCTAACAATGCTTGCAGCGGACGGCGGGGAGTCTGCGCGACTTACAAGCCTGCTTCTGGCTTTGAGTCTTTCCCGTTTCGACGGCGAGTCTCAGCCCTCCCACCTGCCACTAACGCCAGCCGTTGGGCGGCACATTCATAATCATATTCATGGAAGAACATGACCAAACCACCTGAAACCATTTCACCCGCTGAACAAATCGCTTTTTGGGCTGATAGACTTCGTGACTTATCTGCCGCAGGGCTTCAATATTCAAACAATGCTTATGATAAAAAACGGTATGAGTCTATTCAAGACATGGCGATTGAAATGTTGGCTTTTGCAACGGCACAACCAGTCGAATCGTTGTTACCTTTAAAGTCCACAATATTTTCTCGTATGTCTCCCACTGTTGTAGGCGCAGCCGCCGTGATCAATAAAAATGGAAAAATCCTACTAATGCGCCGAGTCGACAATTCTCTTTGGGCAATGCCAGCTGGACAGATGGAAGTTGGCGAGACACCTGCAGATGCGGTTGTGCGAGAAACTTATGAAGAAACTGGAATTTGGTGTGTGCCTAAAGCACTAGTTGGTGTATACGACTCACGCAGGTGGGATGAAGGCATACTTCACCATGTTTATAAGTTCACATTTCTGTGTGAACCGCAAGAAGAACAAAGTTACGAACCGTTTGATCCACTAGAAACTCTGGAGATTGGCTGGTTTCCTCAGGCTGACTTGCCAACTACTCTCTATCCAGGGCATTACAAACGTATTTCTGATGCCTATGAAGTTAGAAAGGGAAATTTCAAGGCGTACTTTGATTGACCAACAGCCGCCCAACACAGTGTCCCGGACTACCATCGGGATGATGCACTGGACGCTGAGGATTCTGCGCCATGCTCCGCACACGCAAACCGTTAACTTTTCTCTCCTTCTCCCAGTAAGAAAATTTGGTATCAAGAAAAGTCACAAGTGAAAAATACATGGACGATCTGGTTATCATAAATCTCCCCATTCAAGAAGTCTTTGCGTACGTCACAGACCATGCCAACGACAAATACTGGAAACCATTTGTCACCGAGAGCAGGCAGATTTCAACTGGTCCCATCGGTGTGGGTACGTTGTTTGAAGTAGTCATCGTCACCTTGAAGCGCCGCATTGCAGACCAAGTTGAAGTGCTCGAATATGAACCGTATCGTTGGTACGTGTACAGGAGTAATAGTCCGTTATTTGCATTTACCGGGCAGCTTTCGTTTTCAACCGTTGCATCCGGAACTCACATTCAAGGACAAGTCAAATTCCATGCGCAGGGGTTATGGAAGTTATTCACGCCCTTTCTCGCGATATTTTTTCGTAGCCAGTCAAAGCAAACATTTGCGCATCTCAAACAGATCATGGAAGCATCTGAACGAAAGAAAACATAAAAAGCACATCATTATGCAAACACTAAAAACCGAAATCGCGGAGTGGCTTCATTCCAGACGCCGCATTATTAATCTACTGATCGGGCTTGGCGCGGTGGTGCTGTATGAAATTGCGCGGGCTACGTATCGTCCCTACATTTATTCGCAGGGCATTAACGACTTTCACATCGCGGATACGATCGGGAATTCGCTTGGTACGATAGCAACCGTGTTCGTATTCACATCGCTTTTGGGGCGCGATCTCGCGCAGGATTATTTTATGATCCGCACGGTGACGATCAGCGTAGCAATGTACGAGTTGGCGCATCCGTTTTTGGGGAAGCCGATCGATCCATGGGATCTGGTTGCAACGATCATCGCAGGCTTCTTTTGTGAGGGTCTCCATCGGTTACTGCACCGACAACCGCAGAATATTATCAATAAAGATAAAGCTTTCAAATATCGGTAAAATAAACCAATTATGTCACTTCTTCGGGATCTAACCACTATACTTATCTTTTTTTCCGTATTGACCTTTTCCTATCTTGGTTGGGGATGGGCAGTTTCACGATTATTTTCCATCAAATTTTCGGGATTAGAAAAGCTGTTTTCTCTCATCTGGTTGGGCTGGGTGGTTACATTATTGTTGTTACAAGTATTGAATTTGTTCGTTCCGATCACTGCATCATGGAGTATATTATTAATCGTTGTCGGGTTGATTTTGGCACCGATCTTTTTTAGGTCAAATATTCAAGACACTGCTGTTTTCCTTAAGTCATATACCTGGGTAGCGCTGACTGGCATTACAGCCATCGCGATTGCCTTGCTATCCATGCAGGCATCTACAGCATACGACAGTGGGCTTTATCACTTTAATTCCATTCGCTGGTTAAATGAACGTCCGATCGTACTGGGGCTTGGTAATTTACACAGCCGTCTGGCTTTCAATCAGTCCTTCTTTGCCTTTGCTGCTTTTCTAAATCTGTACCCCATTTTTAATCACGGCCAAAACATTGCCAATGGCTTTCTCTTATTTCTATTATCAGCTGAATGTCTATCTATCTTACTGAGACAAGCTAAAACTGATATCCAGGCAAGTAATACGTTCATGATATTCGTTATCCCCGTCATAATTTACCTGGGGTTATACACGAACATCTCATCACCGGCACCCGATACGGCAACCTATATATTGCAAATCCTAATATTCACATATTTTATTCGCGCTATTGCTGATAGCCCAACATACAATAACGATGACTCACGAATGATATTTGTTTTTATCCTTTCTGCGACTGCTATTACGGTCAAGCTCAGTAGCTTGGCTTTTGTAATTACAATCAGCCTATTGTTACTGATCAGCAAATTGAAGCACTGGCACCTACCCCCAAAACAGGCAATTATAAATATCTCTAAAATGTTAGTGCTGCCCGCCATTATTATGATGATATGGGGCTTACGCGGGATCCTGACTAGTGGGTGTCCAGTTTATCCATCAACTCTTGGCTGTATCAGGGCAAGTTGGTCTGTGCCCACCGAACTTGTCAAGAATGTGGCAAATGTGATTTATAGCTGGGCAAGACTACCAAGGGAAGCCCCGGAGAAAGTATTAAGCTCATGGAACTGGCTCGAACCGTGGTTTCACACCGAAATATTAGGGAATAAATTATTATTTGTCTATCCACTGATCGCAGCTGGTTTATGTTTGATCCTTTGCGTGTTCGCCAGTATTCGCGGCTCGCATTTGAAAACCATGAACAAATATTTATTCTTGTTGCCCATTCCAATATTAATGGGATTGGTGTTTTGGTTTTTCACAGCTCCCAGTGTTCGCTTTGCTCAGGCGCTCGTTTTGATGTTTCCAATCGTGAGCGTGGTTATATTGACCAGCTTATTGGAACGATCAGGAAAGCTTGAAATTGGTGTGCTTATTGTGCTGTTCCTAGTGATCAATCTCAATATTGTGTCGGTGGTTTGGCAAAACCCTCAGCCACTTATTGAAATTTCAATCCGAAGTTTTAGGCCCGTAAAGACAGTTAGGTTAATACAAAGAACGACACTTTCAGGTCTGGAAGTGTTTTCTCCAAAGAAAGACGATCAATGCTGGGACTCCGAACTTCCCTGCACACCTGAATTCAGGGAAGAACTGGAATTTGATGACAATATAATTTTCCCTGAGTTCAGGTTGGTATTAAGAGAATAAACTCTCCTTTCATATTTTGGGGAAACCGATTGATCCCTGGGATCTGGTTGCGACGATCATCACAGGGGTGTTTTGTGAGATCCTTTACCGAAGAATCAATAAAAACAAAATTTGAAACATGGCGGTTTTTGGCAGTTTTTAGTCTGGCATTGGCAGTCGGAATAAGGCAAAATAGACACTAATCAGCCGAATGAATGATATTGGCACACCTACTTTATAGAGGAGAAACAACATGAACATCACCCCCACCCAAAAACTTGCCTGGTATTACGCAATTATGTTTGTCGTGCTCGGTTCGCTGAGTTACTTCCCGTTCATCAATGATGCGAACGGCGTCACACTTGGCATCTTCAAACTCGAATGGTACGATAATTTATTACACTATGCTTCGGGCGCGTGGGCGGCGGTTGCCGCATGGCGTTCGTTCAAAGACTCAGCTTTCTATTTCAAATTATTCGGCATCATCTATGGTATGGATGGGGTGATGGGTTTCTTTTTGGGTCAGGGCTATCTCGATGGCGGCATCTTTCTCAAAGGCATCACGCCGCTCGATTGGGGTTTCAAATTCGCTGCGAACATTCCGCACATTTTGATCGGTGGCATCGCCGTGATCATCGGATTCGTTTTTACCAGGAAGTTTGCTCAACATGGATAGGCGCAAATCCCGGCGCGGCTGGAGTGGCTTCAAGTTCTTCATCTGGGCAGTGGTCATCATTGCGCTGGGACCATCGCTCGTGAATCTGCCGTGGGTATGGATTACGTGTCGGGTGTGGGAAAAGGTCCCTGAAACAGTATCAACTTTGGACGATGAAACGATGCGCGCAGCAGTCCAAAAGATTCCTGATTATGATCGTCCCGAATCCAAAACATATCTTACACTCCCTGAGTGGTATATCGTCTACAGCACCGATGAATATGCCGCGTTTTTGCAGGAGCATCGTTCGGGCGAGTTTCCGTATTTCAAAGCGGTGGGGCAATACTGGCAAAGTTATGTGGATGTCTGCCGCGAGATCAAAGGGCGTTATCCGTTCAACAGCGATTCGCAATTCACGCTTGGTTTTATCGGCATCAGTTTCACCGCTGAGAATATGTTGAAGGGCGCGTATGAGGGCACTATTGGGCGAGTGACCGAATGGATCAGCTCAGATACGCCAACCGAAGAAGAAATTTATGCCGCACAAGTTGCCAAGGATTACGGTGAGTTCCTGCACATGACGCCGTGGTATTTCTTCCCGTTCAAGGAAACTCTGCAAGACTTATGGAGCGAAACGAGTTTGTGGGGACCCGACCCGCTTCGCAAATGGGAACGCAAGCTCGCGCTCACCGTTGAATATGGCGGCAAGATTTTATATGCGGGTTTTACCAACTTTGGCGCGCAGGCAACCTACGGCGGCGCCGATGTGGAAAAAATTTACGCAGTCACCGAAGGCATCACTGCTGATATGTTGAGCGACGATCTTGAAATCGTCGAGCAGGCGGATGATCTACAACTCATCCGCATCACACGCTTCGAATATTTTTCCGACACAGTTCCGGGACTTACCGAACGTGATGTTCGATTTATCGAGATCGCTGGCAATGATGAAATCTTGTTCACATTGATTGGCTCACAGGATGCGGATTACAACTTTGAACACGGGACAACTCTCTTCGACCTCCCGATTCTGACTCAACCGGGGCTGACTCGTGTTGCGATCAAAGTCCGCGTCGCTGACATCGGTCTGTTCCTGCAAGAGTTGCAGAGCAGAGACGATATAAAGTTCGAGCATATGTATGATTATTAATCACCTATGTCGGTGGTTGAGTAGGGTGAGACGACACCTGCACTTGCGTCAGGCGCAAGTGTAGTCGAGCCTGTATCGAAACCACCAATAAGCAAAGAAAATCTTGTTACAAAATTACTTTCGAAACCTGTTGGTTTCGATACGGCGGACGAACACCGCCTACTCAACCAACGGCGCGAGGGTTCTATGAAAAAACGGCTTGGGTATATTTTCAAAACGATCGCCGTATTGGTTGGTTTGCTCATCGTGGCGATTCTGTTTTTTGCAATACAGGCAAATCTCCGTGAATCAAAAACCCGGCAGGAAGCCGCACCATCCACCGGACGTTTTGTACAAGCAGGCGATGTGGAACTCTTCATTCAAGAAATGGGACCCAGCAACGGACAGCCCATTCTCTTCATCCACGGCACCGCCGCCTGGAGCGGATTGTGGCTCGAGACGATGGCTCCGCTTGCCGAAGCAGGCTATCGCTGTATCGCCATTGATATTCCACCATTTGGATTCTCTGAAAGACCGTCCACGCCTTCGTATGGAAATACGGATCAGGCAAAACGTATCGTTGCTATGATGGATACGTTGAAGATCGAACATGCGACCCTGCTCGGTCATTCGTTTGGCGGCGGCGCGACACTCGAGACTGCGCTTATGATTCCAGACCGCATCGACGCATTGGTTCTGCTCGATGTGGGCGGATTAAATCTCAACCTCCACCCCACTGAACCACAGATAACTCCTGTAAGCATATTTCTCGATACGCGTGCGATACGAAATCCGATTCTCTCAGCCACGGGCACCAACCCCATGTTCACAAAGACTTTAATTTCCTCCATGGTGCTGGACCCTGCGGACATAACTGAGGAAAAGATTCAGATTCTTCAAGAGCCTCTTGTTTTGGAAGGTGCAACGAACACACTGGGCGATTGGCTTAAGTCGGTGCTGGGTCCGCAGGAGATATCGCTTACCGTCAGACCTGAAAATTATCAATCACTGACCATGCCCGCGCTGATCGTTTGGGGTGATAGTGACAAGGTCATTCCATTGAAGGAAGGCGAATATTTACAGAGTCTCATCCCCAATTCTGAGTTGGTGGTGCTGAAAGGCGTGAATCATATTCCGCATTTGGAGGGTCTGGATGCGTTGATGAAAGTTGTGTTAGGTTTTTTGGGAAAGTTAAAGTAAAGACAGAAATTTTTAGCCACGGATTTCACTGATTTGCACGAATTATTTGAAAATCCGTGAGAATTCGTGCAATCCGTGGCTAAGGTTTTTGCTTGGGTCAAGTTATTGAGTTATCGATTTCCCATACTTCTCATAGAACGTATTCGTGAACAAACCATCGGGGTCATAGGATCTTTTCGCGGCGAAAAAATCTCCGATCATGGGGTAGGAGCGTTGGAGTTGTTCGGGCGTATAGTGCAATTGATAAGGGAGGAAGAAGCGCCCGTTCACATCAGCGGTCAGGTCAATAAGTTCACGCGTCACATTACCCATCTTCTCGTTACCCGCAGGTGTCGTCGGCTGATTGATGTACAACACGATCGAATACATCTCACCCGGTGCGTAGTTGAGGAAGTTATGTTCGGGGTGAATCACACGCACCGAAGCATTGAGCAGGTTCACGTCATGGTCTAGAACGATCTGGCGCAGTCCATCCACGAACGGGATAAATTGATCACGCGGGATAAAGTATTCGTGCAAAATATCCGTTTCATTTTTTAGATCGTTGCGGATGTAGGAAACCGAGTCGTGCATCGGGTCATTGCGGGATACAAAACACGCTTCGCCCTCCGCCATCGCCTGAGTGCGCGGCACGACCGTGCAAGACTCGATCTTCGGCTCGACGTTTTTTTCCAGATACCATTTGATGTTCATCGGCACAGTACCCAACTTGGAAAAGTTAAACACAAAGCGCCGCAACTTGATGCTGGAGACCTCACCCAACGGTGGGACATCTGCATCGCCGATGTCAACTTTTGTATATTTGTAAAAGATCATCTCATCAAGTAGCGTGCCTTTCGCTGTAGAAAGATGACCATAAAACAAACCGAGATTGGGGTCGGGCAAAACTTCATTCTCAAAGATCTCAGGAAAATTCTTATAACTCACGATCTGACGTTCGGTTTGATAAATATCGTTAGCCACGATCTGAAGATCAACATCGAGGATCACGCCGAAGAGACCGTAGCCACCGACGACCAAATTGAACAACTCAGGATTCTCATCGCGACTCACATTGACAATGCTCCCATCCGCCAGCATCACACGCATGGATTGGATACTGCTCCCCACCGAACCTGCGAGGTGATCCATGCCGTGCGCGTTGACCGAGATCGAACCGCCCACTGTGAATATATCTGTGGACTGCATGGCTTTGACCGCATATTTCGGGTGCAGAAGGTTTTGAATATCATGCCAGGTCGCGCCGCTTTGCACGGTGATGGTTTTCTCAGCTTCATTCAATTCGATCTGGTTGAAGCCTTTCATATCCAACACTAGATTATTTTTGTAGAAGGCATGTCCGCCCATGCTGTGTTTCACGCCTGCCATGGAAATCTTGAGTTTATTTTCTTTCGCAAAGATCAAGGCGTTCTTGATATCGTCGATGCTGGTGATCTTGACTATGCCATATACCGGTGTGCGATTCAAACAACTGACATCGTTGATCGTCCCACCTTTTTGTTCCCACTTGAGCATATCGCCTGCAGAAAGCGGCGCGATCTCCACATTGACTTGGGACGGATCAGGCGCGGCATATTCTGCAAACAAAGGCGGACAGTCCTTTTCGCCAACTGGGTCTGCCGATAGACGGTTTACGCCATAGCCCGTCCCTGCCAGGGCAGAAACTGTAATAATGGATGTAACAACTTTCTTCTTGTTGAACGGTTTACGCTGATTCTGATCCATCCTGTTTATCCTTCCGGGGCAATAAAGATAAATCCCACAACATATCTCCATTTTACCGCTTGTCTCGAAATTTACTAAACTTTTGGAATAAATCGAAAATTGCACCGTGTACTTCTAATTCCAATATTTATGCGGCACCATGTAAGGTGCGGGAAGGTTGGTGTCAAGGAAGCGATTGTCTTTTTCGAATGAAAGCACATATAATTCCGCACACAAGCGACATAATTCTGAAGGCTTAATTGGAGAAACCTTTATGATCTCGGAACAAGCACAACAAATCCATGATCGCGCACTCGTCTGGGATACACACGCCTGTTTTCCGCTTAACCCAAGCTCTGATTTAACGGAATTGAAACGCTATAAGGGCAGTGGAGTGAACTTTGTATCCATCAACATCGGCATGGACATGGACTCATTTGAGAACGTGATCCAGGTGCTGGCTCGTTTTCGGAATTACATCGCGTCACACGCTGAAGAGTATGTTCTCGCGCTAACGGTGAATGATATTTTGAAAGCAAGAGAATCCGACAAATTGGCAATCGCATTCGACCTCGAAGGTTCTGATCCGTTGCTGGGCAATTTGAATCTGGTTTCATTTTATTATGACCTGGGCGTCCGTCAGATGTTGTTAGCCTACAACAAGGACAACCGCGCCTCGGGCGGATGTATGGAGGGCAACATTGGGCTGACAGACTTCGGCAAAGAAGTGATCCGTGAAATGAACCGCGTGGGCATGGTCGTGGATGTAAGTCACATGGGCTATCGCGCTACGTTGGAGGCGTTAGAGGTTTCGTCCAAGCCAGTGATCTTTTCACATTCCAACTCAAAAAAGTTGCGTGAACATGCCCGCAATATTTCTGATGAGCAGATCAAAGCCTGTGCGAAAACAGGCGGCGTGATCGGCATCAACGGCATCGGTGATTTTCTCGGCGGCACAGCGAGCGGATTGATCGTTCAAAATATCGAGTACATAATGAACTTAGTTGGACCCGAACACGTGGGTATCGGGTTGGATTACGTGATCGATAAACAGGAACTGATGGATTACATCACAGGCAATCCCGAGGTCTTCCCGCCAGAGAAGTTTAACGATTATCTGGCATTCGTCGAGCCGGAGCAATTCCCTGAATTCACGGAACTCCTGTATCAAAAAGGCTACAGCGAACAAGTCATCAGCGGGATTTTGGGAGGCAACTTCATGCGAGTCGCTGAACAGGTGTGGAAATAATGCGTATAAGACGCAATGCATTGATCAAGTTATTTTGGCAACTTCACTTAACTAACCCAAGTTGCTACCTTGTGAAGAAGGTTGCCAAAAGTCCATGAGATTCAATACAGTTGAGGTATCCCAACCTCC
>Ga0137333_1000035_pt1 | contig 30294 bp, 31 predicted proteins | sample EasRivERMLT231_2_FD_102286 | JGI IMG/M metagenome (GOLD analysis project Ga0137333, IMG submission 102286) | Soil microbial communities from meander-bound floodplain in the East River, Colorado, USA - East River MetaG ERMLT231_2 | ecosystem: Environmental > Terrestrial > Soil > Floodplain ... | reverse complement strand
TGATCCGCCGCTATGACAGTCTCGCCCAGCGCGAACAAATGGAGGATGCCTATTACGCCAGCGATGACTGGCGGCACGGTCCACGTGAGACGATGCTGGCGTTGGTCGAGAATTATACGGATGTTGTGCTTGAGGTGGATGATGTCACGGTGCAGGGGTTGCGCAAGCAAAGTTGATGTGTGAAAGGTATATAGTCATGACCACGTTTCTTGCCTCTACTAATGAAATCACTCCTGCCTGGCTGGAAAGTGTCCTCGGCATGCGCGTGTTGGATGTGTCGATGCGGGAGAATGCTGCGTTCAATTCTGCCGTGGCGCATCTGGAATTGACGTATTCATCCAACACCGATCTGCCGCACAACATTCTGGTTAAGCTCAATCGGGAGCACGAGGGGCAGAACGAAGTCCAGTTTTATCGTTTGATCAAAAGTATGGAGCTGCCCATGATCCCTCGCCGGGCAGCCATGGATTATGACTCACAAACCGGACTCTCCTATCTACTACTTGAAGACCTGTCCAAATCACACATTGCACCCGTTACACGCGAACAATTGATCGAACTGGATAGCGCCCCAAGCGTGGAATATCTTGAGTCAATGGTGGATGCGCTGGCACATTTCCACGCAGCGTTTTGGGAACATCCGTCCTTTGGAAGTATTCCCGATACAACCGAAATGCGCTGGTGGTACAAAGATGCAGAGTCGCATGCCAGACATGTGGAACGCCGCAGAGGGGAATGGACAAAATTTGTCGAGCTGTTCGGGCACGATGTACCTGCCAAATGGATCATGCTGGGTGAGTCCGCGCTGGAGGCGTTGCCAAAGTTATTCGAAACGCGTATCAGGCCGCGGCTACGTCAGATGCGCGGGCTGACGATGAGTCAGGGTGATTGTTATCTATCTCAGTTCCTTGTCCCGCGCGTTGGCAGTGGCGATGCGTATCTCATTGACTTTCAGGACGCCTGCGTCAATTTTCCAACATATGATCTGGTGTATATGTTCGCCACGTTCTGGACGCGTGAACAGCGCGGCAGATACGAAGAGAACCTGTTGCGCCGTTATCTGAATGGATTGCAAAGTCGCGGCGTGAATTATGAGTGGGAAGATTTGTGTGACGATTACCGGCTGTGTTTGAGTTACATGCTCTTTGACGCGGTTTGGAATGCCACCTCGGGTTCATCACGTGCTTATTGGCAACCCAAACTGGGCTGTCTGGTGGCTGCCTATCAGGATTGGGGCTGCGCGTGATACACGCCTATCCGCCTCTTCGAAAGTCTCAGTCAATGCAAGCTAATGAATCAAATAATGCAGTGGATGTCTATGAAGCCCGCTCGTGAATAGCTTGTGTCACAAGGGCGGCAGCATTTTCCCGGGGTTCATCAAATTTTCCGGGTCGATCGCCTGTTTGATGGCACGCATCACAGTAAGTGCGCCAGCCCCATGTTGGGCGTGCATATATTTCTGTTTTCCCATCCCTATGCCATGCTCGCCTGTAATGGTCCCGTCCATGGCTAAAGCCCGGTGCATCAACCGTTTGTTCAGGCGTTCTGCTTCCGCATGCTCTTCTGGACTGTTCAGGTCCACCAGCATCATCATATGGAAATTTCCATCGCCCACGTGGCCCAAAATGGGGGCAATCAGGGATGATTCCGACAGGTCACGCTTGGTCTCTGCAATGCACTCAGCCAGACGAGAGATGGGGACACAGACGTCCGTGGTGAATGCCCGGCAGCCGGGACGGTACGCCAACCCAGCATAGTAGGCGTTATGGCGTGCAGTCCACAACGTAGTACGCTCTGCCTGATTGACAGCCCATTGAAAGTCACTGCCGCCGAATTCACGCATAATCTCTCCAACCTGCTCCACGTTATCTTTGACCGAGGCGTTCGAACCATGAAATTCCAGGAATAGCGTGGGTTGCTCGACCAACGTCAGCCCGGAAAATTGGTTGACGGCTTTCACCATCACTTCATCCAGGAATTCGATCCGCGCGATGGGCACACCGATCTGCCTGACTTGAGTCACAGCCTGGACAGCCGCTTCAAACGACCCGAAACCGACTACTGCCGCCGAGATGGCTTCCGGCACGCCCTGAATGCGCAGCGTGATCTCGGTCATGATTCCCAATGTCCCTTCGGCGCCGATGAACAGGTGGGTGAGGTCATAGCCTGCCGATGACTTCCGCGCGCGCGTGCCCGTCGTGATCACTTCCCCACTGGGTAATACAACCGTCAGCATCAGGATGTTCTCGCGCATCGTCCCATAGTGGACCGCGTTCGTGCCGCTGGCGCGCGTGCTGGCCATGCCGCCGAAGGTCGCATCCGCTCCCGGGTCGACCGGGAAGAACATTCCCATGGGTCGCAGGTGCTTGTCGAGCTGCTGGCGGGTCACCCCGGCTTGTACGGTGCAGTCCAAGTCATCCGCGCTGACTCGCAGGATCTTGTTCATGCGCGAAAGATCGACCGACACGCCGCCGTGTGGTGCAAAGATATGTCCTTCCAGTGAACTACCAGCTCCGAATGGGATCACTGGCGTGCGATATTGATGACAAAGTTTGACAATGGCAGACACTTCTTCCGTGCTCAGCGGAAAGCACACGGCATCCGGGGGCATGGGGCTCAAGGAAGATTCATCTTTGCCGTGCTGCGCGCGTTCATGCTCGGCGGTGGTAAAACGATCTCCCAGCAGCTGGGATAGTTCCTGAGACAATTGTGTATTCATGGATTTAGCCTTTCCATTTAGGGACAGCTTTTTACAAAAAAATTTCTTTGCCACGGATTTCACGAATTTGCACGAATTTTTAAAAATCAGTGAAATCCGTGTCAATCCGTGGCTACGGTTTTGGTTTTCTCACGCTTCACGGAACGATTAATTTTATTTGCCCACCTTAGCCAGGAACTCCAGCATGATGGCATTGAATTCCTTTGGACATTCCCAGTTGACCGCATGACCAGCACCTGTCACCACGGCCGATTCACCCTTTGGACATAACGCCGCACTCGCGGTGGCATGTTCTTTGGGCCAGAAGGGGCTTTCCTCACCAGCGACGAATAGCACTGGCACATCCGTTTTCTTGAGCGTTTCGCGCCAATCGGCGTCCGCATGATCTAACAGTAGCGGTTTTGTGCCCTTGTGATCAAAGTTCAAATATTTCTTCCCACGCAACAACACTCCGATCAGAAACATGTTCAAAGATTTCTTATTCGGCTTTGGCAGGGGCGCATCGAAAAATGTGGGGCGGGTTTCCCTATTTAAACCAGTCATGCCGTAAGCCCAACTCTCGTCAGTGATCATTTTGGGTGTCTGATCGATACTGATCACACCATACAGATGTTCCGTACCGAATTGTGAAATGTAAGACCACATACAAGAGGCCCCTTGTGATTGACCGACCAAAAATGCTTTCTTGATTTGCAGATGGCGGATCAACGCATCAATGTCCTTACCCTGCGTCACCATATCCTGTCCATGCGGTGGATTCTCAGAACTGCCATGTGAGCGTCGATCAAAAGCAATGACACGATACCCATGCTTTAACAAAGTTTTCTCCTCCCTATACCACGAAATCGCGGGAGCGCTGTAGCCTGCCATAAGGATCACTGGTGTTCCCTTGCCCTTATCGATATACCCCAATTTCACATGATCGTCAGTTGTAAAGAATTCAAATTTCATGATTATTTCCTTTGAGAATAATGATTACATAATTCATTTAATCATACTCGAATCATTTGCAAATCCATTAGATTGATCACATTATACAAAACGCAGTTGGACACAAGTGTGCGATGGAAGTGAACAAAAGAATCAAGTGATGAATGTGGGAGAAGGTAATTTGTCAGCTTCTTTTCCAGGTTGATGGGGTTGTTGATTTTTAAGGAAGGTGACACATGCGCATTGCCATCATTACTATTGGAAGCCGGGGAGACGTCCAACCCTTCGTCGCTTTAGGACAGGGTTTAATCAAAGCCGGTCATACTGTACGGCTGGTGACCCATCAAGATTTTGAAGCCTTTGTCAAATCGTATGGGTTGGAATTCTGTCTCATTCGCGGGAATCCACAGGAGATGGTGGGCAGCCAGGAAATGCGTGAAGTGTTGGAGAAAGGGAATTTCGTTACCATTGGGAGGCAAATGATAAGAGGAGCGGAACGCACAATCAATGAATGGATGGAGGATAGCCTCGCCGCCTGTCAGGGCGTGGACTTGATCATTGCAGGCGGTGTAGGCTTGAGCGCCGGAATCTCAGTGGCAGAGAAATTACATCTGCCATTGCTTCAAGCTTTTGTATTTCCGGTCACACCTACCAGAGCTTTTCCCAGCATACTCCTCCCGCAAACTCTGCCAAATTTGGGAGGCGCGTTCAATCTCTTATCCTCCCATCTTATTCTACAACTGATGTGGCTGGTATCTCGACCCATGCTCAACCAGACACGAAAAAAAATACTTGACTTACCACCTTATTCATTCGCTGAACCTTCTCAAGCCAGCCGCTCAAAAGGTTTTCCCATGCTTTTTGGATTCAGTCCATCTGTAATCCCCAAACCCACAGATTGGCGCACGGATGATCATGTCACGGGTTATTGGTTCCTGGATCCAACCGATGGTTGGACGCCGCCTCCAGATCTGCTGGATTTTCTGCAAGTTGGTCCTGCCCCTGTGTATATTGGGTTTGGGAGCATGGGCAGTCGCAAGCCAGGCGAGACAACTGACCTTGTCTTACAAGCTCTTTCAAAGACTGGACAACGTGCCATTTTGCTTTCCGGTTGGGGTGGTCTGCAAAAGACGGATTTACCAGCCTCGGTATGTATGATCGACTCCATCCCGCATGCCTGGCTCTTCCCTCGTGTCGCGGCTGTGGTACATCACGGCGGCGCCGGGACAACTGGCGCGGGTCTCAGAGCTGGTGTGCCTTCCATCGTGATTCCGTTCACGACCGAGCAGGAATTTTGGGGTCAGCGTATTCACAAGCTCGGAGTTGGTCCCGCACCGATCCCACGTCGAAAACTTACCATTGACCGACTCGCACAGGCAATTCAAGAAGCGGTCACGAATACAGCCATGCGTCAACGTGCAGTTGAATTAGGTGCGAAGATTCAAGCTGAAGATGGAATTGCAAATGCGGTGGCAATCATTCAACGGATGGAAGGAATTAAATCGTGAAATAAACAACCGTTGGTCCATCCCTGTATTAATAAATGAGCAAGCCTTTTAGCTGTAATGAGAATACATAGTACGAGATCCGCCGCTTGAAGGATCTCTCTGCCAGCCTCCCGTATTAGTTGTACAATCAATACAACTTTGAACGAAACGGGAGCGGCAAATGAAACAAGTGATGGATATATTGATGAAACGCAGGTCGGTGCGGGCGGAAATTCTCAAAGCGACGTTACGTGCACCTACGGCGGGGAATATGATGTTGTACTCGATATTGGATGTGACGGATCAGTCCGTGAAGGATAAGCTGGCGGTCACCTGTGATAACCAGCCTTTCATCGCGCGCGCACCGCTGGTCTGGATATTTCTGGCAGATTATCAGCGTTGGTACGATTACTTCCATGCTTCGGGTGCCGATGAACTTTGTAAACAGAGAAACTTGGCGATGCAAAAACCTGAAGAGGGCGACCTGTTCCTTGCCTGTTGTGACGCGCTGATCGCGGCGCAGAATGCGGTCATTGCGGCGGAGTCGTTCGGTGTCGGTTCCTGTTACATCGGCGACATCATGGAACAGTACGAGACTCATAAGGAAATGCTCAACCTGCCGCAATACGTCTTCCCAATCTGCATGCTGGTCTTCGGCTACCCTACCCAGCAGCAATTGGAGAAGGGCTATACTCCGCGCTTCGATGAGAAGTTCATTGTGTTCGAGAATCAATATCGACAACTCAGCGAGGACGAGTTCACTGAAATGTTCGCCGAACGTCAAAGCCGCCTGCCGACGGGCAAGTCTATGGCAGGGATCACCACGGTTGGTCAAGCCACGTACCTGAACAAATTCAGCGCAGAATTCTCGACGGAGATGAGGCGATCCGTGCGCGAGTGGTTGAAGGAGTGGATGGCATAAAAAAGACACAGTCAACCGGAGCGGGAAATACCCCACTTGAGGGTGGGGTCGATCTCTATACATCCGGGTAAAATCCCCGAAAGGAGAATATCAACATGGATGATCTATTTCTTGCGTTTTGGTGGTTTGGTCCCGTTGGCTTGGGAGTCTTCTTTGCTGGTGTTGGCATCCTGCTATGGGGCATCAGCAAGTTTCGAAACAAATAAGGAAAACCTGGCGGCGTAACAGTCGCCTTTTTGTTTTTAATTATGGGATGCTACAATGGATGACACTTAATTTGTAGAGAAGGTTCAGCATGAATCACTTTGTAGAATTTCGTTCATACACGCTCAAACCCGGCACGAGCGCGGAGTTTCACCGTCTCTTCGTCGAAGAGGCGTATCCCCTGCTCCAACGCTTTCACGTGGACGTGGTGGCGTACGGTCCGTCACTGCATGATGAGAACTCGTATTATCTGATGCGCCGCTTCGATAGTCTCGCTCGCCGCGATCAAAGCGAAGAATCCTTTTACGGCAGTGACGAGTGGCGGAAGGGTCCGCGTGAGGCGGTGCTGGCTTGCATTGAGCATTACACTGAGTTTGTAGTTGAGTTGGATGAGGTCACGATCAACGGGCTGCGGCGTCAGCGATCTTTCTAAGAAGGCTTATCAGTAAAGTATCTCAAGATGGATAAGCTCTAGATTCTCTATGATCTGATCCTTCCGAACCAGCGCGGAACCTGCTGCTTGTATTCGCGGTATGCCTCGCCAAAATGCGCGTCCAAGGTGCGTTCTTCCATCGGCACCGCATAGAAATTGAAAAACAGCCACCAAATTATGAAGGCGATCAAGACGGCGACACTCCCATAGAAAATGACCCACCCCAACAAGAGCGTCAGTTCAGAGAGATACATTGGGTGACGCGAGAATGCATAAGGTCCGCGCTTCAGCAGGTAACTTTTATCCAACTCCATTTCGATGCCGTCAGGGGATTGAGCAGAGTGCAACCACAAACCCCAGATGAGTCCGGCAGTTCCAATTGGGACCAAAATCAGCCCGATCAGATTCCAGAAACCGGGACGCCCCGCCAGCCACCCATGCCGGGAAGCAAGCAAGGAAATAGCCCACGGTAGCACTTCCCACACGATAAGCGCCAGTGGATAAGCCAGCCAGGGAGAAAGAACCTTGACTCTTTTAGATTGCCCGCGGTTGGGAATATTGGATGTACTCATAGTTGAGCGTCCTTCACAATTTGCAGTTACAACATAATCGCAAGAGGTTCTATATCCCATTCCAAAATCCCCGCTTTCAACTAATAATATACATCAATTGGAATTCAAATTCAAGACCGTTTTATCTGGTTTAAACTCGAGTACATTGAGAATTACATTGAGTTCGTGCTTAATAAGCTGGGTGACGCAGGTCTATGTTAGTTGGGGAGTTCACAAAAATAAAATTGCTGCTTGAAATTCGTATAGAGACTCTGTATACTATTTAGACACAGTTGGTCTACGTTTCGTCCATGCCTAAATTCAGGAGGTCAGCACTTATGGCAAACCAGGCATCCAACCACAAGCAAGCGATCGTCATTGGCGGCAGTCTCACCGGTCTGCTCACCGCGCGGGTGTTAAGCGACCATTTCGAAAAGGTGCTCATCCTCGAGCGTGACCCGGTGCATGCTGCGCCTGAGTCGCGTAAGGGTCAGGCGCAAACCCGGCATCTGCATGGCTTGCTGGCAAACGGACTGATCATCCTCAAGGAATATTTTCCCGGTATCGACGATGAGTTCAAAGCTGGCGGCGCTTTCATCGGAGATATGGGCGAGTTCATGCATTGGTATCAATACGGCGCTCACAGGATCAAGTTCAAAAGCGGATTCATCAGCATGTCGATGAGCCGTCCATTTTTGGAATTCCACGTTCGCCGCCGTGTTTTGAATTTGCCCAATGTGACCCTGATCGATGCCTGCGCTGTCAACGAACTGGTCACCAGCCCGGATCGAAAACAAGTCATCGGTGTGCGAATCACAAAACGTTCAGGCGCGAACAATGCTGAAGTCCATGAAGCAGATCTAATTGTAGATGCGAGCGGGCGCGGCTCGTCCACACCTAAATGGCTGGAAAGTCTGGGGTACGCCCGTCCACAGGAGACGGAGGTCAAAGCACGGATCGGTTATGCCACACGTGAGTACAGGCGCATAGAGAAAGATGTCAATAAAATCAACATCGAGATGATCTCTCCCGCCGCGCCATTCGAAAAGCACGGCACCTTTCTCTTCCCGATCGAGGATGACCGCTGGATCATGACCTCCGGCGGCTATGTCGGCGATCACCCGCCTGCCGATGAGGCTGGTCTACTGGAATTCGTCCGCGCTCTGCCCACCCCGGATATTTTCAACATCATCTCCAACACCGAACCGCTGACGGAGGTCATCACTTATAAATATCCTACCAGCCTTCGGCGGCATTACGAAAAGCTAAAAAGCTTCCCCGAAGGTTTCCTTGTTATTGGCGATGCGGTGGCGAGCTTCAATCCCATTTACGGGCAGGGCATGACCTCGGCAGCCATGCAGACGTGGGCGCTCAAGAACACGCTGAAACAAAAAAACAACCTGCAGGGATTGTGGAAATCTTTTTTCAAACAAGCCGCCAAAGTAGTGGATATGCCCTGGCAACTGGCAGTCGGTGAAGATTTTCGATATCCTGAAACCGAAGGGACCAAGCCGCCCTTCACAGACATGATCAACGCCTATGTTGAAAAAGTCCACAAAGCCACACAGCGCGACCCGGTCGTGTATGGTCAATTTCTGCGGGTGATGAATTTGATGGCGCCTCCGTTGAGTTTGATGTCGCCAAAAATTATGTGGCACGTGTTCATGAATGGCTAGAATAAACACACACCCTCGCAATAGTGAGGGTGTGTGTTTCGAGGGGAGGCGCATCCACAACCTTTCTTATTGTGCCATTGCCATAACTGTGATTAAATTCAAGCCACAAACGAGTTTCCTTATTGAGATCAAAGGATGTGGCTCATGGTTGTGAACAAAGATAATGTGGAACAGATGTGGCGCGATTGGTTTATGACCGATGCCTTCGCGGTCGAAAAGCGCTTGCATCGTTTTTTTAATATCCTGCCGCATGACCCGCGTTGCAAGCTTTGTCACGCGCCGTTTCAAGGAGTCGGAGGAATGGCGGTCAACGCGCTGTACAATAGAAAACAATCCAGCTTGAACCCGAACTTTTGCAACGTGTGTGAGGATTTCGCCAAAAAGTTCCCCGGCGGCGCGGAAGTGGAAATGTCTATGTTGTTCGTGGATGTGCGCGGCTCCACGGCACTTTCAGAGCAAATGACTCCCATGGAATTCCAAAAACTGATCAACCGATTTTTTATTGGGTCCACCAAGGCAATTGCCGAGGAAGATGGTCTGGTTGAAAAGCTGGCAGGCGATGCTGTCGCGGCATTTTGGGGCGCAGGTTTTGCAGGGCAGGACTACATAGCGAAGACAGTTCGCGCCGCACAAAAAATCCACAGGCGTATGGAAGGACAAAAAATTCCCGTGGGTGTTGGCGTCCATGCTGGCGTGGCATATTTTGGCGCGATGGGGGAAGAGAATGGCTTGGTCAATATTTCGGCGATCGGTGATGAAGTTAACACAGCCGCGAGGATCGCCTCGAAGGCGGCAGCTGGAGAGATCCTCGTCAGCGAACAAGCCCTCGCCAGAGCAGGGTTCAATAGTGATGGCTTGGAGACACGGCATCTCGAACTCAAGGGGATCAAAGAGCTGGTCACTGTCCGCGTGCTGCATGTTTGATTTTTAGTTGCTGCAAGTTATTGATTTGGGGATTGAGCAACCGTCAAATGGGTGATTTTAGTCAGTCTCCTTTCTTGATACAATAAAATTACATCACTCTTATATTGTCCGCAGAGTGAAAGGAGTAAGATCCGATGTTTAACAAACCAGATGAAGAGTTCGTGAAAGACGGGGCGCAAAAAGTCACTGAAAAGGACGTTGAAAAAGTAGTCAACAAGTCTGAAGAGCTCCAAAAGAAATTCAGCGCTAAAGGTCCGCTGGCACGGTTCATCGAAGATGGTCAACTGCTGATCGCGATCGTCAAGGACTACTGGTCGCGGGCTTATCGCCAGGTTCCGTATGGCGCCATCGCTTCCATCGTATTCACGCTGATCTATGTCCTCAATCCCTTCGACCTGATGCCGGATATGCTGCCCGTGATCGGTCAGGTGGATGATGTCGCGGTCCTGGGCGCCTGTCTCCTACTGGTCGAGCAGGATCTCCACAAGTATAAGGATTGGAAAAAGGGGCAGATTTAAAAATTAACCGCGAAGGGCACAAAGATTTTTTCTTAGCGTCCTTCGCAGTTAATGAATTTTAGTTTTCAGCACGGGATGAATTGGGAAAGATAAAGCGCCATCTGAGCATCAGAATTTAAAGGTAAAAATCCATGTCCCTCGATGAAACCACGTATTTGAACGCCGCCCGCGCAGGCGATCAGGAAGCCTTTGCGCAACTGGTCGAACCCTATCGCAAACAATTGATGGTGCACTGTTATCGCATCCTAGGTTCCTTTGAGGATGCCGAGGACATGTTACAGGAAACTCTCGTCCGCGTTTGGAAACGGCTCGACTCGTTCGAAGGTCGCTCCTCGCTGCGGGCGTGGTTATATAAGATCGCGACGAATGCCTCATTGGATGCGCTGGATAGCCGCCGTGTGCGCGGACTTCCCAAAGAGTTATACGGACGCGGCGATCCGACTCAGCCTTTGCCTGCTCCTGTCCAAGCGAATTGGGTCGAGCCTCTGCCTGATGAGTGGATCGATGGTCAACCGGATATTTATCCCGAAGCGCGATATGAAGTGCGTGAGAGTATCACGCTGGCATTTGTCGCTGCGTTGCAAAAACTACCGGGGCGTCAACGGGCTGTCGTTTTGTTATGTGATGTGATGGGCTGGAGTTCGAGCGAAGCCGCCGAAATTTTAGATATGACCACAGCCGCGGTCAATAGCGCATTACAACGTGCCCGCGAAACTTTGAAGCAAAGCGAACGCAAACCCACACCGGCACATTTGAATGAGCCTTTGTCAGCTTTATTGGCACGGTATGTCGCCGCCTGGGAAACTGCGGATTCTGCTGCGCTGATCGCTGTGCTGCGAGAAGATGTGGCATTGACCATGCCTCCGCTCCCAGTTTGGTTCGGTGGCCACGCTGATGTGAAACAGTTCCTCGATGGCTTCCTCTTCCAGAGCATGAGTCCGTTCAAGGTCAAGTTGGAGGCGGTGCGCGCCAATGGCTCGCCCGCATTTGCCACATACCAAATGGACAAGGATGGCGTCTATCGCGCCGCGGCCCTTCACATCCTGACTATTGAAGATGGACTCATCACCGAGATCAACGACTACCTGACCTTTGACGGTCAACTTTTTTCCCGCTTCCATCTGAATCTTGTGGTTTGACCGATGAATTTGACAGAGTCCTGCCGTCTTACTTAATGAAAAGACCAACCCTGTCAAACTCAAAAGGAGAAAACCATGAACGACAACTTAACTTTATATTTGTTGACCATTCGCGGCACGCTGGCACCTGCCACTCTTGAGGCGGCGCGCAAAGTCCACAACCAGACTGCGGGCAACCCGGAAGGCGTCGCTGCCGCCAAATCGCTCGGTGACGTGAGCCATATGGTGTACGTGCCGATGGAACATGACGGGCATGCCAAAACCAAGGGCGCTGGCGAGTTCCTAATCATGGATCTTTGGTACAGCATGGAGGGGCTCAACACCTTCTTCGCCGACCCGCACGTCCAGGAAGGCGGCGCTGCGATCTTTACTGAGCGCGACCCTGTCGTGTGGGCACCTGCCGAAGGATTCGTCAATTTCCACATCCCTGCTCCGTTCGGGAATAATGACCGCATTATCGCAGTAGTGCGCGGCACGGTGAACTCTATAGCGGAAGCTAAACAGTTGCATAACACTGCCATAGTCAAAACCATTAGCAAGGCGCGCAAATTGGGGATGCTTTCGCATGAGGCATACTTCCGCATGGCTGCACCGAATTCACCTGAAGCGCTTGAGTTCTTTGCTGTGGATGTTTGGATGAGCGGCGAAGGCATGGGAGATTACTACGGTGATGAAGATTTTCTGGCGGGCTTCAATCATATCTTCACCGCCGAAGCCGCTGACTCGGTTTGGGTCCACCCCAAAGGCGATTGGATCGAGTGGTAATCACTAATGATAAAAAGAGCGACTGAAATAGTCGCTCTTTTTATTTTGGTACAATCATCAAACCATATGCAAAGTCAAACTGCAACGCCAAACCGCAAATCCATATTATGGGCAGTGATCTTAATCGCTGGTTGGTTATTCCTGTGGCTTGTGCCCTGGCAATCTTTGCCCATGCTTTCGATGTGGTTCAAGTTGGGTGTGGCACTCATCATCTTTATCGTCCCTGGCTTTTGTATTTATGGATTGCTACAAGATATACCTTCAAGCTGGTTGAATCATTTTACTTTTGGGTTTGTGATCTCACATCTGATCCTGGCAGTGTTCGGCACACTCGGACGCCTATTGCATTTCCCATTCGCCTACCTAAAACACGGGATGATGATGCTCGGCCTCATCCTATTACTTTACTATGCAATATCCAGGCTTGATTCGTTCAAATTCCCCCGCTTTGAAACTTCCACACTTCGCATCGTCATCTCAACCCTGCCCCTGATCTTGATGGTCATATTCGCCGCGCTGATGACGATTCAACGCGTTCTATCTGACGATGATCTCACCTATCTGGCGCTGCTTACCAATTGGCAAAACTCATCCGCATTGAATTTCAATGACGTTTTCTTCGGGGCAGATAAATTCTTATCCATCAGGTTTTGGATCGTCAGCACACCATTTAATCAGGCGTTTCTCTCAGAATTGAGTGGGCTGCCTGGCATCTTTTTGCTCGGCGGATATTACGAGCCGTTCCTGGCAGCATTGTCGCTCTTTAGCGTTTATGAGCTGGCAAAAACTTTGGGGTTGTCACACACAAAGGCAACGGCGGCTGTTATCTTGCAAGTGCTCTGTCTGGCACTGTTAGCTGAATATCTGCATCCCGGCGCACCGTTCTTTCGTCAACTCAGTGTGGATAAAGCGACTGCCACATTTATTGTCGTCCCGGTCTTTTTGCAAAGCATCGTCTGGTATTTAAGTGAACCAGTAAAGAAAAACATAATTCTGGTTATTCTGACAGGCTTAAGCCTGATGCTGATGCATCCCATTGCGCTGGTGTATGCGGTCATGGTCGCAGGCTTGGTCACAGTTTTCGGACTGGATCAAACCAATCTACGGGTACGAATCGGTTTACTGATCCTATTGATTGCGATCATGTCACCTCAGATTGCGATCCGCTTTGTAAAACATGAAGCCCAGGCTGTCATCCCATTCTCCCCTGAAGACACATTAACCTCAAGCGGCATCGAAAGCATGATCTCAGTTTGGGACAATACACAATTCTACGGTTTCAACCCAGCCATTCTCGCGATGCACATCCCATACGCGGACCAACTTCCCATTCCCGCATTCATTCTGCAATTTGCCTGGCTGATCTTTCCAATCTGCGGTGCGGTGTTCGCGCTCAAGCGCATCCGGCGTGATCCACTTTCGCAATATGTGCTGGCATGTTTTCTGTTGGGCGCGCTGGCAGGTATTCCGTTCACCGGCTGGCTGCTTGGCTCACTCGTCTCTGCCTGGATGCTCGAGCGCACGCTCTGGTTGTATCCATTTGGGATTGGGATGGTATTCGCATTAACAGCTCTGGGTGACCTGACTGGCCTTACGAATCGCATCGTAAAGCGGCTACATCCGCTTCAAGCTAAAACGACAATTGATCCACCACATTGGCTTTTAGCCACACTGACAGTTTTTTCCACAGCCCTGATCCTGCTAACCATGCGCGAACAAAATCTGCCAGACTTCACACGGTTTACCTTGAATGCTCAACGCTATCAGGAGTTCACTCAAATTGGCGAATTCATGGACAGTCATACAGTGGGTCAAACCTTCGCTGTGGGCACAGATCGCTTCAATGATTACATTCCAGCCATCACATCGAAAACCAAACTCATCTCCTATCGCCCCTCTGATACGTCCTATCCTTATTTCTATTCACAAACAGAACGCAATCAACGCTTTCAGGATCGGCAAGCCATTTTCTCAAACAACCTTGAGACAGCAGATCGAATCGCGTTGCTGAAAAAATACAACATTAAATTTCTATGGTTAAAGGGCGGGGAATATTACATGGTCAAAAATTTGGTGGCAACCCACCCTGACATTTTCACAGAGCATGTCTTTGAAGGTTATTACCTGATCGAAGTCCGTTGAACGAGCTATTCAATGAACTTACAGATATGGTGATATGGGCTCGCGAGGGGTTGAACGCAGGTCAATTTCAATTGCTGCGACCAGAAACTGAATTCCAAGTATTACTGAAAGCGTCGGAAGCATGACTGTCCCAGTGGGAGCTGGCAACTTGAGCGCTGAATATTGCGCCCATTTACTGATACCAAAGCCAAGACCAAAAAGCAAAAGCGGCAGACCCGCCAGAATATATATGGACGCCATCGAGAAATCGTAGATCAAATTCTTCAGGATCAGGCGGCGCAAAAATGTTTTTAGTAACTTCAATGGAAACTCGATCAGCGAACGCCGCACTGACAAGTTCGACACTTCAGCTCCATAACGGGCGGGCATGGGCACATCCCTTACTACGGCTCCCAGCAAATACAAATTTGCCAGCATGGAGGTCTCAAAAAAATAAGTACGATCAATTTGCTTAAGCGGTAGTTGGGCAAGGACTTTGCCATGAATGGCTACAAATCCATTGGTGGGGTCAAAAAGATTCCAATACCCGGTAGCAGCCTTTGTTAAAAAGCTAAGCGCCATATTGCCAACGCGCCGGATAATCGGCATTTTCTGAAGGGCTTGAAAATCTCTGAAACGATTTCCCTTGGTATAATCTGCACGCCCCTGGATAATAGGCAACAGTAAATTTGGCAAATGTACTGGGTCCATTTGTCCATCGCCATCAATTTTGACAACAACCTGCGCATTCAGCTCAAGCGCTTTTCGAAAGCCAGTTCGCATGGCACCCCCAACGCCTTGATTTTTTTCGTGCCTGATCAAGATGATCCGCAAATCCCTTTGTGCGGTTTCCATTACGATTTTTGATGTTTCATCGGGTGAAGCATCATCCACCACAATAATATGTTTTAGGTAGCGAGGCAGACTGGCAAGCAATGCGGCGATCTCATGTTCTACACGATAACAAGGGATCACAACAGCGATAGCGCTTTGGGTCAAATCAGCAACAACAGATTCCATATCCATTAAAGCTTGATTATACACATGCTCCACGTCCGTCGGGCGGTTATCGGCAAGTTTTCGCCGCAGTAAAATCCTTAGTAAGTCCTGCAGGTTTAAATGAACAAAACTTCTGTAAAGTATCCAAAAATATCACTGGTCACGCCGTCTCTGAATCAGGGAAAATTCATCGAGGCTACCATCCAATCGGTCCTCTCTCAAAATTATCCTAACTTGGAATATCTGGTGATGGATGGTGGGTCAACAGACAATACCATCGATGTGCTGAAACGCTATTCAGGCCAGTTGAAATGGGTCAGCGAAAAGGACAACGGGCAAACCGACGCCATCAATAAAGGTATGCACACTGTCAGTGGAGATATTCTCGCTTACCTCAACGCTGACGACCTGTTTTTACCCGGCACCCTTTTGAGGGTCGCTCAACTGTTCATGGAACGTCCGCAAGTCATGTGGCTTACAGGTCAATGCCATATTATTGACGAAGACAATCAGGAAATTCGCAGACTCATCACAGCCTATAAGAATCTGTGGCTGCGCGTGCGTCAACCAGCCATGCTTCTGATCACCGATTATATTTCGCAGCCTGCCACATTTTGGCGCGCGAGTGTGGTGAATGAGGTTGGTCATATGGATGATAGCCTGCATTACGCCATGGACTATGAATATTGGCTAAGGTTATATTCCAAATATCCACCTTTGTTCATCCCTGAATACCTGGCGGCGTTCAAAATACACCCCCAATCAAAAAATTCCAGCACGGGTCATAAGGATGTTTATATTGAAGAGGAGCTGGCTGTTATTCAACGCTACACAAAATCACGGATGCTGTTGCGTTTACACAACCTGCATCGCTTGCTCATGACATCTGTCTATGCCATGCTCAATGGCTAAAATTAAGCTTAGTTTTTAGCGATAAGAACCCGCAAATAACCAATGATATACTTCCATGAATGGACTTAGATTACAAGCAACTTGTTCGTGCAAAAATTCTTGACCGTGAAGCTTTGATCCGCGCGGTCTTCAGTGGGGAGCAAAAAGGCGTGTCTCTACCCTGGACCAAAGTCATTGTGCGGCCGGTGGAACTGAAGGGCGAGCTCCATTTACAGTTCTCTTATTTCGACGAAAAAAAAGATATCACCAAGAACCATCTCGGAGATGCCGCGATAAAAGTGGATGAATTGCTCGCGCTGCCCTTCCGCAATATTTTCGTGGAAAGTAGTAATGGCAACTTGCAGGTCAACATTTCTAAAAAAGGCAAGGCACTGGTAAGCGAACCCAAGCCCACTGCGGCACCTGTTGCCGATCTCTCCCACGATCACCAGAAAAACAGACTGCTCTCCGCTGAGAATGCCGAGCCGTTCCTCAAAGCGGTGGGCATCATGACCCAGGACGGCAAGATCAAAGCGGATATGCAGCGCAAGTTCAAACAGATCAACGAATATCTGCGTCTTGTGGACGAAACCGATTCTTTCCAAGCCCTAAGCGGACAGCCCATCCATGTCGTTGACTTTGGCTGCGGCAATGCCTATCTCACCTTCGCGATCTACTATTATTTGCACGATATTCTCAAACTCGATGCGCACGTCACAGGCGTGGATATAAAAGCCGATCTCATCGAACGCCATCAAGCCAAGGCAAAATCATTGGGTTGGAGTCAGTTGAATTTTGTGGTCGGGCAGATTGCAGACTATAAACCCGAGATCACCCCCAATGTTGTGCTGGCCTTACATGCCTGTGACACAGCGACAGACGACGCTCTTGCTCAAGGCATCCAATGGGACAGCAAGCTGATCATCTGCGCCCCTTGTTGTCAGCATGAGTTACAGGAACAAATGTCACGCATTGAAATGCCAACGCCCTTATTGCCCATTTTCAGTCACGGCATCTTATTCGAACGTATGGGCGATATTTTAACGGACACCTTCCGCGCCAATATTTTACGCATCATGGGCTACCGCACGGACGTGACCCAGTTCGTCCCCATTGAACACACCGCCAAGAATCTCATGATCCGCTCTGTAAAGACTTCGCCCGCAGGCAACCCACGCTGGGTGGAAGAATACAAGAACTTGAAATCGTTCTGGCAAGTCACGCCGTATTTGGAAAAATTATTAGACGAGTCGTACGCGAAGTATTTGTGATTTGTCTGCTCTTGTGGGGGCTAAGCCCCCACAAGAGCGAATAGAACCTACTTCCCCAACGCCTCTTTCACAGCTGCATACACATCCACGACCCCATAGCCATACGCGGCATTGGGTGTGCCGCCATCGAAACAACCAACGGATGTATCACCTGAATAAGGCTGCGCCGTATCGATCAGAATCTGTTCGGTGCGATCAATATCACCGATCAAGCCGGGGTCAGCCGACCACAGCAACGCCACCACGCCCACCACATGCGGTCCCGCCATGGATGTGCCGCTGGATTCACCATACGTCCCGCCTGGTAATGCGGAAAGGATAGCTACACCCGGTGCAACAATATCTGGCTTCATACGCTCTGAACCATCGGCGGTTACAGGACCGCGACTGCTGAAACTAGCCATATCGCCAAATTGATCAATTGCGCCAACCGAAAAGACCGAGTCATATAAAGATAATGGTGCCGTGACCGTACTGCAATTGGGACCATCATTGCCAGTCGAAACGACTACGAAGATGCCCGCATCGCGTAAATGATCTGCGGCAGCCAGCAAGGCATTCGGGTCACAACCTTCGAGTTCAGGGCAGCCCCATGAATTGTTCAAAACATCTGCCGCACGCGTTGGGTCACCGTCCACGAACGGATCGCCATTTTGCGGGAACGGCGCCAGCATGAACTGCATACAATCCAGATATAAAGCGGGGTTGGCAAGATTGCGATTCAAATTCATGCACGCAAACCAGGTGGCACCCGGTGCGATGCCAATCCCATTCTGACCCAGGATCGTTCCAAGCGTATGCGTACCATGTCCGTGTTCATCATACGGCGCTGAAGCACCATACCAGGGATCGAACCAGTTGTAATCATTACCGCCCGTGTTGCCGCGATAAGTTTCCTTGAGCTCGGGATGATTAACATCCGCGCCACTATCGGATTGACCAATGACAATTCCCTCCCCGCGCGCCCCGAACTCCTCCCATACTTTGTCTGCGCCGATCATCGTCACATTCCACTGCACATCGCGCGGGGCGTCTTCAGCGAATCCGGTCATCGTTAAAGCTTCGACCGGTTCCGCTGGACGCAGCCTCGGACTGGGAATGACGCGGTCCACTTCAGGGCGGGTCAGCAAATAGAGTCGCACCAGAGTCCCGCCGCGGACTTCCAGCGCGTTCACCAAATAATACGGTATGTAATCCACACCCAATGTATCAAAAGTTTTTCGTATGTTCGCCTGCGTTTCATTCGCATGTTGCGTGAGGGTTTCATAAGCAGCAGCACGGCGCTCATCAATATCCGTGATCTGCCGGATGCTGGATAGATCGCTTTGATCCTTCAAAATGACAAAGAGCCGGTCGCCATAAAAGCCGCGATTGCCATTCGTAAAAAACAGAATGATAAGGACAAGCCACGCAACAAACGCACCCACTAGACTGATCATCCGCTTCATTTCTGACCCGCCGCCTGTTCCAGTTACGAGTTGAATGATCAACCCGATGACTCCCACCACCAGCCCCAACCCGATTGCATATCCAACAGCCTTGATCGCCAGAGCTGCCACATCGCCCAATACGATCGTGAGTTCAGTAGGATCGAAAAATATCAAACCCGCCGCAGTGATGAGACTTGCCAGAATCATCCCGGCAACTCGTGAGGGCATAACCGTAGCAATCGCAAATGCGAACGCTGGAAGAATCGCCAGTAGAATCAACTGTGAACCGTCATATCCAATGGCGGAGCCCAGCAATGCCAGCACCGCACCGATACCGAATGCATCGAGAAATTTATTCCCCGTTGTGGATTCCATCAATACTGCCGCCAGCAGACCAAAAGATAAGCTTGCTAATATACCTAGCAACGCATCCGTCGGGGAGCCAAATGCGCCGAAGACAATAAACGGAGCAACGCCAAACGCGGCCAGCAAAAATGCAGTTGCGATATTGCCCGCTTTCCAATCAATTTTCACATTGCGAATTTTTGCGACGATGACGAACGCGATCAAGCAGATCAAGGTCTGAAGGATCAAACCCAGCTGGTCATTATTTGGACCCAAAAAACGCAACACCAACGCCGGGAAAGCCATCAGCGCCGCGCCTAACCAACCCGCATATACAGGTTTGAAACGATCATCCTTCGTGAAATACCACAACGCTGCAATCAGACCAGTCATCAGCACAGCCTGCACTGCCAAACCGATCAGCCCCGCCCATGCCAGGTTTGCCACACTCCCTGAGGCAATCGCTGATTGTTCCGTGGACCATAATATAAAGTGATAGATCAGCAGACAGAATGGCATCGGCACTGCCATGAACAAAAACAGGATCAACGCGCCCGCGGAGCGGTTCTTTGATTCTTCCTGTAGTGGAATGGCTTCGTTCAAATCAATCGGTGCTTCTATCATGATGACCTCTTTGTCATTGAGTCTTATCGAGATTAAATCGGCGTTCCTATTGGGTTTGTTTTATCACAAATGATTTTTATTGGTTGAGCGAATATTTATCAAACGCAAGATATTGCCCATCCATATCGCAAGTCCCAACAGGAGCAGAAACGGCAAATGAAATGGCAGTTCATTGCGTAGTAGAAACTCAGAGATGAGGAGAATAGTGGGGCTGCCTAATGCCAGCCAACCTAACGTCTGAGCCTGTGTTGACGCGTGTTGACGCAGGTACATATAAAACAAAAATACCGGGAAGACCAAAAACAGGGCATCTTGCACATTGCTGTGCGGACTAAACATTAATCCCAATGTCAGGCTAAGCGCGAGTTTCAATGAAAAGTCAGAGGCTTGCGGTTCCCAGTTGCCACGCCACAACCAGGCAACAACCAGAGCACTGACACCCCACATCAGTAAATTGACTAGGTTGATCGCTGTGAAGTAGGTTTCGCCTAATATGTTGACAAGCAAACCCTTGAAGTTGATCATATCTCTGACAGTAATGCCATATTGGTTGAATACAGAACCCAGCTGGGCTAACAATTTGATGTAGTCAAGCCAGAGCGTCGGACCTAACGCAAGGCTCGTCACGATCACCAGCCCAACCATCACACCAAATGCCAGGAATAACGTCTTCCAACGGCGGCCTGCCAACAGGACTACGCCATAAAAAATGGTGTGTTGAAGTTTGGCTGTTGTTAGCACCAACCACAGAGCGGCGGACCCGTCACGTTGTGTGGTAATTGCACGATACAATTCAAACCACCCCCATAATACGAGCAGGGTAAAGTTACCCAACAGCAACGCGTTGAATAGCGGCGGAAAAGCGCAAAAGATAATGGCAAGGAACAATATCTCGCTACGATCCCAGCCATGCAAACGGGCAATGGAAATCAAGAGGTAGAGTACTCGACCCAGTATCAGTAATTGTATAAACGCAAATATCCAATAGGAGGCTGACAGAGAAAATAACGAGAGTGGATACAGTATCAGCGCCATGTAAGGTGGATAGTTGTATGGCAACACACCATCAGTAAAACGACCGCCCTGCAATAGATCGAGCTGATAGGTTGTTTGCGTATCTAGATCATATAGTTGTGCCCCCTGTCCAGCGCGGACGATATCCCAGGCGGTGTAATAAGCTGTAAAATCTGCACGCCACAAGACGTTATTTTTTGCGGTGATCGCCCATAAGCCAAAGTAACTGAAGATAATCCCAACATGGATGGCGATCCACATACGCCCTCCCCAACCCAATGTAGAGGTCAAACTGTCTTTTTTCATAATGGACTCTGGGCATCAAGCATCCATTACTTTATTGGTCGAGCAAATACGTATCAAAGAACTCCGCAACACGTTGTTCAAATTCTACTGCGCGTTCTTTATCAAATTCTACATGGCCCAACTCAGGGTCATACCAAAGTTCTTTGGGCTCACCCGCCGCATCGTAAAGCCGTTGACCGCTATCCGCCGAAATGACCACATCCGCGCCGCCCTGCATCAGAAACACCGGGCGTGGACTGATCTGCGCAATCCATTTGGTGGCATCGATATCTTCTGTCTTGAAGCCAGTCTCTTGCTCTGCCCAAAAGACGATCAACGGTACAAATGGAAAAGCAGGCAGGTCGGTGAAATAGGTGACACTTGTGGAAACTGTATCATTCAAGGACGAAAAGGCACTGTTTGCTACGATCGCTTTGATATTTTCATTCTGTGAAGCATATTGGATCGCCAGCATCCCGCCATAGGAATTGCCGAGTATGCCGATTCTGTTCGGGTCAATCTCATCGCGTGTGAGGATGTATTGATACCAGGCTTCCATATCGTTGACCTCGTTCATCCCGAATGTGATCAATTCCCCTTCACTATAATCATGCGCGCGGATGGTGGTCAACAAAATGCCATAGCCATGCCGGTACATCATCTCGGCTTCGTTCAACAACTCCTTGCGCGTGGACTTGTAGCCGTGCTGCATAATGATGACCGCGCCGTTCTGTGATGGCACAAACCAGCCGACGAGCTTTAAGCTATCGTCGGTCTGAACTGTCACATCTTCAAAGGGCAGGTTGTATTTGGCAGGCGTCTCTTCAGGGAGATTGCGCGTTGCCTGTGGCGCAGTGATCAGCTTATGTGCTTCACTTTTCGTGACATTCAAGACCCCAACAAAAGCGAGCAACAAGAGGCTGACAACTACATTGAAGATCAACCTGGTTTTTCGTTTCATAAAAATCCCTTCTGGAATGCAGGTTCTTGCTCCTGCATCGGACAGCAAGCTGTCCGACTCCAGAGTCATTAATCCGTTGCAGCTTCCACGATCTCGGTCTCGGGTTTATGCGCTTGCACCTTTAATAATTTGAAAGCCCACTGCACAGCGGGACCGATCAACACGGCGAAGATCACTGTCCCCACCCCAAGCGGACCGCCTAAGAACCAGCCGATCGCTACAACCGTCACTTCGATGATCGCACGCCCAAGCCGAATGCTCAACCCGGTTGTGCGATGGAATGCCAGCATCAAACTGTCACGCGGACCCGCGCCGGCATCCACACCGATATAGATCGCGCTCGCAAAGCCCATCATGAAGATCGCCCCAAACAACATCACGCTTTGCAAAAGCAATCGATCTTCAATAGATGGAATATAAGACAAAAACATATCCTCCCACAATCCGATGAACATAATATTTGCAAGCGTGCCCCAGCCAATTCGTTCACGCAACGTGAGCGAACCAAGCAAAACGACCAAGCCAACTACAATACTGATCCGACCCGGGCGGATATTCGTCAGCTGCGATAAAGCGACTTCGAGCACAGCCCAGGGCGTCGTCCCGACATTGGAACGGATCATCAGCGCAATCGAAAGCCCGAAGAGCGCGAATCCGATTTGGATCACGATAAAGTCACGTGGAAAAGTCTTCCAGATTACAGGTTTGAACATTCAGTCTCCTTTAATAAGCCACGATAATATCACCTATGATACACTCACGCCATGCCACAGATTTTAGAAACCCAAAAAGATAATTTCATCATCAGCACCGATCCGGCACGCCTTAATGTAGATGCCATCTGTGATTTCCTTACACGCGCCTATTGGGCGGCAGGGCGTCCGCGTGAACGTACCGAGCGCGCGATCAGCAACTCGCTGGTCTTCGGCTTGTATGATGGCGAAAAGCAGATCGGTCTCGCGCGCGTTGTCAGCGATTACGCCGTCTTCGCGTATCTCTGCGATGTTTTCATTCACGAAGAGTATCGCACGCATGGTCTTGGCAAATGGCTGATCGAAACCGTGATGAGTCATCCTGACCTGCAGGGTCTCCGTCGCTGGACTCTCGCCACTCGTGATGCGCACGAACTCTATCGTCAATTTGGCTGGAACGATTTGCAAAGCCCCGATAAATGGATGGAGATCCTGCGCCTTTCCCCCGGTGAAAGACAGGATTCATGAACGTCGTTCTCAATGCTGGACGTGAAAAGAGTCTGTTGCGTCGCCATCCATGGATCTTTTCTGGCGGGATTAAGCATGTGGATGGAGAACTCGCCTCAGGCTCGACCGTGGACCTGCTCTCGTCCGATAAGCAGTTTCTCGCCCGAGCCTCCTACTCCCCACACTCACAGATCCGCGCCCGCGTCTGGACATTTGAGGATGAAGCAGTTGATAAAGAATTCTTTCGCAAACGAATCCGAAGAGCAATCGATACTCGATATTCGTTATTTGATTCTTCATCCACCGATTCATTACGTTTGATTTACGCTGAGTCCGACAATATTCCTGGTTTGATTGTAGATTGTTATGGCGATGTGCTTGTGATGCAATGTCTCACTGCCGGGGCAGAATACTGGAAGGAAACCTTCGCAGATTTATTACTGGAAGAAACCGGACTCACAATCATCTACGAACGCTCCGATGCGGATGTGCGTGAACTCGAAGGACTTGAATCCAAAGTTGGTTTATTACGCGGCGGTCTTTCATCTTTCATCTTTCCTATTACTGAACACAATCTACAATTCAACATCAACATCACGGCTGGTCACAAAACCGGCTTTTATCTCGACCAGCGCAAGAATCGACTACGTGTCCGTGAGTTAGCAAAAGATAAAGATGTGTTGGATTGTTTCTCCTACACCGGCGGATTCACCATCAACGCATTGGCTGGTGGCGCGAAGTCTGTTTTATCGGTTGATTCATCAGGCGATGCGTTGGCGCTATGCAAAGAAAATATTGCGCTTAACAATCTCCCTGCCGATAAACATACTGCACTCGAAGGTGATGTCTTTCAACTCTTGCGCAAATTTCGCGATGAAGCGCGCTCGTTCGATATGATTATCCTCGACCCGCCAAAGTTCGCGCCCACTGCCGCACATGCCGAGAAAGCCACACGGGCGTACAAAGATATCAACCTATTGGCGTTCAAACTCTTGCGCGCAGGCGGACTGTTGGTCACGTTCTCGTGTTCTGGCGGAATCGATGCAGGGTTGTTCCAAAAGATCGTAGCCGGAGCAGCTTTGGATGCGGGCGTTGACGCGCAGATCGTCGAGCATTTATCACAAGGCACAGATCATCCTGTCTCATTGCACTTTCCCGAAGGCGCATATTTGAAAGGTTTGATTTGTTGTAAGTCACGATAGCCAGGCTTATTCAGGTGAAATAAAATCAGGATATGTGATTGCATATCCTGATTTTTATTTACTGTCTTCACGATAGGGTAGTTCCCCAACCGGTAGGAAGATTCCCCATTGCCATCAGCAGAAGCAAGCCTAATATTAACTTTGATCAGATGTATGGTACAGACCAGGAGGCTTGAAATGAATAAACCAGGATGGATAGGTGTTGATTTGGATGGAACGCTGGCATATTACGATGAGTGGGATGATATTGATTGTATTGGCGCACCCATACCTGCCATGGTGCAACGGGTGAAGGATTGGCTGGCAAAAGGGTTCACTGTCAAAATTTTTACAGCCAGAGTGGCTTTTCCATCTGACCGGGATTTTATTGAAACACAAACCCGGAAGATCCAGGATTGGTGCGAAAAATATATAGGGCAAAAACTGGATGTAACCTGTGTAAAAGACTCTGCCATGCTTGAGCTTTGGGACGACCGGTGTGTGCGGGTTCTCATTAATACGGGCCGCCCGCTGCCGGGTGACCCGCACATCTAGTTGCTGGTCAAAGCCTCAAACAGACTGAAAGCGGGAGAGCCTTTCAAAGGGTGGCAATCTTTGGCAGCCAAAACATACACCACAGCGATGGACTCAATATCCGTTTTACGTATAATCATCACCAGCTGAATCGTCTTCAACAGTAGAAAACCAACATTGGAGGATGAGATGAAACACTACAAATACTTGATCATCGGTGGCGGGCTGGCAGGGGATGCCGCGACGCGTGGAATCCGCGAGTTGGATGCAGAGGGTTCGATCGGGTTAATTGGTATGGAGACCGCGCCGCCATACATGCGACCAAATCTTTCAAAAGGGTTGTGGAAGGGACGACCCATCGAAAAGATCTGGCGCAAAACTGAAGAACGGGGCGAATTAAATCTGGGTCGCAAAGTGATGCAACTCGACCCGCAGAAAAAAACTATTCAAGATGATCAAGGCGATGAATACTCGTATACTAAGTTGCTGCTTGCGACAGGCGGCTCGCCGATCCATTTGCCGTTTGGCGCGGGCGACATCATTTATTTCCGCAACTTTGAAAACTATCAACATCTGCGTGCCATGGCAGATACCAAGGAAAATTTCGTGGTGATCGGTGGCAGCTTTATCGGCTCGGAGATCACTGCAGCGCTGACGATGGTTGGCAAAAAAGTGACGATCGTCTTCCCCGGTGATGCCATTGGCGGAAATATCTTTCCCCACGATCTCGCAAATTTCCTGAATGATTATTATCGCGAAAAAGGTGTGGACATCATCACGAATGATTCAGTTGCCAGTGTGACGAGGGAAGGCGAGCGCCTCATTGTCCGCACCGGCAGCGGGCGCGCCATCGAAACTGATGGGGTCGTGGCTGGAGTCGGAATCCGTCCGAACATCGAGCTGGCAGAAGCGGTTGGACTTAAGCTCGAGCATGGCATCGTCGTGAATGACAAACTTGAAACATCGCTACCCGATATTTACGCGGCCGGTGATGCGGCAAGCTTTTATCACGCGGCGCTTGAGAAGCGGACGCGCGTGGAGCATGAAGATAACGCGGTCGCGATGGGAAAGCTCGCCGGGCGCAATATGGCGGGCGCAAGTGAGACTTACACTCACGTGCCGATGTTCTATTCAGACCTATTTGAATTGGGTTATGAAGCCGTCGGTGAAATGAGCAGTAAGATGGAAACGGTCTCAGACTGGCAGGAGGCGTCGTTTAAGAAAGGCGTGGTCTATTATCTGGAAGAAGGTCGCGTGCGTGGAGTATTGTTATGGAACGTGTGGAAGCAGGTGGACAATGCGCGCGCGTTGATGCTGGAGCCAGGTCCGTTCAAGGCGGAGGATTTGATCGGGAGGATTAAGGGCGAGTAAAAAGACTCTGCCACGGATTACACGGACGCTTCGCGCACGGATTTTTTATTTTACTTGTCCTGAAACGAGTTAAACAATGAGCCAACCATTTGAAATGGGTTGGCTCATTCCGTGAAAATCAGTGAAATCCGTGGCAAAGGTTTTAATCACGCCAACCGTTGTGGATACGCGACTCCCGTGACCTCGTCGTGGAGTCTCACCACATCGGTCACGTAGTGGCTTGCCCCGATTTGCTCGATCAGTTTACACACGCTAAAACTCCGACTCATATTTTCGTATTCGCTTACCCAACGCTGAAACTCACTGTCATCCCCTTCACGCGGATATTTCACTTTGAAGCCTTTGAGCTTCATCCGCGAAGGTTTGGGGGTTAAACGCGCGCGATAACAGCCCTGTTTGTTGCACAACAACGTATACAGCGGATCGCAGTTGAACTCATCCATCATCTTTTTGGTGGCGTCGTCACGCGGATCGAATTCCCTGCCTAATACGATCACTCTTGCACCCTGATGTGTTTCATAGATGCGGAAGCTGAGGTCTTTATATTTTGTAGTCGCCAGATTCCTGACCATCTCAAAGATCTGCTCTTTAGGCGGACGAGTATCCTTCTTTTTGAACAACCCACCCAGCCCGCCAGCTGCAGGTTTAGGTTTATCAATATCCAGGATCATCAAGTTCTCGATATTCAAGACTCGCGCACCGTAGCGGTTCCGCGTGATAGCTGAGTGCGCATCAATCGTTTGTAGCAACTCCTCGCGGATTTCCGACTCATAATCTTCAAATAAATGTTTCTCACCCGCGATCTTACGCTGTATCTTCTGAGCCTTTTCTCTTGCCTTCCCCCGCGCATCCTCCACAGAAATATTCGACCCACCATAGCAGGTGACTTCCTGCTCCGCGCCATCGATCATGATTTTTTGCTTTTCAATAGTCCAATATTTGTAGATTTTCATTTTGCTACCTAAACACTATTTACATTATATTGACTCAATAGGGTCACGCGAAACTCAAAGTAACGCTGCCTTTCCAAAAGGAATCTATTCCCTTTGTTCTATCAACTTGATCGATCTATTAAGTTGCAAAAGCAATATAGCCTGGATACCTTTAGGGGTAATATAAAAGTTATTGTTAACTTTTGTCAAAAGCTGCAACTCACATGCATAGTTTGAGAAAATATACGTTGCTGTTTCTCGAGACCTTGGTGTTTTCCATGTTGATTCTTTGCCAACAGATTTAACGAAAAACTCCTTAGCATTATTTGAACTCACAGGATAATTACTTTTCGACAAAGTAAAAACTGTTTCCACAAAACTCAGGATCGTATATGTTATTGGTGAGTAAAAAGGATTCTCGGTTACAAAACTTGAAAGAAGTTCTGTTTGATTTTCATTCAAGTTGCTATCTGCGAAATTTGACTTCTTTTCTGTAATAGAATTTCCAAGCTCTGTCAGAAAAAACTGGTCTTTAGCCTTTTGAACCAAACCTAATTGTTCGCTAATAGAAAACCGGTTTCGAATTGTTTTCGGAGATTTTCCTTCCACTTGAGCTATTTCTCTTAATGATTTCCCTTCAGCCAGCAGGTTTAAGGTTGAGTTTAGTAAACCAAGTCGAACAACACCATAATCAGCTGATTGTATCTTTATAAAAGCAGAGCGTTCGCGAAAATTCTCGAAGTATTTTTCTAAAATATGCTCAGGACGATAAATTTTCAACTCAATACTTTCGTCAGCGCAACTTTGTATCTCGGCATTATTTGCATTAGTAACCAAGACAATTTTCTTTATAGTGCCAGCTATTAATTTGTGAGATTCTTGTAAACGACTTAAATCAGCTTGATACCCATTTACCTGTCTAATTATTGAATAATAAAAAGGCACAGCTTTAAGTTCAATTAGGAGCAATTCGTTTTCATACAAATATAATAGATCAAGCTTTCCAGAATCTAAAGTTTTCTGGCGAGCAATAACACTTAAATTAGACGGATTACAATTCAGCAACTCTGCTAAAATCGCTTTGTCAGCGTGAAGAATGTCTTCGATTGTTTTTTCGGCGATTGCGAGTTGCATAAGACCTCTCAGAGATGTATGGGTAAAATTTTCGCTCGTTTATCACCTCAAAATGATCAACAAGCCAATATCGAATTTTATCTCGCACATCACCAATCATTTCAATATCCCAGTCAAGTTGATGCTCTGATGGAACTAATTCATTAATCAACTCGAAAATCTTTCCGTCAACATAATCCTGCCTAATCAAATCTTTTTTAGTTAAACCGCTCATTCTTTTCTCCTACCTTCGCTATACTGTCCCCATTTTCATTTATAGCTGAATATAGTTGACAGGGAAATCTACTTCTCATCCCCCAGCGACGCAATCGCGCGCAAGAGACCGAAGACGAGTACGCCGAGTTTCATTTTTCCTCCTGATTCACATCATTGGTTGGGCGACTAGCAAGATAATCATTAATTCGAACTTCATCGTTGATTGAGCATTTATCAGGGTCCCAGATAATCATCTTGCGATCCTGGCTGATCTCATACTTTTCCCGTTCTTCCGGCGCGGCGTTATGTAATGTTGGAATCCACGATAGCGGAACAGAGAGTATGCGTCCATCGGTTAATTCCAAGTGTATATACTCCTTATCAAAACGCACGCGATGAAGCAGTGCCTCTCCCGGGAAGGTGTAAGCTGAAGCAGGGTACGCAATATCGTACCATTTTGCGGTTTGCTCATCCAGCTTTGCTTTTGTGGTCATTCCAAGCCTCCTGCAAGCGCTCAAGGTTCTTTTCAACAATCTTGAGCACATTATCCAAATCACTACGGCTTAATGTACGCCCACTACGTCCTATCTCAATTTGCGGCTCCAGCCAGATTTTAGCATCACCCGAGTCGTTTTGCGAACCTTTGCCAACATGAATACTGGCTCGGCTTTCGTGCAAGACATCGTAACTATGAAACCAGAAAACGTATTCACCTTCTTTGAATATCCTCGGACTCACTTCTCATCTCCCAGTGACGCGATTGCGCGCAACAAACCAAACACGAGCACGCCGAGTTTCATCCCTTCGCCCGCGGTGAGGGCGGTCCCGGCTTCGTCACTTTCGGCGCGGCGGTTGAGTAACATCGCCGCGATCAAGCCTGTGAATGCGCCAGCGAGCGCGCCGAATAATAAAGTTCTGCTTTTGTTCATGGTTTATTTCCTTTTTTATCCCGCGCTAGGCGGCGTCCTCGCCGCCGGGGACGGCGGCTCAAGCAAGAGGTTTATGATTTCATTTTCTCAAAGAATGCATTGATGCTTGCCAAAATTCCATTGATCTGTAACACGGGTTTCACGATGGCTTCGGTGGCGCGTTTGATATAGCCTTCGGCGATGTAGACATAATCCTGCGCCAGGCTGGTATAGGTCGGTGTGATGTTGAGCAATTTCATCATCAAGTAAACGAGTCCGCCAAGCAACGCCGTAAAAATCAATAACCCGATCATGATGGGAATCACGATCCAGATCGTGGAGATCGCTGCCCAGCGACCCACGTCACCGCCATCGCGGAAGGTGGCAACATTGATGAGCACGATCAACGCGATGAGCAGGAGCGATGCCAACACCATGGGCAGGATAATCTGCCAAACCAGCTGCTTGCGATGCCGCTTATAGGATTTGTGAACAGGTTGTGGGAGTTTGGCTTTCATAATATTTATTTTAGCACAATGCCCCCACCCAGCCTCCCCCATTTTCGGACTGAAGTTCGTCCGAAAATGGGGGAGGTGCCCGCAGGGCGGAGGGGGTTTAAACGCACAGAGCG
>Ga0137333_1000034_pt1 | contig 30300 bp, 26 predicted proteins | sample EasRivERMLT231_2_FD_102286 | JGI IMG/M metagenome (GOLD analysis project Ga0137333, IMG submission 102286) | Soil microbial communities from meander-bound floodplain in the East River, Colorado, USA - East River MetaG ERMLT231_2 | ecosystem: Environmental > Terrestrial > Soil > Floodplain ... | reverse complement strand
TTATCTGGCACAGGAGCAATAACATGGGATTAAATCCAGTGATCGAGATGTTAGGGCGTAGACTCCGTTTGGCTGTTATTGGTGGTGGTTCAGGATCGTTCATTGGTGCAATGCACCGACAGGCAGCGCGGCTCGATGACCGCTATGAGATCGTGACGGGCATTTTTTCCTCCAATCTTGAAAAATCGAAAAAAGATGCGCTCGAATTGGGTTTAGACCCCAACCGTATCTATGCCAGCGTAAAAGAAATGCTTGACGGTGAAGCGGCACGCGAGGATGGCGCAGATGTGATCGCCATCATGACCCCAAACGATAGCCATTATGAATATGCCATGTGGGCATTGGAGCGCGGTTTCGATGTCATTTGTGACAAGCCGATGACCAATACATTGGAAGAAGCTGAAACTCTGCATAAAAAAGTACAGGAGACAGGTTTGATCTTCTGCCTCACCCATAATTACACCGGCTACCCGATGGTGCGTCAGGCGAAGGCCATGATTGCAGATGGACAGCTTGGCACGATCAGACTCGTTCAAGTGGAATATGTTCAGGGTGGCAAGGCAGATGAAAACAAGCCCGATCCGGCCACCTCGTGGAGGTTCGATCCAGTTCGTGGCGGTCCATCACTCGTGATGGGTGATATCGGTTCGCACGCACATAACTTGGTGCGCTTTATCACTGGGCTAGAGATTGCGGAGGTTGCCGCTGAGATCGGTAATATTGTCCCGAACAGGGCAGTGCATGATTATGGCGGCGCATTGTTGCGCTTCGAGAACGGTGCGCGCGGCAGTTATTGGGTGACGCAAGCCGCGGCGGGCGTGGAGAATTGCTTGCGCATTCGCGTGAGCGGCACGAAAGGCTCGTTGGAATGGATGCAGGAATTTCCGCAAGCATTGACCTTCAAGCCCTTGGGTGCGCCCTCGCAGAACCGCACGCCCAATGGACCCGGGACACTGCCGCTGTCAAAACATTCATCACGCATTGTGGCGGGACATCCTGAAGGTTTTCATGAAGGCTTTGCAAATATTTATTCGGATGCGGCGGAAGCGATTGCCGCCCGACGCTCGGGGAAGATGCCCAATCCGTTAGCACTGCATTTCCCGAATTCGTTCGATGGCTTGATGACCTTGAAGTTTGTTTTTAGCGCTATCGCATCCAGCAAAGCTGATGGCAAGTGGACGAAGTGTTCGTAAGGAATTCAAATGACTAAAACGATTTTGGTCACGGGCGCAACCGGCAAGGTGGGAAGTGTATTCATTGACCGTTTGCTTTCTGATTCAAAATTTGATGCGTTTACGATTCGCGCATTGTGTCATCACCGCGAACTCGAACCAAACCCGCGCATCGAAAGTATTCACGGCTCTATTGAACACCGTGAGGTTGTTGAAAAAGCCATGAAGGGCGTGACACATGTTCTTCATCTTGCCACGGTCAAAGAGACTCCCGAACAGATCATGGATGTTGCAGTCAAAGGTCTTTTCTGGCTGCTCGAAGCCTGCCGCACCAGCCCTACCTTTCAGCAGTTCATCATGGTAGGCGGTGATGCAGGTGTGGGGCATTTTGTTTACCCACATTCCATCCCCGTGACCGAGACTCAAAAACATTCAGCATATCCCGGCTGTTACGCACTCTCTAAAGTTCTTGAAGAAGTGATGCTCGAACAATACTACATTCAATATGATTTCAATGGCTGTTGCCTGCGCGCACCATGGATCATGGAGAAGGATGATTTCAAATATCAACTTTCATTTGGGGATGATGTTTTCGGTGGTCCACGCTGGCGGGACTTGGTAGATGCTCAAAGTGTGGATGAGTTAATTCGGACGGGAGCAGTTCCGGTCATGCTCGACCCGCAGGCTGTTCCCGTCAAACGGAACTTTGTCCACGTTGACGATTTGGTCAGCGCAACGCTGCTCGCCATTGATAATCCAAAAGCGCGGCAACAATTGTTCAATATTTGTATGGATGAACCTGTTGATTACGGCGAGATGGGTAAATATTTGCACGAGACACGTGGCTTGCCAACTGTGCAGATCAAAACCGAATATCACTCCACGTGGCTCGATAACACGAAAGCCAAATTTTTACTTGGCTGGCGCTCTGAATATGATCTGAAGAAAATGATTGACTCGGCGTTTGATTACGTCCGTGCTGAGAATGACCCGCGCAAAGTTTGGTATCCCGGCTAACTGTACCGCGACATTCATGTCGCGTTTGAAGTATAGACTTCAAAGCATTGGAGATGAATATGGATCAAGATGAAATCCAAAAAGCAATTGAAAGCGGAAAGACCGTGCTGGGCATCGAGCTTGGCTCGACCCGTATCAAGGCAGTGTTGATCGGTGAAGATCATGCGCCCATCGCATCGGGAAGTTTTGAGTGGGAAAACCAATTTGAAAACGGAGTCTGGACATATAGCCTCGAAGCTGTATGGGAAGGCTTACAGGAAAGTTACCGCAACCTCAGTAAAGAAATCTCTGAAAAATACGGGGTTGCGCTGAAGACTATCGGCGCGATGGGATTCAGCGCGATGATGCACGGCTATCTCGCGTTCGACAAGAACGATAATTTACTTGTCCCCTTCCGCACGTGGCGCAACACGATGACAGGACAAGCCGCAGAGAAGCTTACGGACTTATTCCAGTTCAATATTCCCCAACGCTGGAGCATTGCGCATCTATATCAGGCGATATTGAATAAAGAATCTCATATCGGAGATATCAGTCACCTGACTACCCTGGCGGGTTATGTTCATTGGAAGTTGACTGGGCAAAAAGTATTGGGTGTGGGTGAAGCCTCGGGCATGTTCCCCATCGACAGCAAGATCAATGACTACGACAAACGCATGGTCGGGCAATTCAATGAGCAACTCAAAGCCGAAAACATTCTGTGGACGCTCGAAGATATTTTGCCCAAAGTTTTAGTCGCAGGCGATGCCGCGGGCGTTCTAACCGCGGAAGGCGCAAAACTGCTCGACCCAAGCGGACAATTACAAGCGGGCGTGCCGCTCTGTCCGCCTGAGGGAGATGCAGGCACGGGCATGGTAGCAACCAACAGCGTGGCAGAGCGAACGGGTAATGTATCCGCTGGCACATCCGTCTTCGCTATGATCGTGTTGGAAAAGGCGCTGTCAAAACTTTATCCCGAAATTGATATGGTGACCACGCCCACGGGTAAACCTGTGGCGATGGTGCATGCCAATAACTGCACATCTGATCTCAACGCATGGGTCGATGTGTTCCACGAATTCGCCAAGACAATGGGCGTGGTGATCGGTGAATCCCAGTTGTATGAGATGCTCTACAAGCAGGGACTTGCAGGTGACGCGGAGGCGGGCGGACTGCTTGCCTTCAATTATTTTTCAGGCGAGTCCATCACGAACTTTGAAGAGGGTCGCCCCATATTCGTCCGCACTCCTGAGAGCCGCTTCACCCTTGCAAACTTCATGCGCGTGCATTTGTTCTCGGCGCTTGGCACTTTGAAGCTCGGCATGGATATTCTCTTTCAGGAAAAGGTTCAACTGGACCAACTACTCGGTCACGGCGGCTTCTTCAAAACAAAGGATGTCGGTCAAAAAATGATGGCAGCGGCGATGAATGTCCCCGTCTCTGTGATGGAGACCGCAGGCGAAGGCGGCGCGTGGGGAATTGCCTTGCTTGCCTCTTACATGCTTCATAAATCTGGAAATCAACCACTGGAAGGCTATCTCACAGACAAGGTCTTTGCCAATGAAAATAGTGCCACCACCGCACCTGACGCGAAAGATGTTGCTGGTTTTACTACGTTCATGGAGCGTTACAAAGCAGGTCTCGGCATTGAGCGAGCTGCAGTGGAAGGATTGAAATAAACCATGCTCAAGAAACTCAAAGAACAAGTATTTCAGGCAAATCTACTTTTACCCAAACATGGACTGGTCACATTCACATGGGGCAACGTCTCTGGCATTGACCGAGAGAAGGGCTTGGTCGTCATCAAACCTTCTGGCGTTGCCTACGAGACGATGAAAGCCAAGGATATGGTGGTGGTGGAATTGTCATCAGGCAAAGTTGTAGATGGCGAACTCAAGCCTTCCTCCGATACACCCACGCACCTCGAACTATATAAAGCCTTTCCAAACATCGGCGGTATCGTCCACACCCATAGCCGTTGGGCAACCAGTTTTGCACAGGCGGGTCGCGGCATTGCGGCGCTCGGCACCACGCATGGCGATTATTTTTACGGCGAAATTCCCTGCACAAGAAAAATGACTGTCGAAGAGATTCAAGCCGAATACGAGAAAGAGACGGGCACGGTCATCATAGAAACCTTCCAGGGCAAAAATCCAGATGCCGTCCCCGGCGTGGTGGTCTACAGTCACGGTCCGTTCGCATGGGGCAAGGATGCGATGGATGCCGTCCACAACGCAGTGGTGATGGAAGAGGTGGCTTTCATGAATATTCAGACCATGATGCTTAACCCGAATATTCAGCCCATGCAGCAGGAATTGTTGGATAAACACTATTTGAGGAAACACGGCGCGAATGCCTATTACGGACAATAGACGATGGACTACAGACCATAGACGATGGTTTTCAATGGTCTGTAGTCCATCGTCCATAGTCAGAAAACAAAAGGAGACGCAATCATGATTGATCTGAAACAATATGAAGTTTGGTTCATTACGGGAAGTCAGCACTTATATGGTCCCAAGACATTGGAGCAGGTTGCAGAGCACTCGAAAGAAATCGCAGTAGCACTCGGCGCTTCCAAGCACATGCCTGTGAAGGTGGTCTTCAAACCTGTCCTCACCACGCCCGATGCAATTCGAGATTTATGTCTTGATGCAAATTCTTCGAAAAGTTGCATCGGTCTCATCACATGGATGCACACCTTCTCTCCTGCCAAGATGTGGATCTCTGGCTTGACCCTGCTCAAGAAACCGTTCGCGCATTTGCACACGCAATACAATCGCGAAATTCCATGGTCAACCATTGACATGGATTTCATGAACCTCAACCAAGCCGCGCACGGTGACCGTGAATTCGGTTTCATTGGCAGCCGCCTGCGCATCGAACGCAAGGTGGTGGTGGGTCATTGGGCTGACGATGCTGTTCAGTCCCAGCTTGGGATCTGGTCACGTGCCGCTGCCGCATGGGCAGACTGGCAGGGCGGAAAGGTCGCCCGCTTCGGCGACAACATGCGTGAGGTCGCAGTGACCGAAGGCGATAAGGTGCAATCCGAGATTCAGTTCGGCTACTCCACTAATGGATACGGCATTGGCGATTTGGTCAAATACGTCAACGATGCCACCGATGCGGAAGTGGATGCGCTCATCAAAACTTATCTCGATGAATACGAAGTCGTCCCTGAACTCAAGCCTGGCGGCGCTTGGCATTCATCCCTGCGCGATGGCGCCCGCATCGAACTCGGTCTGCGCGGATTCTTGAAAGACGGCGGCTTCATGGCGTTCACCGACACCTTCCAGGATCTGCATGGACTGAAGCAATTGCCTGGTCTCGCGGTGCAGCGTCTCATGCGCGATGGCTACGGTTTCGGCGCGGAAGGCGATTGGAAGACCTCCGCTCTTGTGCGTGCCATGAAAGTCATGAATGCGGGTCTGCCTGGCGGCGTCAGCTTCATGGAAGATTACACCTATCACTTCAGCGCCAGCGGCGATAAAGACCTCGGCGCGCACATGCTTGAAATTTGCGAATCCATCGCGGCACACAAACCCAAGCTGGAGATTCATCCGCTCGGCATCGGCGGGAAGGAAGACCCCGTCCGCCTCGTTTTTGACTCGCAGCTGGGTGCCGCTGTCGGAGCTTCCATCGTCCACATGGGCAATCGCTTCCGCATGGTCGCCAGCGTGGTGGATGTCGTCTCGAACGATGCGCCGCTTCCCAACCTGCCAGTGGCTCGCGCCTTGTGGGTTCCGCGCCCCAACCTCTCTGTCGCTGCGGCGGCGTGGATCTACGCAGGCGGCGCACATCACACCAGCTTCAGTTACTCGCTCACCACAGAACACCTGCAAGACTTTGCAGACATGGCTGGCATCGAGTTCCTCGTCATCGACGAGAACACCCGCGTACAGGAATTCCGTGAGAAACTGCGCTGGAACGATCTGTACTATCACTTGAACAGAGGCTTGTAGTCTTTGGTTTGATCGAAGAACAAAGTACCTCTTGTTGCAACTCAACAAGAGGTACTTTATGAGATGGCAAAGGTGATCATGAATAAACGTACTTTGAAAAATGATTTTTTGCAAATTGAATATTTGACGGACGCATTACGCATCATGGGCCTCACACCCGCTGGCAAGCCCAACCTGCTGGCTGACCTCGGTGATTTTTTTGTCCCTACTGCATATGGCAATTATTATTTTCGCGGTGGGCATCGCTTATGGCATTCGCCCGAAGCCATGCCGCGCACATATATTCCTGATACACCCGTAACGATCACTGACTTGCCGGATGGCGTGCTCCTTGAAGCAGAGACCGAACCGCACACAGGTATCCGTAAACGGATCGAAATCCAGCTTGCCGCCGATAAACCTTTGGTGACATTGACGCATACGCTTATCAACGATGGTTTGTGGCCAGTTGAATTGGCTCCATGGACAATTACCCAGCTTCGATTGGGCGGCACTGTCATCTTGCCGATGCCAGTAGGGAACACGGATGAAGCGGGATTGTTGTCCAATCGTCAATTTTCTTTATGGCCCTATGCGCGCATCAATGACCCGCGTCTGAAGTTGGGTGACGAGTTTGTTTTGTTCAAAGCGGATGCCAGCCTGCCGCCGTTCAAGATCGGATACTTTAATCCACACGGTTGGCTGGCATATTGGCTGGACGGCGTATTATTCCGCAAAACTTTTGGGGCGCAGGCGGGTTTAGCTTATCCAGATAATAACAGTAATGCTGAAATGTATTGCAATGACCAATTTGTGGAGTTGGAAAGCCTTGCCCCGCTTGCCGTATTGAAGCCTGGCGCTGAGGCTCAGCATGTTGAAACATGGGATATTACTTACGGATTGGATCTATTGTCAGAAGAAATTCAGCAGGCATTAAGCGCCTCATAATTTAGCAGCATTCGGAAATTTGCTTCTTGTGATTTGGGGCTACAGTAATGTATAAAATTCCTGTTTGTGCGCCTGGCGGACGGACAAAATTGCAAAAGTGTATTGCTGCCGCTCGAGTGCATAACTGGTACTATAATCCAGCCCGGAAAATAAATTTATAGATGGAGATTTTTATGGCAACAAATCAAGGTACGTCAATTAAAAAAATAGCGATCAGTACCGGTGGCGGTGATGCCCCCGGTTTGAACGCAGTCATTCGCGCAACAGCCCTTTCTGCAATTAAACGCGGCTGGGAAGTATACGGTGTTCGGGATGGCTTTCACGGAATATTATCGCCGGAAGAATACCCCAACGGCGGTTTCATTCCGCTGACACGCGAACGGATCAGCGGAATTACACATCTCGGCGGAACCATTCTGGGAACCAGCAACCGTAATAACCCGCTTAGGTATCCAGTTGTGCATTCTGACGGTACCGTGGAAGAAGTAGACCGCAGCGATGAGATCGTTCGCGGATTCCGTCTGCATCACATCGATGCGCTTATCTCGGTCGGTGGCGATGGTTCACTGGCGATCTCAAGCGTTTTATCGAAAAAGGGCTTGCGGTTGATCGCGGTGCCGAAAACCATTGACAATGACCTGGATAAGACCGATGTCACCTTCGGTTTTGATACAGCGGTTGGTTTTGCCACTGAAGCTCTTGACCGCCTGCATTCCACGGCGGCTTCGCATGGCCGCATCATGGTCGTCGAAGTGATGGGACGTTATGCCGGTTGGATCGCCCTGCACTCGGGTGTCGCCGGTTCTGCCGATGTGATCTTGATCCCTGAACATCCATATGACATTAACAAAGTCTTTGATAAGATCAAGGAACGTGAGGCGCGTGGGAATAAGTTCACCATCGTTGTGGTGGCTGAAGGCGCTATGCCGAAAGGTGGCGGGAGGGCATCGGTGGTGGAGCATGAAGCCGGTCGCGCTGAACGATTGGGCGGTGTCGGCGAAAAAGTGGCGGCTGAGATCCACGAAATTTCAGGCAAAGAGACACGTGTGGTCGTTCTCGGGCACCTGCTCCGCGGCGGTTCCCCAACTTCATTTGATCGACTCACCGCTTTGCGTTTTGGCGCAGCGGCTGTCCGTGGCTTGGAAGAAGGTCAGAATGGGGTGATGGTTGCCCTCGATCCGCCCCACGTCAAATATGTGCCAATCGATGAGGCAATGGGCAAAATGAAAATGGTGCCGATGGATTCGGATATTGTCCTGACCGCCAGAGACTTGGGGATTTCGTTTGGTTAGTGAATGTTTTCTATAATTCCAAAAGCGCCTGAAAAGATTTCAGGCGCTTTTTATTTAGCCGCATAACGATCTCAGAGTGTAGGTAACAGGTATTCATACGCACTGAGCGCAGCTTTGGCGCCTTCACCCACAGCGACCAAAACCTGTTCTGCATAACTATTTGTCACATCACCCGCTGCAAAGAGACCGAGGACATTGGTGCGGCAGGCGCTGTCGATGACAATGCGTCCCTGTTCATCTAAAGTAACCAACCCCGCAACCATGTTTGTGTTGGGTGTGAGTGCCTTTTCAACGAACATACCATCGGCTGAATATTCATTGATCGCGCCAGACTTATCTTTCAAAATCAGCTTACGAGCATATTCATCACCCTGGACTTCGACGATCTCAGAGCCTTTCACGATCTTCACGTTTTGCGCCTGTTGCAGTTTTTGCCCAAGCGGTGAATCCAGCGGCGTGTTGTCGTTACAGACCATGGTCACTTCTTTCGCAACCGTAGCAAGCTCACCGGCGGAGCGTAGCGCAAGGTCCGCATCCCCGATCACCATCACGGATTTGTCGATGAAAAGTGGCGCGTATGAAAGAGCAGAGTAGCAGAGTCCTTTCATGGTGTATTCTTTTTCGCCGGGCACATTCATACGTACCTGGCGTGTGCCGGTGGCAAGGATGACCGCCTTGGATTCCAGGATCGCGCCGCCTTTGGTTGTGACCACAAAGTGCTCGTCCTGCTTTTTTACACTTTCAACGGCTTCGATATGACGGGCAAAATCGAGATACTCCAATTCGGTGCGAAACTTGGTGACGATCTCCTGCCCTCTGATGACGTGGTAATCTTCGATCCATGGTAGGGCAAGATGATAGTTGGTTTTGCCGCCCAGGTCTTTCGACAGCAGCAGGATGTTCAAGCGTTTACGAATGGCATAGATGGCTGCCGTAAGACCAGCCGGTCCGCCGCCAATAATGATCAGATCGTACATGAGATTCTCCTTTCGTATCAAGGCGCAGGCTGAGCCGTTGCCAGATCAAGATGCTGTTCATCTTCAGGTACCGGTGGTGATGCAATAAAGTGCTCTTCCATCATCATTTTGGTCAGGTCACGCGATCGTTTGATAATGCGCTTGGCATTTTCAAATTCCTCTTCGTATGTCATTGGGATGCGGGCTATGCCTTGTTCCTGGGCTTTCATCGCAACCGCCGCAGCTTCGCGCGGGAAAACTTCCCAATCGTCCATGGTTGGCAGTAAATGATCTGCTTTTAGTTTATCGCCAACGTGATTCGCCAATGCTTCTGCCGCCGCAAAACACATCTCATCAGTGATCGTACGGGCGCGGACATCCAACGTACCGCGGAAGATGCCGGGGAAGCCCAATGAATTGTTGACCTGATTCGGAAAATCAGAACGGCCTGTGGCGATGACGGCTGCGCCCGCCTCTTTCGCCTCCCAGGGCCAGATCTCAGGAATTGGGTTGGCACATGCGAAAACGATGGGATCCTTTGCCATGGGTTTGATCCATTCGGGAAGTACAACACCCGGACCAGACTGAGAGAAGCAGATCGCTACATCCGCGCCTTTCAATGCCTCGGGGATGCCGCCTTCGCGCCCATCTTCGTTCGTGATGTTGCAATACTTCCAGGCGTCCTTGAACTCGGCTTTGCGCATCTCGTAATCCTTGCGATGTTTGCCCAGCATGCCGTTGATGTCCACCAGATAACATTTGGCGGGGTCAACACCCCATCTGAAAATGAGACGTGAGCAGGCAATGTTGGATGCGCCTGCGCCTATGAACGCGATCTTTACATCGCCTTTCTCTTTGCCGACAACTTTCAGCGCATTCATCAGTGCGGACAGGATGACCGTGGCTGTGCCTTGCTGGTCATCATGCCACATGGGAATTTCCGCTTTTTCCCGCAGGGTATCGAGGATATAAAAACATTTGGGTTGTGAGATATCCTCAAGATTGACCCCGCCCAAGCCGGGCTGTAGCATCAAGACAGTATCAATGATGGCATGCGGATCTTTGGTATTCAGCATGATCGGATAGCCATCCACACCGCCCAGATATTTATACAGTAGCGATTTCCCTTCCATCACAGGTAGACCGGCTTTAGGTCCGATATCGCCGAGACCGAGCACGCGTGTTCCATCACTGATGACGGCAACTGTATTCCACTTGTTGGTATATTCGTAAACCAGTTCAGGGTCGGTTTGAATGGCTTTGCAGGGCGCGGCAACACCGGGCGTATACCATATGGCAAAATCATCAAAACTGTGGACTGTGCATTTAAGTGCAGTTTCGATCTTCCCCCGATAGAACGGATGCAATTTCATTGCATCCTCCGAAGGCTTCTTTGCTTTCGTAAGCAGCTCTTCAGTATTCATATAATTCTCCTTCCTTAGCTTTGGAGTCCTGTCTTTCGCAGTGATTCGTCGCGAAGGGCTCTCAACACTGCGTGCAAGTCGAGTCCACGCTTGCAGGCGCCGCGAGAAGCCTCTAAAACAGAATCAGACCAGAGGGTCCGGCATTGAAGCGCCTCCTCATCATTCAGCAAAACAAGTTGAACCAGACTCGATAATGGAATGTCCATCTCAGAATGTATGTTGATCTCACAGTCGTTGCAAGCCTGACAAAGATACACATCCTGCCCGGTGGCTTTCTTGATCACGCTACGCAACGACATTTTGGTCTCGATAGGAAAGCGCTGCTCGACCAGCGCTAGAACTCATCCGTCTTTGCGCGCAGTGCCATGGTCATGAAAACGACATCGCGCGAATCGCCATCAGGGAATAGGAAATAATCATCGAGCGTGGCTTGCGATTTGAAGCCCAACATCTCGAAGGCTTTGACAAACTTCGTCTGTTCGGCGATCACTTCCGCCTGCAGGATGCCCACGCCCTGCTTGCGTGCCAGTTCGATCAATGCCTTGATCATCTTCATGCCCAAGCCGCGTTTACGAAAGTCCCTGGCGAGGAAGAGCCGTACTTCGCCGATATGACGTTTCGGTCCTTCGAAAAAGTGCAGTGAAGCGCTGCCCACCACACGATCTTTTACAAAGGCGAGGATCGGCAAAACCTTGTTATAGTCTAACTGCTCGCACCAGCTGTGGATGAGACCAAGGTCTTTGATGTTGTGACGGATATACCGCGTATCATCATCACTAACAGCCAAATAGAATTCAAGAAGATGCTTTTCATCATCCCGATTCAAGGGGCGCAACAGGATATATGTGCCATCTTTGAGTGTGACCATTTCGCGAAAATTTCTGATGTGTTCAGTAAACATATTCCCTCCCGGGATGTTAGTGAAACTTCGGAAGCCTTTCCATTTTGATGTACATGGGAGACTTCCGAAGTTTTATGGATTTATGCGAGGACTTTCTCCGCTTCATTCTCAGGGACGGCTGATTCTATTTTCAAGAGATTTGCCTCGCTGACAATGCGCGGCACAATATCTTCCCAGCCAACCGGCATGATATGCAGACCGTGGATGCCCTGCCCGTGAAGCGCCTTGATCTTCTCGATGAGTTCAAGCGCGATCCTGACACCTTCCTCCTGCGCTCCTTGCGGACCACTTTTTTCATTGGCGTCATCCATGCGTTTGATAATTGACTCTGGTACATACACGCCTGGCACCTGAGTCATGTAATGTGTCATCTTGGCGCTCTTGAGCGGCGTGATGCCGATCATGATGTAGACTTTATCCAAGATATTGCGCTTGGCAATTTCGTTGAGCCAGATCTCCATGCGGTCGGGGTCGTAGACCAGATTGGTCTGGAAGAACTGCGCACCCGCATTGACCTTCTTCTCTTCGCGCAACGCCTGGAATTTGGGGTCAGAAGCAAAGGGCGAGGCTGCTGCACCGAGGAAGAACTTCGGCGGGAATTTGAGTTCACGTCCATCGAGATAGTGACCTTCATCGCGCATGCGGCGCAGAATCCAGATCATTTGGATGGCGTCCATGTCGTTGATGTCCATACGTCCGCGCGGCTGCGGCGCCAGCACGGGACTATCGCCAGTGACGCATAATACATTGCGCACGCCCATCGCGGTCGCACCGAGGATCTCACCCTGCAAACTCGCGCGTGTGCGGTCACGGGCAGCGATCTGCATCACAGGCTCCGCGCCGTTCTCGATGGCAAACTTGCTGCACGCCCATGAGGTCATACGCGGGGTGGCGGAGGCGTTATCGGTGAAGTTGATGGCGGTCACATACGGCTTGACGAGTTTGATGTTCTCGATCAACTTTTTTGTAGACATACTCAACGGCGGTGCGATCTCGCAAGCGACAACAAATTCTCCAGCTTTGAGTCCCTTCTCTAAAGCCGAAACAGGTTCGGTGTAGGCGGGAGCGTGGTATTTGTCATCTCCCTGCCACCACTCAGGCTGACGGACTGTGCGAAAGATCAGATCCCAGGTTTTGTAGCGTTTTTCACCTTGATCGAGCACGAGGCTTTTTACGACTTTGCCTGTGCCATGTTTGCGAACACAGGTGGCAATATCCTTCCAGGTTTCCTCACCGACCTTTTCCCAATCGAGCGGCGGGAGGACTTCGAGCAGTTTTTCTTCGCGTCCCATTTTGAAGGAGCGTTCATAAATTTTGTACCAAATGCAGGGACGGGTTTTATCGACATAGCAATGCTCGGGCGTCGAGCCGCCGCAGGGACCATTGCGCAAGCCCTTCGGACATTCCATCGGGCAGATGAAGGCGGTTTCCTGCAACATGCAATTGCCGCACATACGACAGCCGAAGAGCGGTCCTTTGAGCATGTATTCGAGATCTTCCATCAGCTTGTGGCTGAGGGGTTCTTCTTTAAATGGGGAGTAGGCTGGTTGCCAGCGTCGACCGGGTGTAAATATAGGCATGGTAACTCCAATTCTTCGCGCTGAGCGGAGGGCGAACGGTAGTGAGCCTGTAGTCGAAGCGCAGGTAACTTGTAAATGTAGACTTTACTCGAAACCTGTCCTTCGACTACGCCGCCAAAGATCGGCGGCTCCGCTCAGGACGAAAGTATTTAATTCATCAAATACGAATCCGCGTAGATCACTTTGTTCAACAGGATCTGCGTGGTTTTCCAGATCGCGGCTTGATCCAGGTCAGATAGGTCAAAATCTTCCAGGCAGGGTTCTTCGCCAGCCGCAATTCGATCTGCAATCTTATTGTAGACACGGGCGAGTGAATTACTAGTGTCTTTTGTCTCTATCCAGCGGATGACATCATTCTGCTTTTCATCGAACGGGTTGGCGATCATCATCTGCAACCCGACGCCCATCAGCATGGCGAGATAGACGCGGTTGATAAGCGGACGATTTTCGTTTGGCACAGCATTAGACACATTACTCAAGCCCACTGAAATTTGCGGCGTGGGATCCCACGCATATTGCAGCGTGCGGACGGTTTCGATCAGATGCGGGCAATATTGCTGGCAACCTGAGCAGGTCAACACGAGCGGATCAATGATGAGGTCCTGCATGGGGAAATCGATTTCCATCATGCGCGGGATCAACGCTTCGACCGCGATATTCACACGGGCATCTGCTTCGACGGGAATGCCTTCCGAGCGCATGGTCAACGCAATGACCTTCGCGCCGTATTTCTTCGCAAGCAGCGGGATCTTCTCCAGGCGCTCCGGCTCCGCCGATGTGGAGTTGAGAATGGGCTGCGCCTTGGTGATCTTCTGCAATGCCGCTTCCATTCCATCCACGTTGGTGGTGTCGATCGAAAGCGGAACATCAACCACTGTTTCGACTGTCTCCACCATCCATGGGAAGACCTCCGCCCAATCCTTCTTGCGCGGACCCAGGTTGATATCCACAGCCTTCGCGCCTGCCTCTACTTGTTTGACTGCCAGGTCCATGAAAAACTCACGGTCTTTGTTCTTCAGTGCTTCTTTTACTTTTTCCGAGATGATATGAATGTTCTCGCCAATGATATACATGCTGACTCCTTTTGATTTGGTAGACAAGCAAACATATGCATATGCCGTCTGTTTATTTGTCTACTTGTTTACCTTCCAATGCTGCCACCACACTCGGGAACTTATATAGATCGGTATGCGGCAGAAATAATGCGGACGTGAATGCATCGTAAAAAGAATTGTCCGCAGATAGTTCAATATAGGTCATGCGTTTTGCAATGTCCGTGATCTGTTCACGCTTGCGCCAATCCAGCAGCGCGGAATATGCGCCTTTCACCGACGTATTGCCCAGAAAATCAAATTGCTCCCACGGCAGGTCGGGTAGTAATCCGATCTGTACGGCTTTTTCCACATTGATATATTTTCCGAATGACCCGCCCACTAAAACTTTTGAAACACTTTCCAGTTGAATGCCAACGGTCTCAGCGAGCACCGTGAAACCGGCATAGATGGCGGCTTTGGCGCGCAACAAATTATCGACATCGACTCGTGAGATGACAATATCTTCGCCGGATTCGGACTCTGCGCCCCAAGCCACAACATACTCGCCGCCATGCGCTCCTTCGCGGACCCGCGAACTGCTCGCCATTAAATTAACATTTCCCGCCTTATCCAGGATTCCGGTTAAGAATGCCTCTGAAAGCAGGGATATCAATCCGCTTCCGCAGATTCCTTTGGGCTTGCCGCCGCCGATGACGCGGTACGTCGGCTCGAAGGTTTCGCCGTTGATCCATACTTCCTCGATCGCGCCTTGTGTGGCACGCATCCCATTGACCACGCCCGCGCCTTCGAAGGCAGGGCCAGCTGAACACGCACACGTGACTAACCAATCATGGTTACCGAGTACGATCTCGCCATTGGTGCCGACATCCAGGAACAGGGTGATATCTTCGGCAACATCCAAACCAGATGACAACACCCCGGCGGTAATATCTGCACCCACGTAACTTGCCACACCAGGCAGACAGTCCACGCTGGCTTCGGGGTTGATGTTCAAACCCACATCGCGCGCCGCCAGGACCGGTGGATGATTCACCACAGTAACGAACGGTGACAGACGGATACTTCCGGCAGGGATGCCTAGCAGTAAATGCATCATCGTGCTGTTGCCAGCAATTGTCGCTTTGACGATATTCTCCGGTTTGGCGTTCACACGCTTACAGGCTATCTCTACCAGATGATTGATCGTATCCAATACACGTTGACGCAGATCATCACCCCCGCCGCTCTTGCTGGCATACATGATTCTGGAAATGACATCTTCGCCACGCGCGATCTGCCCATTGTATTCTGCGACTTGTGCACGTACCCGTCCAGTGACAAGATCGACCAACCATAATGAGACTGTCGTCGTGCCAATATCAATGGCTGTGCCCCAGAGTGGGGAGTACTCATCCACGAGTCCGGGCTGCAGATCGATCAGCCGAACGGAGCGATTGCTCTCACTGCCTTCAAGGATGTTGGCAACATCAACCACTGCAGTGACATTCCACTCGCCTGCACGCAGAATATCGCCCATTCTTTGCAGGAGACTTAAGGAGCAGGTCACATGTTCGAAGCGCTGTCCCAAGCGGAAGGCGGTTTGCAAACGTGACCAGTCATCGGTTTGATCGTCCATGCTGGGCGGGGTGAGTTCCAATTGGATACGGCGAACGGTTTGGTCATTTAGATATTCGTACCCCTCAGGAACAGTGACTTCCGCAACAACGCGATCGGTCGTGAGTTTTCGTTCGATCTTCTCTTGCGGCGGAATATAGATCGAAACATCACCTTCCACCACGGTCTGACAGGCTAACGCAAAACCTTGTTCGATCGCCTCTGTTGAAAGTCGTAAGGTGCTTCTTCTGCGAACACTGCCTTCCATCACTTGCACTGCGCAACGACCGCAACGTCCCTGTCCGCCGCACGGCTGACCAATTTCAATGCCCGCGAGATGCGCGGCATCTGCCAGCAAGGTGTTGGTGGGGACTTGCACAACGATGGGCGTTGGCGAGTCAGGTTGCGTGAAGGTGATGGTGTGTTGCATTTGTATGGTAGGGGCGAAGCATTGCTTCGCCCCTACAGTCTCAATTCAATACTTGCTTCATAAACGCAGGTAGATCAACTGCTTCGCGCGGACCGACACGGATCTCCCAGCCTGCGAGTTCCTCTTCGAGTTCACCGGAGAGCACCGCAACATGACCGGGCAATACGATGCGTTTCTTGCTGACCTTGCTGGCAACATCGAAGCCTTTGATGGCTTTGGCAATGCGCTCTGCATCGAATTTACCTGCCGCCCATGCCGTGAGCACAGACATGCCTTCCGCATCGGTAACGAGCAGCCAGGCGGGTAAGCCAGAACCTTCCACTTCATTAGCTACCGAGAAGTAGGTGATGCTGAAGTTGGTTGTGACTAACACTGGGCTATCGGGTTTCGGCGAGTTGATCTCGTAAATGCCGGGCTGTACCTGGATCGGTTTCTGCGGATCGGTATAAATATTTTCGCGTAAGACGAGCAACGGATAGATCATTTCAGGTGCGAAAGTATCGAGTACCACAAAGCCTGCATACTTGGAAATGGCTTGCGCGGCATAGATGGCTTCTTTATCGAGTCCGTTTTGTGCGGCGAAGAAGATTGTTGGATAGCCCAACGGTTTGAAGTTTGATTTCAATGCGAGTCTTCTTGCTTGTGTGGAACGCGTCAGCCATTCGCCGAGATTCTTGCCGCCGAGATCAAGCACCATATCTTCCACACTTTTGGCTTGGACCTTTTGAGTTAGGTCAGCAAGGGCATCGAGTGAGTCCGCTTTGACGACGAGGGCGGCTTTATGTTTCTTGACGATCTCTGCCAAGGCTTCGTAGTTCGATGCGTCGGCAGCGTAGATCAAAGTCCCTTCGCCAGCGAGCAGGCTGAGGCTTGAGTCGAGAAGCGCGGCATCATTTCCAATTAACATGAGCGGACGTTTCGTCACATCGCGCACGGCTTTTACAGCGGCAGGTAAATCTCCATCCGCTTCGATGGCAAAACCATCGAGGGTGAAATCCATGCCCACGTAATTGACTTTATAGGCGTCGGCAGTTGCGACTTTCTTGACGAGATCGGGATCGCTGGCTTTGACGCGCAGGAAGAGACCGGGCTTGTTGTAAAAAGTTTTTTCATGACGGAACATCACGACTTCATTACCAACCTTGACTTCGGTGCCGTTGGCTTTGAGCGTGATAAGGCGAATGGGCGGCGCAGCCGATTCAGCAAGTTGTTTCTTGGAAGCTTCGCTGACATACGGGCACGAGCCGAGTTCAACTTGTTTGGCGGCGAGTTTCATCGCGAACGCGAGACAAGTAGGGAAGCCGCATTCCTTGCAGTTGGTCTGCGGGAGCATTTTGTAAATTTGGATTCCTGAGAGTGCCATATTATCTCCTTGTGAGTGTCAAGTTCCAAGTGCCAGGTTTCAGGTTTCACAGCTTAAGTGACGTGATACTTGAAACTTGACACGTGACACTTCACGCCATCATCAATTCCTCGATCGCTTCCTTGATTCGTTTTACCGACTCAGGATGCCTCAATACAATAATATCTGCACCTGATTCAACCAGCGACATCGCAGTGAGCGTTTCCCAATTGATCGAGCGGTTCTTCCAATCACCCCAGGCTTCGGGCACACCTTCGCCAACTTTGGCTTCCTTGGTTTTCCAGGCTTCAAAGCCGGGTGTGACCAGCATCGGGAATTGCGTCATCACATCGCCTTGCAGTGCGGCGAGCCGTAGCCGTTCCATCACCGAGTAGCCATATTCAATGCCATAACCAAGCGCGCCTGTGGTTGGGTCCATGATGATACGGTCCTTGGGCATGCCCATATCGCTGATGAGGATGTTTAGTTGTTTCGATAGGTTCACATCCATCGGCGCGCGCGATTGCACGAGGTGTCCGTTCGCCAAGGCGGTCGCAACAATGGTTCGATAATTCTTATCTTCGCAGATGCCCAGCAGGACCTTCTCGCCCTTCGTCTCTTCCGACACAGGTACCAGCAACTCATTATCTTTTTCTGCCTGTCCCGGTCCCCAGACGGCGAGCGGCAAACCTGTTGCGGCTAATACGGATCTGACGACTCGCACTGCATCTTCAACCGAATCTTCAACGGTCAAGGTCAGGACGATAAGGTCTGCTCCGGCTTCTTCAGCCTTCTGCGCCCATTGAGCGGGATCTATCATTGCTGCGCCCCAAGCCTCCACCAGCAACGCTGACCAGTCTTCCGGCTTGCGTGATTTGATCTCGATCGCGATGATGGGTTTGTTTGGCGTCGGTGCCTCGTATTGCAAATAGGGCATGGTCGTTTGACCACCGACAGTAATGCTCCGGGCGCGCGTGCCGCCCTCTGCGGCTGTCGCTCCGATGGTAATAGCCTTAATGCTTCCGGGCCATTTATCTTTGGGTATTTCAATTGGCATGTATGCCTCCTTGTTGTATACAGGTACACAAGTGGACAGGTACACACGGTCTTGGCAAGCGTGTTTACCTGTTTACGTGTCTACTTGTTTACTTCATACCTGCTCTTCGCCTCGCTTCATCTCTTCTTTCAATGAACTGTTCGATCGGTGACTTGCGTTCTGCTGCGAGACCAAGATCCTTCAGGTCCTTTTCATCTTTTGCCGCGATGTGCCGCAGGATATGTCGATAGGAAATAAAAGCCGCAGGATAGATAATTCCTGCGGAGTTGTGCATCATATAAGCGATACGGATCCCTTTGTCCTTCATCATCTGCGCGGCGACGGTGAGTGGGATATCGGCTCCCAACTCTGGTACGCCTTCGGTCATAATGTCTTCGGCTTTGAGTACGTCAGGGTCGTCTCTGCCATACGCCAAAACCAATTCCTGTTCACCAACCACGCCAATGCCATGACCTTCCTCATCGAGCACGCACATCGCTTCGACATGGTGTTCGAGTAGGAAGCGCGCGATATCCTGGATGGGGGTTTCCCATTTGCAGGTCGGCACGCCGACGGTCATGAGGTCACGGACGAGGATGGGTTTCATGTTTAAGGTTGAAAGTTGGAAGGTTGAGTGCAGACAAAATCTGCAACTTTCAACCTTCCAACTTTTAGATAATTAGAACATTGGCTCCAATGCCATGGCGGGATGATTGTGCGCTTCGAGCCAGGCTAGCAATTCGTCCACCGAAGTAACGCTTCTTTCATCGGCGATCTTATCGAGCAGGTCAGGGTCGCCTTCGCGTTCGCAGACTTGTTTGAACTCATCGTTCATGGATTGTTTCAGCGCAGATGACATCCACACCACGCGTTTGAAACCGCCATCAGCAGAAATGAACTTGGGACTGATGAGATAGAACTTACCGACACCCATCACGCCGGGAGTTTGAAGTCCGCCGCCCGCGATACCAGCCAGTGTCGAGAAGGTCATGCCGGCAGGGGTCATGGATGTATCTTCACGCGAAACCACCATCACACCGTTGGCTTCGGGGATGAGCATGACGATGCATTCGAAACAGCCGCAAGCCGTCATGGGGTTTTCCATGATGGAATACATCGAGACTTCCTGCACGACGCCATGCGAACCCATTGCTGCGTATTCGTTAGTGCCCTGCCAGTAACCCTTGCGATCGTCAATTTGTTTGCCCAGTTTGATGGGTTGATTGGGTCCGGTGGGATTGATGCTGAACGAAGCTTTGCAGTCCAGCCAGTTGTAGGCACCGCACAGACCAAGACGTTCAGGCGAGACCACGCAGACGTGGTTCGGCGCAAACGATTGACACAACGTGCAGGAGTAGAACTCTTCCACTTTGTTATCGGTCAGGTCCGCGAGACGTTTGTTGCGGAAGTCGTAAGAGGCACGCGCCTTTTCTAACCATTCGGCATGGAGTGCGGGTTCGGTGACAATGGTGACCTGGACTTTATCCACGATCGCGCCGAAATCTTCATGGAATCTAGCATGCAATATCTTGCCGAACGATTCGAGACTAAAGCCTTTATCTGCTGCGGCATTCGAGATGCGGATCCACGCGATGTCACGTTGACCGACATGCTGGATGCCGCTTGCGCCGTTCACGAAGTGATGGACTTGTCTTTCAAGCACCGGCTCAAAGTCCTGTTGCATCTGCCGTCCTGCGACCTTGATGACGATACCCAGATCCATGGAGCCTTGCGCGGGAATATTTGCGAAATCAGGTCCGATGACTTCGATCTTGCCATCGGTGACTTCATCCAGTTTCGCCATGTAGAGATACTCAAAGGCACGGCTGTGTTTGCCGCCGAACTCGACTCTTAGGTCAGCTTTGCGGACAACTTCACCTTCAAAGGCTGAGCCGTATGGTACAGGCACATCCACGTTAGAGACTTTCACTTTGACGCCGCGCACTTCGATACATTTCTGCACGAGACGTTCAGCTTTTTCCAGGTCATCTTTGCCATCGATCGCATCGAACGGCATCGAGACGACATGCTCATAGGTCGTCACGCCGGTTGGCAAAATTTCAGGGATGACAGTATCGGCGATCACAGGGAAACCAAAGTTGATCGCGCCAGCCGCTGCGGCGTATTTCAGATCGTCCACTTCGCCGAGGGCGAGCACGAAGGCAAATACGCGTTCTTTGTTGTACAACAAAATTTCGCGTGACATGCCGGGCTTCATGCCGCCAAAGGTCAACGCAGAGCGAGTCGCAAATCCTAATGCGTAGATCGCAGAAATCGTGTCTGTGCCAAATGGAACGGTAAACGTGTTGTAGCCAAGCTCCACACCTTCTTCTTGCAGTTGATGGATGATGCTGCGTCCATTCACGTTGCCACACAGGAAGGTCAGGATGTTGCGGCGTTGTAGTTCACGCACGATCTTTACAGCAGTCGCGTTGTTCTTCGCGCATCCGACAATCGCTGCAAACCCCGGCATGCGACCGTCTACAAGTTGGATGCCCCACGAACGGAGTTGAATATCATCGATCGGACCATTGAGATGAGCATGCCCATCCTCACTGCCGTAGTTCGTGCCTCCAGAGAGGACAAAGTTATCGGGCATTGATTCAGGCTGAAGTCCATAAATGAAGCGGATCGCCTCAATCGTTTCAGCCGCGAGCAGAGTCGCCATCCCTGAGTCCAGAGTCTCACCAAGATAGGGAGTCCATTTTGCGAACGCAGGCATTGGGTGCAGTAAGTCGCGCGCATATTTCACAACGAATTTTAAGTCGCCCAATTTTTCAATGGACTTGCCCGTCATGCCGAGGATGGTGGGGAGGTAGTAGGCGGTGTTGGGGAACGACACGGGCGTATCGGCGCCTTTTTCGTTGAGCGCCCGATTGAGCATCAATTCGGCTTCGGTGACGAGCGCATTCGCGCCGCGCATTGCACGGGTAGCAATATATTTTGACATGGTAGGCTCCTAGTCCGCGGCAACGCCGTAAATTGCTTCGCGTCGTTTCTCGATCGGCAACGCTTCAAGTTCCAGCATCTTCGCATCACCAGAACGACCAAACTTGTTCGGGTCATATTCAGGCAAGCCAAGTACGGCACGTTTCTTATCAATGTGTTCAAGCGTCTTGCGGATCATCTCATCGGGGTTGGGGATGAACTCGAGTTTGCCGCCGTAAATTTTCTCCCAGCCTTCACTGATGTATTTCAAAACCAGGTCGCTATCGTTGATGCGATCAGGCATGCCGCTCACGGGTGACGCGCCGCCGAAGATCACGTACGCGCCCGATGCCACACAATACGCCGCGATCGCCAGCGCCTTCTCACTCATCCATTCGGGCGCAAGACCAACCGCCGGGACTTGATCGATATCATCGCCCAAGCCGCCCTCTTCAACCATTTGCGTGAGCACGGTTAGGATGCGTGTATTGTCCACGCATGACCCCATGTGGAGGACAGGCGGGATGCCCACCGTTTCGCAGACTTCCCGCAACCCGTTTCCGACTTCGGTGAGGCCTGCTTCACCTAAAAGGAGTCCCAACTTGCCTGCAGCGATTGCGCCACAACCCGTTTGGACGACGAGCACATCCTGCTTGAGCAATGCCTTTACAACTTTATTGTGGAGATAATCCTGTGACGAACGCGGATTGTTACAGCCCACGATCGCAGCCACGCCGCGAATGCGACCGGAAATGATCGCGTCATTCAACGGGCGGAAGGATGCGCGATACGAACCGCCCAGCATATAGTTGATGTATTCATGTGAGAATCCAGGGATAACACTTTCTTTGATCTGCGGAATGCGGACCTTGGCTGATTCGCGATTCTTGAAATTATCAATCGCGACTTTCAGAATTTGCTTGGCGATGGTCAAGGCTTTATGTTCATCAAACTCGATATGTGTCGCCCCTTTGATCTTAACCTTCGGTGAGGTGGTGATGATCGCGGTGTGGAAGTTCTGTGCGAGTCCAACTAATGCCTGCATAATGCATTGCACATCCACGACCATTGCTTCGACCGCGCCGGTCATGATCGAAAGTTCTTGATGCAGGAAGTTGCCCGCCGCCGGAATGCCCTGACGCATCAAGATTTCATTGGCTGTACAACAGATGCCCGAGAGGTTGACACCATTTGAGCCCGCGGCTTTGGCATAGGCAATGATCTCTGGGTCTTGCGACGCCGCAACGAGCATCTCGCTCATGGACGGTTCATGTCCGTGTACGACCACGTTGACCATGTCTTCCTTAATAACGCCGAGATTGGCTTCGCCTAAGATCGGTGCAGGGGTACCAAATAAAATATCCGAAATATCTGTGGCGATCATCGATCCGCCCCAGCCATCTGCGAGCGAAGTCCTAATTGCGTGGTTCAAAATATGTGCAGGGTCTTGATCGTCGCCGATGTGTGTGCGATGCAAAGCCTCCACAACTTCACGGTCCACGCCGCGGGGCCAGACGTTTTGCTCGCGCCAGATCTGTTGCCTCTTCTTCGGCGCGCGGATGGCAGGGACAAGTTCGCCGCGCTGTTGACCGAATTGTGCGATATAAAGGTCCGCTAGATCATTTGCGATCTCTTCAGGTGCACGCCCTTCGATCTTGATACCATACTTCGAGGCGACGATTCGCAACTTGGCAACATCGCGGATGCTGTATCCTTCCGACTCCTTATTTGCAGTTGCCTTTAAAAGGAAAGCCATATCGCGTCCGTGATCGGAGTGCGCCGCACTGCCGGCCGCGATGGCGCGGGTCAAATTGCGTGCCTGGATGGTATCCATCGTGGCACCGCATACGCCCACATCGCCAGTCTTCGTCAAACGGCAGGGACCCATGCCGCATTGCTTACAGCACATCCCTGCGCCGCCAATGTTGCATGGCACCATATTGTCGGCGCGTGTGAAGGCTGTGCCGATGCCCAACTCCTCCGCGCGGATCAACATCTGCTGTGCAGCGGGATCAGTCGAAAATTCATCGATGGTTCGTTTCTTAGCCATTGTTCACCTCCTCATCTATCTTGACCGTGCCCATGCCCGGGCATTGCCAAAGTGGACGACCCTGATAGCTGACCTTCTGCGCAAAGCTGACCGTCTGTTTAATGGTTTCGTAGGTGGCGGTGTGCCGGAAGAAAGGTTTTTGTCCATCCCCTTGTTGAGCCGCAGACCCCAACTCAATCGGGATGGTCCATTCACCGAGATAACCGGCTTCATCCAGCTTGATGGCAATTTGTAAATCATTGATCTTGTTTTCGTCGTAGGTCACTTCAATGATCTGAAATGCACTGCTGGCATAAACATCCGTGACCCCCTCTAGTTCCAATAAAATTCGCCTCACTTCTGTAACGTGATGATCCGCATAGAGCACAGGCGCGTCAAAGGTTTTTGTCTTCATGAGACACCTCCAAATTTTGGGTTGGGTGATACTCGTACGAAGACACCTCTAAAGGTATAGACTCTTCCTTATGACTATTCTAGCATCTTGGTTCGCCGCGAAAGTGTGCAGATTGTCATCATAAAAACAGATAAATGTACCTAACTCAGGTTAATTATGAATTATGGGTTGTGAAATGTATATAATGAAACTGATATGTCCGCTTTTGGAAAGGATTGGAAGCCGTCTCGTTCTGGTCAAGTGGATGCGCAATTCGCAGCGCGTGTGGATGAATTGCGATCAACGCTTCGGTTCCAGGAACCAGGCCTGGTGGCCGCGCGAAGTGGCGTTCCCTATCTGACGCTTGGTCCGGGCCGCGGCGAGTTGCATATCCCGTTTTGGGAAGATGTCTGCATCCTGTCTTTTCCTGAATTGATCGGCTACAACACTCACGATGATCAACTCCCCGAATTTCAACAAGCGCTCTTGTTATATTATCTGATCACTGCCGATGGCGCGCCGATCACGAACAAATGGGTCTCGTTTGCAGACCTGCCAGATGGACGCATGTATAACGCGGCATTCCAGGGCTATAGCGGAGACGAAGTCGTCAAGACATTCGGCTTTGAGCTGGCTGCATTCAAATCAGCTTGTTTAAGGGCGGGCGGCAAACCCGTTGATATCGGCAGTGCCTCCTTCGCCTTTCAAGCTCTACCGCGCCTACCCTTGATGATCACCTACTGGCTGGGCGATGAAGATTTTCCATCCTCTTGCAAAATTCTGTTCGATGAGTCTGCCAGTCACTATCTGCCAATTGATGCCTGTACCATCCTGGGGAGCATGCTTGTTCGAAAACTAAGTCATTCTTAATTCGGCTAAATGGAGGAATTCTGTCACTATTCTGCAGAGCGGGTGGAATGTAGAATGATTGTGACAGGAGCATATTATGAAACTCGCCATTACAGGGAAAGGCGGCGTGGGCAAAACCACGCTTACAGCTTTACTCGCACAAACCTATGCGGATATGGGCAGGCAGGTGCTTGCCGTGGATGCTGACCCATCTCCATGTCTTGCTGGTGCTTTGGGCTTTCCGCCTGAACTGCGCGCCCAACTCCATCCTATCGCTGAGATGGATGCGCTCATCGAAGAACGTACTGGCGCGAAACCGGGAACGGTCGGCGGGTTCTTCACCCTCAACCCGCGCGTGGATGATATCCCCGAACGTTTTAGCGTTCTGCATCGTGGTGTGCGCTTGCTTGAAATGGGAAGTGTTGAGCTGGGCGGTTCGGGTTGTATCTGTCCCGAAGCAGCGATGCTCAAAACACTTTTCACACATCTGCTCTTTCGCAAAGATGAAATGTTATTGCTCGATATGTACGCCGGTGTTGAACATCTCGGTCGCGCCACCGTGGACTTCGTTGATGCGATGCTGGTCGTCGTCGAACCGACGCGGCGCAGTCTCGGCACAGCCGCGCAGATCAAGAAACTGGCGAACGACATTGGCTTGATGCGCTTATATTTAGTGGGGAATAAAGTCCGTAATGAAGATGAAGTCAGATTCCTTGAAAACGAAACGCCAGGTTTACCGTTGCTGGGCTATTTACCTGCTGACTTGAAAGTGCAAGAGGCAGATCGGCTTGGCGTTCCTGTATATGATTATGTTGATAGTCTGAAAGTCTCCACTGAACAAATCACCAGGATGGTTAATGAGTTAACGAATGATGAGGTGATGGAATGACCACCACGATTGCATTAGCAGGCAAGGGCGGCGTTGGTAAAACCACCATCTCTGGCATGATCATCAAATATCTTGCCCAGCATCAAACTGGCAATATCCTTGCCATTGATGCTGATCCATCCTCCAACTTGAACATGGTCTTGGGACTCGATCTCGAATGGACTGTTGGTGACATCCGCGAAGATATGCTGGAACAGGTGAAGTCGTCTCTCTCGCAAGGTGGTGCCGCGATGGGAACCATGCCCGGCGGAGTCAACAAACGCGATTATTTGGATTATCAAGTCCGTTCGTCATTGGCAGAAGGTTCGCGCTTTGATCTGATCGCCATGGGGCGCGGCGAAGGGCAGGGTTGTTATTGTGCTGTCAACCATAACCTCCGTGAAGTGATCGATGGCATGAGTAAACATTATGCGTATGTGGTGATCGATAATGAAGCCGGTATGGAACATCTCTCGCGCCGCACCACGCGCGATGTGCAACATCTATTTATCGTCAGTGACCCGACCCAGCGTGGACTCGTTGCCGCAAAGCACATCGCCGATATGCGTAAGGAGCTCGGCATCAATATTGAGCATGCTTATTTGATCATCAATCGCGTCAACGGCGAACTGCCCGCGCCGCTTAACGCCGAAATCCAAAAGATGGACGTGCCGCTTTTGGGTGTCGTCCCTGCCAATGATGACCTAGCTACTTTTGAATTTTCTGGCAAGCCCTTGGTTGAATTGGGCGATGAGTCGCCCGTATATCAAGCGATTGCGACGATGATGACCCAGGTTTTGAAATAGATTAACCACGCAATTGCTCAAGCCGCCGTCCTCGGCGGCGAGACACAACCTCAGCGCTATCCGCGCTTCAAGATATTTCCTGTTTCTGCCAGCACTTCAAACACCCGGTCCGCCACTTCAATGGATGTGGACCCCAGTCCGCAAGCTGGTGCGATCAAACTGCGACTCGCAAACTCTTCAGCGTTGATCGTGACCCCGCGCGCCGCGGCTTTCTCAACGATCAGCTTGATCCCGTTTCTCAATCTATCAGCCAGCCCAAGCGGAGTCTCGCTAAAGATCTGTTCGTTATTCGGGATAATTCCCCAGCAAATATTTCCACCACGATCAAGATACGCTCTTAGTTCAGCGGGATATAGTGCAAGATTCTCGATGAACCCATAAGCATCCAGATTCAAAATATCGACTTTTGTCCCTAGTAACACGCTCCAATCAGTGTTTGCGCAACAATGGATTCCAGCAACTCCGCCCTCGGCATGAATCGCGTCGAAGACTTCATCGAGATAAGCCACCACCTGTTCGCGGCTCAAACTGATGAATGCCGAACCAAAAGCCGCCATATAAGGCTCATCCAAAAAGAGGATCACATTCGGTCGCACTGACTTTAACTGGCGTATCTGCCAGCGTGCATTCATGGACATGTTCTTGATGATGGCATCTGCCAACATATCGTCATACAAGCTAGCGCGTAGATCCTGATCGGTGACTGTTAAGCCGAACGAGATCGGACCTGTGACTTGTCCCTTCGCCCATTGACCGTCCGTTTGGCGGAGCGTTTCCAGCATGGCAAAGAATCCATGGGCATAATCAGGGCGCAGAGCAAAGTTCTCTACATCATCTGATAAGACCGGCGTATAGAAAGCTTCCAGCGCATCCGTGATGTCCGCATTGGTGTTGAAGTAAACCTTCTCCTGAACCGCATCTTCGCAAATAGCAGGCAAGGTCGGGGAATACTGCACGTACATACTCTCATGAAAAGAACGATGCGGCAATTGCGGCCAAGCTGGAACATCCAAAAGGTTTTGTAGATACCCGGTCAAGCCATTCAGGGTTGCATGAGGCATACTTCCAACGTGCGTGGTGAGAAAATTAAATTCTGTCATTGATTTAGTATAGGATGAAAATGAAGCGGGGGTAATTGACGAAAATCACAGAGTTTGTAATATTAATTGGTTGGTGATGTTTTTTCGTTAATTTTTATTTCCCCAACAAACCTTTTTGCGCAGCAACCGCAATGGCAGCAGCGCGTGAATCGACCCCCAATTTATTGTAGATGCTCGCAAGATGTGCTTTCACCGTCCGCTCGGAAATGCCGAGTTGGACGGCGATCTCTTTACTGCGCTCGCCCTGCGCCACAGCTTTGAGCACTTCGAGTTCACGGTCGGTCAAATTTACAGGTTCGGATGATTTTGATTCAGTTGCAAGCATGTTAGGGCGTAATAATACACGCGCCATGATTTCAGGTTGTAGTAATGTTTCACCACGCGCCGCGGCGCGAATAGTGTTGAATAATGTGTTGCGATCCGTGTCTTTCAATAGATAGCCATGTGCTCCGGCTCGAAGCCCACGCAGCATGAGATCATCTTCGTTGAAAGTGGTTAGGATTACAACCGCGATATGCGGTTGTTCAACGCGCAGTTTTTCGATGGTGCTCAAGCCGTCCATGTTGGGCATACGCAGATCCATGAGCACAACATCGGGGTTTAATTTTTTGCAAAGGCTGAGTGCCTCGTTGCCATCCGAGGCTTCGCCCACGAGTTCCAGGTCATTTTCTGTTTCGAGAATTAGGCGCAAGCCCTGACGAATAATAAGATGATCGTCGGCGATGAGAATTTTGATCATAAGGGTATTTCGATTTTCAAGGTCGTGCCGTTGTTGTTATGGATTTCAAAATTGCCATTCAGCATTTTGACTCTTTCATGGATACCTAATAAACCATAATGACCAGATGGAATGGCAGCCGCGTCAAAACCCTGACCATCATCCTGAATCGTGACCAATATGCTTTCTTCTTTCATCCTGACATCCACTGCCACGTTGTGTGCCTGGGCGTGATTGGCAACGTTGGTGAGTGCCTCAGCCACAGCGCGGACCAAGGTCTCTTTAACGGGATCAGGCAACGGCGGAATCTGATCCGCGTGAAAAAGGAGGGGGATGCCGGTGGCGTTCGTGAAGCGGGAAATCTCGAGGCGTAGGGCAGAGTCTAGATCATCCAAAGAAGATTGACGCAGATCATCAATCGCGCGGCGCGCCTCGGCGAGCGTGACGCGGGCTTGCTCCATGGCATTCCCGACAATGGACTGCGCCTTCGCGTGATGCTTGTTCGTGAGGTGCGCATCGGCGGCTTCAAGTTGCAGGATGAGTCCGGCGAGACCTTGTGAAAGCGTATCGTGCAATTCGCGTGCCATGCGCTGACGTTCGGTTGCGATGGTGAGGTCTTCGACGCGCGCGGCATATTCGGTTAATTGCTGGTTGGCTTTTTCGAGTTCAGCGGCCAGAGCTTCTGCCTGTTCGCGCGCTTCGGCTTGACGCACATATAACGTGACGTACATGCTGATGAAGATGACGATGGGGATGATGGTGAGCAGCCAATAGAGCGCGCTATCTGCATTGCCGAATAAAACAAAATTTATAAGCGAAAGGGCTAAATAATAAAGTGTGGATAAAACGCCCCGACGGCTGATGCCAAGGAAGCCAATGGTTTCGCCAATGAGCGCCATGTACAGCGAAAACACCATACCCGTATTTTGAGAGAGATGTGTAATGATGAACGCAAGCAGACCTTGCCCGATGATGTAAATTAGTTTACGGGATGGAACTTGAATGATGCGAATCACCAGCCAATGCAAAGCAATATGCCCAGCCATGAAAACGGTGAATAAGACAGACAGCCAGGATTGGCGCAGGGTGAGATTCTGAGCGAGCGTCATGAAATACATGCCGATCAAGACCAGAGTCATGAACGCGAAGAAGATGCGGTAATCCTGTTCGATCTTGAGTGGAGATTCTTTTTGGAGTTTCATGGCAAATGGATTGTATCGCAGATGCTATTTTGTGCCATTGTGCGAACGGACAGTGTACGAAGGAACACTGTCCGTTTTCCCGAAGGCGCAATTGTGGTGAGGGAGAGCAAGCCATATACTGATGCAAGCTGAAAACGCTATGCGCTTGGCAACACTGTCCGAGTGGATAGTGAAGACTGAACCGATGGAAGATGTCCGTTCAAGCTGCCAGTTTTATACTGGGTTGGAATACCACAAGGAGAATGTATGAACGCTATCGAAGTTACAAATCTCAAGAAATCTTTCGGTGATTTTCAAGCTGTACAGGATGCAAGCTTTCGAGTGGCAGCAGGTGAAGTATTGAGCCTGCTCGGTCCGAATGGCGCAGGGAAGAGTACGACCATCTCGATGTTATCGGGTCTGCTCGCTCCGACGAGCGGTGATGGCTGCATTATGGGACATTCGATCATCCGCGAACCCGAAGCCGCCAAGAAAAGCCTGGGCGTGGTGCCGCAGGATATTGCGTTGTATCCTGATCTTTCAGCGCACGAGAATTTGGTCTTTTGGGGCAAGATGTATGGCTTGCGCGGCGCGCCGTTGAAATCGCGCGTGGACGAAGTGCTGGAGATCATCGGGCTGGCTGACAGGCAGAAGGATCACGTTGGCAAGTTTTCGGGTGGCATGAAGCGCCGTGTCAATATCGGTGCGGCATTGCTCCATAAGCCTGCGGTCATCATCATGGATGAGCCGACGGTGGGTAT
>Ga0137333_1000033_pt1 | contig 30327 bp, 17 predicted proteins | sample EasRivERMLT231_2_FD_102286 | JGI IMG/M metagenome (GOLD analysis project Ga0137333, IMG submission 102286) | Soil microbial communities from meander-bound floodplain in the East River, Colorado, USA - East River MetaG ERMLT231_2 | ecosystem: Environmental > Terrestrial > Soil > Floodplain ... | reverse complement strand
AGACTTCTGTCAATTTGTCATTGATACGGCGAAAGAGCAGAGTGAACTGAATGTCGCCGTTCAAGTCATCGGCGACGCACGAATCAGTGACCCGGATCCAACAGTAGATCAAATCCTTTACCGGCTTGGGGAGTACCATGCCCGGTCGGGTGATGTGGATAAGGCGAATGAGTTCTTTACAGAAGCGATTGCCTTTTCCTCGGCATCAAACAAGTCTAGTTCAGAATGGGCAAAAGCATCTCAACTCTTTCTGGACCATTACGGCCAAGCCAGCGATTATTATGAAGTATGCTCACAAGTTGTCCCATGTGATATGCGTAGTGCTTTGGAACAGCTTATTTCTGAAATAGAACCTGCTGCCTTCCTTGAAGCTCGCAGCTTCTTAGCGGCTTCGGGAATTTCGATAAAGTCAAATGGGTTTGTGAATTTCGATGCCGAAGGTGATATCGAACAGTGGCTCGTTCTTCAGCACCCCAACACAGCCAACCGTGAATTCTGGATTCTAGTTAAAGGTGCCGAGAGCACATACGGTCTTTTTGTTGCTGAGATTTCCACAAACAATCCGGAACTGAAAGAATTTCGTGGCAGCAGCCCATATGGACTAATGACCGTGGATGGGGAGGAGCTGTTTTCGCTCGAAAAAATCGATCTCTCGGGGCAGCCATATGTTTTGGCACATGATTTGATCCAGAGCACTGATCATCTCTTAGAGGCTGACTACTTGAGGTCATACCTGGTCGAAAAGCCGCTGGATGAGCTTATCAATCGATTGATGAACGGAGATGACCCAGCCCATATTCGTGATTTGCTCGTGCAGCTAAATCAATCAGAGTCGTTTGATTGTGCGGCCGCCAATCGCTGTGACCAAGTTCAGTATCTTTTGGGGTTGACAAACGAATTGCTGAGAGATGAGCAAGCTGCTCTCAATACCTACCTGCAACTATGGAAAGAATATCCTGACAGTCTTTATACGACCATGGCGCGTGCGAAACTTGTCCCTGTTTCGCCGTAGTGCAAATCAGGATAAGCGACCGTATGCAGCTCGGAGTTATTTTCATGGGAGCCCACTTCAAAGAAACCGCCAGGAAACATTTTCGGAGTTTTCTGGTTCTGTTCACCTATGTCAGCCTCCTTTCCGGATGCTTAAACGCCTCACAAAAAGCGACCGAAACTGAACGAGCTGATGTCCTAGCTACGAGCTCGATTACGCCTGTCGTTACGACTACCCCCAGCCTCACTCCCACTTTGCCGTCCTCAACACCGACACTTGAAGCAACTCTTACTCCTCCACCTTTGCCAACCCTGCCGCCTCGTACGAATGCATCTTCTTATCGACTGAGCAAACCGATACCGGAAGGGCTGCTTGCGTTGATGGACGTCCTCAATACACAATATGGTTACTTCGGTCATTTCTATGATGACAAAGGCAATCTGCTATTCGATCCTATGTTGGAGGAACTTTCAAATGTGCTCCATGTCGTCGCTACTGAGATAAACTTCTACTATCCGGATGGTTTTCCCGATCCCCAGACCGTTTGGGAATATTATCCTTTTACCAATCGAGATTATTATCCGGTCTTCCCCTCTGTGTACCTCGACAGCATAACAAATGCAGTATTGGATGATTTCAACCGTCACCCAGACCATTTGAAAGATCTCGGGGTTATTGATGGCAAAGGATATACAATACAGACTTATCGAATCGAACTTGACAATGATCCTCAGCCCGAATGGCTGGTGCGGATGGACTGGGAAGAGATTGTTGCACTTTCCTGGCTTGTGTTGGATCAAAACCCCGACGGGAACTTCACCAGGCTGCCACAATCCTTGCCCGATTCAGAGTGGTTAGTACTCTCGGATGTAAAGATAGAAGCTTTGCAGGACTTTACGGGTGACGGCTTAACTGACATTATTGCCGTGAAGCAAGAATATGCAGCGGGCACAGATTGGTATCGGTTCTCTGTTGCGAGAGGAACAAAGGATGGATTTCAAGAACTTGATTCAATCGACCATGTGGTCTCGGTCACGAACTCTGCCGTGGAACCCCACTATACAGTCGAAACGGCGCCCGGATCAAATTGGTTAACACTAACCCTTGTTGATCCACACCGTATCAATTGGGATTGTGAGTGGGATACTCAAACTTCTTATCGTTGGCCATACGGAACAGAGCAAATCATCATAGCAGGCAAAGAAATGCCGCAAACTCCCGAATGCTCTCTGGCGCGAGCGGTCAGCTTACTTGAACCTGTTGACAATGTCACAGCTATTCGGTTACTTGAAAATGCAATAGCACACTTTGATCAAACCGATGTGGAGCAGCGTAGCAAGCTTCTATTTGCGCATTACAGATTAGCGATCCTCTATCCTCTATCAGATCAGGACTTTCTTTCACGTCAGCACTTGGAGTGGCTTGTCGCAAACCTGGCTGAATCCGAACAGCACTTAAAAGAAAATGTGCTATTGCAACTGAAGGAAAATAAATTCAGTGCTATAAAACTTTGCGATAGCCTGTATAGCGCATCCGGTGAAGTGCCCGACAGTTGGGAGGAATATCTGGGTGCGACTGCAGCAGCACATGCGTATCCTGGTTCCTCAGAGACTTATCCTCCAGCCATCTGTCCGTTGCAAAACCTTATCATGGATCAACTGCGTAAAGTCGATCTGACCGTACAGTCCATACCGAAAAGTGCATTCATGGACCAGACGATACCGGTTGCTCTGGTTCAAACGTACACATTCCCAGGTCAAACACATCCTGCAACATTTATGCTTATCCGTGAGAAAACCCCATATATTGCAGCCTATGTTCCCACCCTCGATGGTTGGAATTGGAGAGTATTGGAGGAATTCGATGCAACGGAGGATCCTCCACAAACCTTTTTGACCGATGCTACAGGAGATGATTTTCCTGAACTCGCCTATTACCAGAAAAATAAATCCTGGTATTGTCCTGAGAATGAGCAAGGCTATAAGGTAGTACTCACGACCTCCATCGGCACAAGTTTTACATCTGTTACTACCAACGTTTGCAACCCCGTTGACAAGCTGTTTGATGTAGCCAATTACCTGCAGGATAACAACAAGGATGGAATGGTGGATTGGGTTGTAGATCAAATACGTGCATATTCAGACGAGTCTGTGCTACCCTCCACAAGTGTGGAGCAAGGCACATGGTTTACACTGGATGAACTTACCAAGCTTGTCCCCGAAGAAAATCCTGACGACGAAAAGACAGATATCATTGACGAGCTCACTAATAATCTGTATGCAGGTAAGGACGTTCCGGCAATAAGGCAGAAGTTGATATCCGAGCGAAACGCGTTGATCGCTACTGACCCTTTAATCGACTGGAAATTGCAAAGGATTACTTACCTGATAGCTGTCAGCTACGAAATGGAAGGACAAACTGATCAGGCTATCGGAGCATTTACTTCGGTTCTTCGTGCCAAGGATCAAACGCTTTGGGGAAATCTTGCTGCACTACATTTAGGGGCGAAATAAGATGCTGCAGAAGGAGAATGCTACTTATTGAGTCCCCTGTCGCCAACCCCAGACCTGTATTCTTCCGTCGGAGAGCCCAACGATTAGTCTTTCTCCATCAGGTGAAAAGGACAGAATGCTAGGCTGGCTTGATACTTCTTTCAGCAAACTAAGAGTCTCTGCAGCGCGGATTTCGAACTTATTGTTATAATCAAGTGCTAGCAAGCTGCCATCGGGGCTAATGGCAATCGCCTCGACATGTTCGTCCGCCCGGATCTCTTGGGTCAAGTTTCCAGTTTGCAGGTCAAAAAACCGGATAATGCCCGTCATGAAGTCGGCGCCGATCAAAAGAGGCTTGTGAGGATGAAATACAAACTGGTACATCTGCGATGTCCACTGTCGAACCAATTTCCCTGTGCGGGCATCCCATAAATAGAAGATCGAAGGCTCTGAAGTATGCGGATCGGTGCCGAGCAATAAGGCTCCATCCGGGCTGAATAGAAATTTTGAGACAAATATGTTGGATGCCAGTTCTATGGACTTGGAATTCTTGAGGTTCCATAACCGGATTTTGCCATCCTGATCATAAAGTGCCAGTAGGGAATTGTCGGGGGAGAAAGTTACTTCAAAGTCTCTGTCATAGGAAAGCGGTTCCGCGAATTTTTCCAGGGTCTGCCAGTTTGTCGCTTGAGAATTATTCTCCCCAATGAGGATTTCTTCCGCAGTAGTGTATGCCAGCCGGGCGCCATCTGGACTGATGGTCATATTATGCCCGCGTACTCCAGGCAGTACGATCTGACGAGAAGGTTCTAGCGCAGTCGAAGCAGAGAGACTGAAGAACTTAAAGGCTTCGTCTGTTGCGCTTACCAGCTCACTGCCTCCGTTCGCAAAGACAACTGAAAAGGAATAGCGATTGAATCCTGAAATCTCCCAAACAATTTCAGGTTGCATCGACGAAACATCCCAGACACGCGCCCCATTATTGTCCAGGGAAGCAAGATGTTTGCTATCGGGAGAAAAATAGATATTGTTGCCATTTGGCAGAGTGTAAAGCAGGCGTCCGGAGAGTACATCCCAGATCTGTGTTGTACCATCACCACTGGCAGTCGCCAGCTTGCGGCTGTCTGGACTAAACGAGATACCCTGATAATCCCCAAGAATAAATGTTTCTTGGCGCCACTTGCCTGTCGAGAGCTCCGCGCGCAGGGTAGGAGGCTGGTCCGGCAGTATGTTCCATAGCTGAAGGATGGTCTTAAACTCCTGTCCTGGAATATATATACCGGTGCGGGCAATTTCATATTGGTAGTGCCAAACCGCGAGAGTCTTCCGATCTGGGCTGAATGTCGCCCAGGCAGGAGCCATCCCCGGAATTTCAAACGTTTTGACAATTTCACCGGATTGGATATTAATTAGCTGCGCGCTTTTCATTCCCGTCCGGACCGTGTATTTTTCCAAGGCAGACCCATCGGTAGTATCTCTCGCTTCCTTTTTCACAAGAAATCCGCTGCTAACCCGCCAGGTATAAATTAATTCGCCACAGTCTGCAGTGAGGAATTCGTCATCAGGGCTGAACTTCATTCCCCGATTCCAGCAATAAATATTTTCAAACTTTTGCACGCTATTTCCGCTTGCGAGATCCCAAATCTCTATTTCGTAGTTACTGATCTGTGCCGCCAAATAACGTCCATCAGGACTGAAAGATAACAAAAGCAGATCGCTCGTTGTCGGGAGAAAACTTGCGGGCTGTGTTCCACTTGGTGTAAACAAATAAACCCCTGGATACCCTGCTACTGCAACAGTTTTTCCATCAGGAGACCATGCCATTGTATGCATGCGGCCCATTCCCAATTCACCAAGTTTTTCTAGTTTGGCGACTCGATCAAGCAGCGCCTCAGACGGCAGACTAGGCACTGCTGAAAACGAAAGGGCGAGAGTAGGTGCAGGCGTTTCTGTCAGCTGAGCGGTTGGTGTTAGCGCCAAATTTAGCGTAGGCGTTTGCCGCGGGGTCCGATCGGCATATCGAGCGGCAGCGGATATATCCTATAGATGCGCTACTTCTCCGTAGGAACGCGCCGCCAGCAGGTTATTATCTGAACTGAAGGATATTGTGTATGGAAGACGGAAATCAACGGAAAGCAACTCCACACCTGAAGCCGCATCAAGCAGGCTGATCCTGCTGTAATTATCCAACGCGAGCAGGTTACCATTTGGACTGAGTGCAATCGTATTGCTTCCCCTCCCATACGGGAATTCATACATATGTTTTCCCGAAGCAGGATCGACAAAATAGATGGGCGTCTCGTGCCAGTTAGTGATCGCCAGCAGGTTCGGACTGAGCGCGACCTTTCCCATATAGCCATCCAGTCGTTTTGTGGAATATATTTGTTTGCCCGAGGTAAGATCCCACGCCCGGTGTCCATTTACACTCACATAAAACAACAAGCTTCCATCTGCACTAAAAGAAATTCCCGCTGGCGTTCCCAGTTCGTTTGGGAATTTATCAAGCCGCCTGCCGCTGATACCGTCGAAAATTTCAATACCACATTCTCCTGCTAGAGCCAGTTTTTGTCCATTTGGAGAATAAGCCAGAAAGTCAGTACGACATGCAGGCTTAAGGGTGAGTACACTGTGACGGGCAGATATATCCCAGATCTGAACATCTTGCATGGTGGACGCGAACGCGGCTTGTGTACCCTCTGGATTAAAAGCGATATCGGTGATCCGATCTCCATTAACTTCAAATGTGCCAATAAATTTTTTTGGAAAAACCTGCCATAAGCGAACATTATGATCCGCCATTGCCAGCAGGTTTCCAGCCGGGCTGAACTCCATTGAAGAAATTTCACGATTGAATTCAGGGAGAGTCAGAGTCTTTTTCCCAGTTTGCAGGTCCCAAATCTGTACGCTACAGTTGATCAAGAGCGCCATCGTTTTTCCATCAGGGCTAAAACGCATGACGAGCTCAGGCGTGTATTGTCCCATTTGAGTCATCAATCGCTTTTCGGTTTCCATTGCGATATCAAGTGGAGCAACCGGAAGGAAATGTGTATCGAGGGAATACTCTTTGAACTTGCCGTCATAATAATTGACGAGCAGTTTTCTGCCTCCGTCGATATATGCTGCATTTTGAAACTGCATATCCAGCAGTCCGTGCAGGGTATAAAGACTCTTGCCACTTTCTATATCCCAGAAGCGCACGGCAGCATCCTCACCGACAGAAACAAGTACACTCCCATCGGGGCTAAAAGAGAGGCTGGTCACATTGCTTTCATGCTGGAATTTATCCTTCAACATTCCGCTGGCAACATCCCAGACGCGGACGGCACCGTCTTCGCCGCCTGACGCGAGCAAACTGCTATCGGGGCTAAATGCAAAGACAATCATGTCTTCCCATTCATCCAACCCAATTTCTGGAATTCGACGGATCAGCTCCCCGGTATTAGCATCCCGTAACTGCAACGCATCCCTGCATACGTTTTCAGTCTCTGTTTTGGTGCAGGACGAACTATGAAAGACAAGCAATTTCCCATCTGGGGAAAAGAATGGTGCCGCATAATGAGACTGTTCCTCTATGTCTTGAAACGCGCGCGAAATGGCGCCTGTGCGCAAGTCATAACGCCAGAAGACGCTGTAACGCACATTCTCAATCACTAACCCGGCTACAAAGAGCAGGCTTTGATTATCCGGAAAGAAAGTTAAGTTGCTCAGTGAATTGTCTTCAAGTATTTCTGTTGGAATGGAGGCTAGCAATTCCCAGCTAGTAGTGTCATAAATGTATCCGCCTGCTGTACTTTCTACAGCCAACATCTTCCCATCAGATGACCAAGCTATGTTCCTGGCGGATCCTTTTCCCCAAGTTCCCAGGTCGGTTGCCTGAAGACTTGGCAGCGATGTTGCGGAAGGCGACGCGTTAGGGATTGGCGTGGCAGAACGAAAAGGAAGGGGATTACAAGCTGCCAAGGTGATTAGCAAGCAGATTAAAACGTACGGAAGTTGATGTTTTTTCATTATTTGCTTATCTGAATATCCGTACGGTCCGAGCGACCCCAGAGACTTAGGTCATACATGGCGTATGCCTGGGCGGGCAGGGCTGTGAATTGGCCCGGAGTAGTGGCGCGCGCCATGTATGTAAAAATGTGCTTGCCTTTATGAAGTGAGGTAATGAAAAGCGCCACCCGATCTCCCCGGATTTCCTTGTAGTTGTAACCGTAGTCATTCCAGAAAAAGGCTTCGTAATTCCAACTCTCTACAGGTTCCACGCTGGCATTCAACCTTTCATTGAGTGCTTCTAGTCCGCCAGGGAGATAATCTTCCAGGGCAAAATAGGATATGTCTTCCGGCACTTCAATCGTCAGTTCGACCTGCACTAACTGATTGGGTTCAAAATCGTTGATTGGCAGTTGGCTATCCGGATCCAGATAACGGCGAGTGACCTTTATCTTGCCAATTGCCTGAGGAGAAGCCTTCAGCCGGCTATATTCCGTGGTCAGATCAAAGTAAATTTGTGCGGTACCCCGGGTTTTCAACTCGAGGCTATTCGCGCCTGCAGACATCGCCGCCAATGAGATTTCCAGATTCACATTGAGTTGATCGGCATCCAGCACTCCCTCTGCCAGGGATGTACCGTTGAGCAGGACTTGGTATGAACTTGGATCTTGCGTTTCGTTTTGCATGACAAGGTATTCAGTCAATGCCAGAATGGTATAACTGGTTTCATTGGTCGTGCCCCAACCTTCCATACCTTTACGCATGGAAGCCAGGTATTGGACCATGCCAGGGATAAGTGGATTCTGCGGGTCAATTTCAACGTACGCCTGCAACGCCAGTGCGGTGGTGCGCAGAGTGGAAGACATGGTTTTATCGTGGTATCCGCCATCCTCATTGGATTGCGGCCACGAAACATATTCTCCTTCCTTCTCTACGCCTTGCTCAAGCAATATCAACATGGCGCGGGCTTGTCCCTCTTCGCCCAGATCATGCAAAGCAAGCGCCAAAGCCGCCTGACTGAATGCGTCAAGGTCGTCACGTCCTTCCTGCGCTAGACGCAGGGTCCCTTCACGGTCGCCCTGCCCGGCACGCGCCAGACTGTAGAAGACGTACGCTTGAATACGCGGGTCTTTATCCTTGCTGCTCTTCAACCAGGTGGCAGCATCTTCGATCACCCTTGGTTCAACTGTGTAACCTGAATCGCGAATCACGCTCAAACCGAATAATACCCAGGCGGTTTGATAGGTATCACTGTAATCGTCGTACCACCAGCCCCAACCACCGTCGTCGTGCTGCAGACCATACACTTTGACCAGACTTGCCTGGATAAGGGGCGGAAGTTCGGCCTGCAAACCTGCCTTATCCAATCCGAGTTCGCTGGCTGTATGAGCAACAACGGCATTGGGCAGGGCACGGCTCATTGTTTGTTCCACACATCCATAAGGATAACCGGTCAGGAATTCCAACCCATTTAAGAGCGTTCCGCTCAGGGAGCGATTAAGCGTCAACGTCACCTGGCTGTTTTCCTTGTCTACTTGGGGCAAATTCAGACCCAGTGTGATCGTGTTGCTGAACTGACCGGATTGGGTCTGGACTTCGCGCACGACCGCGGGCCGAATATCGAGTGGTAGCTGAATACCATCCTTCATCTGCTCTGCTTGCACGCGGATTGTGACTTGCGTGGGTTTCCCTGTGATCACGGTCACCTGCCAGCCAACGGCAGTCACCTCCCCAGGTTGAAGCGAGACTTGTTGGTCCGCGGGACTGTTCAGTTCTAATCCCGGCGCGTGCAAACTGACTTGCGCGGATTGGGTCACATCACTGTAGTTGTGAACCAAGGCTGTCAGGGTGGCAATGTCGCCCTGAGTCAAAATGCGCGGCAGGATCGGACGCACGAACAATTGTTTTTTAGTCTCGACATGTGTTTGGGCCTGCCCAACCTGGTGCTGACGTGTGATGGCTTTTGCCGTTATCCGCCAAAGGGTGGTGTTATCAGGAAGTTCAAATTGCACAGTGGCGCGACCATCGTTATCAGTCTCGATGACAGGCACCCAGGCGGAGGTATCGAGGAAGTCGGTGCGGAGTTCTGGAGATCCCTCGTCACCTCCGCCACCGGCATCAGGGTGATAGATTTCACGCCAAGGAGCCATGGTGTCGTACATATCCACTGTCAGACCACGCGGGTTATAAAAAGCATCGAAGATGGGCAGGGCATTATCTTTTGCCAGAGCAAAAATGGATTCATCCACCACCGCCAATGAAACTTCGGCGAATACAGGCTGACCTGCCGTGTCTTGAACCTGGATCTTTGCCTGCACAGTTTCACCAGGCTGGTAGGTTTGCTTGTCGGGCGTAATCTTGATCTCCAGGGCTTTCGTGCTGGCGTCCACCTGCAAGTGAGTGCGGGCAGTCCGCAGGTAACAATCCGCGCTTGATACATATGAGTTCGGATAGGAACCACGATATACCCCTTCAGATGCCTCCTGCCAGGCATTGACCGTGACGAAGACATTCGGCGCATGTTCGGGAATGATATCGGTCTCGATGATGGTCAACGGAGCAGTCAGCTCGATCTGTTTGCTGTTGATGACACTGCCGCGTTCGAACGTCAACCAGGCGGGGCCGCTAAACGTGGACTCGATCGCCAGCCGCGCCTTTTCGTACGGCCTGTAATGCTCTTTTTCGGAGGATATCGTCAGCTGTTCTTCCCGCTGACGGATGAACCAGTCGTCTTTTTCTTTGAAAACATATATTCCCCGACCTACTTCGATTTTATTGCCCAGATTGTCCTGCCCGGTCAGGCTCAGGATGTAATATCCAGCATCCAGAGTCACTTGCAAACTGGCTTTGCCGTTCTCATCGGTTTTGACAGGCAAATCTCGAATAGAACTGTCAAACTCAAACTTTGTGCGGTTCCAAGGCTGGACCAGCAGTATCAGTTCGCGCCCAGCAATAGGTTGATCGAAAAGATCCACATCACTAATATTGACGGTAAGAGATGCACCAGGTCGTGCGTAGTATCCGCCGGTATCCAGGGTGACCTGATCGGCCGTGGGATATACATCGAAGTAGTAATACCCAATCACGCTCTGATGGCTGCCATCATCCACAGTGATCTGCAACCGAGCGCGTTCCATGCCTGTGCGCCACCAATCGTACTCGCCATCGTAATCAGGTGCCTTGATCGTCAGGGTCGCGTCACCCTGGGTATTGGTGATAAGCTCTCCGCTTATATCGATCGAAGCGGGAGAGTAATCAAAGAATGCTTCCACATTCAACCTAGCTCCAGTCACAGGCTCACCGAAGTAATAAGCCGCATGCACCTGCACTTTGACATCTTCGCCGCGTACATACCGATTCTGTTTCTCCGGCTGGATAGAGGTAATAGAAACTTGGTAGTCAGGCTTGCGATAGTCTTCCACGCGAAACAACGTGGAATTGGTCATGCCGCTAATTTCCGTCTCGATGGTATATTTTCCCAGCATGGCCCCTTCGGGAATTACAAAATTACCATTCACAGAACCAAAGTCATTGGTCGCCAGTATAAATGTGTACAGATTATTCTTACGCACATCCTGTACGCGCACGGTCACAGGTGTCCCTGCCTCAGGCAGGTTGTAACGCATGTCATCATCCCGGCGCAGGATCGCTTTGAAATTCACCGTCTGCCCAGGTTTATAAATGGGCCGCTCGGTGTAGATGTATGCCAGAATAGGTTGCCCCTTCGGCAGGTCTCGGCCGGGATCGTCATAATCCAGGAGGCTGTCCCAGGAACGCCAACTGGAATAATCGGAGTACCACCATCGGTCTTGATCATTGGTATCAGTTGTAAAGTGGAGCCCCACGATTGTGATGTCATCAGCCGCGCCGTGTGTACGCACGCGAGCCGAAACAAACATAGCGGTATCCCCATCCGGCATGGAGACCGTGTAAAGCCCATTCTCGTCGCTCTCACCCTCACGAACTTTTTCGCCAGCGGTATTGTATACTCGAATTTCAGCCCTCTCCACTGGTTTACCATTGATGTTAGTCACCCAAGCGGTTAGTTCATGCCCATTGTCTTTGACCGCCAGGGTATTACGAGTCAGCACAACAAACATTTGATCGTGCAAAATCTTCCCAACGCTCATGTTGACGACATACAAACCCGGTGCCAGATCGGACGGCAGAGTCGTTTCAGTGACCGTATTCCCCTTTCCAATATCCCGTTCCGACGAATTGCTCCAGACAGACGTGGGATTGTTCTGAGCCGGTATGGGAATATCGCGTATGCCCGGCGAGGAATGGAACCGATGCAGGGGGTATAGCTTGATGAAATCGATCAAGTCGAAACGATAGGCTGAAAAGGTCGCCTGCTCTTTTCCCGGTGCGTATTGTAGGCGGCGTGGGCCCTGTGCGTCGAGCACCTGGATGTTGTTGCCCTCTGCGCCAAACGCTGGGAAGGTATTGTTGAAGTCGCTGACCCACACTCTCTCGGTAAAAGGCAACGCCAGAACAGGCTGTCCCTGAGTATTCAGAATACGGGTATTCAACTGGACGGTGTAATCTGTACTTGGCTGCAATAACTGACCGATCCTGTAAACGAGGATATCCCGATTCTGGTCGCCTTTTTCCCATCTAAATGTGCCAGGCACAGAAGGTGTAAGGGAAAATGATTTTTCCGCAGAGGTGTGATCGACCGGAACGAGAAATTCGAGCCGAATGGCATCCAGGTCACTATCTGTACGATAATAAACCTTATCAGAATAGACATTCTTCTGGATATGGTACTTATTTGTTGTATAGTCAGCGTCTGCAAGCAAGCTTACGGGTGGAATTCCTGAAAACTGCACCGACGGTGCGACAACCTCAAAGCCATTGCCATCCACCAAAGTAGGATAACCGACCAAATAGAGTTTGTCGGCCGGAATCGGAATCGAACTCTTGAAAACGATCTGCCTATCGGAATTCCAGATCCAATCACCTTGCAAGGGAGGGGAAATAGAAAATTTCCGCGTGGTTTGCAGACGGCTCAGACTGTAGTTGAAAGTAATTTCAACTTTGTCGTTGGCTGTCGATTCTAATTGTGCCTGCACGGGTAATTGCTGATAAAACCAGATGTAATCCTCTTCCAGAGTGCTACCTTTGGCAGCGGACGGTCCCTTACGCAAGGTCAATTTGTAGCGCTGACCGAACTCAAAGGGCTTTTCCAGCTTGATTTGCAAAACGTATGGCGTTTTCCAGTTCAATTTGACGGGGATCATTGGTTCTATGGAGATCATTTCGCCATCCAAGCTGGCCATCATCTCCTGATCAAAAGTGATGCTGATTTCCCCATAACGACGATCTAAATCTCCGGCTGGCGGGAAGACCCGAACAATTTCCGGACTGCTGCGAGTCAGGATCTGCCACTCTGGCGAATCCTTAAGCGCTTTACCGTTCGTAGAACGCAGAGCGGGATCCAGGAAATAGGTATACACCGAGTTATTGTTGAGTGTCTCGGACGGCGAAAAGGTCAGGATAGTTCGGGAGCTATCCCAATTACTGTTTCCATCTAAGCTGGGCCAGGAAAGCACCGGGGCAAGTGAGCTATGCACATCCATCGGCATGTTGAAGTGTATGACCAATGAATCATTGGGGGGAAACTGCCCCGTATCAATAATTCCATCCAGCCAGGCCTGTGGTTCACTATCCACCAGTAACGTAGTCTCACCTGTCGACGCGGTCGTTTCCGTAACAGTGGGAACCGTTGTACCAAAAGGATCAGATGTTGAGATCGGGGCGTTGCATCCCACGCTATTCAAAATCAGCGACCCAAGCATGAATGCAGCAAAGAAAACTTTTGAGCGACGTTGATACAACATAACAAATTCCCTTCTAACATACGTTGTGCAGCCTATCCTATCAAATATAGCAGAAACTTCAATATTATTCGTTTTCAGTATCTTAACAGATCAAGAAAATCGACGTTTTGATAGCCTTATCTTTATGACGCTTACTAAGACCATGTTGTTCGCGGTCACGAGATGTGAAACCTGTTTCCTACCGAATTTGGACTGATCTCAAAGCGTACTGATTAATTTGTAACCAAGCAGAAATCGCTAAGGCTAGCCCTTATATCCCACCAGTGGCACTCTTGCGCCACGGCGAGATATAAGGGCTTCACTTTCAGTAGGTCGGGCTGACTGCGAAGCGCCCTTGTGAAGTACCCTGATGAAGGTGAGGAGGGGAGCAGCCCGCCTTACTTATCCTCGGGCAGTGCACCCCATTCTTTGACTGCGTTCCGTGCCGCTTCAGCATTCGGAGATTCAATAGCTTCGTAAATTTGCAATGCCTGTTTCATCAAGTGAGTAGCTTGTTCTTTCTCTTCAATACCATACAAAGCCAACCCCATCCTGAACAAAGCATCACCTTCACCGCGGCGGTCACTGGTTTCACGTGCGATAACCAACGCTTGTTCATGGAACTCTACGGCTTTGCGCACATCCCCTAGAGCCTCGTATATACCCCCCAGGCTGTTGAGGGTTCTGCCTTCGCCGCGGCGGTCGCCGATCTCACGTGCAATGCCCAAAGCTGGCTCATAGAACTCGATGGCTTTAGCTGCCTCCCCCAAATCCGCATGGGCAAGACCCAGGTTGCCGAGCGCATTGCCTTCGCCGAGGCGGTCGCCAATCTCCCGCGCAATGGCAAGATGTCCCTTATAAAGCTCAATGGCCTTGAGTGCCTCCCCCAAATCCGCATAGGCAAGACCCAGGCTGCCGAGCACATTACCTTCGCCAAGGCGGTCACCGATCTCCCGGTATATCACCAGTGCTCCCTCATGGAACCCGATGGCTTTGCGTGTCTCACCCAAGTTCCTATATACAAGCCCCAGGTTGCTAAGCGCTGTCCCTTCGCCAAGGCGGTTGCCGGTCTCCCGGTATATCACCAGTGCTCCCTCATGGAACTCCATGGCTTTGCGTACATCCCCTAAACGATGGTAGGCAAGCCCTAGGTTGCCAAGTGTATTCCCTTCGCCAAGGCGGTTGCCGGTCTCCCGGCAAATGACCAGCACTTGCTCATAGCACTGGATGGCTTTGTGTACCTCCCCTAAACGATGGTAGGCAAGCCCCAGGTTGCCGAGATGATAGCCTTCAGATCTCTTGTCACCTAGTTTTTTCGCAGCTTCCAACCCAGAGTCCAACCAAGCAATGTGGTTTCTTGGGTGTAGTTTAAGAGGAAGTATGCTGCTACCTGCGCTTGGATACTCATTACACAGTTCAAGATAATACACCTCATCCGAGTTGAAGCTAACCCACGCCTGTCCTGCCCGAATATTCTCCCATTCCAGGTCGAACAGGCGCAAGCCGGTCAAGACCTTCTCGCCGCCCTCTTTATACAAGTCATTCGCGGTAATTAGCACACGAAAATAATGATACGAATGTATCAGGTGAGCTTCTACCTCCTCCCCATCATCCATCTGTGAGAGGGCGTAATCCGCCAGCAGGTCGTGCAGGCTGTAGCGCGAGGCAGTTTCAACGTAGTCGAGCAGGCTATAACGGAGAAGCAAGCCAAGCAGTTGTCTGGCTTCGTCCCCTTGCGGGTCCAGTTCCCACATGGCCGCCGCAGCGCTCGCTTCGAAGGAAGTTGGGAAGACACCCAGCAACCGCCAGTGTTTCTGGTTCTCTCCCGAGAGCCCGCTGTAGCTCAACTCGAAGGTCGCCTGCAGGCTGGGTTCGGTCGTCAATTCGGCTTCCTTACGGCTCTGTTCCAAAGTAGTCAAGCGCTGCTTGCGATTGTTGAGTTGTATTAAATATTCTTCAACACCCCAATATTCATTAACTGCTAGGAAACTCCCGGCGATGCGTAGGGCTAAAGGTAGGTAGGCACAGGCTTTTGCAAGTTCGGTGGCACCTTCGGCGATGCGCGGGCAAAGCTCTAGCAGGAATGCCATAGCATTTTCTTCGCTCATTACGTTCAGGCGTCTAGTATGCAAGCCGGGCACAGAGAAACTCCAGCGAGAGGTTACCAGCAGGGCGCAGGTCTCGGGTGGGCGCAGCGGAGCAATTTGTTCGGCAGAGTGGGCATTATCGAGAAAGAGCAGAACATGCTTTCCGTGCAGCACGCTGCGATAGGCGTTTGCCATGCCCGCTTCTTCCAGCGTCTTTATGTCCATCTCTGGCTCGAAGGAGAGGATCACGTGGCGCATCACGTCCACGGCGCTCAGGGGTGTGGTGGTACCTTTCAAGTCCAGGAAAATCTGGGCGTCTGGGTAGTCCTTCGCAACCTGGTGCGCTACCACCAGTCCCAGCGAAGTCTTGCCGATGCCGCCCATGCCTGTGAGTCCGTGGATGCGTTGGCTTGTGATGGTTGCGACCATGTTGTGTTCAAAATCTTCAAGGAGCTGGGCGATCAATTCTTCGCGCCCGGCAAAGTCGGCAGGCGGCTGGGGTAATTGGTGCAGGGAACGGAAGACAATTCCAGCAGCGTTCTTATCGAGCAAGCCTGACAACATTTCACGGATTTCGTTAAGGGTTTCCTCCATATTCTCTGTTCGGCGATCGGTGCGAAGAATGGCTAAGCGCGTGATGACCTCCGCAAAACCATTCACACGTAAGAGTCTCAGGCGCAGGCAATCAATGTAAAGTGCCACCCCCGCTCGAATTTCTGCGGACGTGAATTCACCAGACCAATATTTTGCCAGATCATCCCTTAAGTGAGTTTCAAGAAATGTCTCGTTGAAATGAGACGGCAAACTTTGCAACGCTGCCTGGAATAATTCCCCGTTATGCAAAGGAAAACTTGCCACTGCCTGTGTCAATTGATCGTTACCAAACTTCTTTCTTGCCCGTTCCCGGAAGTCGTTCTCCGCATCCCTGGCAGCTTCCAACAAGGCTTTTTGCGTTTCTGCATTGGCAAGCCACGCCTTCAACGTGTCCCCCACTGGTTTGATGACCGGCTTAATCAGAATATCCGCAGGCTTTGGGATCAAGCTGGAAAGAACACCTGCAACGTAATCGACAATTTTTTCTGCACTTGCCATACTTCGCCTTTCCCTGGCTGGAACGGGATGATTCTATTCTAGGGAATTATGACAGGAAAGGCAAGTGGCTTTTGGTTTGCTCAAGCCGCCGTGCCCTCAGGATAATCACTTGAATTCAGATGATTGTCGAGGAAGAAGTCTCAAACTATTGATTTCGACTACGCGCATAATCAATGGACGATCTAATCATCCTGCGGAATACCATTTCACGCATCCCTACCCCTCTGCAAGATAGAACTTGGGGGCCGAAAAGAATAGTATTTCAAGATGTTGCTCTATGCTCTTCCAGTCTGCCAGAAATGAGATGGCGCCCGCTCGCGGACCATTACGGAATGCCGGCCAAACAAGAAGAGCAATATACGGGCAAACAAGTTATAGGTTTAGCTTGAACATGCGGGGAGTCTCCAATCAAGCACTGAAGACGCTCGATACACAATTACACCCGTGAACGAGAAGTCTGCCCGCATCGCGCGTGCAACACTCTGTAGCAGAGCGTTTGGTTAGATAATAAGCTGATACCATACTACCCGGGTATCAATTTTCTGAGGGAGTGGCTAAAAAGATGCGTTAAAATTGGTGTTATGAAATGTCCAAAATGTGAAAAGACAACCAAGCAACATAAGATTGGGTATACAAAAGCAGGTAGTCAACGGTATCGTTGTTACTTTTGCAAATGTAATTACACACCTACGAAAAAGCCACAAGGGTATAGCAAAGCCTTTCGTCAAAAGGCGATCAAAATGTACATTGATGGAGCAGGCTTGAGGCGGACGGGGCGCCAACTAGGCATTCATCATCAGACCGTGGCAAACTGGGCAAAAGACCAAGCCGAACAATTACCTGAAGCAGCTGTGCCTCCAGTTATCAAAGCCGCTGAGTTTGATGAAATCTTTACCTTTATTGGTGATAAAAAAACCGAATCTACCTCATTACGCTTGTAGATCGAGAAACACGTTGCTTTTTGGGCTGGAAAGTGGCTTGGGAACGTTCACAAGAACTCGTGCAAGCCATTGTCGACCATGCGCCTAAAGCCGCTTGGTATTTCAGCGACGCTTTCGACGTCTATGCATCGTTGTGGTATCACTGGGGTCGTTATGCGGTTTCAGAAGGCAAGGCCGATACTTATTCGGTAGAAGGCAATAATGCGGAGCTTAGACATTATCTGGCACGTCTGGCTCGTTCTTCTCGATGTTTTTCACGTTGTCCTTATGCTTTGGCTTGCGCTGTTCGCTTATTTGTCTATTATTTCAATCAACGTCAATTGAGAAAACAGCTCTTCCCAAAGTACCCCTTCCATATCACCGACTTTGTTCACTCTCCTATTTAGCCACTCCCTTTTCTGAACCAAGCCTACAGAAACGCACTAATGGGAGTAAAATTGTCTTCCCAAACAGAGGAGTCCTGCATGAAGGATACGATCCACACGCTTCATCCTGACAAGAAACAAGGGGTGAATATCAACAGGGAAAAATATGAAATCATCCGTCAAACTATTTTGTCAACTTTGCGCGCGCAAAAAGAAATGACCTTTATGAAATTATCCCATGCAGTGGAAAAAGAAGTGAATGGAAATTTTGAAGGTTCGGTCAAGTGGTATGTGACAACAGTCAAACTAGACCTTGAAGCACGCGGTGAGATCAAGCGCGTTCGCCATTCAAGGCCACAACTTGTAAAGCTGGTATAAAGGGGATTTTTTGTTTTAAGCATGATTCGAAGTTGAGTCCGCACACCAATATTCTCAATTGAAGACAATCTATCAATGTTACATGCTACTATTGTCCCTCACTGGTGCGGAAATGGAAGTGATTGGAAGTCACGAAGCGAGATCGCGACCATCGATCAACCAAAAAACTGATTGATAATTCCTGCAGCTCTTTTTAGTATATCTGCCAACAGTACAAATCTGAAACATTAATTCCAAATTTCGAATCCGGGTTAAGTTTGCATCAAAGCATCATGTCACAGATGCGACGTACTTTACATATAACTGCTTATTCCTTGGCACTCTTTGCTTAAAACACTCAAATAAGCCAAGCCACTGCTCAAAGGTCAGTTTGGAGGGGATAACATCCAGCGGGAAGTGCAGGTCCCTCGACAAGTGCTTCCATTGGGGGTAGCTAAAAACTGGCTTGAAGGTTAACTTCAGGCTATTTTTCCAGGTACAAAAACCATAGTGAACGAACCGACGATAGAGGAAAGCGTCCTCCTGCCGGATCAAGGCGCAAGCACGTTTTTTGATTTGCAAAAGAACCGAGTCGACGCTAGGCATTGGCTCGAAGTCTGTCCGGCGCGGCGTCTGAACGATTCGAATCTCGAACCAAGGCTTCGCCAGAACGGAGAACTGCGTCTCGCCCGGGCTGCCCGAAAACTTCTCAGCCGCTTCCTTCTGCATGACCAAATAGGCTTCGACCGGCACAGGGGGTATGTAAAGAATCTTGCGGACGATCTCTGCCGTCAAGTTGTACGGGATGTTGGCAAAGATTTTGTATTTCCGGTCGGGGACTTGATACCGCAGGAAGTCATTGGTGATGATTTGGACATTGTGGACGTTCTGAAACTTCACGCAGAGTCCACGCGCCAGGTCTGGATCCTTTTCGATCGCAATGACCCAGCGAGCGACTCGAGCCAGTTCCGCCGTGATAATTCCACGCCCTGGACCGATCTCGTAGGCAATATCCCTTGGCCCGATGGAGCTTGCTTCGAGCAGGGAGCGCACGGGCCCTGAACTTCGCAGGAAGTTTTGCGCCAAAGCACGTCGATCTTTCGTTTTTGCCATGTTTCACCTCTTTCGGATAACGGAGAGGGTGAAACGAAAACGCGAAACCGGACAGGTCTCTCAGTCACGGCTCGCGTTTTAAACAAAAAAACCATGAACTCGCGCTTCCTGTCGCTTGTTCATGGCGGATATGTTTTACGGGAGATTTTACTTGGTGATCCGACACGCCGCGCAAACCGGAAGGCAGAGAGACCTGTCTGTATTTTGTTCGCGGTTCCGAATCACCATAATATTCATAGCGGTTTCCAGTATATTCACTAGGGATAGTATTGTCAATGTTCCCGACATGGCTTTCTCAAAATCGGCGTAACGCTGTCGATCTTTTGAAATAAAACCCCTAAGAACGCGAAGCACGCAAAGTTTTTTTAATTTCTTAGCGATCTTCGCGAGCTTTGCGGTTCAAAACCCTTGTCTAACATTTATTTGAGAAAGCCATGATGTTCCCGATTGAAGTTCAGACAAAGATTTCTTAGGTGGCCTTTCTGGAGAAGACAAAAGTGTACCCGCGGGTACACTTTTGAGAGGCATTCTAATATTACAACGCAAGGTTAGGAGAGAAAGCTGCTAATTGAGCAAGCTTTTTCTTGCGGTGTGAAAGATAAGCGGCAAAATTGTATTTCTGGTAATAGCGCACTCGATCTATCGCAGATTGAATATCAGAAACAAATGATGGCAAAACGCTTGCTATCTATTGGCGGCTCACTTAATGTTAACTCCGCATTAACATTTGGTTCGCCGCCAGTCTTTCACTGTTGTTTGACCGAATCTTGTATGTAGAATTATCAGGATGAATAATATAGTGAGCAAAGAGACAAAGAATAATATAAAAAGTACGATCTTTAATATCACGTCCAGATCAAAGTTTCCAAGGATATACGCTTAAGGCAAAAACCCCCGAAGGGGTTTAAGCTGGGGAACCTGGATTCGAACCAAGATTTTGTCTTCCAGAGAGACACGTGCTGCCGTTGCACCATTCCCCAAGGCGACGGGGATTTTACCACATTATCGCTTACCCCTCCGCCAATTGAAATCATTTGATGTTTTCTTTCGATGGCAGTTTGCACACCTTACAACGCAAAGACCGATTTCAATCTTTATACGATCAACACTAGCTCCACCTGCAACAAGTAATGACACGGTTCTTGCCTTTCCTTTTACATGGTCAAAGTCAAGTACCCGTGGATCATTCTCGCCACAATCAACACAAGGGTGATCGGCTAAATACGAATAAACGAACTCCCTTGCGGCGTCAGTCATCCTCATTCGATTTCTTCTAGTGCGATCTTTTTCTTGTTCCAGGTGATTTATATACCATTCGTGCTGAAACTTTTTCTTGCATTCACGGCAGGTTTCTGATCTAATTCCAAGTGCTTTGAACTTGAAGTTAAATTCGGTTTCTAGCTTCTCCTGATGGCAACTGGTGCATGTTTTCATTTTGCCTCATTTCTGACTGGTGAACTTAAGGTGAACTCCATGTGATTTTAAAATCAAAAAACCTAGATTTTTTTTATTCTAGGCTCCTTTTGTAGGTTTTTTGGTATGTCGGCAGGAGTGATACTATCCTCCAGAGGGATATGTCCTGCCGTTGGACGACTCCCCAATTGTTATTCCAGCGGGCGGTATTGTAGCATAGCGGTAAAGTTAGGGCAAGGGCTTATTTACGCGCGGCGCGGCGGGTATTATCTTCCATATCGAGCATGATCAACAACGCCTTGGAAATGCCCTGTAAGCCAAAGAAATAAAATACACCAGGTAATGGCTGCTGAAGGTAGGGCGAAAATATGCTAAAAGTAGTTAGGAAGGTTTCTGTACCCTTGGCAAAATATAATCCATTGAAATACTGAGAGAAGAAAAGCAAAAACGAGAAAAGCCAGGTCAATACGTAAATTGTCAGAACCACCCAGGCGGTCCCATCTGCCCAGCGCGAGAGACGCAGAACCACGTCGCGGTCGACGTAGGCGCCGAAGAATTTTTCCTGTTTGTCATTTGATTCACTCATAATAGCCTCCATGCGATATTATATAGCGTTTGTTATAATTAGATAACTCCGTCAGCCACAAAAAAGTTCCCGAAGCGGGAAGCAGGCTGGGTCGAGAGAGAACCGCAGAATACATCCAAGAGAAGAGATTGAGAATGAGTCTAGAAGAATCCAAACCTACTGATTATCTCCGCGAAGCTGTCGCGGAAGACTTGAAGAACGGACGCTTCAACTACGTCCGCACGCGCCTGCCACCTGAGCCGAATGGCTATTTGCACATCGGACACGTGAAAGCCTGGATGATCGATTATCTGGTTGCAAAGGAAAATAACGGCGAGCTGGTCCTGCGTTTCGATGACACGAACCCCGCCAAGGAAGAAACAGAATTTGTGGAAGCCATCGAAGATGATACGCGTTGGCTGGGTATCGAATGGGTTAAGGTTACCTTCGCTTCTGATTATTTTGATTTGCTCTATGAATGGGCACAGAAACTGGTGCTGATGGGCAAGGCATACGTGGATGATCAGACACCTGAAGAAGTTAGTGCCAATCGCGGCACGTTGACAACCTCGGGGAAAAATTCTCCATATCGTGACCGCGATGTTGAAGAAAATATGGATTTGCTGGAACGCATGAAGAATGGCGAGTTCCCTGATGGCTCGCGGATTTTGCGCGCCAAGATCGATATGGCTCACCCCAACATGAACATGCGCGACCCAGCCATGTATCGCATTATTCATAATCCACCGCATCACCGCACAGGCGATAAGTGGAAGATCTACCCGATGTACGATTGGTCACACGGACAAAACGACTCGATGGAAGGCATCACTCATTCGTTGTGCTCGTTGGAATACGAAGATCATCGTCCATTGTATGAGTGGTTCCTGGATCAACTTGGTGTGTTCAAACCACGTCAGATCGAATTTGCGCGCTTTAATATGACCTACACTGTCATGAGCAAACGCAAATTGCGCCAGCTGGTGGAAGAGAAACATGTCAACGGTTGGGACGATCCGCGCATGCCAACGCTACGTGCCATGCGTCGGCGTGGTTATACAGCCGAGGCGATTCGCGAATTTATTCGGCGTGTGGGCGTTGCGAAGAATTACAGCGTGAGCGCTGTATCTTTGCTCGAAGCTTGTGTGCGCGATGACCTCAACAAGAACTCACTCCGTCGTATGGCGGTGATCAGACCGCTTAAGGTTGTGATCGATAATTATCCTGATGATCTCGTTGACGAGATGGATGCGGTCAACAACCCCGAAGATCCAAACGCTGGCACGCGCAAAGTTCCATTCTCGAAAGTTATTTATATCGAGCAGGATGATTTCCGTGAAACGCCGCCGCCGAAATATTATCGCCTGTTCCCCGGCAATGAAGTGCGTTTGCGTTACGCGTATTTCATCAAGTGCACCCATGTGGTCAAAGATGATAAAGGTGAAGTTATTGAAGTTCATGCCACCTACGACCCAGCCACCCGCGGTGGTGACTCACCTGATGGTCGCAAGGTGAAATCCACCATCCATTGGGTGTCTTCTGCACATGCAAAAGAAGCGGAAGTTCGTATGTATGATCGCCTTTTCTCGAAAGAGAATCCCGAGGAAGGCGAAGAAGGATTCCTAGCTTGCCTGAATCCCAATTCCTTACAGGTGCTGAGTGGATATGTAGAACCGCATCTTTCTTCGCCGGAAATTGGTTCTCGTTACCAGTTTGAACGTCTCGGCTACTTCTGCGTGGACCAAGACTCAACAGCTGAAAAAACGGTGTTCAATCTGACGGTCAATTTGAAGGACACCTGGGCAAAGCTGGAGAAAAAGGGAAGCTAGTCATAGCCGTCCCACAGGTTTGAATGATCTCAACCTGTGGGATTTTTTATATAGGTGAACCATGGACATTGATTCTCTGTTGCAAACCATCCCCACACCTACCGAAGCCGAGATGATGGAACGCAGAAAACTCGCACGGCGTTACACATTGGTTTTCCTACGGGAAGGGACTGCACCACGAGATGATGAAGCTTTCTATGAAAAAATCCATTTCGAACATCTACAACATTTGACCAAATTACAATTGTTGGGCAAGCTAGTGCTGAATGGACCAACGATGATAGACCATGAAATCCACGGCGTAAGTGTTTACGCTGCTGAATTGGAAGAGGCTCGTGCTTTAGCGGAGGCTGACCCAAAGGTCAAAGCTGGCTATCTGATCGTGGAAGCAATTCCATGGATGGCAGTGCCTGATAAATAATAGACAAAGTTTGCAACCCATTTCACCTTGACAACTTATCCACCTCTCATGTAAACTGCAACCGTAATTAATTCTAAAGAAAGGAACGCACTTCAAATGATTTTGCATCGTACAAAGAAACAGAATCGTATATCTATCCCTTCTCGAAGTGCGCCTGTAGACCGTTAACGGTCTCTCCTGTGTCTTTTTAGCCACGGTGCACTTTCGCACCGTGGCTTTTTTATTACCTAACCCAACTGCGGAACCTATGGCTGCTAGAAGTAGCAGCCGTGAAAGAAAATTATGAAAACTATTATTTTACGCCCAGCCGAATCGGAAACAGATTTCGCCCAATTGGCAAACTGGTTTTCTCTCCTTGAAGACGACCCTCTTTCCGCACAAGGACTCAAGGAATACTACCAAAAGAGAAAAGAGATAATTACCCAACGAATAGCAGAGAACGAAAAGGGCAAGTTGCTTGGGTTCTATTGGATTTACTTTAATACTGCGGAATCGTGCAATATTGACTTGTTCGTCGAACCAAAATTGCGGCACCAAGGATTTGGAAAACAATTGTACAAAGATGTAGAAAATTCTGTCAGAATTGCTCAAGCAAAGAGAATGGATGTCACTATTGCCGACACAGATTCAGAAGGTCGAGCATTCGCCGAAAAACATGGATACAGCGAAAGGTGGCATTTCATCCCTATGAAGTTGAGCTTAGACACCTTCGATGATAGTCCGTATGATGACATTATTGCCAAACTGAAAAATGATGGTTTTCAGTTCACATCAATGGAAGAGTTAGGGAATACAGAAAAAGCCCAGCGACATCTTTATACCTTAAATGATGAGACAAACTTGGATGTACCAGGCAGAAATGGCGAACGCACGTGGAGTTCATTCGAAGATTTCCAAAAAAGGGTTTGCAAAGCGGATTGGTACAAGCCTGGTGGGCAGATAGTAGCAATTCATACAACTACTGGTAACTGGGCAGCAATGAGCGCTATTTCACGCTTCCAGGATCACGCCTACAATCTACATACAGGCGTAAACCGACATTATCGTGGGCACAAACTAGCACAGGCAGTGAAGATTCTAGCTCTTCGCTATGCTCGTGATGTATTAAAAGTAAATATAGTTAATACAGACCACAATACGATGAATCACCCCATGATTGCCATTGACCGCAAACTGGGCTACACCGAATTGCCAGGAACTTTCGTGATGAGAAAAACAATTGAGTAGAAAAATAATCACTACTAATCTCTCACTCATCAATTACCATTTACCAATTACATAATACGCAACACGGAACACTATATATGAACATCTCATTCAAATCCTACTGGAATCTGCTCTCTGACCACATCCGCCCACAAAAGGGACGGTTTGTTCTGCTCGCCGTTCTATTGTTTGGCAGCATTGGCTTGCGGATCGTCGCACCGCAGATCATGCGGAGTTTTATCGATTCGGCATTGGCAGGCAAAGCCCTCAGTACGCTCACCTGGACCGCGGTCACTTTCATCGGGATTGCTTTGATCCAACAAGTGGTCTCGGTCGCTGTGAAATATCTCGGCGAAAACGTCGCGTGGACCGCTACCAACGACCTGCGTGCTGAACTGGCATGGCACGCCCTGAATCTTGACATGCGCTTCCACAACAACCACACACCCGGTGAATTGATCGAACGTATTGACGGTGACGTGACCGAGCTGGCGACCTTCTTCTCGCAATTTGCACTGAATCTAGTTGCGAATGGTTTATTGCTCATCGGCATCTTCATTGCCCTCTTCCTTGAAGATTGGTGCGCTGGACTGGCGTTTACCATGTATTCGATTGCTACGGTTGTCATTCTCGGAAAGGTCAGAAACATTGCTGTGCCGCACCAAAAAGCACGGCGCGAAGCGGAAGCTCAACTGTACGGATTCATCGAAGAGCAACTGGCAGGCACTGAAGATATCCGCTCCAGTGGCGCGGTGGGCTTCTCGCTTCAGGAATTATTCCGCCACCAGAGCACGATCCTTCAGCACAATCGCAAGGCACATTTCAAACGCTGGATCATCGAAAACGCCATGGGCTTCGCACTCACTTTTGGCAACCTGCTCGCCATTGTCAGCGGATATTATCTGTTCAACCTTAATCTCGTCACCATCGGTACAGTGTATTTGTTCGTGCATAACATCAACCTTTTGGAAGAGCCATTCTGGGCGATGACGCATGAGATCGAAAGTTTCCAAACCATCGGCGCGTGTGTCGAGCGCCTCACCGAGTTCCGCAATTTCAAAGCGGAGGTTGTAGACGGCGCGGGCGTGGAGATTCCATCCCAACCGCTTGCCCTGCAATTCGAGGATGTAAATTTTTCCTACAATGGAGAAGACTCCGTGTTGAGCGGCCTCTCTTTTGACTTGAAGCCCGGTTCCATACTCGGATTGCTCGGTCGCACTGGCAGTGGCAAAACAACTTTGGGACGCTTGATCTTCCGCTTATACGACGTGAATTCAGGCAGCATAAAAATCAACAACGCGGATTTGCGCGAGGCGCACATTGAAACGTTGCGCCGTAACATCGCCATGGTCACGCAGGATGTGCAACTCTTCCGCGCCAGTATCCGCGAGAACCTGACCTTCTTCGACCGTTCGATACCCGATGAAAAGATCATCGCAACGCTGGAAGAACTGGAACTTGGCGATTGGCTGAGAAGCCAGCCCAAAGGTTTGGATACGGAACTCGTGACCGGATCCCGCTCGCTGTCCGCGGGTGAGGCGCAATTACTCGCGTTCACGCGCGTCTTCTTACGCAATCCCGGTTTGGTGATTCTCGACGAAGCTTCATCGCGTCTCGATCCCGCGACAGAGCAACTACTGGAACGTGCGATAGACAGACTACTGAAGAACCGTACCGCCATCATCATCGCCCACCGCCTGGATACGATCCATCGCGCCGATGAGATCATGATCCTGGATAAAGGCATGGTCAGCGAATACGGCGATCGTAGGCAACTTGCCGCAGACCCGAGCTCGCGTTTTTATCAACTACTGCAAACTGGAATGGAAGAGGTGTTGGCGTAATCGTAGGGGCGGGGTCTCCCCGCCCTTGTCACCGCCAATCAACCAAAAATGGGGCGAGAGAACCTCGCCCCTACCAAGACCATTCATCGAAACATGAAAGAAAATATTATGGCAGAAACAACCTTCACACAAAAAGTCCCCGCCCTACCCGCGTGGAAAGTCATCTGGGAAATGCTGACCTACCGCCCCTGGTTATGGTTCGTGGATTTAATTAGCGTTGCCCTCGTCCGCTTTTGCTGGCAGATCGCACCAGCATTGATCATCAAAGCCTTCTTCGATATGGTCACCGGCGAGGCACAATTGACCTTCGGCATCTGGGCGGTCGTTGCGTTTCTCGCGGCAACCTGGATCGGGCGAGTCATCGCCAGCTACGGTTTTTATTACGCCGATGTACCCATCTTCGCAGACATGAATACCTTATTGCGCAAGAATCTTTTGCGCTACATTTTGAAGAGACCCGGCGCCGCGCAACTCCCAGATTCTGCTGGAGAAGCTGTAAGCCGCTTCAAGAAAGATGTGGATGAGATTCCGTTGTTCGTGATCCTCATCAATGATGTCATGGTCGGTCTCGTCATTATTGCGATTTCAATCGTGCTCATGACTCAGATCAGTCCATCCGTCACCGTGATGGCATTAATTCCGTTGGTCATTGTTGGCATCGTCGCCAATATCGCCACGGGACGCATCGAACATTATCGCCGCGCCTCACGTCAGGCTGGCGGCAAAGTGACCGGCTTCATCGGCGAATTTTTTGGTGCGGTACAAGCTGTCAAAGTGGCTACGGCTGAAAAGAATGTCATCAACTATTTTCACAAGTTGAACGACGAGCGTCGCATCCTGACCATTCGCGAAAAACTCTTTGACGAAGTGCTGGGTTCGATCTATCGCAACACGTCCACGCTTGGCACGGGTGTCATTCTCGTCCTCGTCGGTCAGTCCATGCGCACGGGCAATTTCACGCTCGGTGATTTTTCGCTCTTTGTGTATCTCCTGCAAAGCATGGGCGATCTCACCACCTTCGGCGGCATGCTCGCGGCGCGCTATAAGCAACTGGATGTCTCCGTCCAGCGCATGTATCACCTCATGGAAAATGCGCCATTGGATGCGCTCGTCGAACACAGCGAAATTAATTTGGATGGACCTCTGCCCGAAGTAATCTACCCGACGAAGACCGCCTCAGACCGACTGAATGAACTGGTCGCTGAACAATTAACCTTTCACTACCCTGATTCAGTCAACGGCATCGAGGGCATTAATCTCAACATACAGCGCAACTCGCTGACGGTGATCACCGGTCGCATTGGTTCTGGTAAGACAACTTTATTGCGTACACTGCTTGGATTACTGCCGCGTGAATCGGGCGAGATACGTTGGAACGATAACATCATCACGGCGCCTGAAGATTTTTTCATCCCGCCGCGTTGTGCTTACACCGCACAGGTTCCGCGTCTGTTTAGCAATACGCTCCGCAACAATATTTTGTTGGGCTTGCAACGTACCGACGATGACATCTACAGAGCCACCAAGCTCGCCGTGATGGATCGCGATCTCGAGCAACTCGATGACGATCTTGAAACCCTAGTCGGTGCGCGCGGAGTCAAACTCTCCGGCGGACAGGCACAACGCTCCGCCGCGGCGCGTATGTTCGTCCGCGAACCTGAACTGGTCGTCTTCGATGATCTCTCCAGTGCGCTGGATGTCGAGACCGAAACCCAACTCTGGGAGCGCATCTTCGCGAACAATGCCCTAACCTGTCTCGTCGTCTCGCATCGCCGTCCACTCTTGCGACGCGCCGATCACATCATCGTGCTCAAGGATGGCAAAGTTGAATCCGAAGGCACGCTGGATGAATTGCTCACCACAAGTCAAGAAATGCGTGAGCTTTGGAAATTGGAAGAAATATAATATGTCATTGCGAGGAGGGCTTTAGCCCGACGAAGCAATCTCCAACACGATGAGGAGATTGCTTCGGGCGAAGAGTAAGAGCGCCCTCGCAATGACAGAGGAAATATCATGGACATCATTACAGGAAAAATCCTGAAACTAAACAACTGGCAAGATGGACGAGTCATCGGGCTCGCCAAAGATGCTGGCAACAAAATGATCGAAGACGGCATGGCCCGCGACTCTGCACTCGCCAAGCTAGAAGCCGTTCGGCAAAACCCAGGCAGTTTCCTCACCGACACTTTACTCGCAGGTCTCGCACGCGAATGCATCCGCCTAACCCACAAAGACGAGCCTTCGGAAGACACATTACTTGGGACTCCCATCTCCTACCCAATTTGGGGACGAAATAATATTGACGATGGCGCCGTTGCCCAAATGGACAACGCCATGCGCCTGCCCGTGACAGTCACTGGCGCGTTGATGCCCGATGCCCACGTTGGTTATGGACTCCCCATCGGCGGCGTGCTCGCAACTGAGAATGTTGTCATCCCCTACGCTGTCGGCGTGGATATTGCCTGCCGAATGCGACTCTCAATCTATGAAGTGTCACCGTATTTGATCGGGCAAAAGAAAAAGTTATTCGAAGATGCGCTGTGGAATGAAACCGCCTTCGGTATGGGCTCAAAATGGACGGGTAGTAAAAAAGCGCAACACGCCGTTTTGGATGACGATGCCTGGTATGCGACTCGTCAATTGAAAACGCTGAAAGACACTGCCATGAATCAACTTGGCACAAGCGGAACTGGCAATCACTTCGTTGAGTGGGGTTCGTTCGCCTTGCATGAGCCAATGTTCGGCTTACAACCCGGCGAGTATCTGGCGTTGCTTTCGCACAGCGGCTCAAGAGGCGTTGGCGCAAAGATCGCCGATCGCTTTAGCAAACTTGCCATGGAAAAACACCCAGACCTGGATAAAGCTGTCCGGTATCTTGCGTGGCTCTCGCTTGATTCAGAAGACGGTCAGGAATATTGGCTCTCGATGGAATTGGCCGGCAGATTCGCTTCGGCAAATCACTACATCATTCACCAACGAGTCGCCGCGGCGGTTGGACTCAAAGAAGCCGCAGTCGTGGAGAACCATCACAACTTTGCGTGGAATGAAAAACTACCCGATGGCAGAAATGTCATCGTCCACCGCAAAGGTGCCACACCTGCCAACCAAGGAGTCTTGGGTGTGATCCCAGGCTCGATGGGCGATGCAGGCTACGTTGTAAGAGGCAGAGGCGTGAGCGAATCGCTTGAGTCCGCTTCACATGGTGCAGGTCGTTTGATGAGTCGAACAGCTGCGCTGAATTCCATCAGCAGATCAACTCGCGATGATTATCTCAAAGAACGTGGCGTCACTTTGCTCGGTGGAGGCATCGACGAATCGCCACAAGCCTACAAACCGATTGACCAGGTCATCGCCGCGCAGCACGATCTCGTGGACGTGATCGGAAAATTCACGCCACGTATCGTTCGGATGGCAGATGAGCCAGGTGATATTTAATTATGTTGCAAAAGGGTCGCGGAAAATAAAATCCGCGACCCTTGTACTATAATCAACAAATCCAATATCAGTTTTCAGAATGAGGTAATTATGGCAACGCGACCCGCTAAAAAATTCCAGGACCTTTTGCTCAATTTCTCGCAATCGGAAGAACTTACCGAGCGCAAAAAAATAGAAGCAACGCTTTGGAAGGATTTCGGTGCGGAGTTTGCCGTCTTCGTTTTGGATATGTCTGGCTTCTCAATGTTGACACGCAAATATGGCATCGTCCATTATCTTTCAATGGTACGCCGCATGCAATTGACCACCGAGCCCATTGTCAAATCCTATGACGGCCAAATGCTCAAATACGAAGCTGATAATTGTT
>Ga0137333_1000032_pt1 | contig 30467 bp, 28 predicted proteins | sample EasRivERMLT231_2_FD_102286 | JGI IMG/M metagenome (GOLD analysis project Ga0137333, IMG submission 102286) | Soil microbial communities from meander-bound floodplain in the East River, Colorado, USA - East River MetaG ERMLT231_2 | ecosystem: Environmental > Terrestrial > Soil > Floodplain ... | reverse complement strand
CATGCCAAATTCAGCCTATCAAATCAGACTCTGCAATTCATGCGGACTACGCTACCCACTTATGGATGGACATGCTTTCGGCATCCGCTGCCCGATTTGCATGGGAGAGACACGCCTCATCCTAAGCCGGGAGCTGAGCTATGAGCCCAAGCGCCCCACACACCCTCCGGGCACCCTCCCCAAATACGATAGACAAAATTGGATTAAAAACAAAAAACCTGAAATCGTATTGAGGGAGGGACAGGGAGGGGCTTTTGCGGTGCTTCTCGATAACATCCGCTCGGCATGGAATGTGGGTTCGATCTTTCGAAGCGCAGACGGTTTCGGGTTTGCACATGCCTATTTATGCGGCATCACACCCACCCCCGATATCGAAGCGGTGACCAAGACCTCACTTGGCGCAGAGGATTCAGTCCCATGGTCTTATCATAAGGATGCTGTGAAGCTGGTCAAGGGTTTGAAAAAAGAAGGCTGGAAAATTTGGGCGTTGGAGGATGACGAACGCGCAAAAGAGCTAAGGCGGGAGCCAGAAAGTGGAAAACAGAAAGTGGTGTTGATCGCAGGCAGTGAAGTGACCGGCATTGACCCCGAACTGCTTGAGCTCTGCGATGAGATCTTTTACATCCCCATGCGCGGAGAGAAAAAATCGTTCAATGTGGCGATGGCGTTCAGCATCGCGGCATATGCGTTGAATGGTTAAAAATGTTCTTAAAGTTATTACCCAAAACTTTTCAGATATAGGTCTTCCACTTTTTTTCTTGCCCAGGGAGTTTTACGCAAAAACTTCAAACTTGATTTGATGCTCGGGTCGACCATAAAACACTTAATGGTGATGCGGCTGCCCAGTTCTTCCCAACCGTATTTCTCCACTAAGCGGGTCAGGATCGTTTCGAGTGTAATGCCGTGCAAGGGATTGTTGGGCTGTTCAATGGTCATCGGTCAAGTTTCCAGTGGGGTGTCCTGATAAAGAGACGACAGTCACTTTTCAAAGTATGACTGTCGCTTTATGGTCTAATATTCTCGTGCAGTTGAATGCCTACTCTTGCGGCTTTTCTGGCTTTTCCTGTTTCTCTGCCAACTCGCGGATCTGATCGAGTAGTTTCTGGATCTCTTCGCGCTCATTGATCGCTGCACTCAACGAGCCTTTGATCGAGGCTCTTTCCTCCTCCGTCAGGTTAACGAGGATGTGTTCATCACGAGAGATCTGCACCATCTTCTGTCGCAGTTTGATCTCAAGACGTTTACGATAACCTTCATAGAACTCAGCTTCACTTAACGACGGTATCGGGACATTTTCTCCCTGCGCCAAAATTCTTTCGATGATCGGCAGGAACTTGACTAGGTCCACAGGCTTTTCGATAAAGCGGTTCACGCCGATGGAATGGGCAAAGGATTTATCCTCCGGCGCAACGTAAGTGGCGGAGAGAAAGACCACGGGGATGGTGCGCGTCTCGGGGTTGATGCGCAGACGGTGGACGAGGTTAAAACCGTCCATTTTAGGCATCAGAATATCGGTAATGATGAGCGCGGGTCGCTCTTTTTGAAGCGCCTCGAGCGCCTCCTCCCCATTGCGGGCGGTGACCACGCGGTAGCCCTTGAATTTCAGGGTCGCTTCCAGCAGGTTCAAAATATCGGGGATGTCTTCAACAACCAGGAGATAGCGAGTTTGATCAGTCATGCCTGTATTCTAACCCGATGCCCGCAATTTTGGGAATTGCAGTATCGTTTCCTTAGCCAGAAAAAAATCCCGTAGACAGGCTCTCTCAAACTGGGTACCTGTCTACGGGATCATTCAGCAATGTGATTAGGTTGTGCCAAATGGGTTGAACTTCTTTTTCTTTTCGTTTTTCAGCTTGCGTTTTTCTTTTGGATTCAATTTGGCTTTCTTGCGGTCTTCACGGCTGCCTTTGTTCTTCTTATCGTTACTACTCACGATGGTCTCTCCTCATCTAACAACCCCTTTGGAATTAACTGCAAGCGCACACCCACAGTAACTATTGACGTATTCAGTATAGCACGTTCTCAATGTGCGACTTGGACGCTTTCCAACATGAGTAGATTATTTATTGAACCACAATCCGCTGACCGCATGCGGATCGGCGACGCGGAACACGATACGCATTATGACCGCATCATCCTTCTCGAACTTTGCGTCGTAGATCACGGTATAGAAATCGCCCTGTTTGACAACACCGCTGACCGTGCGCGATACGTAGAGACCAAGTTTGGCATCGCGATCTTTCTTTAACTTATCAAACTCGGTTTGGGTCATGGCGTTCAACATATCCTGATCAAAATCTTTAGAGAACGCGGCATAATCATTTGCATTCATGCCTGCCAGCAGATTATCCGCTTGAGCTTCACTGAAAGCCAGGACCGTATCCTTATCCGCATCTGATAGCGTTGTTCCCTGCGACCCACCACACCCCACCAAAAAGCTGACCAACAAAAAAGTCAGCACAAGCACATACATTTTCTTCATTTTATTTTCCTTTCATTCAATGCACCCATTATCGTATGCAATAGGGCGCACACTGTTTGACCTCTTTTAGTTCCGTGGAAAAATTTGCATAATGTGTCTCAGACTGATCGATCAAGCCCCTCACAGTGGCATCCGTCTCATGCGCAGAGTATGCCAGAAAGGCCCGGATCACTGTCCCCATGTAGTTGACCAACTCCGTTTTTGCCGTTTGCATACAAGCCGGCACAGCCACCTGCTGTGTATCCATGAGGATCTGCTGCATCACAGCAACAGGGACAACAGCTGAGGTCTGGGTTGCAGCAGTGGCGGATTGATAGACATCATCGTACCTCTTCGCCTGACTGATCAGGATGGTTGATGTCTCTTCCACTGCATCCACTTCGCAAGAACTGGGCAGAGAATACCAGGTGTACACCCCCGCTGCGGCAACGATCAGCACAACGATGAACACACCTGCCAGGAATGGAAAATGTCTTGTTTTCTGCACGGTAGTCGGCGATTCAATTGTGGACATTTGATTTATCTCTCGCACGTCATTCAGTGGCTCGAATGCCATAGATCACCCGATCGTAAATATCCGAGTTATAGATCATCTGCCGACTGCCATGACTGCTTCAACATAAGACCAGGATTCCTCAGGATGCTAAGGCTTCAGTTACTTTGCAATGACAATTTCCAGACGGCGTCATCCCAATCACTCGCAGGGTTAATAAGCGAGATGAAACCATCTTCAAATTCAGAGCCACTCCTCTCGAAGGCTTCATGACTGTCAAACTCCATCAACCACAAAACTTCTTTCTCATCGCCATCCCGTTGATAGACTTTATACCAATGACAGCCCGATTTCAGCATGACATCGCCGTATTTGGCAACCGCTTGACTTGTACCTTCGAAATCATGTACTTTCACGCGCATCGTTACCAGGACAGACATTTGAGCCTCCTTTGGCTAATATCTTATTGTACTTCTACGCAACACTCTCACTCCACAATGCTTCAAATCGCGCAGTATTCTCGTTAGGGATAACCCCTCCACACCTGTCTCGGTGTTTTGTGCCGGGATGCCACGCGGACTCTCAAGCCGCAAACGCCGAGTTCCACCCTCGCACGAAGTCCCTCCCCAAGCGAAGCGAGCGGGAGCGACTCACCCATGCAGCAAATGAAAGCGGTCATCTTCCCATTTGATCGTGGATGATTTCGCCATCTGCTTGCGGACTTCTTCTGCCACAAAATCCATGATCGCTTTGCGACGCCCTACCGCCCACGGAAGCTGTGCATTCCATTTTTCTTCGGTCGGGAACCAAATGGTGGCAAGAGTATCGCCACCGCTGAATTCCCAATAGAACTCGCAGGTTTTGGAATTGAAAAATGACCCTTCAGTGTATTGGACTTTGCCAGAACGACCTTTTCCGATAACTTTGACTTTTGCCATTTCAAAATCTCCTCTTTAGTTTTGTATGTATGAATGAAGGGACTGGATTTATCGACCGTTCAATCTTTACTGGCTTCATCTTTCATCGCATGAAGTATGGCAAGTATAACGTCATCAATATTATTCGTCACATCATTGTTCCAAAAGCGGATTACCCTATAACCCAGCAATTCTAAATATTTTGTTCTTTCGTTATCGTATGCCTCTTGCTCCAAATGCTGGCTTCCATCCAGTTCGATGATGAGTTTCTTTTCGATACAGACAAAATCGGGAATATAATTACCAACTGCATGCTGCCTTCTAAAGTTGACTCCCAACTGGTCGTTGCGGATAATTGCCCACAATTTTCGCTCGGCGGGTGTAGGTTCTTTCCGTAATTCGATGGCGCGGGTTCTGGTTTTAGGATTGCTTCGTTTTGAGCGTGGCACTTTGCCCCCTTCGTATTCCCCCATTTGCGCTTCGCGAAAATGGGGGAAGGACAATTTCAATCTGGACATTTATAAACATATTCATTCCTACGTCACATTCACCTTCCCTCGCGAAGCATCCTGTAAGGGCAAATTCAACGTTCCCCAGTCGCATTTGGGGAAGGACGGGATGGGGCTGGATTTACGCATCCATTATTTGCCGTAACTCGGGCAGAACTGTTTTGCCATGTTTGGTCCTCTCACAATCAGGCTTTGGTGTTCAAGCTAGAAGAAGTTTACGTTAATTCCCTAATGGCTTTCGCTATATCAAGAATGCGTTCAATTACTCCCAGTCTCAAATTAACATCAACTGCGATCAAAAACCAGGCGATAGCAATAAGTGAAATGACCCGGTTCTCAACGCCTAAGCGTAAATGCAGATCAGGGAAGACGATGACTACCAGGATGAGTAGAATTGGTATTCCCGTACTTACAAATCCCTGAATGAGCGACCCGATGCGCTGCCCAGTTGTTTGTGGCTTCTCCTCAATGTGGGATGTGGCAGTGGCCCAGTCGATCTCATCATAATTTCCATGAAGCAATATCCCCGCCATAGTATAAAAGTCTTTGCGCAATACCTGGAGCGTATCACTTTTGGGGGCAATGACCAATCTTTCTAATTGATGGATGTATTTTTGCACGGTCCTAAAATATTGCAGGGTCCAGGTTCGCACGGACGGGTCGCTGCCAGAGAGGTTGAGGCCGATCAGAGGGATATACCTGGCGAGAAAATCGATCCTATGCAGCAATCTGTTTTTTATTCGGTCGATGGATAAGATATCATCCTGTTCCAGCTCAAGGGTGATGTAGATGCAAGCCAGCAGACACAACGTGGAGGCATATCGTCTGCCGACGATTAGGATTCCCAGCCGGATCACGATGAAAATGAAGATAAGCCCAAAGAAAGTGGAGATGGGGGCAAAGAGCACGGAGAAATTGAACAGCTTCTTTATGTCCACACCCCGAATTGGAGCTACGTTCGGAGGCGCGGTTGGGGATGCGGTCGGTGGCGCAGTGGGAGAGGCAAGCGGAGGTGTAGTCGGAGAGGCACTGGAAGCTTCGGTGGGAGAGACACTTGAGGCTGCGGTGGGAGATCCACTGGAAGATGTTGTGGGAGAGGCACTCGGAAGCGTGGTTGGGGATGCAATCGGAGTGGCGGTCGGTGGTATGCTCGGAGGCGGCAGCGGAGGTACGCTTGGAACAATAAAAAACCAATACACAAATCCTAAAATAAAGAGCAAGCATGTAAGTGCATAGGTTAGATAGACCAGCCAATAAAAGCGATTGAGTTTTATGCCGGCATCGTGAAGGACACTGCTGTCGACGTTATCTTGAAAGCCAAGGATGCTCCCCAGATCGCGAATCTTTTTAGAGAGTTTGGCTGGGTTAAATGAGAAGGCTTCAACTAATTCGTGGGATAGAAACTCCTGCATCAACCGGCTTCTACCTTTATTTTGTTCCAGTTCTTCTTTTTTGGCGATGGGCGGTTGGAGCGGCGCCAAGCCGCTGATAAAATCGATGAGCGGCACTACAAACGTAGGTTCTGATTTGTAGATGAACTCATATTCGGTGAGATCGATCGTTGGCAATGCAGTCTTTCGAGCTATTTTCCTAGTTTTCCCTTTTGATTTGGTGCCCATGGTTAGCTTCCTTTCGTGAACGGAGCGCAGGCATTGCAGATGGTGATCAGTTGTTATTTATTATAGTAGCTATAACGCCATTTCGGCTTTTAGGTTGCTTCTGGGTGAGTACGGCATATCTGCTCCCTTCTAGCTTCCCCCATTTTCGTCCCGCTGGTGCATTTGGGGAAGGACGGGATGGGGCCGGTTTTACGCCTCAAACGCCTCCACTAATAGACTCTCAAACAACCCCTCCACACCTGCCCCGGCGTTCGTTGCCGGGGTGCCGCGCGGACTCCGAGGCTCAAACGCCGAGTATCCGCCCACGCAGGGGTTGCTCGAATTATTCTTCCTCTACTTCCAGTATCATCCGAACCACCCGTACACGCCTCCCTGAAGCGATTGGCGTCTGGCTGACGGCATCCCATTCGCCGCTGGAAAATAATACCTTTCCATCCCGAAAAACAGCACTGAGCGTCTCTCCTACCGCGCCTACATGCCTGCGGCTGGGTGAACTATTATCAGGCTCTCCAAGTTTTTTGATCACCCCTTTATCGATGATCGGGATGAGCAGAACAAGCCCAGGTCCTTTATCACCAATATTGCGCCCGAGACGAAACACGGTCAGGCGAATGTCCTCACGCACGATGCGAATTGCAGAAGCAAGGAAGATCATTCCGATGATAAGAATTGTTCCCGTGAAGCAGAGTATATAGGCTTCCATGGTTACTCCTGATTTTTCAAGTTGTCTTACGCTGCCACGCCCGCGCAAAAACAACCATCCACGAATAAGACCACGAATACTCGAATCACGAGTCTTCCATTCGTGCATTCGTGAAAAATTCGTGGACGGTCTTCATCCAAAACTCTCCGCCAGCAGACTCTCAAACAGCCCCTCGACCTGTCTCTCACTCTCCCCCATCCGCCCCCGCAGCGACTCGACCCGCGCCACCAGGCCCGCAAACATCACATTGTTACTCATAGGAAGCAAAAGCCTACCCTAAATCCCGAATTGCTTTTGCCAACCCTGTAATGCGTTCCACAATGCCGAGCTTTAGACTCGCGTCCACAGTGAGAAGAAACCAGGCGAAGGCGATAAGCGTAATCGTACCCGTATTGACGCCCATGGATTCGATACGTCCTGGATTGGTATACAGAACATATAGAATCAGCGTTGGCACAACCAGACCAATAAAGCCTATGACTGCACCGAGGACTCTGCTCGTTCTACTCTTTTCCGGCATGTTGATAGGCTGGGTCTCGGCATTGAAATCACCGTATTGCCCGCCGATCAATATTTTTACTAACTTGTAAAAATCCCGCCTTAATATATCGAGCGAATCCGCTTTTGGAGCCACGATCAATTTTTCGTGTTCCAAGATATATTGTCCCATTTTTTCAAAGTGTGAAGAGATCCATATATCGCTCTCCGGCACCGTGCTCTTGTATTGAGAGCTAATCATAAGGACATACCGTCGAAGCGCAACTAACTTGCCCTGTAAAGATCGGCGGCTCTCGTACGACTCTAGTGCCTTTTCATGCATAATCTCGATCATGAAGAAAAATGCACTTTGCGCAGCCAAAGAATCGGCATAGGATTTGCTTAAAACTGCATAGGCAATTCGGATGCCAAGCACCAAAACTATGTACACAAAAAAGATTAGAAACATTGGCAGGAGATCGAACAAGATATTTTCATTACCCGTGGTCGGACGAAGCATTTGATAAAACGCTAGTATAAGCAAGGGAATAGTTATCGCAAAAATGACCACAGTGACATTCCGGCCGAATATATTGGCTCTCTTCCAGTGACTATGAAGATTCTGCGATGTAATCGGATCATCAAGTCCAATGACCTTAGCCATATCGGATATAAGAGCGTCGACTGTTGTTCGTTGGAAAAGACGACGTTTTTTGAGAGGAGGATAAAGACCTTCCATCCCCATGAGTCGAAAATAAGTATCCGCATTCCTTTTCTGTTTGCGCCAAAAGGGACTGGCATCCTGCCAGTATTCAAACTCACCTAGTTCGAGTTTAGGTAAATCGTCCATCTTATTTTGTTCATCGCTCATAATGTTTTTCTCCAAAAACTCTCACTCAACAATGACTCAAATCGCGAAGCATCCCCGAAGCGTAGCGAAGGAGACAACCCTTCCCCCCCGCAGCGACTCGACCAATCCAGACCTGACAGGTTTCACCGTGACGCCTGTCCATCGCAACCCACGCGCGGACACGAGACTCCGAGCGCAAAACTTCTGCGGAAACCTGTCAGGTCTTTTCACGAAAACGCCTCACTCAACAATGACTCAAACAACCCCTCGACCTGCCTCTCACTCTCCCCCATCCGCCCACGCAGCGACTCGACCCGCGCTACCACGCCCGCTAACCGGTCGCTATACATTTTTACGGTTCACTTTTGTTTTTACGGGCTTTATTCTTTCTTCCAAATTTAGCCGATAAGCAAGAATAGCCTCAAAGATATAACTATAAAACCACTCGCTTTGCCGTTTTGCGCGGGTTGCAACTTGATAGGAGAGAAATAACAGAAATGCAGATAGAAGCAGGAATAGCAAATTCATTGTGTTGAAATATTGAATTATTTCACACATTCCGAGGATTGCGAGTCCAAAACTAAGATTAAATAGCATAATGCTTAAAGCATTAAACTTATCTGTGTCTGCTGCGACAGAGGGATTATGAAGATATATGTACGATCGCAAAACAGACCAATCTTTGTCATCAAAATCAATTGTCCATCTGTCCGCGTGTTTTTGCTTGAAGCTCTCCAACACACGAGTACTTGTTCCGCTTTTCCCAAAGAAACGTGACCAAGCTGCCCCTACTCTTTCCATTGCTGACCCGACCACATATGCCATTAACAATAAAATCACAGAAGGAAAAAGCCCAACGTCTTTCAAGTTATTTATATCTACTTTGATCCAGCCTAAGACTCTTGCAGTTTCACCAAAGGCTATTAGATAAAAACCACCTGGAACTATTCGAGAAAAAATATCATATGCACCAAGTCCAATGTTCATAGTTGAACTCCTCCAAAACTCTCCGCCAGCAGACTCTCAAACAACCCCTTGACCTGCCTCTCACTTTCCCCCATCCTCCCTCGCAGCGACTCGACCCGCGCCACCACGCCCGCAAACTCTTCTTGCAGGCTCAGCGGGGGAAGTGGAACCGCCAATTGTTTCATTGGGGTTAGCCCAAATCTCTCTCTGGTTCCTTCAACCAAAATCGGCTTTAATATATTGCGACCAACTTCTGAATTTATAAACCGCGCCAAATATTCAGGATTTATTATTTCTCTATTAGGCTTAATTCTTATTACATCTTGCGAAATGATTCCAGCAGGTTCACTAATTGGATAGACTGCCGCTGTTCCTGGCGGATCACCAACTTTGGCAATCAATACATCTCCCCCGTCTGCCCGACACGAATCAAGTTCTTTAGCTTTTTGCGGAGTAACAAAAGCCTTACTTACACGTTGGTAATAACCACTGCTAATGTCTCGAATATAAAGAACTGGCACGCCTTTTGAAACTAATTCAGTTGTAAGCAAATTACTTCCAAATGGACCATTAGCAAAAGAGTTTTTGGACTTTAGAGCCAGTTCATCAAACAATACTTTTTCATACTCATTGAAATCCCCAAACATCTCCAAAAACACGGACTGGAGCAGGGCATCGCCGAGATCGTGCGCAGTGCGCCGCAGTTGACGCAGGCGGTCGGCGCGCGCCAGCAGGGACGCAATCCGCTTTTGCTCGGTCAGCGGGGGAAGGGGGATTCGAGTGTCCAGAATATCTTCATCCGAAACGGCAGGATAACCTGCGCCAGTTGATAATTCTGTCAGATGTGAAATGAAGTAATCAGTTTGAGTAAAGTAAAAAAGATAGTAGGGATCAAGTTGTTCTGTATCAGACCGCAAAATACAAAATCCAGTTGAAGCAATTTGATTACCGTATGGGGCTGGAACAATCGCAACGCCGTTCAAATTTGGTCGAACTGTGGCAACCAAAACATCATTGACTTTGATTTCTTTTCTGGCTCGGCTTGGCGCATCACCAACTAAAAGCGTTTGTGGTTCAACGATTTTCTTTGTATCTTTATCCACTGATGAAATATCAACATAGGTAAATGAATCAACCCCCAATTTCTTGGGGTCAAGTTGGCGAGTCTTTTGTACTAAGTCTCGAATGGGTGTCAAATTCATTTCAACTACTTTGACTAAAAGGGACTTTCAGAATTATCCGCGTCGTCTTCACCAGCGGGACTCTTTCCAAAGAACGAAGGATCAATTTCCGATTGCAAGTTAAGTAGTTCAAAGCGCATCACTTCATTCAATTCCTGCAAGCGATCAATCACATCACTGGCATCAGGATGATACACGCCGTCGGTTTCCACTTGTCGGTAACGGCTGGCAGATAGATCATATTTATTAGCTTTGACCTGCTCCTTCGTCACCCAGAATTGACGGCTCAATTGTTCGAGTTCGGCTTGCAATGGATTGATCTGTGCTTCGAGTTCAGCCAATTCTTTCTTTGCTTCATCGAGACGGGAAGGGTCAAAATCATCATCGCGCGGTTTCAGCATGGGAGCGCCGAAATAGGGGTGCGGGTCAGGCAGGTTATCGGTCAATGCTTTGTAAAAGGTGTATTCGTCGATCTCGCGGTGCAATTCGAGCCGCTCTTCTTTTAGCGGAGTCAACTGTCGGCGCCGGTCAGAAATCCTTTTCATGCGACCAGCCCCAAAGGTCGCATCGAAGCGTTTCGTCCAGCATTGAATCACATCGGGAATGTCGTTCTCCTCCACAGGCGTCCGCTTATCGTCCAGCGAAAAACCATCGTGCGCCATGTCATAGAACCAGATGTCCTTCGTCTGCGCGCCGCGCGTGAAGAACAGAACCGCCGTGCTCACCCCCGCGTACGGCTTGAACACACCCGAAGGCATCGACACCACCCCGTCCAGCCGATTCTCCTCGATGATCCTCCTACGGATCTCCACATGCGCGCGGCTCGACCCGAACAGCACCCCATCGGGCACGATCACCGCCGCGCGTCCGCCCATGTCCAGCGCGCGCAGGATCAAATGCAGAAAGAGCAGTTCGCTTTTCGTCGTATCCGATGGCAGCGTGGGATGAACGCCGCCCTTATCCACCGCGCCTTTGAACGGTGGGTTCATCAGGATCACGTCATACTCGCGCTCATCGTCGAACGACTTCGACAGCGAATCCATGTAATAGAACTGCGGCGACTCGATGCCGTGCAGCATCAGATTCATCGACCCAATGCGCAGGATGGTCATCCCCGAATCATTGTCGAAGCCCCGCAAATATTTCTTCGACGACATGAACTTACGTTCTTCGCTCGCAAGGAGGTCGCCGATCAGATGGTGTGCCTGCCCCTCGGCATCGTACTCCAAAATCCCCGCCGACGTCTGCTTCTCCAAAATATGCTGGTGCGCGTTGACGAGAAACCCCGCCGTCCCGCCCGCCAGATCGCCAATGCGCTCGCGCGGCTTCGGGTCCACCATCTGCACCATCATGCGGATAATATGCCGCGGCGTGCGGAACTGTCCACCGCGCCCCGCAAACTGCATGTGACCCAGCATATACTCATACAGATCGCCCTGCACGTCCTGATTCTGCTCGGCGATCTTCATCTGATCGATCAAATTACACGCCTCGATCAACAACCCCGCCTTATTGATCTTACACTGCGCCCCTTCATATACTCCCCAAACGACGACTTCTCATCAGCCAGATCGACCAACCCTGGGAAGACGACATTCTTCAGATGACTCAACGCCTCCTCCGCCTTCATCTGCGTCCAGTACCCCCAGCGCATCTCCTTCTTAACCGATGGCTGATACGTCATCCCCTTGCGTTTCGCCTGCCTTTCGGCTGCGTTCTCACGGTCATCCAGCCGCTTCAAAAACAACAAATACGAAAACTGCTCGATAGCATCGAGCGGGTTTGAGAGACCCCCCGTCCAGAACTTATCCCAGAGGGCATCTACTTGCGAGCGGAGTTTAGGGTCGGTGAGCATGGAGAGGCAAAAATATCCTTTCTAACTTCTACAATTAAGTTCTTTTAGCCATTGCTGAACTTTCGGAATATACAGGCTACTGATTGATTGAAAAATTTCTAATGCCTGTTCGCCGAACATTCTTGCTTGTTCCGTATCACCCATAGCGCAATATGCTTTCCCTAAATTCCAAAGTGCATAACCTTCTCCGCTTTTATCATTTACCTCAGTGAAGATCGTCAAAGATTGTCTTATATAGCCAACGGCAGTATCAATTTGCTTGCGAGCAATGTAAAGAACCCCAGTTTCATTCCAACTGTTTCCCTCCCCGATACGGTCACTTATTTGTCTCGCAATTCCTAATTGGTCTGCAAAATATCCTTCCGCCTTATCCAGCTCACCTAATGCTGAGTAAGCTCGACCTAGATTTCCAAGTGCATTCGCTTCGCCATTTCTGTAATAAGTTTGTCTTGCAATCGAAAGAAATTTTGTGTAGCAATCTATCGCTTTGTCAATTTGACCTAATTCAAGATAACAATTCCCTTCATTACTTAACGTTGCGCCTATACCATCAAGGTCATTAAGCTCTTGAAAAATTTCTCGTGCGAGATTGTGATTTCCAACTGCTTTGTCATAATTTCCAATAGCATAATATGCAATGCCAGCATTGGTCAAAATATTACCCTCATTGAGTCGATCTTTGATGTCACGAGCGATTACTAATGCTTTTTCGAAAGTTTCAATGGCTTTCAAGGGATCAAAATCCTCATATGAGTTACCAAGGTTATTAAGTATTTTCGCTTCAAAGTAACGATCTTTTATTTTTTGTGCTATCCCTAAAGCTTTTTCTTTATGTTCAATTGCAAGATTCGAATTTCCTATACTTTCGTGTCCATTACCAAGTCCAGAAAATGCACTTAATTTAATTTTGTCACTATTCAGTTCCTCGCCAATCACCAATGCATTTTCATTGCATTCTATGGATAATCGATGTTCTCCGATTTCTCGATACAATATGCCTAATCCGTTTAAGATAAAAGCCTCAACGTGGCGCTCACCAATAGTTTGAGCAACCACCATTGCTCTTTTGTATAAGTCAATTGCCCCATTGAAATTTGAAGAGTTTTTTTCAGAAAACGCTAAAAGTATTGTCCATTTTAATTCATCGCGGAAATTGCTTGCTTTTTTGGCGGTGGAAATTGAATTGCGTATGAGTTGCAAACCATAATCTGCAAGAAAGTCATGAAGCGTATAAAGGTATGAATTTTCCTCGAACGTAATTAAGTTATAGCGGCGAAACAAACTGAGTAATTTAAGCGTCGCGCCCTCATCCAATTCCCAAAGGTTGGCAATCTCTTGCCAATTAAAAGAATGCTGTAAAACACCCATCATTTGCCAAAAATTCTGTTCAACCTTGCCCAATACTTGATAACTTAAATTGAATGTGGTTATTAAACTTGGTTCTCTACCTAAATCTATTTGCTCTCGTGATGTTTCTAGCAAGGGCAATCGTTTCTTCGGATCCTCTAGTATGGCTATGTACTTATCTACAGCCCAATCTTTGTTCTCTTGCAAGAAACTTCCTGCAATCAGCAAGGCTAGGGGCAAATATGCACAAGCTTTCGCAAGGGAAACAGATTTCTCTCCAACGCGTGGGCATAAAGTTAGAAGAAATTTTTTGGCATCATCTTCTGTAAAAACTTCAATATGATAGGTTTGCAACTTGGGTATGTGGAATGTCCATCGTGATGTTACAAGCAAACCACAAGTATTAGGCAAAGGTATTATTTGTTCAGCAGAACGAGCATTATCCAAAAAGAATAACACCTTTTTGTTGCCTAACAATGAATTGAAAACAGCAAATGCACTCTTTTCATCCATTTCACTAACATTAATGTTTGGCTCAAAAGATAATGCAACATAACGCATAACTTCAAGAGCGCTTAAAGGAGTAGTTGTTCCCTTGAGATCGAGAAATATTTGACCATCAGGATATTGATTGGCTATTTTATGTGCTATATAAAGCCCAAGAGCCGTCTTCCCTATTCCTCCCAGACCTGTTAATTCACTAATGACAATTCCTTTTTGACTTTCGATATCAGCAAGGATCTTGGTAATTTCACTATTGCGTCCAACAAAATCCGCAGGTGTTGGGGGAAGTTGATATAAAGATTTCGGTAAAGCTGGTGTCTCTTTTAGTTTAACTAGATTTCCAATATATTCTTGGTGGAGATCAATTGCTTTAACTAAGTTTTCGATTTTTTGAATAATAATCCGATGCTCTGTGTGGCTATCTTGAAATTTACTCAGCAAGTGCGCATATGAGGAGTAAAACTGATCTTGAGAAAGAACCCTCTTTAGGTCTACCGTAGCGAGCTCAAGCTGTTTAAGTAACTCATCATTTGATATTTCATCTCCATGCGCTGTTCTTTCAAGGATATTACTCATTATGTTCACGCCAATTCCTCCAATTAATCCAGAGAGTGCTGGTGGTAATTGCATCTCAGGCGCTAATGAAAGTATAGTTAATATTGCTGCTCCTTGCGCAACTAGACCAGATGCAATCTGCGAAATCCTTTCCATTAATTTTTCAAAAGCTTGGTATCTATCTTGTAAGCTCATTATCGTCAAACCTCGTTTTCTGTAATAATTATTATTACACCAATGTTTCTACAACTAAACCAGATTAACCTCAAGTTTCCCGTAAAATTCAACCACTTCTTCCACATCCTTCTCCGTAAACCACAGCTCCACCGCATCTGCGCCAAACATATCCAGCGGCGGCTCGTACAGGCGTTGTGCTGAGCCTGTCGAAGCATCGGCGGTTTCGAGATTATTTCTAAACTTCCAAACGATTTGCAAATGTAATGATCTCATTGACCTCATTTTCTGTAAACCAGCGTTCGATGGCATCTTGACCGAAGCCAATTAAGGCAGGGGAATCATACAAGTCGGCAGTTTCGAGATGGCGCTTCTGCAAGAACACGCTTTGCACCGCGCGCAAAAAGCGAATCTGGTCAGCGTTGTACGCTGGCGAGTGCTGGATCACGTAGGTTTCAAACTGCTGCGCCACCAAATCCTTGTAATCGGGCAGGTATTGCATGTCCAGCACCTGGCGCACCAAGCCGAGAAAACTATCGGTGGTGTGGGCGAAAACCTTCTTCAAGTTTTCGGGCGTCACTTCCAAGTCGCCTTCGCCGAGTTTCTTGGTCAGTGTGCGCTCCAGTTCGAGCAATTGCCAGTCGTCAATTTTTTGTCCCTGTTGAATGGCTTTGATCGTCGGGTGATTGGTAACAAGTTCCAGAATGCGTTGTTCCACCAGTCGGCGATATTCCGCCACGTACATTTTCTCTCCGCTCTTGGTGAGCAAAATGTAGCCGCTGATGGCAATGGAATCCAGTAAATCGAGTTCAAGGAAAGAGTCATAACGCATTTTGTTTTTCATACATGGTGAAAGAACATCTCGAAGCAAATTCAATTCACTGTTCGAAAATTCAACCAGTTTTTCAGGGACACACATGTTCTTTGCTTTGATTTCAGAATTAGACAAGATCGTATCCCGCAAACTCTGCGCATCTTCCACAATCGTCCCAATGAGACCTGTCAGGTCTTTTTCACGTTTCTTCAACTTCAACCGTTCCACTTTGCTGATGAAGGTCGCAGCGGCGACGTCCACGCCAGGGACGAGTCGCAGGTACGGGGCAACTTTCAATTTCAGGAATTCGATCTTGCTCGGGATTAAATAGTCCCAGAAGGCATCTGTCCATGCTTCTTCGATCTCTGGCATATGCTTGCGAATGGTGAACGAGTCGGTTGGGATTTGCTGGATCTGCTCGCGCAGGTCAGCGATCACTGTTTTGCAATCGGGGTCTTTCTGGTCTTTGAGATAAGTCTCCAGCAACTTCAAGCGCGTATTGAAGATCGTCACCAGTACAGGCGTAGACTGGTCAACGACTTCCTTGGCGTCACGGCTGAAATTGTTTTCCCAAAAATCAATGATGAGAAAATCCTTCTTCTCGAAGTTCGGCAGCAATGCCAGATTTCTGCACGCCGCCTGTACGCGCGTCCCACGCCCGATCATCTGCTGCAACTTGATCGGCGATTGCACTGGCTTCATGAACACAAGGTTGACCACCTCGGGAACGTCAATGCCCGTATCGAGCATGTCCACCGAAATGGCAATACGCGGTTCATCCTTCTTCTTGAACGCATCCACTAATGTTCCGCGATATTCTGATTTGTGCGTGATGACCTTGGTCAAATTCGGGAACTGCGGATACATCTCATCAAAAGCCGCTTGCAAGCGCAAGGCATGATCCTGTGTAATGGCAAAGACGATGGTCTTGCCAGGCAATTGCCCCGAAGAGTCTTTTTTGCAAACTTCCATGATCTCTTCCCATTGCTTTCGCAACGTATCGCGGTTGCTGACCTCCCGTTCCAGTTCCGTGCCTTCATAGTTGATATCGTCAGGGTCGAGTCCCTTTTCGATCAGGGCATTGCGCTCCTCTTCGGTCAAGTCCACACCGTGAATGCCCTGCCGCTGGAACTTTGTCCGCGCGGCGTAGAGTTCATAATCCACGAGATACTTGTCTTCGATGGCTTGTTCGTAGGTGTAAAGATAAGTCGGCTTACCGTCTGTGCAATCGAAGGCAAGGAAAGTATCGCGGTTGATGTAATTGGCAGGCGTGGCGGTCAGTCCCACCTGACGGGCATCGAAATACTCCAGCACTTCATTGAACTTGTTGTAAATCGAGCGATGGACTTCGTCGAAGACGATCAAGTCGAAGAAGGCGGGCGAGAACTGCTCGAAGATATTGCTCAGCGTTTGGAGTGTCACCGCATATAGGCGCTGCGTGCGTGCATTCGGATCATCCCAACTATGCAGGCGTGTGCATGGCTCGTTGGGAATAAATTTCTCAAAGCCATCATCCTTTGCCTGCTCAACAAGTGCATCGCGGTCTGCTACGAATAGAATCCGCCGTGCCTGATTGGAGCGCATAAACACATCGATCAGTCCCATTGTCGTGCGCGTCTTGCCTGTCCCTGTTGCCATGACGATCAAGGCTTTACGATTGCCATTGGCAAAGGCTTCCCCCACGCGGCGAATCGCTTCATGCTGATAGGAACGGTCAACAATGTGATTGTCAATTTCGATGGAACTGAGTGGCTTTGCATTCTGACGGATGTAGAGCAGGTTTTCCAAATCTGCGCGCGTAAAGAATCCGAACACTTCGCGCTTGTGAGCGATCCCCACATCCACAAAATGGATTTCAAGTCCGTTGGCTAAAAATCCAAACGGACGGAATGATTGGTGTTTTTCAATTTCAGTAACGTAATGGGTAAGTTGTGCTTCCGCGAGACGAACATCCACCGCTGTTTTCTTGGCTTCGACCACCGCAAGAATTTCCCCGTTTTCGCGGTACAACGTGTAATCAGAAACCCCATTCCACGGCTCGGCATCATATCCATCTACGGGAATTTCGGTTTTTACCTTTGAATGGTCACGCAAATACCAACCCGCGCTTTCAAGTTGCGGGTCGATCATTTCCTTACGAGTGCGTTCTTCAGAAAGTTTGCGGGGCATATCAACTTTCCTTCGCCAATCGCCAGCCATACACGCCCATCCCGAGCAACACAAGCAGGTGAATCAAGTAACCAACACCACCGCTGCTCAGCAAATCTGCCTGGCTGGCATACCGCAGTAAAGCAGCGAGTGCGAACAATCCCGAAACGATATAAGAGATAGACATCACCCGCACCCGACTCCAGTCATTCTCCCGCACGGATTGCAGGCTGAGTGCCCCAAAGGACAAAAACCACGCTGAGAGGGCGCGGGCAGTAAGCGGAGTCAACGCCCAGGGCCAGAATGGGATCAGTGCCTGTGGAGTGAAAAAGAGTACCAGCGCTATCACAATTCCAACAGCGCCATGAACGGTCAGAACCACCCGAAACCAGGCTGGCAGGCTCGCCGCCCGCGCGGGGTCAGCTCCGGGCAGCCGTTGTTGAAGCCACACTGTTGCCACAAGCTCGATCGGAAAAAGAACATAGATCGCCAGCCAGCTCCAGGTTGCGTTCCGGGTCAGCCAATTCTGGCTGGCAAGATGGAATTTATCGAGATGCAAAAGCGTAGCCGCAAGAGTAACAAACATGAAGACCAGCAATCCCACTGCGGGACCGCGCACCCGTGCCCAATCCGCTTGGCGCGCGGATAAGTATCCGAAGATCATCGTCCCAAAATAAAATCCGCCCAGCGTGGCAGCCGTGAGCGAAGATTGGATCGTCCAGGCAAAATAAATATCGGTCTGTTCGGAAAATATAAATAGTTGGATGCCTGCTACGAGACTGAGAAGGCTCCCCAAATGGAAGGAATTGCGAAACCAGGGATGGATCTGTTTTACCTGCACGATTCGCCGCCTATACTAGCATAATTACGAAAATACCAACCCGCCTTTTCCAACTGCGGGCGATGTCCTGAGTGCTTCGCAATCGAAGGGTCGATCCCGCCTACGAACAGCGGGACATTCATTTCCTTGCGGGTACGTTCTTCAGAGAATTTGCGGGGCATATTTCCCCAATGGGTTTAATGTGTAGACGCGTTGTTTCAAGGATACCCGAAACACTCTATGCAGACAAGTCCCCTAGCGAACAGGGGTGATATGTCAAAGGTCACCAAATTCGGATAGTAAGTATGTCTGCACATTCAGCTTTTGATGATCACGATCTGCTCACGGTTATATAAGCGGATCGCCAGCAATGTGATGCCCACCGATAACACCAGGGTCACAAGCGTGGAAACGACCGCATCAGATGTGCTGACCGGTTCCAGCCGCATGAATTGATTGATCAGGATCTGCTGCCCGAACGTGGGAATGAGCATCGTCCACAGCTCGGGCTTCACGGGGAAGAACGCCAGCGCCAGCCCCGGCAGGGATGGAATCAGCGCGATGAACGGCAGATAGGTACCTGCCTCCTTGGTACTTCGCGCAAACGAAGCCACCAGCATTTGGATCGCGCTCGCCAGAAAGACGATCGGCAGGCACACCAAGAGGATCAACAGCAGCGTGGCCGCGGTGAGACCCAACTGTACGCCCAGGTAATCCTCCACCGGTAATACATTAAAGACAATGCCGAAGCCGATCAGCGTGATCGCCAGACTCGCGAACGAAAACGGAAACGCCGCCAGCAATTTGCCCAACACGAAAACCCAGCGGGGCGCCGGGTTAATCAACAGCGGTTCCAACGAACGGCGCTCACGCTCCCCCGCCGTGGTATCCGTGACAATTGGCGCGGCGCCGTTGAAAATCGCGAAGATGATGAAATACGGCAGGAACGAAATAAACAATGTTGCCCGGCTCTGCGGTGTCGATACATCCACTTCTTCGATGATCACCGCCTCGATCACCTCCGGGCTCACCCCGCGCACGATCAACCGCAGCCTGCCCAGATAGGCACTGTAGCCTTCCAACAAATCCTGAATTCGATTGATATCAACCTGCGCCGATTGCCTGGAATTATCGAGCACCAACCGAACTGTGGCAGACTGACTCGCCGAGAAATCATCCGCGTACTCTTCCGGAATGATCAGCACGACATTGACCTCGCCTCTTTTCACAGCCGCTTCCGGGTCCGCCGGCGCAGGCTCAATCACCACCTCATGCTGTTCCAAAAAACGGATCAGGTTGGGCGCGTTCTCCGCGTATTGCACGGGCAGGGTTAACGGCTTGTCGATCTCGTCTCGCACGGAAGAGCCGATCATCATCAGAATACCACCCATCATCAGCGGACCAAATATCGCCCAGAACAATCCCGTCGACCAACTCCGATAATCGCGCAGGCTATCGAGCATTTCCTTGATAAAAATGATCCAGACCTTTTTCATTGCAACCCCTCCTCTGAACCGAGCGCAGCGATGAAGGCGTCCTCAAGATTATCCCTGCCTGTCTTGCGTAACAATTCAGCAGGTGTGCCTTGTGCCGCAACCTCCCCGTTCGAGATGATCACGATCTGGTCACACAACGCCGCCACCTCCTGCATGATATGACTCGTGAATAGAATGCACTTGCCCGCATCGCGCAATCGCAGAATGAACTGGCGCATGGCACGTGTGCTCTTCACATCCAACCCGTTGGTCGGCTCATCCAATAGCACATTGCGCGGATCATGCACCAGTGCGCGGGCGATCGCCACCTTCAGCCGCTCACCTGTGGAAAAACCTTCGGTGCGGCGATCGGCGATTGATGCCATATCGAGCAAACCGATCAATTGCTCCATCTGCTTTTCAAGCGCCTCGCCTTGCATATCATGTAACTGCCCAAAATAGCGGATGTTCTCGCGCGCCGTCAGCCGCGGATACAAACCCTGGGAATCAGAGAGCACACCGATGTGAGTCTGAACGTCGAGCGGCGCGGCGGTCACATCAAAGCCGTCGATGCGCGCAAATCCGCTATCGGGTTTGAGCAGTGTATACAGCATCCGCAGCGTGGTGCTTTTGCCCGCGCCGTTCGGTCCGAGCAGCCCCGTGATCTGCCCATTGGCAGCCGAGAAGGAAACATTTTGAACTGCCTTTACCTTGCCAAACGATTTATAAAGCCCTTGAACTTCGATCATTGATTATCCTTCATAGAATCTCATGTGAAAGTTCTTTTTAGCCACGGATTTCACGAATTCGCACGGATTTTTAAATAAATCTGTGAAATCCGTGGCAAAGAATTTGATCGTGCCTCGATGTTACAGAGTCGTCACGGCTGTGGTCCGCTGAAATCTACAAAGAACGGCGGCGGTTCCACCTGATCAACACATGCCGTATCCAACCCAACAATGGACCCGCTTTCGATAAAGTTCTTCATGATGCGGGTTCCACATTCTGTATTGGCATTGCCGTGTCCCATCCCCTCGAAAACCAGGTGCAGGCTGTTGCCCAATGACCCGGCAAGTTTCTCAGCATGCCAGGGCGGTGTGATCGGGTCTGCCGCACCCGAGAACATCAAGACCGGCACATCCGACGCGACCAGCTCACGCAGAACTTGCGCTGGTTCACCCTGGCGCCACGCTTCACATACCTCTGCGAAATATTGGGCACTGCTCCCAAACAGAGCTTCGTCATCATCGGATAGCGAGAGGAAGGGCGCATCCTCAGTACAGGCGACAGAATAGAACATGCCATCGTAGATGCCCGCGTCCACCATATACGCCTGCGTGATCAAAGGCGCATAATTAGTCTCGGTATATGCCAGGTGAATAGCTAAGGGCAGCATCGCCACCAAATCCGGCACATATAACGTATTGAACACAATGTTGGCAAGCGCAGTTTGCGTGACCGTAAATTGCAGGGGCTTGCCAGTGATCGGATGCGGAAGCGTGACTTCAACTGGTGCCTCATCCAACACGCCAGACAGCGCCTCAAACTCGGACCTCAGATCTGGATACGTGGAACTGCAGGCTTGATCTGCCTCGCAGCGCTCAAAGAACAGATCGAGTGCCTGCTGTCCATCCTGCGCGGCATCCTGGTAAAGGACGAAGCTGGGGTCAACCACCGCATCCAGCACCACACTTCTCACATGCTCCGGGTACATCTTCAAATATACAAGTGCGGCGCGCGTACCGTACGAAATGCCATACAGGTTGATCGTCTCATAGCCCAGCATCGCGCGGACATGATCCAGATCTTGCATGGCGATATCGGTGGTATAGAACCGCAGGTCAGCCTCCAGTTTTGCAGGGCACTCCTTCAACCGGGCAATGAGTTCCGTATCATCTACAATCTCTTCATCCCTATTCAAACAACGCAATGGATTCGACGCCCCCGTGCCGCGCTGGTCAACCAGCACAATATCCCGCTTCTCATGGATTCTGAAGAGAGTGCTCGAGATGGCGGGATACGTCTCGAGCACAGATTGACCCGGTCCGCCAACCAGCAGAAACAACGGGTCTGGTTCCGGGCTGCGGCTGATCGATTCGACAACAGCAATGCGAAGATCGATCTGCCTCGATGCTGGATCCGACGGATCTTCAGAAACAGTTACTGAACCACAGCGAGCGTCCACTTGATTCTCAATACCCGGTGATTTCAAAACACAATCGGTTAATGTGATATCTGGTTCGTCTACGGCGGGCGCTGGCTGGTATGCACATGCTGAAATTAGAACTGCTTGAACGATCAAACCGATGACAATGTTACATAGCTTAGATAATCTTTTTATATTCGATGGCATGAAGATATTATACGCTCCCTCCTTAATTTGTATCCTAGTGCTCAACGATCTCTAATAATTGACGCTCAACATCCTGCCATGGAGCTGTCAGATCAACTGACTCAATGCGGATGATATGGTCTTCCAATTCAATGCGTTCAGATACATGGTTGTCAACTGTGGGATATAACAATATACCGATCGCATTTCCATGCCCCGCTGATACATGTGCCTGTGATTTGAGATAGGCATATATCTGATAGAGGTGTGAAGAAGCAAAGACTTGCTTATCCCATTGGTTTTCTATCAGGTTTTTGGCTGTAAATTTGGTATCCAGAATCAGTATTTTGCCAGAAGTATGATTTTCTAGAATCAGGTCAGGCTGCATGGCTGGCAGATACGGATTGTCACGTTTTGCATGCCAGGAAAGGCGGGATTGTGATTTCACCTTCCAGCCCCGCAAATGGATACGATAAAAGTTTGCGACAAAACGCTCATAAATACTGTGCATGACCAACGTATCCCGGTCAAGTGCTGGCAACCCAAGTTGACCCGTCTGTTCAGCTGGCATCTGGCGCATGAGAATCAATTCGCAAATCGCCAACATCAGGCGATAATCACCATCGCTGCGCCCCAAGTGTTGCCTGCGGATGAGATCAAGCTTCAGTTCCACCAAATCGATTCCATCTAATGCGCGGGTGAGCACCCGCAAGGTATGGCGCAACTCATTTGCCAAAGTGTGATTGGGTCCAAAATTTCCGACTTGGACCAGGCGCGCAAGAGTGCTTCTGATAATCTGATTCCTGGGAGCATTCGCGCTGTATTGTTGAAATTCACAATATGCCTGACCATGCTCGAACGCTTGTCGCTTCAAACTTTCCGCAAAATCAATCCGCCCGCGAATCCCTCCAATGGACTCTTGCTGGTTTACATAACCTCGTCCCAAACCGATTCGTAAGCGCTGCTGCAACGAACTCGCCAAAACTGCTGCAAGCAAGGCATCTAAAGTTGGCGCATCTTCGGCAGCATCTAATATCCAGTGTCTCTGAGCCTGCACTTCATTCCATGCATAGAGGCACATATGCCACAAATTACGGATCGGGATGCCGTACTCTGTGTAATGGACAGAACCAAGCCCAGGCGTAGAGGTGGAGGCGCTTTCGAGCATCAGGCTAACAGCCTCCGTTCGGCTTCATCCGCTTTCGATGGATTGTCGAACCAATATTCTTTCAACAACGGAATAATTTCCGTTCGCACGATGCCCTGATACCAATCCCAATTCAGCCCGGCGAAGTTGTCACCCTTTGGGCAAAAAAAGCTGTGGCCGATCTGATAGTTTTCTCCCAGCAATGGATCAGCTTTTATCTGTTTGTTGAGCGCTGTCATGCGTTCGATGATCACCTGGACAAGCTCCGACTGCATGGACCGATCCAACAACCATTGACGGTATATATCGCTTTCATATTGGGGAGTTAGGGTGACGAACACAAACCGACGGCGCAGGGCATAATCGACCATCGCGAGCGAACGGTCGGCCACATTCATTAAACCGATCAGATAAAGATTAGGCGGAATGTAAAAACGTGGCTCATCTTCATTTCTGTAGATCAACGGAACAGCAAATTCAGGGTCACGCTTATCTGCTTCGACGAGCATCAACAACTCACCGAAAATCTGACTGAGATTGCCGCGATTGATCTCATCGATGATGAACACATATTCGCGATCCGGGTCGTTGATGGCTTTTTGACAGAACTCGTAGAAGACACCATTTTGCAAACCAAAGCTGCCAGCCTTGCCCTCTACAGGACGATAGCCGCGCACAAAATCATCATAAGAATAAGACTGATGGAATTGCACCATCTCAACCCTTTCAGGATCAACTTCCTCCATCAAAGCGTAGGCAAGCTTTCTGGCTACAAAGGTCTTACCCACGCCGGGCGGTCCCTGTAAGATCATGGCTTTTTTGGATTGCAGGCGTTCCAAAATTTGGGCGAGTTCAGTGTCTTGCATAAAGACGCCAGAGGCGACCACATCCTCAAGGCTGTAGGGTGGATTTACTGGTTTCATATCTTCTTTTATTGCTTCTCCTGTATCTTCAAAGATACCCCAAAGCCTTGCCCACCAAACATAATCCTGCTCTTTGCCATACCAGACGAAGTCGCGCAACTTCACGGATAAATCCAACAACCGATAATCTTTATCCATCCTCAAATGCCAGAGTGTGCTGCGGTTGGTGTAAAAATACCAATTCTTTTCCTCAAAGTTTCGATCCCACTCCACTTCGACAGTTCTGCCATCTTTGCGATTCGCAACAATGGTCCCGATCGCTTTGATGGTCATGCGTGAGATGGTTTTATTTTTGTTGTCGAAGGGCAGGTCCTTCCTTTGGGTGGAGGCGGCTTTGATCGCGATCTTATCGCCCACCTGCATGGAGCGAACATCCGCCAAAAAGCGGTTGATGTATCCGTTTTCCCAAATGCCCTCCTCCAGAAAGCGTGCCGTTTGGTCGGCGGGGTCGCGGTCATTCCAATAGGCTCCCACCAGCCAGTAGTTCACATCTTCGGTGCGATACGGTTCCTTTGCATCGGCAATGGCTTTTGCCTTTTCACTGCCGATGCCCCAGGCTTGCAGGGAAATTTCCGCGAAGGATTTATCAGGTGTTTGAAATTGTTTGACTATCTCCGCATAGAATTTAGCGTTCAAGCCACCAGGAGGTAACTTAATGTTCAAGTGGGCGCGGTTATTTTGATCAAGGCTTAAGAAAGTGTCCGGGTGTATCCAAAAGAGTGCCATAGTGAGATTGATATTCGTCTGCTTGACAGTGAGCGCTTCATCGAACGCACGGAGAAAATCGTCGTTATCGAATGGAGCGTTCTCAAGTCCCAACTTAAACACGCGCCACAACTTCGGTATATCATTCACGTCTCTCGCTGTTTGGTTGGGAAAAAACCATGATTTCAAATTATTGAGGATGGGCAATCCATCAAAATCATCAGGCAGGTCACTTTTCAGTTCGAAGAACTGTTTGATGCTGGCAAGAATGGCTTTGCGCTGATCCTGCCGTATGCCACGATTGAAAACACCGAAGAAGGTAAAAGGATCGATCTCTTTCAAAAGGAAACGCGCCCCGTCATGATCCTTATCGTTTAGAGGCGTGATGACATATCCTTGTTCGCGTAATTCCTCCAAGAAGGAAATAAGCTTTTCCTGCTGGTCTTCCCACTCACTAAGTTTCTCTGCAAGTTCCTGATAAATGGGCATCCATGTAAAGTTGCTTATCATCTCTTTTGCCTCATGGTTCTATTTTACCTGAGGATAGGGCTGGGTCTTGAGCAGCCGATAACTGATTCTGTAGAAGTAAAAGGGTGTCAGCAAATTGCTGCTTTCATCCACATGATAGTGTGGCACAAATGAACTTTATTTAGCGTTAATACATTGAAAGGATGATGCACAACGATATTGTTACACCCGCCACCTGTGAAGTACGCGAGAATAACGCCCACAGAAATAGGAGAGAAAATGAAAATAAGAATCAGCCTTACAAGTATTTTGATCCTGACGTTAACTGCCTGTTCGATGGGACCTACAGTCTCCCCCACATCCTTACCACCAACTGAGCCCCCCACCGTGCTCCCCACACTGCCTGCGCCTACAGACACTCCACCCGTTGTAGCGCCAACAGCCACTGTGCTGCAACCCACGGCAACGCTCGCCATCGCGCCAACCGCCGCGAATACATCCACATCCCTACCGCCAGTGACTGGCATCTATAATCCATATGCTGTCGTATTGGTGATTCCGGGTGATGTCCTCAACATCCGCTCCGGCGCGGGCGTGGAAAATGCCATCGCAGGCACACTCCAGCCCACGGCGTGGGGCGTGAACCGCACAGGACCTGTATCCAGCGCAGGCGGCGACCGTTGGATGGAAATCCAGAATCCAAGTAGAGGCAATGGCTGGGTCAATGCCAACTTCCTGACTGAACATGTGACTTCATCCACTTTCTGCTCCGATTCGCGCGTGACTACGCTGCTGAACAGCCTCAAAACCGCTTTGCTCAACTCGAACGGCGAACTCCTCAGCTCGCTCGTCAGCCCCGCCCACGGGTTGGACTTGCGTCTCTGGCGTTACGGCACTGTAGCGAATTATTCGCCTGAGGAAGCCCTGTGGGTTTTCCTGTCTGACTATGTCGTGAGTTGGGGAGCTGCTCCCGGCAGTGGCGAGGAGACCTCAGGGACGTTCAGCGTGCAGCCTTTACCTAAATTACAGGAAGTGTTCGGCGCCACTTATTCCCTGCACTGTAACGACACGCTCGACCTTGCCACCTTCTCGCTCGTGCCCTGGCCCCCGGAATATTCCAATATCAATTTCTACACCATCTACAAACCGGGCACCGAACAATATGGCGGAATGGATTGGCGCGCCTGGACCGTGGGCATGGAATATGTGCAAGGCAAGCCAACTCTCTTTTCTCTTATTCACTATCAATGGGAACCATAGAACGAACCTAAATTTAAATTCCTCCCACGAAACTAAAACTTCGTGGGAGGAATTTTATTAATATTCAAAACATGTGGGGATATATACTCATCATCACCGCTGGATGGGATCCGGTCTGACGCAGCCGGAATCTGGTCCTGTACAAGTAAGCGTGGTGAACACTTCAACCTGTAACACCCATTCACCATCCTCCGCCAGCTGCCATTTCGCAGCATAGACACCTGAAGCATGGATGAGCGTTTCGTCTGTGGTGTAATTGCCTTTCCAGTTCCCCAATTCTTCTGCAATACCCCACTCTTCATTGATCGTGATCTCGCGTGGTGTACGGCGATACACGGCGGTTGGGTCAGCACGGAAGACTTCTGCCCAACGTGCCGCTTCTTCGTAGGCACCGTGATTTTGGGCGCTGCGACCTGTCACAATGTGATAAGTTGGCGCAAGCAAAGTTCGAATAGTTTCCATATCCTTGTCCGCGATGGCAACATTGAAACGTTCACGCGCTGCACGGATCAATTCATCAGAGGTCAGTTTATCTTGTGACATTGGATTTTCCTCATAACATTTTGTAACACAAATTCCATGAACTCAGAATCGAAGAACCTCATACTACGGCCTCAGGTCTCGATAACCAAGGTCAAGCATCCACTGACATAGGATGGGACCTCCATACCGATCAGCTGTGGGTGCGCCTCCAGCTCCAACGGGCAAGCCGCTATAACCCCGAAAATATCCCGCCTCGCCTGTCAACTGTTCCACAGCCGCCACAGAGAGTTCCGTATCACCGATGGCAATGGCATGGATATGAATGGGCGAGTCCTGATACAGTTCCCCATATTCACGCAACCAAGCCGCAAAGCCCGCTACGCGCAAAGCATGGATCAATGGTTCAATATCATCCCACAACACCGTATAAGTCCCACGGCGCAGTACAGAAAGGTCCACAGCTCCGCCGCCTAGATGTGTACCAAAAGATGCTGCACCATTATCGTGATAACTGCCTTGCGTGATGGCATGGTTAGTAAGCTCCAACTCGCCACCATAAAGTTCCTGAGCATGAGCCAGCATTGTTAAAGTGCGCTGATTGACAGTCCAGCCATGCACGTCCACGAGGGTATAGTCATCGGGCGGCTTCAGGCAACCGAATGGCTCTGGCGTGGGTGTTGGCAATGGTGTCATTGTAGGTGGAGGCGTGGGTGATGCAATTGGTATAAAAGTAGCTGTGGGCGGAATAGGTTCTAATGTGGCAGTCACTGACAATGAGGTTGGTTGCGATTGACTGAGGCATCCCACGAGTATCAGTATCAGCAGAATCCATCCATGAAGAAGTTTGCTCATGGGTTGATGATTATCTCTTTGTGTTTCTATCCACCCGCAATCTTGACCTTATACCCCATCTTTTTCAATGCCTCCGCAATCCGTTCGCGGTGCTCACCTTGGATTTCGATCTCGCCATCTTTCACAGTCCCACCGCTGCCACAGACTTGTTTTAACTTTTTTGCCAGTTCCTTCAGATCATCTTCAGAGAGCACCAGCTTTTTCACCAGTGTCACCGTTTTTCCACCGCGCCCTTTGGAATCGCGATGCAGATAGGCGGTCTGCTGTTGAGGCGGCAAAGAGACAACTTTACGCGCACCTGATTCGTTCTTACGTATGTCGCCTTGATTCGAAGTCCACACAGTTCGATGTTCATTCTTTGGCATGATTCACCTTCAAGATTTAAAAAGATTCGCGATCAACACGATCGAATGAGTCACATCCACACCCGTCCCCTGTTGTATCTGCATCCGACACGCCGCACCAGTTGATACAATTCCCAATTCACCACCCTCTACCTTCCACTCTCTGATTTTCGGAAACAACTTCAACTCACCCACCTGTATTGAAAGCTCATAATGTTCCGCTTCATAACCGAATGTCCCTGCCATGCCGCAACAGCCCGCATCGATCAACTCCACGTCATAACCGCACAGGCGCAACAACTCAACAGTAGCATTCGTGCCGCTTGGCAAGCCGTCCATCGCCAACCCTTCAGCACGTTGGTGACAATGTGGTTGAAACTTTATTTTTTGTTTTTTCTTTTCAAGATGACTTTGTTGACCCATGGTGCCTACGCGCAGAGCAGAAAACTTTTCGGAGCGCAAAAGATATTCGTCCAGCAGCCAGGTTCGAGCGACGCGTGAAGCGATCTCGTCCTTGCGCTCAGGGATCAAATCCAGATAGTCATGCTTGAGCGTATAGATTTCAGGAGGTTCGATCCCGACGATCGCCGCTTCATGCTGCGGGTCAAGTTGATTCAGCGCATCGAGCATTTTCCCAGCGTGACGTTTCGCCGCTTCGAGAAAACCTTTCGAAAGCAATGACGCGCCTGCGCCGATGACAGGCACAACATACACATCATATCCACACGCAGATAACACATGAAACGCTGCCTGCTCCACCTGTGGCTCAATATACTTTGAGAATGGATCAGACAAAAAGATTATTTTTTCGCCGTGTCTCTGTGTTTCCGTGGTTAGATAATTTGCTCGTTGATTCGCAAATTTCGGGAACGGACGCTGTGGCGTTATCCCCAACACCTTCGCTATCAGATTTTTAAACACGGAAATTTGTGTGATTGCATTCGATAACGGTGCAACCGAGGAGGCAAGTTTTGCCGCGACATCAAAATACCCGAACACATAATCGCGCAGCGGGCGGCGATGGGTTTTGTAATATTGATTCTCAAATTCATACTTCAACTTCGCCATATCCACCCCACTTGGACATTCAGCTTTACAGCCTTTGCAAGCCAGACAGAGATCGAGAGCTTGGGCAACATCATTTACGATTTCTGATTTTGGATTTTCGATTGTTGCATGTGAATTAATAAGCGCACGCAAGAGATTCGCCCTACCGCGTGTGGAGTACATTTCTTCCCGCGTGGCTTGATACGATGGACACATCACACCGCTGTCTTTTCGACACACGCCCTGACCGTTACACTGTTCGATCGCTATGACCAGACTTCCATTGCGCGAAAAATCCAATACAGGAATCCAAGCTTGCGTTGAAGAGTTTTCCTTGTAACGCAAATTCGAATCCATTGGCGGCGCGTCAAACATCTTATTCGGGTTCAGCATATGATGAGGGTCAGCAGCCTGCTTGAGCATGCGCATCGCCTGCGTCACTTCTTCGCCATACGTTGACTTGAGCCATTCGCCGCGTGCGATGCCATCGCCATGTTCGCTGCTCATCGAACCGCCGAGACTCAACGTGAGCGCAAGGGTTGCTTCGGCAATCGAGCGCATGGACCGTGCGCCTTCACCAGTCTTCAAATCCAATATGGGACGAATATGCAGACAGCCGCCAGAAGCGTGGGCGTAAATGCCGCCTTCAGCCCCATGTGCAGATAAAATCTTTTCGATCTCACGCACAAATCCCCCAAGTTTATCTACCGGGATCGCACAATCTTCAATGAATGCCACGGGTCGCGCAGAACCCGGACGTGAATCCAACAAGCCTAAACCAACTTTGCGGACATTCCAAATGCGCGCCTGATCTTCCCTGGACTCAGCAAGCGTCATGAGTTCCCCAATCTTGTGCGCCGCTTCTTTCAAAACCGATGGCTGATCACCACTAAACTCAACGATGAGCACAGCCGCAGGGTCGCCAGTCACCCACCCCATTTGACGCGCGTACTCGGGAACGCCACGCGCCTGCCGAATGATAAAGCGCGGGATCAATTCCACAGCGGATGGATGATG